>Ga0335069_10004835_pt1 | contig 19871 bp, 18 predicted proteins | sample Lox_Sample_11_FD_206714 | JGI IMG/M metagenome (GOLD analysis project Ga0335069, IMG submission 206714) | Soil microbial communities from Loxahatchee National Wildlife Refuge, Florida, United States - Lox_Sample_1.1 | ecosystem: Environmental > Terrestrial > Soil > Wetlands | place: USA... | reverse complement strand
TGGTCGAACGAGCTCGTGCCGCTGGGCAGGTCGAATGCCCGGGCTCGCACCACCATGCGGGACCGGTCTCCGGACGCCTGGAGCCAGATCCAGGAGGCCGCCCCGTCCTCGGCAGCCCGGCGCGTGAGTGACTTCTCCGAAGCCGGGGAGAGGGAGCCGCTGGCCAGCTCGATCAGCTGCAGCCCCGGGACCGCGGACTGCAGTCCCAGCAGGGCCGAACGGGACATCATGAACAGCTCGTCAGAGGAGAGCGGTCCATCCTTCGCCTCGTCCACGTAGAGCATGACACGGCCCGACGGCGGCTGGCCGGGTGCCTGCGCCGGGAGCACCGCGGCGCCCGCAAGGAACACGAGGAGCATCCACGCACCGCGCCGGTTGGCTACCACCAGTTTGCCACCTTGGTGAGCGTCCGCGCCGTCGGATCATAGATCACCGCGTAGCCGCCGGACGGCCGGTACGCGTATTGCAGGCGGTAGTCCGAGCTTCCGATTGGCAGTGACTGGATCACGTCGAAGTTCGAGAGCGAGTAGCGGTTGAGAGCCCGATCGTTCTCGGAGTAGCCGACCATGCAGTCTCCCGCGAACCCGATCGAGGAGGAGGGTACGCTGTCGTAGCTCTTCCAGGTGTAGTTGCTGAGAAGCGGTGATTTCGGGAAACCCGTCGCGGACGTCGTCAGGTCGTACAGCGGAATCCGCACGAACGTCACGTGGGACGAGTCGCCCTGCTCCGACAGGACCAGCACCACCGATCCGGCGGCGGGGGTATCGTCCACGTTGTAGACCCCTTCCACCTGGTAGCTGTTTCCCGCGGCATCCACCTGCGCGGTGTGCGTAGGGGAATCCGGCGTCGAGCTCCACAGCGAGTATTGCTGGTAGGTGATGGTGCTCCCACTGTAAGGGAAGTTCACGTCGTTCTTCCCGGCATTGGGCGAGGAGAAGCTGGGCGCCGACAACCTGGTTCCGTTGAGCGAGCCGGACGGGGCCAGCCCCTGCGCCAGCGCACTGGTCGTGAACGATACGCCGCCCAGCGCAGCGTCGCCCGACGCATCCGTTATCGCGAAGCCGCCGCCGCCGGAAAGCGCGAGCTGCGAGTGGGTATAGCTCTGGATGAGATGGAGGTCGGAGTCCAGGACGAGCGCACAGGGATCCGTGCTGCTGTTTGGCTTCATGAGCACGACGAAGTCGCCGCCCGTTGGCGTAAGCACGCAGGGCTGGTAGCTGTCGGCGTCAGCCGCGGGGATCACCGAGCTCAGGTCGGTCTTTGCGACCACCTGCGAGAGGGTGGCGGGGAAGGGACTCAGGAAGAAGACGCAGGCGGAAAGCGGCAGCGTGAGCGCCGCCGCCGCGGCCGCGTGCCACGCGTGCCTCACCATCTGAACACGACTCCCAGCGTGAACGGCGGGAAGTTCGCCACGGTCATGGGCTGCATTCCCAGCAGGCCCGTGCCGAGAGTGAACTTGATCTCCTGCCGCAGGAAGATCACGGGCCCCAGCACGCGGGTCTCGATCCACCAGTTGAAGAGGTCCCAGTACACGTCCGTGTAGACGGCCCCCACCGGCCCGGTGGTCGCCGTGAAGATGGCACCGGCTCCCGTGGATACGCCGAGTCGCACCCACGAATCCGCCGGGAAGATGACATACGAGCCGGCACCGATGCCGGCGTCGTCGTGGAAGACGGTGTAGCCCGCCGAGGTCAAAGGAGGCTGGGCGTAGAAATAGTTCCCGAGAAAAAGGAACCATGCGTCCGGGCTGGGGTACATGCGCAGGGTGGCACCCACGCCCGCCAGCTGGCCGAAGGTCCAATCCGCCTCCAGCCCCAGTGTCTTTTGTGCCACCAGGCCGCGCAGCCGGATCTCTTTCGCTGCCCTCACCGTTTCCACGCCCGTGTGGAACCCTCCCTTGCGCTTCTCCACCGTGAAACGCGATCCCGCGACGACGCCGGCACCCTGCCACACCACGCGACCGTCCGTGACGACGCCGATCCTTGCGCCCCCCGCGAGAAAGAGCTCCGCGCCTTCATCCGGGGAAACGAACGTGACGGTGTCCAGGACGGGAATCGCGGGCGGTGAGACGCCGGCAGGCGTACCGGGACCGGATGCGGACACCGAAGTACTGGCTGACGTCGAGCCCGCGCCTGCCCCGGGGCCAGTCGCTGGTTCGGATCCAGCGGCTGATGCCACCGCACCTGCAGGAGATGCCTCGGGCGGGCGGAGGCGTGCCAGCATCGCCGTCACCTGGCCGAACAGCGTCCCGTAGAAGCCGATGTTGAACTGCGTGGCCTGCTGCAGGCCGACCGCGAGCACCCCCGTGGCCACGTCCCAGCACTGCAGTGAGACGTAAATGCGTTCACCCTGCACCGCGTAGTACCCCGTCACCGCGATGTCCGCACCGGCGGCCCGGGCGACTTCCACCGCGATGGACTCCGCAAGCAGGGCCCTTGGCGGCAGGTTCCTGCGTCGGGCCTCCTCCTGCCATGTTGCGGGCGCCAGCACGTCGTAGCCGTCGGCCGCGAATGCGGCGCTCACGCTCTCCGTGATGGTTTCCTGGTAGTCACCGGTGTCCGCGGCAGGGGACTGGTCCTGGGGTGCGTCCGCGCCGGAGAGGTCCTGGATCGTGAAGACGGCGGCCTGGTGACGGGTCCCGTCCGCGGCCTGGGCTGAAACCGGGGACGCGGACACGACGAGGACAGCCAGTAGTGGGAGGAGGAGAGCCGGCTTCACAGTGGACTCTCCCCAAGTGTAGTCATCGCCCCGAGGCGTTTCAAGGTAAAGAGTTGCGCGCAGCCCTCCGGATTCACTACACTCTAGATTGAAAATGCTCGCCCAGGATCTTCTGCCTCTCCTGCGCGCCTTCGCGGTGAAAACGCGCAGCCCCAACGTCGACCTGCGCCAGTTCGTGGAATCCCTGCCCAAGGGCCAGGGAGACGCTGCCGCCGTGGAGGCAGCAGTGAAGGGCCTGCCGCTTGATTCGGCAATCGTGGTCTCCACCGAGGGGGACCGTCCGCGCCTCCTCACGCTGCCGGACTTCCCGGTGGTGGCGCTGCTGGACGAGTACCGCCGCCTCCCGGACGAGCCCGCCCGACCCTTTCCGAGGGAAGAGACCGCGCCCGCCAGGATCCCTTCCGCCGCGGTGATCGCCGCGGAGGTGAAGGGCCAGCTGGGAGCGCTCATGGAGGCCAGCGCCCCGGGACTCAAGGGGATCGTTCGGCTGCAGTTCCCCGAGGGAGTGGATTCCCTGATCGTTCCCCAGGAGAGCGTGGGGCAGCACCTGCCCGAGGCGGCGGTGGCCAAGCTGGGCCGCTACCTCCAGGACGGCAAGAACGCCGCCTACGCGGAGACCAAGCTCCTGGGTGCGCTGCGCGGGAACGAGGTGGCCGTGCGCCAGGCCATGGAGGACGTGACGCTGCGGCCCAAGAAGGCCGCGGCCACGGTCATGGCGCCCAACGACTTCAACTTCCGGTTCTGGACGTACCTTTCGAACCTGATCATCAAGGACTTCGCATCCAAGTCGGAGAGGACCGACCAGGACATGGGCGTGATCCAGTCCGCCTACCTCGTCGGCTACGCCGTCTTCCACAAGAAGGGAGCCCTGCAGCGCGAACGGGATCTCAGCGAGGACCGCAAGAACCTGGAGAACCAGGTGCACCGCGCGCCGTTCGTCTTCGGTTTCCAGGAGCTGTACCAGCTCAAGGACGAGAAGGGGGTCCCGTTCATCAACAAGCACAGCCGGGACTTCATCCACTCGTTTCTCAAGGAGAAGACCGTCCGTGCGGGGCAGGAGTCCATCCCACCCATCGTCCGGGTCCACGCCAAGGAGCACAAGAAGGACTACTTCATCCACAAGGATTTCGTGGTGCCGGTCTTCCTGAAGAAGCTCGTCGAGGCGGGGGAAGAGCTGCGCCGCCAGTACGTGGAGGAGTGGATCACGGCGATGAAGGAGGACCATGTCCCCGAGCAGGCCAGGACCGACGCCGCGTTCCGCCGGGACGTGGAGATGAGGGTGGTCCGGGACTTCCCGCTCATCACCGCGCTGGCAAACGGCGGGATGCTCTCCCTGGTGGCCGGCGAGGTTCACCTGCCGGATGTCACCCGCAACGAGCTCAAGAACTGCTATGCCCTGGAGAATATCCTCCGGCCGTATGACGAGCTGCTGGCTCTCTCCCGCCAGGAGCTGGTCAAGAGCGCCCGCATGTATCTCCCGTTCTGGATGACCGTCCCGGTCCTGAGCGGCATCATGAGGATGTTCCGTCGCATGTTCGCCGGCGGCAAGCCGAAAGCCGCTGAGGACGGGGGGGGAACGCCCGGGCGGCCGGAGGCAAGAATAGTGGCGCGCAGCGGCGCGGCAGGCGCAGCCGGCGCCGCAGACTCGACCGTGGGAAGCCCGGCAGCCGCGGCAGGCGGCGCCGCAGCTTCCCCGCACGCGGCCCAGCGGGAAAACCTCCTGCGCTACAAGCGCAGCGTGCTCTCACTGGTGGCCCAGTATGTGCCCAGGGGACAGACCATCGATCGTACGCTCGCGGAGCTCGCGGAGAAGTGGAACCCGCTGTACGCGGCTGCCCAGAAGAAGAACCTGGTGGAAGACGTCAACGCGCTGGTGCGGGATTTCCTGCGGCCGGTGCGCAGGAGCTTCTTTGCGCAGCCGCCCGATCTCAAGCGCATCCACGCGCTCGCCGAGCAGCTTTCCGCCAGCCGCGCCCTGGCGCAGATCAAGAAGCGTGAGCCGCTGATGCGCTACATCGAGCTGTACATGATCCGCTGCCTGCAGGTGAAAGACCTCTAGCACCCCGGAAGGACCGGCTGCCGGGCCCCCGGGGCGAAAGGCGACGCGGAAGCCCCGCTCCTTCCGGGCGAAGCGCTACTTCATCTCCCGGATCCTGACCTCGATGTCCTTCGCGGACGCCAGGAGCGCGGGGAGTAGCGACGTGTCGGTGCTGCCGAAGTGGTAGGGGTACAGCACTTTCGGCCGGAAGGCGAGCGCCGCGTCCGCGACCATCTCGGGGGTCATCGTGTAGGGCAGGTTCATCGGGAGAAACGCGATGTCGATACCCTTGAGCGCCTTCATCTCCCGCGTGTTTTCCGTGTCGCCGGCGATGTACAGGCGCCGCTGGCCCAGCGTCAGCACATAGCCGTTGCCCGCGCCCTTGGGGTGGTATGGCACGCCGGGCGAACGCTCGTGGACCACGTTGTACGCGGGTACGGCCTCCACGCGGACGCCGTTCACCGCGCGCGAATCCCCGTTGTGAAGGACGACAGCCCCCGTCACCTGCCCCGAGCACTTGGGGCCCACGATCACCACCGTGCCGGGCTTGCGCACCGCCTCGATGGCCGCGGGATCCAGGTGGTCGTGATGCTCGTGCGTGACCAGGACGAGGTCCGCCCTGGGAAGCGTGGAGTAGTCCGCGTACTGCCCGACGGGGTCCACGTGGATCACGGCGGCGCCGTGGGTGATCCAGAACGTGGCGTGCTCCACGAACGTGATGGAAAGCTCCTGGGGCGCAGGGGGGAACGTATCCTTGGCGAACATGCCGGGCCTCCTGCCGGGCAGTATACGCGCCGGCGGGCGCGGTTGACAGCGCGGGGCCCCAGGCGGCCTACTACGCGACATGGCATACGACTTTGACCGCGTGGTGGACCGCCATGGCAGCGCCTCGGTGAAATGGGACTACGAGAAGGAATACGCCGGGCACACCGGCCTGATCCCGCTGTGGGTCGCGGACATGGACTTCCCTGCCCATCCCGCCATCCTGGAGGCCATCCGCCGGCGCGTGGACCACGGGGTATTCGGCTACGTGCGCGAACCGGAGTCCTATTTCGAAGCCGCGCGCGGCTGGCTGGAACGCCGCCACGGCTGGAAGGTGCCCCGCGAGTGGATGGTGGCCTCTCCCAGCGTGCTCTCCTCCCTGTCGGTGATCATCCTCACCTTCACCTCGCCGGGAGACGGGGTGGTGATCCAGCCCCCAGTCTACCATCCCTTCGGCATCCGCATCCGCGCCAACGGCCGCCGCGTGGTGGAAAACCCCCTGGTGCTGCGGGACGGCAGGTGGGACATGGACCTGGACGGCCTGGAGCGCGCGATCGACGCGGGGACCCGCATGCTGATCCTCTGCAGCCCGCACAATCCCGCCGGGCGCGTGTGGGAACGGCCGACCCTGGAGCGCCTGGCGGCGATCTGCCGTTCGCGCGGCGTGCTGGTGGTCAGTGACGAGATCCACTTCGACCTCGTGCTGCCGGGATATCGCCACACGCCGCTTGCGTCCCTCTCCCCCGACAGCGCCTCCAACGCCATCACGCTGTTCTCCGCCACCAAGACGTTCAACCTCGCGGGCCTCGGGGCGAGCATCACCCTGATCCCCTCCGAGGAACACCGGCGCAGGTTCACCGAGGCGATGGGCTCCCTCATCGGGATCGCACCCAACGCCCTTTCCACGGTGGCGGCGGAAGCGGCATGGCGCCAGGCCGGGCCATGGCTGGACGAGCTGATGGTCTACCTGCAGGGCAACTACGACCTGCTGAAACGGTTCGTGGCCGAGCGGATGCCGGCGCTTCGCCTGTTCCCCCTGCAGGGGACGTACCTCGCGCTGGTGGACTTCCGCGCCCTGGGGCTGCCGGACGCGGCGCTCAAGGAGAAGCTGCTGGCCGATGCCCGCGTGTGGCTGGACGACGGGGTGAAGTTCGGCCGCGGTGCCGAGCAGATGCAGCGGATGAACCTCGCGTGCCCGAGGTCGCTCCTGCGCGAGGCGCTGGAACGGATGGCCGCCGTCCTGGGACCGCGCTAGCCGTCGCGGCGGCCGGGATGCCCACGGCCCCGCGCTGCGAAAGGATCATGGGCGGCACGAGCGTCCACAGGGCCAGCAGCACCGCCCCGTGCCAGGGCTCGTAGTATGGCGGGCGCACGAACCGAAGCGGGCCGGTTCCCATGGCATAGATCCACACCACCATGGAGCACGTGGACAGCACCAGTTGCGCGCGGGACTTCACGCCCGCGGCAAGGGAGAGGTACAGCGGCGTCAGCCCGACCAGGACCAGCGCCATCACCAGGTGCGGCCACACGTGCCCGGGCATGACACCCTGCACGAAGATGAAGACCGCGATGACCTCGCTGGGGATCAGCTTGAGCAAGACCTGCAGGAACGAGTTCTCCTGCTCGATGGAGCGGCCCATACATTTTCCTTTCTGGATCGAGATGACGTTCCGGCGATGACCGAACGGATTGTCCTGCAACCGGCCGGAGCTGTCAACGATCCGACGGGCGTCTTCCCGCAGCCTTACCCGTCCACCAGCACCAGCGTGAGGTCGTTCACGTTGGTGCCGGTGGGGCCCGTCACGATGAGCTCCCCCGCGGCCTCGAGGAACGCGTGCGAGTCGTTTCGCTCCAGGCAGTCCCGGGGATCCAGGCCGGCGCGGCGGCCGGCTTCCACGGTCTGGCCGGTTGCGCAGGCGCCAGCCGCGTCCGAGTTGCCTTCCTTGCCATCCGTGGCGAAGGAGCACAGCAGGATCCCGGGCTCGCCTTCCAGCGCGCGTGCAGCCGCGAGCGCGATCTCCTGGTTCCTGCCGCCGGTTCCGCTCCCCCTCACGGTCACGGTGGTTTCTCCGGCCGCGATGAGGCACACCGGCGGCGCCGCCGGCCGGCAGGTCCGACGTGCCTCCAGGCCCGCGAGCGCCAGGGATCGCCCGGCCTCCCGCGCCTCTCCCGTGAGAGCCGTGGTCAGGACCACGGGCGGGTAGCCGCAGAGGCGAGCCTCCTGCTCCGCCGCGGCTGTGGCGAGGGCGCTGGAGGATACGATGAATGCGGCGTGGCGCTCCGGCAGGCTCTTGGGGGTCTCGGGCACGCGGCCGGCCGCGCCCTCCCGGATGCGGGCAAGAGCGGCAGCGGGAACATGTCGGGCTATTTCTCTCCGCTCGAGGATCTCCTGGGCCTGCCCGAAGGTGGAGGGGTCCGAGACCGTGGGGCCGGACCCGATCACGGAGAGGTCGTCTCCGACCACGTCGGAGATCGCCAGCGTGACCACGGTTCCCGCGCACGTCTGCGCGATCTGCCCGCCGCTGATGCGGCCCAGGTGCTTCCTCACCGTGTTGAGCTCCTGGATGCTCGCGCCGCTTGCCAGCAGCAGCCGCGTGGTCTGGACGAGGTCCTCGAGGGTGAGCGGCGGTGCCGGGCTGGGCAGGAGCGCCGAGGCCCCGCCGGACACCAGGAACAGGCAGCAGTCGGGCGCCTCGAGGCGGGCGACCTCGGCTGCCACCGCATCCGCGGCGCGTACTCCCGCCTCGTCCGGAAGCGGATGCCCCGAAAGAAGCACGCGCAGGCGCGAGTCCCCCATCCCGCCCGCCGGGTACCCGTGCGGCGCCACGACCAGTCCACTCGCCAGTGTCGGCCCCAGGATTTCCACCGCGGCCCGGCTCATCGACAGGGACGCTTTGCCCACGGCCACCAGCACCAGCCTGCCCCGCACGGGGAAGCGTTGGCCGTTCACCTCGAATCCGCCAGGCGCCGCGGAAAGCACGCCGCGAACCGAGCGGCCGGGTTCCACGGCCGCGAGCACCGCGTGCCGGATCCGGCCCGCGACTGCCTTCAGCTCAGGCACGCCCACGCGTGCGCCCCTGCCCGGCCCTGGCCGTGCGGCGTCCCTTCGGCGTGCCGCGTCCGCGCGCCGCGTGAGCCACCAGGACCGCGGGCCTTCCTTCCAACGAATACCGCCTCAGCCGCCCGGCAGCACGGATCTCCCCCGGGTAGTGCGTGACCACGACGGCGGGGACCGGATGCTGGGCGTGCAGGTGCAGGAAGAGGTCCCAAAGCTGGGCGCGCGCCCGCGCGTGCAGGCCCGAGAACGGCTCGTCCAGAAGGATGACATCCGGCCGACGGGCAAAGCATCGGGCCAGCGCCGCCCGCTTCTTCATTCCCCCGGAAAGCTCCTCCGGCCTGCGGGTGAGCTCGCCTCCCAGCCCAGCTTGCTGGAGCAGCCACCGCGCCGCAGCCAGAGCTTGCGGCCGGGGGACACCCTGGTAGCGAAGCGGCAGGGCCGCGTTCTCCTCCACTGTCCGCCACGGCAGCAGGCGGTCATCCTGGAACACGCAGCCAACGCGGGCGGGGGCGGTGACCGTGCCCTCGGTCGGACGCGCCAGGGATGCGGCAAGCCGAAGCAGCGTGGTCTTTCCCACGCCGGAGTCTCCGCTCACCACCGCGATCTCCCCGGGCGCCACCTCCAGGCTCACCTCCAGAAGCACCGGGCGATGTCGGTAGGAGAAGCTCACCCGTTCGAGGCGGAGCGCAGATACCGCGTCCCCGGTCCGCAGCAGGGCTTGCGAACCGGCGGTTTCCGGGACGGAAGCGGTGCGATCCCCTCGAGCCCGGGTCAGCCGTCCCAGACCGGCGCGCATGCGCGGCAGCAGCGTGGTGAACGCGAGGATCACCAGGATCAGGACGGCGGCCCAGGCAAAGAGGCTGCGGATGCGCAGGCTCATGTAGGCGGCCTGGATCTGGAAGCCGATTCCATCATTGGCGCCGAAGTACTCCGCCGTGACGGATGCCTTCACCGCCAGGACGAGGCCCGCGTTGACCGAGGCGCCGAAGAACGGCGCGAGGTGGGGCAGCACGAGCTCGCGGGTGCGCGCCCGCACCCCGGGGGCGAACACGGACAACATCTCTCCCAGCTCGCGCGGCAGCGTGCTCATCCCTTCTCCCACCGTCACGGCGACCAGCGGGAACGTGATCAGCGTGATGACAATGACGGCCGGCACGTGCCCGATTCCCATGAGGGCCACCAGCGGGATGGCCCACAGGAGCGGCGGCATGCCCTGGAAGAACATGACCAGCGGGCGCAGCAGCGCCCCGGCCTCCGGGCGCGACCCCATCCCGATGCCCGCGGCGGTTCCCGCCGCGAACCCGACCAGGAACCCCGCGCAGACGCGCAGGAACGTGGTCAGGATCTGCACCCAGGTGTTCGCCTGCGCCAGCAGCACCGCGGCGTCCACCGCGGTGACCCACGGCGGCGGGATGAAGAACGAGCCTGCCGCAAGGCTTGCTGCCGCCCACGCCGCGAACAGGAACAGGACTCCCGCGGCTCCCAGGAGACGCAGGCGCGCGCGGCGCACGCCCCGCGGAGGCATCCCTGCCGCCTGCCGCGCTCCCGGCCCCGGTCGGCTCACGGGGTCACGAAGAACCGGTCGTCCAGCGGACGCGGCCCGGCGGGAAAGTACTTCGACACGGACTGGTAGTAGGAGAGGACGCGGTCCCGGTTTTCCCGCGGCGAGGGTACCGCCAGCAGCGTGTTCCGCGTGGCCTCTTCCAGGATGTCGCGGTCCACGTTCAGCGCGTCGGCGAAGGAGGCGGCGGCAGTGCCCGGGGAGGCGGTCACGGCCTTGCTGGCCGAGTCCCAGGCGGCAATCACCGCCGAGATGAGTGTCCCGTGCTCGCGGGCCCATCCCTCGGTGGCGAAGAGGCTCACCTGCGGAGAAAGGGGGTCACCCCCGGTGAGCCGTGCCCATGCCTGGGAGTACTGCACCAGCCGGCGAAGCCCGTTCCTTCGGACCACGGTAGTGGCCAACGGCTCGGGAAGCGCGGCGGCATCCAGTTGCCCGGCGAGGAGCCGCTGCACGCTCTGTGCGAAGGGCCCGTAACTGATCGTGACGTCCTTGTCCGGGTCCAGCTTGTCGAACGCCAGCAGCGCCCGGCTCTGGAAATCCAGCGGCGACCCCGGGAACGGCAGCGCGACCCGCCTGCCTTTCAGGTCGGCGAATCCCTTGATGGATGGATCCTTCCCCACCAGGGACGACACGCCCCATACGCCGGTGTCCAGCATCACGATGGGACTTCCGTCCATGCGGTTCTCCCACCCCTGGCTGGTGCCGCTCAGGAGCAGGTCAGTCTCTCCCCGCAGCAGGATCGCGAGGGCCTGCGCGTGGTTGGCGAAGAAGTCCACCTTGAGGTCCACGCCCGGTACGCCGTCTCTCGCCATCCACAAGAACGGCAGCGCGGCCGTGGTCTGGGACACGAGGACCCGCACGGGAACGGCGGCCTGTGCCCCCGCCCGGGGCGCCAGGAGCGCGCACAGAATCACGACGAGCAGCGGGCGGGCGCGGCGCATGGTAGCGACAGCGTAGTAGTTTTGCCGGCGCGGGACAAGGACCGGGGTGACACGCTATAGTGGAGGCGGAGGCTCTTTCCCGTGAAAGCGGCGATCATTGGCACCAGCGGTCACATCGACCTCGCGCTCGAGGTGCGTGACCGCATGCCCGGGATCCGCTTCGTCGGCATTGCCCCGGGGTCGGGAGACGAGGACACGCGCGAGTTCGTCCTGGACCAGATGGAAGCCTCCCTCATCCCGTTCTACGACGACTATCGCAGGCTGCTGGACCGGGAGAAGCCGGACCTCGCCGTGGTGGCGCCGTTCTTCTTCCTGCAGTCGCGCATTGCCTCCGAGTGCCTGGAACGCGGCATCCACGTGTTCGTGGAAAAGCCCATGGCGGTCTCCTTCGAGCAGCTGGAGCGCCTGCGCCGCGCGTATGCCCAGGGACGCGCGGAGCTGTGTCCCATGCTGCCGTCCCGCTACCTGCCGGCGTTCCACGCCGCGTGGACCGCGGTCTCCAGCGGGGCCATTGGTGAGCCCCTCCTGATCCACGCGCTCAAGTCGTACAAGCTCGGAAGCCGCCACCCGATGTACACCCACCGCGCCACGTATGGAGGTACCATCCCGTGGGTGGCCATCCACGGGATCGACTGGATCCACTGGCTCACCGCGGGCGCCATCACCGAGGTCTCGGCCTGCCATACCACGAGGGGCAACGGAGGCCACGGCGAAATGGAAAGCTCGGGCGTCTGCCTGTTCCGCCTGGCCAACTCGGGCTCCGCCTCCCTGCAGTTCGACTACTTCCGCCCGGGCTCTGCTCCCACGCACGGCGAGGACCGCCTGCGGGTGGCGGGGGAGAAGGGGGTCGTCGAGGTATTCGGGTCGGAGGCAACCTTCTTCCCCCGCGACGGCGCTCCACGCCGGCTGGAAAAGGCCGAGCCGCTTTCCCTGTTCCAGGAGTTCGTACGCCACATCGAGGAGGGCACGCCGCTGCGAGTGACCGCCGAGGACGCATTTCACATCAGCGAGCTCGCGCTTCGGTGCCGCGAGGCCGCGGACACCCGGGCCGCGGTGTCCCTGCGGACCGTTCCCTGAGGCAGGTTCTTGACGTGACCACGCGCAGGCTGGGAGACCATGGACCCGAGATCACGCGCATCGGCCTCGGCACCTGGGCCATCGGCGGGTCCGGCTGGCGCTACGGCTGGGGAGCGCAGGACGACGCGGACTCCATATCGGTCATCCACGAGGCCATCGAGCTGGGGATCAACTGGATCGACACCGCCGCGGTCTACGGCCTGGGCCACTCGGAAACAGTGGTGGGCCGGGCCTTGAAGGGTCGGCGGGACAAGGTCCTGGTGGCCACCAAGTGCGGCCGGAAAGGAAAGCCGGACGGCTCGCCGTTGGAAAGCGTCCTGGACGCCGCCAGCATCCGCGCCGAGCTGGAAGACAGCCTGCGGCGGCTCGACACGGACCACATCGACCTGTACCAGGTCCACTGGCCCGTCCCGGAAGAGAAGATCGAGGAGGCGTGGACCGAGATCGCGGGCGCCGTGAAGGCGGGCAAGGTACGGTGGGCCGGGGTATCCAACTTCAGCCCGGCGCAGATGCAGCGGATCCAGGCAATCCATCCCATCACCTCTCTGCAGCCCCCGTACAGCATGCTGCGGAGGGACATCGAGAAGGAGATCCTGCCGTTCTGCCGGGCGCAGGGAATCGGCGTCATCTGCTACAGCCCGCTGCAGATGGGCCTGCTCACCGGCGCGTTCAGCCGCGAGCGCGTGGCGTCCCTGGCCCTCGATGACCTCCGCGGCTCCAACCCGTACTTCACGGAGCCCGCGTTGGGTCGAAACCTCGCGCTGGTGGAGAAGCTGCGGCCCATCGCCCGGCGCCGGGGCAGGAGCGTGGGCGAGCTGGCCATTGCATGGGTGCTCGCGCAGCCCGGGGTTACCGCGGCAATCGTGGGCGGGCGCCGGCGAGGGCAGGCTCGCGAGCTTGCCGGCGCGGCGGACTGGAGCCTCTCGCCCGAGGAGGCCGCGGCCGTGGGCGCGGCCCTTGCCGAGCGGGAAGCCCAGGGGGCGGCCTCCTAGGAGCTATCGTGGCAGCTACGGACCGCGACGGACGGCCGCGAGCCTGGTTGGTGGCGGCCCTTGCGCTCATCGCCTGCGGCAGTGCCGGGGCAGCGGCGCTTCCGCTTCCAGGCACGCCATGGACCGGCTCGCCCGTGGTGGCCACCCGGTTTGGAGTGGTCCAGGCGCAGGAGGACGCCGACCAGACCTGGGTGTGGAAGGCCATTCCCTTTGCGCGGCCACCGGTGGGAGACCTGCGCTGGCGGGCGCCGCGGGACCCGGTCCCGTGGGACGGTGTACGGCGGGTTACCCTTTTCGCGGAGAAGGGCACCCAGTTCAGCCCGGTACTTCCTGGGATGATCGGCGGCACCGAGGACTGCCTGTACCTCAACGTGTGGCGCCCGAGAGATGCGGAGGCCGGGCTTCCCGTTTATGTCTGGATCCACGGAGGGGGCAACTCCTCGGGGTCGCCTGCCATGGTCCCCGAGTTCTACGGCAACCGCATCTCCTCCCGCTCCCGCGTGGTATTCGTGTCCCTGGCCTACCGGCTGGGACCCTTCGGCTGGTTTACGCTCCCGGCGCTCCGTGACGGGGTTTCGCCGGAGGATGCCTCCGGCAACTTCGGGACGCTGGATCTCATCCAGGGTCTGAAATGGATACGGGAAAACATCGAGGGTTTTGGCGGTGACCCGCGCCGCGTGATCCTCACGGGCGAGTCCGCCGGGGGCTTCAACGTCCTCTCGCTTCTCATCAGCCCGCCGGCGCGTGGACTGTTCCAGGCGGCGGTGTCGGAGAGCGGCGCCGCGCTGACCCGGTCCATGGAAGACGCGGATACCATGGGGCAGTCCGTGCTGGAGCGCCTCCTGGTAAAGGCCGGCCGGGCGCGCTCGGCGGCGGACGCCATCCAGGTGGCGCGCGCGATGAGCCCGGCGGCCATCCGCAACTTCCTGGAGTCGCGCTCGGACCGCGAGATCCTGTCGCAGTACCGCGTCCTCGGCCTGGGCAATATCGACTTCCCCAGTATCCTGCGGGACGGGGCCGTGATCCCAGCCAACGGCTACGATTCGCTCACCACCGGGGACTACCCGAACAAGGTCCCGCTCATCCTGGGCAGCAACGCGGATGAGCTGAAGCTGTTCCTGCGGTTCACCACGAACCTGTCCTGGCAGACCGAGGCGTACCAGGCCGTCTCCCGCTACGGCAGCGAACGGTGGACCGTCTCCGCGGTGGACGAGCCGGCGCGGCGGATGGTGGCGCATGCCGATCAGCCTCCGATCTACGCGTACTCCTTCCGGTGGGGCACGGTGGAACCGGACGGGACCAGCGTGCTCCCCAACTCGTGGGGCCGCGAGCTCGGGGCGTTTCACTCGCTGGACGTCCCGTTCTTCCTGGGGCACGACACGCTGGCCGGGTTCTTCCAGGTCTTCCTGTTCAGTTGGCAGAACGAGCCGGGCCGCAAGGAGCTCTCCGCGGACATCATGCGCTACACGGCAGCATTTGCGCACACCGGCGATCCCAACCCCGCGGACGCAAGCCTTCCGCGATGGGAGCCGTGGAGCACGGATCCCGGCGGGCCGAGGCGCATCATCTTCGACGCGACGTTGAGCCAGCCGCGCATCTCCATGTCGGACTGGGAGCTCACGGACGAGCAGGTGATGCGCGCGGCGGACACCGAGCTTTCCGAGCCGCTCCGCTCCCAGGTCCTGCGGTGGCTCGAGGCTTCACCTCTTCCCTCGGGGGTGCACTAGGTGAAGGCCCCTGCGCGGCGCGGCGCACCGCGCACAGTGCCACGCGCCTCGCGGCCCCGGGGCGAGTACGCGCCGTTTACCGCGCGGGCCCTGGCGGTGCTCAAGGCGATCCCGCGCGGCAAGGTGGCCACCTACGGGCTGGTGGCGGCCGCGGCGGGAAGCCCGCTGGGCGCCCGGCAGGTGGTGCGAATCCTGCACTCCCTGTCGCGCCGCCAGCGGCTGCCATGGCACCGGGTCATCGGGAGCCGCGGCTCCATCTCGCTGCCGCGCGGGCTCGGTCTCGAGACGCAGCGTGCGCTCCTGCGCCGCGAGGGCGTGAAGGTGACGCCAGAGGGCCGCGTGGACCTGGCGAAGTACCTCTGGCGGCCCACGCTGCCGGTCGAGGACTGAGCGCCGGACGGCGGCCCGCGGCCCGCGCGATGAGCGTCGCCGGTGCCTACAACTTCACGTAGATCTTCGAGCGGTCCAGGACCAGGCCCGCGACGGCGCACACCAGGAGCACCCCGAGGCTTGCGCTCCAGGCGGGGGCGGCAGCGGCCCCGTCTCCCAGCAGCGCCTGCGCCGCGACTCCGAGAACCGCGTGCAGCATGTACAGGAGCAGCGCGTTTCTCCCCATGCTGCCGATCACCGGCAGGCGCAGGCCGCCGATTTCCCGCGCCAGCACCAGGAGGGCAAGCAGTCCGCTGGAGACTCCCCCGGTGAACAGGATGTAGCTCAGGGAAAGCAGGTGCTTGCTGAACGGGACGTAGAGCAGCGAGAGAAGGCCCGCCGCGCACAGCACCGCGGCCGCGCTGCCAGTGACGAGGAGCCGGCGGCCCGCGTCCTCATCGCGAAGCATCTCTCCCAGCCCGGAAGCCGTGATGGCAAAGAAGGAAAGGCTGAACGTTCCCCAGGGCCCGCCCAGTCCTGTCTCGTACCATCCCTGGATGAGCCCGCCGAGGCCCAGCGGGCGCAGCACCTCCACGGCGGCAAGGAGCGCCGCCCCCGCCGCGATGCGCGGCCAGGGAGGGATGGGCAGGAACAGGAAGGACAAGAGCCCGGTGGCCCCCAGCATCTGCAGGGTTTCCCAGCGGCTGGAGTGGTCCACGAGCAGGATCCCGATGCTGCCGAAGGCGAACAGCACCGCGTAGCGGATCAGGGCGTGAAGGAGTGTGCGGGCAAAGCCGCGCTCCCGCACGCGGGAGCGAAACGAGAACGAGCCCGAGACCCCGAGGGAGAAGAGGAACGCGGGCACCACGAAATCCGGGAGCGTAAGGCCATTCGCCGGTGCGTGCTTGAACCAGGCCGGGATGACCGTGAAGGTGGCCGCGACATTCACCGGTACCATGACCAGGATGGCCAGGCCTCGAAGGTCGTCCAGCGATTCCCAGCGCGGCCGTGCGGCGCTCGACGGACCCGCTGTCGGACCGGCCCGCCGCTCCTTTCCCGACGACCCCGGTTGGACCGCTATGGCGTGAGCTCCTCTACCGTGGACACCGTCACCGCCCCATGATCCGGGAGCCGGGAGGTGACCCACAGGCCGTCCGCCTGGCGGTACCAGAAGTCCGCGCCCCAGAACGGGGCAAGCGCGCCGGCGGGAGAGAAGTGGATTTTTGCCGTGTCCACGATGGTCCCGCGGATGGACAGGCGCTCCATGCCCGCGCGCCGCACCTGCATCTTGTGCGCCGCGAAGTCCGAGGGGTCCACCACCCAGAACTCCCGTTGGGCCGCACCCGCCGGCAGCAGTTCGTCCATGATGGGGCCGAAGACCTGGTACCACGGGGCCCCGTCCACCTTGATCTGCCGATCCACGGGCTTGCCGTTCGCCGTGCCGGTCACGTGGATGAGGTCGCCGGTTCTCTGCGCGCGAAAATCGTTCCCGCGGGCCGGTTCCGTGACTTTCCATTCCGTGGTGCCCGCACCGGGGGTCCAGCGGATTTCTTCCGTGGATGCGGAGTCCACGGAGGTCACGCGGATGGAACCGCTGTCTCGAGACACGCCGTAGCGCACGGTGGTAACCACGGGGCCCCGGGTCTCGGTATAGGCCCGGGAGGTCGACTGTTCCGAGGACTGCGCGAACAGTGCCGCGGGGACCAGCAGCCCCGCCAGCAGGAGCATCCGCGGCAGCTGGATCCACGGCGGCGCGGCCGTGCTAGAAATACACCTCGGCGAAGATCTGCTCACGCGGCACCCCCTGGTCCCGCAGGATTCCATAGACCTCGTAGATCATGTCGCTGTTTCCGCAGAGGTAGCAATAGGTCCCGGGCGTTGCGGGCTGCTCTTTCAGCAGCGCGGTGAGGCGTCCCTGGTAGCCCCCGTCTCCCGCGGCTCCACGGCTCACGCAGGGGACGTACCGCTGCCGCTCGAACACCGCGGTTTCCGTGAACACGCGCCGATCGCGGACCCCGTGCAGCAGGCGGTAATCCAGCCCCGTCCGGTCCCGCGCGAAGCAGTGAAACGGGGATACCCCGGTGCCCGTGGCGCAGAAAAGAAACCGCGGAGGATCGCGCGTTCCTTCCACCAGCGTGAACGCGCCATGGGGACCTTCCACTTCCACGGTATCTCCGGGCCGGCATCGGCGGAGGGCCGGCGACACGCTCCCGTCCGGGATCTCGGTGACCAGGATTTCCAGGAACTCGTCACGGGGCGATGAGTAGATGCTGTATTCGCGCTGTTCGCGCCTGCCCCCCGGCCCCACGTTGATCCACTGTCCCGCGGAGAACCGCAGCGCTTCCCGCGTGAACCGCAGCACGAACACGGTCGGCGAGAGGTCGCGCCGCTCCAGCACGCGGTGCGTCCTCGTGGCACGCACCATGCGCCGCCTGGCGGCCGCGGCGCCGGGCAGCGGCGAGTCGATCACCCCCCGGCGCCCCCGCGCAGCGCCTTGATGCGCTCCAGGTTCTGCCGAAAGTGGTCGTACTGCTCGCCGGCGTGGTACGAGGAGCGGACCATGGGGCCGCTCTCGCAATGGAGGAAGCCGCGCTTGAGCGCCTCTTCGCGAAGGTCGGCGAACTCCTCTGGGGTCCAGTAGCGCTGCACCGGGATGTTGGTGCGGGTGGGTTGCAGGTACTGCCCGAGGTTCACGATATCCGTGTCCGCGGCCCGAAGGTCGTCGAAGGTCTGCAGGATCTCGTCCCGGGTCTCCCCAAGGCCCAGCATGATGCTGGACTTCACCACGGCGGCGGGATCCAGGTCGTGCGCGATGCGGAGGAACTCGATGGACCGCTCGTAGCTGGAACGGGAGCGCACCCTCGGGGTGAGGCGGCGCACGGTTTCCACGTTGTGGCTGACGATATCCGGATGCGCTTCCACCACCGACGATATGGCGTCCCGCGAGCCCATGAAGTCCGAGGTGAGCACCTCCACCGAGCAGGTCGGCACGCGCGCGCGAATGGCCCGCACCGTGGCGGCCATCACGGATGCCCCGCCGTCCGCCAGGTCATCCCGGTTCACCATGGTGACGTGCGCGTGGGAGAGCTTCATCTTGAGCACGGACGCGGCCACCCGCAGCGGCTCCAGCGGATCCAACGCCCGGGGCAGTCCCGTGCCCACGGCGCAGAACCGGCAGCGCCTCGTGCAGATGTCCCCCAGGATCATGAAGCTCGCCGTCCCGTGCGTACCCCAGCACTCGTGCAGGTTGGGACAGCGCGCCTCCTGGCAGACGGTGTGGAGCCCCTCGTCCTTCACCAGTTGCCGGATGCCGACAAAGCTCTCCGACGGGTTGAGCTTGACCTTGAACCAGGGAGGAAGACGCGCCGGGGCCGCTTCGCTCATTTCCTGCCCCCGGCCGGGGCGCCCTCACCCTGGAACTGCTGGATGCTGACACCCGCCGCCACCCGGTGGGCAAGCTGGCGGAACGCGTCCGCGGCGGGAAACGTCTCGCGGCTCGAGACCGGGGGCGTCCCTGCATCTCCCATGCGGGAGACCCGGGGGTCCAGCGGAACTCGGCCGAGAAACGGGACACCCAGCTCGGAAGCCGCACGCTCGCCGCCGCCCTGGCCGAAGACCTCTCCGCTCATGTTCTCCACAATTCCCAGCACCGGGACGCCCAGCTTCTGGAACGCGCCCACGCCGCGGCGCGCGTCACTCACCGAGAGGAGCTGGGGAGTGGTCACCACGACTCCGCCGGTGAGCGGCACAAGCTGAGCCACGCTGAGCTGCGCGTCCCCGGTGCCCGGGGGCAGGTCCACGACCAGGTAGTCCAGCTCGCCCCAGGCAACGTCGGACAGGAGTTGCCGAAGCGCACCGTGGATCATCGGCCCGCGCCAGACCAGCGCGTCCTCGGCGCCGATGAGGAACCCCATGCTCATCACGCGCACGCCGTACGCTTCCGCGGGAACCAGCGTCTCCCCGCGCGGCGGGGGCAGGTCCTCCACTCCCATGAGCGTGGGGATATTGGGACCGTAGATGTCCGCGTCCAGAAGGCCCACCGAGGCGCCGGCCTGCGCGAGGGCCACGGCCAGGTTGGCCGCCACCGTGGACTTGCCCACGCCGCCCTTGCCCGAACCCACCGCGACGATGCTCTTGATGGGGAGCTTGATCTTCTCTTCGATGCGCTTGTCCGCGCGCACCCGGGCATCGAAGGCGATCTCCACCTTTCCCACGCCGGGAACGAGCGTTCTCACGGCCTGCTCGCTCTCCTGGCGGATCTGGTCCCTCAGGGGGCAGGCCGGGGTGGTGAGCGTGACCGTGAAGCTGACGTCCGCGCCGTGGACCTTGATGTCCTTCACGAAGTCCAGCGTGACGAGGTCCCGGTGAAGCTCCGGATCATTGACGGTGCGTAGCGCGTCCCGCACCTGTTCGGGGGAGATTGCGGCGTGGGCCATTGGCTACAGTGTACTGAAATTCGGCCACCTTGACCCGCCCCGTCCCCTTTCAGATCCTGGAGTCTGTCCCGTGCGAACTATCATGGGCCGACGTACCCGGCGGACAGTCATCACGGGCGGCCGTAAGGCCGCGGTGCTGCTGCTAGCCGTACCGTCCGACCTTCGAGCTCCTGTCCGCCAGCGCGGCAGATG
>Ga0335069_10004834_pt1 | contig 19879 bp, 18 predicted proteins | sample Lox_Sample_11_FD_206714 | JGI IMG/M metagenome (GOLD analysis project Ga0335069, IMG submission 206714) | Soil microbial communities from Loxahatchee National Wildlife Refuge, Florida, United States - Lox_Sample_1.1 | ecosystem: Environmental > Terrestrial > Soil > Wetlands | place: USA... | reverse complement strand
GCCTTGCCGGCCCGGCTCACGGTGCAGCGCTTCAGCCGAGCGCACGTTGCGGTGCGCATGCTGGCCGGGCTCTTCAGCCTGGGCTTCGGCCTCCTCATGGCCTACCAGATCGGTGTGGTGGACGGGCTGTTGCTGTAGGCGTTGTTCCACGCGCTACGCCGACCGGCTCGGACGGCCCGCCTTCTTCTTGACCGGGCCCTCGCCAGGGCCGGTCCGGCCGGCGAGCAGGTTGGTCGCGGTACGTCCCCACCGAATCAACGTGTCGGCGATCCCCGGCGCCAGTGCGGCAAGCACCTCCATTGTCGCCGCACCCGGCGGCACGGAGATCTCGCGCAGGCGGAAGCGGATGGCGAGTAAAATCGCGGCGACGACCCAGTCGGGCGGCATGTTCAACGCGGCAGGCCACTCCTGAAGAGTGTGGCTTTCGTTGAAGCCTTCGACCATCGGTGTGTCGACGACGCCGGGCATGACGAGACCGACATGGATATCCGTGGTGTCGAGTTCCGTACGCAGCGCTTCGGTAAGCCCTACCAATGCGAATTTGGTGGCGCAGTAGCCGCCGAGTGGCGTGATGCCGCGCCGTCCGGCAAGCGACGCGATGTTGATGATCGTGCCGCGCCGCTCGTGGCGCATTGCCGGTAGAACCGCCTGCATCATGAACAGCGCACCGAAGACGTTGACCCGCAGCATCGCTTCGAAGTCAGTTTCGGCCAGCTGCTCAACCGGAGCCGGCCGCAAAACCCCGGCGTTGTTGATCAAGATATCCAGGCGGCCCCACTTGCGCAGGACCTTGGCGACGGCGGCGCGTGCCGCCTTCAGGTTGGTGACGTCGGTCGGGACCACCAGCGCGCGGCCACCTTCACCCGTGACTGCGGCGGCCACCTCTTCAAGCTGCGCGCGCCGTCGCGCGGCCAGCGCAACCGCAGCCCCCTGGCGCGCGAACGTTAATGCCGTCTCACGCCCGATACCGCTCGAAGCCCCGGTGACCAACACCACCTGATCACGAAACGATCCGACCAACGGCAGGGTCCGCTCGAGCACCATGGGCATCTCCTTGTCGGCGCGACCCTAGCACAGTCGTGCCGCATCGCGCAGCGGAGTTGGCTCGGTAGAGTGCCTTGGCGCGCCGTCGAGAATCGCGTAGCGTCGAGGTGTGTCGCTGGCCTTTGACCATGTTGTTTTCGATCTGGATGGGACGTTGATTGACTCACGCGCTGACCTGTACGGCGCGGTCAATCACATGCTGCGTACCCGTGGCCTTCCAGAGTTACCGCTGGAGACGGTGTGCCAGTATGTCGGCGAAGGAGCGCGCAGGCTCGTGCAGCGATCGCTGGGAGCCGCACACGCGCAGCAACTTGATGAAGGGCTTCGCGTTTTCCTCGCCTACTACGGTGCCCATCTGCTCGACCACACACGGCCCTACGCCGGGATACCAGAAGCCCTGGCTGCATTGACGGAGCGCGGCGCTGTTCTCTCGGTCCTGACGAACAAGCCGGTAGCGATGAGCCGCGAGATCCTCGATGGCCTCGGTCTGCTGGGGCACTTCGCCGCCGTGGTTGGCGGAGACTCGTTGCCGGCTCGCAAACCGGATCCTGGCGGAGTCATCTACCTGCTCGAGACGACACACATGTTACGACAGCGCACCCTGCTGGTTGGCGACTCACTCATCGACATGAAGACTGCGACTGCCGCGCGGGTAGCTTTCTGCGGTGTCGCCTGGGGGTTGCGGCGTGCGGATCTGGTGGCCGAGCGCATTGAGCGGCTGATCGACCATCCTGGTCAGCTCGTGCAGATAGTGGAGTTGGGGCGTGGCTAGAATGCCCTACGGCATGCAAACGTTGGTCATCTTTCCCGGTCACCCCTGCGGGCTGCCGATCGCCGGCGAAAACCCCGATCGGATCGAACGTGATCCCTGACCGGTCGTTCGCGAGAACCTCACGGACCGGCTTGCCGCATGCTTGGCAAGAGGGGAATATGGCCGTCGAGGAAATCGACCATGGCTGCATCTGCGCGCCCGCTCATCGCCACCCGATATGAGCAAATGTTTCCTACCTTGGAGCCCGCGGAGATCGCTCGGCTGCGGCGCTTCGGTGAGACGCGCCCCTACGCTGCGAGTGAACGTTTGGTCACGACCGGCGAACCCAGTCCCGGCATGTTCGTCATTCTGAGCGGCGAGGTGGCGGTTACGCAGCACAACGTGCTGGTGCGCAACCAGCCGATCGTCACGCACGGCCCGGGTGCGTTCATGGGTGAGCTGGCACAGCTCTCCGGTCGCCCCTCACTGGTGGACGCGCATGCGACGAAGCCGGTCGAGGCCCTCGTCATTCCTTCGCACCGCTTGCGTGACGTGCTGGTGGCGGAAGCCGAGCTGGGCGAGCGCATCATGCGCGCACTCATCCTGCGCCGCGTCGGTCTTCTTGAGTCGGGCGTCGCCGGGCCCGTGATCATCGGCCATGCAAACGATGGGAACGTTCTCCGGCTGGCAGGATTTCTCGCACGCAACGGCCATCCGCATCACACGCTGGACCCGGAGGGCGATTCCTGCGCGAAAACCTTGCTCGAACGCTTCCACGTCGAGCCGTCTGAGCTGCCCATCGTTCTCTGCGAGAACGGACAGCTGCTGCGTAATCCCAGGGAGGTTGAACTTGCCCGCTGCATCGGCCTCGTCCGGCCGATCGATTCCAGAAAGCTCTATGACGTGGCCATCGTCGGTGCCGGGCCGGCCGGTCTCGCCGCGGCCGTCTACGGGGCATCCGAAGGTCTTTCGGTGATCGTGCTGGATTGCCGCGCCTTTGGTGGCCAAGCGGGCGCATCGGCGCGGATCGAAAACTATCTCGGCTTTCCTACCGGGATCACTGGCATGGCCCTGATGGCCCGCGCCTACAACCAGGCGCAGAAGTTCGGCGCGGAGATGGCGATACCGGACGAGGTCGTGCGTTTGCGATGCCAGCCGCCTGACCATGACGTGCGATTTCAGCTCGGCCTTGCCAACGATGAACGGGTCAGCGCCCGGAGCGTGGTGATCGCCAGCGGTGCCCAATACCGGCGCCTGGAGGTTGCGAATCTCGCGTCCTTCGAAGGCTCGAGCGTTCACTACTGGGCCTCGCCGCTGGAGGGGAAGCTGTGCGCGGGGCAGGAGGTGGCGCTTGTGGGTGCCGGCAACTCCGCGGGCCAGGCGGTCGTGTATCTGGCCCGCCAGGTCGCCAAAGTCTGGCTTATCGCGCGCGGACCCAGCCTGGAGGCGAGTATGTCGCGTTACCTGGTCGACCGCATTGCGGCGCTGCCCAATGTCGAGGTGGTCGTGCAAACGGAAGTATCTGCCCTCGAAGGTCAAGGGGGTGTTCTGGAAGCGGTGCGCTGGCGTCATCTTTCGTCGGGTCAGGAGACGCGGCGGCCGATCCGTCATCTCTTCCTTTTCATCGGCGCCGAGCCGAATACCGCATGGTTGTCGGGAACCGACATTGCGCTCGACGACAAGGGCTTCGTACGCACGGGCGCGGAGCTCGGGTGTGGAGGCCGGCCGCTCGGGACGAGCCGTGACGGTATTTTCGCAATCGGTGACGTCAGAGCCGGATCGGTCAAGCGGGTCGCCGGCGCCGTCGGCGAGGGTGCCCAGGTGGTCGCGGCGCTGCACGCCTTTCTCGCGGACGGCCGCCATCCGGCCGCCGCCCGCACCGATCCCGTGAGGGCCTAATGGCAAACGCATGCACACATACGGCGAGTATCCGCGAAGTGATTCCCAGCGCGCTCGGCTGCGAGGAGTGCCTGAAGATTGGTTCGATCTGGGTGCATCTGCGGCTGTGTCGCACCTGCGGCCATGTCGGCTGCTGCGACAGCTCACCGCACCGTCACGCTACCAAGCACTTCCACGCGACCCGGCATCCGATCATCGAAGGCTACGACCCGCCGGAAGGTTGGGGATGGTGCTACGTCGATGAGGTAACGTTCGACCTCTCCGGTCGGACGACACCGCACAACGGGCCGATCCCTCGATACGCTTGAGCCCATAACCCGTCGGGGACGTGCAGGCATTTGTATCACCGCCTCCACTGCCATATACCCGCCAATAGCAGTCGGTACAGACAACCGAGGAGGCGACGTTATGCGACGGCGACTGACGCTCATCGTCGGGAGTGTGACTCTGCTGATGATGAGCTGCCGTGGAGAGCATCAAGGCCCCGGTGAGGTGACACCGAAGCGAGTTCCCCCACCGGTGGTTGCGGCGCGCTCCGCTGCACAGCAGCAGGCCGTGGCGCAGTTGGTGCCCGATGCGCGGCAGCGACCCGCCAAGCAGGTCTTGTTCGGCGACCTGCATGTGCATACAACCTTCTCCGCCGACGCCTTCATGCGCAGCCTGCCCATGCTGCAGGGCGAAGGCGCCCATCCCCCCGCCGATGCGTGTGACTTCGCACGCTTCTGTTCCGGACTCGACTTTTGGAGCATCAACGACCACGCCGAGGCCGTCTCGCCGCAGCATTGGAAGGAAACCAAGGAAACGATTCGCCAATGCAACGCCGTCGCCGGCGATCCGCAGAACCCGGACGTGGTGGCGTTCCTTGGGTGGGAATGGACGCAGGTCGGAACGACCCCGGACGATCACTACGGACATAAGAACGTCATCTTCCGCGACACTGGCGAGGACCAAGTTCCGACGCGACCAATCAGTGCCCTGAACCAGCAGCTGATCGGAGCGCTGCGACAGCAGCCCCCGTTGTGGCAGCGCCTGCGTTTCCCGTTGCTCGATTTCCCGAACCGGCAGCGCTACTACGACTTCGCTGAATACCAGCGCGAGTTGCGCGGTGTTGTCCCTTGCCCGGAGGGCATGGATACGCATCTGCTGCCCACCGACTGCCACGAGTCGGCGCAGACGCCGCAAGGGCTGTACGAGAAACTGTCGCAATGGGGATTCGACACGATCGTCATCCCACACGGGAGCACCTGGGGCTTCTACACACCGCCGGGGACGACGTTCGATAAGCAGCTCGTCAAAGCGCAGGACGATCCCGACAAACAGCGGCTCTTCGAAATCTATTCCGGCCACGGTAACTCGGAGGAGTACCGTGATTGGAAGGCGATCGATTGGGACGCCGGTGGGCATCCGGTCTGTCCCGCACCGACCAAGAACTACGAGCCGTGCTGCTGGCGTGCCGGCGAGTTGATCCGTGCGCGCTGCGGCAGCCTCCCGAACGCCGAGTGCGAGCGCCGTGTCGCCGCGGCACGTATTACCTATCTGAATGCCGGCGTCGCTGGACATCTCACCGTGCCGGGTGCAACCACGGAGGACTGGAAAGATTGTGGGCAGTGTCGCGATTGCTTCAATCCGGCGTTCAACTTCCGGCCTGGCGAGGCGGCGCAGTACGCTTTGGCCATCCGCAACTTCGACGATCCGCAACATCCGCGCCAGTTCCATTTCGGATTCATCGGCTCGAGCGACAATCACTCCGCTCGACCCGGTACCGGGTACAAAGAGTTCGCACGCCGCGAGATGACGGAGACCACCGGTGCGCGCGATGAAGCGTGGCGTGCGCGCATCCTCGGATCACCACCCTCGCCGGCGGCCGAGGCTGTACCCTTCGATCGGAAGACCACGACCCTGCAGGTCTTTCAGCAAGTCGATACCGAACGCCAAGCGTCGTTCTTCATGACCGGCGGTCTGGTCGCCGTGCATTCCGAGGGTCGCGACCGCAACGCGATTTGGGACGCACTGAAACGACGCGAGGTCTACGGCACGAGCGGCGACCGCATCCTGTTGTGGTTCGACTTACTCAACGCGCCGACGGGTCCGCAACCGATGGGTGCCGAGGTCGAAATGGCGACGGCGCCCCGGTTTCGCGTGCGCGCCGTCGGCGCCTTCAAACAGAAACCGGGGTGTCCGGAACAATCGTTGAACGCGCTCCCCCCCGACCGTCTGCAGCGTCTGTGCCGCGGTGAATGTTACAACCCGACGGACGAGCGACGACTGATCACACGTATCGAGATCGTTCGTATCCGTCCGCAACAACGTGCCGGTGAACCGGTCGCGCCGTTGATCGAGGATCCCTGGCGCCGTCTGGAATGTCTGCCGAACCAGGCAGGCTGCACCGTGGAATTCGAAGATGCAGATTTTGTGAGCGGTGGCCGCGATGCCATTTACTACGCGCGCGCCGTTCAGGAACCCACCATGGCGGTCAACGCTGGCAACCTGCGGTGCAAGTACAATGACAAAGGAGAATGCGTGGAAGTCCACCCGTGTTACGGCGACTACCGCACCCCGTTCGATGACGATTGCCTGTCCCCGAACGAGGAGAGAGCCTGGTCGTCGCCGATTTACGTAGACGCGAAACGTGGAGCGTGACGCCGTCGAATCCTCTGAGAACTCTCGACCTCGCTTCACATGCAACCGCAACCTTCACGACGTGCGCTCGCAGTTCTCGCCGTCGGCGCTGCCGCCGGTATCGTGTTGGCAGCCTCCGGGCTGGTGGCGGTGAGACCGAACGCCGGGTCGTTGCCGCGTGGTGCGGCGGCGCGCGTCAACGGGGAGCTCGTGCGGTCGGAGGACTACGAGCGACTCCTGGTTGGCGTGGCGGAGGATCGCCGCGCCGGCATCGCTGCGGAGGATCGCCGGCACGTCCTGGATCGGTTGATCGATGAGGAATTGCTCGTCCAGCGTGGCTTGGAATTGGGGTTGGTGCGCCGTGATCGCAAGGTGCGGGCGGACCTGACCGCGGCGGTGATTTCATCGATCGTCGCAGATACCGAGGACCTCCAACCCACGACGACGCAGCTGCAAGCCTTCTACGACGAGAATCACGCCTTCTTCGCGCGACCGGGTCGTCTGCGCGTGCGGCAGGTGTTCATCCATCCGGCGGACGGCGCGGAAGATGCCGTGACGCGCGAACGTGCGGCGCAAGCGAGTCGCCGTTGGCGTGCCGGCGAGACCTTCGCGGCGGTGCGCGCTGCTCTCGGCGATCCCGAGATCTCGCCATTGCCCGATGCGCCGTTGCCGGCGGAGAAACTGATCGACTACCTCGGGCCCACCGCCCTCAAGGCGGCGCTGGGGTTGGCTCCGGGCGAGGTGAGTGAGCCGGTGCGTTCCGGAATGGGCTATCACATCTTGCAGGTCGTAGAACGTCAGCCGGATCTGACGCCGCCCTTGGCGGAGATCGAGGCGCAGGTGCTCGCGGAATACCGCCGCCGAGAAGGCGACCGCGCGCTACGTGCTTACCTCGACGATCTGCGTGCCCATGCCAACGTTGTCGTCGACCCCAGGTTGCAATGAACGGACGCCTCCCATTGGCCGCCGTGTTCTGTGCACTCCGTCTCACGTTTCTCGTGGCTGCGGCGCGAGCGCACGACCGCAGCCTGTCGTACTCCGCCTGGGAGATCGATGGCAGCCATGCCCGCGTCACGGTACGGATCGCGGCTCTCGACCTGTCACGCCTGCCGCTGATGGCGGACGAGGAGGAAGAGCGCGAACGGGCGCTGGCGACATATCTGACTCAACACGTCCAACTCTTTGCTGGCGACACAGCCTGTCAGGTGGCGAAGCCACCGCGTCCGCTCGGTGCAACCCCCGGGCGTGCGGTCTACGAATGGGAACTCACCTGCCCGAGCGCCGAGCATCTGGCGATTCATAGCGACCTCTTACTCGACGAGGCGCCGTCGCACTTGCACTTCGCGCGTGTGCGACAGGGAACGTCCAAGCCACTTGAGCGCGTTCTCTCTGACGGCGAGCGCACCTGGCAGCTGGCCGACGCGGCGTCGCCGCGCGCCTCCGCGGTGCAGGGCACGTCGTTGTTCGGGTACGTGATGCTGGGCATCGAACACATCATCACGGGGTACGACCACCTCGCCTTCCTGCTGGCGTTGCTGCTGATGCAAACCTCGCTGGTGGAGGTGGCCAAGGTGGTGACGGGATTCACGGTAGCGCACAGTATTACCCTGGGGCTCGCGACCCTCGGCTACGTGCAGCCCGACGCCAGCGCAGTCGAAGCGCTCATCGGCTTGTCCATTGCGTTGGTGGCGATCGAGAATGTGTGGCTCAGTGCCGGGCGCAATCGAATCGTGCCGTGGCTGGTGAGCGCGGCGCTTGCCTGTCTAGCGTTGGCCGCCGTGCGTGGGCACGGCCGCATACCCGGCGTGACCCTTGCCGGCCTGGCGCTATTCTCGATCTGCTACTTCGGCTTGTTGGAGCGCGTGCCTCGTCCCGCGCCGTTGCGCTGGACGATCGCCTTCATCTTCGGTCTTGTGCACGGATTCGGATTCGCCGCCGTATTGCTGGAAGCCGATCTCTCCACCACGCGTCTGGCGCAGGCGCTGTTCGGTTTCAACGTTGGAGTAGAAATGGGCCAGCTGGCGGCAGTCCTGTTGATTTGGCCGTTACTGCACCTGGTGGCGCGGCAAGGGCGGGAACGGCTGCGCGGCGCGATAATCGAATACGGCTCGGCCGCCGTGTGTGCACTCGGATTGTTTTGGTTCGTCAGCCGAGCCTACGGGTCCTGATCAATCCCGAGCCTGGCACGGCCGGCTGGAGAGATGCGCTGCGCCGTCCACGGTGGCTCCCACACGACTTCAACGGTCGCCTCGGCTACCCCGGGCACGGCTTCGAGGCGACCCTTCACGTCGGTCGCGATGATCTGTCCCATGCCGCACCCCGGCGCGGTGAGTGTCAGCTGCACGCTTACGGTGCTGCCCCCTCCATCGTGTGGCCGGATCTGCAAGTCGTAGATGAGACCAAGGTCGACGACGTTCACCGGAATCTCTGGATCGTAGACGTGCTTGAGCGCCCGCAACAGGCGGGCTTCATTAACCGGTGTGTCACGCTCGGACGCCGCCTCGGCGTCGCTGAGCGGCGCATCCTTGCCGATGGCGTCGGCATCCTTGCCAGCGATGCGATATAGTCCGCCCAACGTTGGAATCTCGATCGTATAGCTATCACCCAGTGCTTGCGTGACGACCGCCTGCGTACCCGCCTCCACAATCAAACGGGTGCCTTGCGGCACCTCGACGACGTCGCAATCGCGGGCGAACTCGACTTCTTCGTATCGGTTGCGCATATCGTTCCGTTACGTCTGCGGCCTGCACGATGGGCAGGCGCAGAGCTGGCGCAGCCAGCGGTAGGAGTAGATGCCGGTGTCGTGGCCGTCGCCCCAGACGATGCTCAGCGCGTAGTTGCCAACAATGCCGAGCTTCACCAAATCGCTATTCTCTGCATGAATGTAGCGCGGCTCCTTGCCATGTCCCTGACAGCCCGCGCAGGGGCACCAGCCGCGCAGGTATCCGAACGGATAGTCACTGAGGTGCCCATCGTTCCACATGATGCGTACCACGCGTTCCTCAACCAAGCGCCGCACCTCGACGGGATGAGGGGGACGCTGAGGACCACGATTGGGGGTGCTCATGCCGTACATATAGCAAGGCCCGCGACAGCCGGGAACGGGCACTCGCTTGGCGAGCTTTTACTTCTGGCACACGCACGATACACTACTGCTCTCGCCGGGTAACCTCGACCCATGAGATTGGCTGTCAAGAGCACCGTAACATTGATCGCCCTCTACCTGCTGGCCTTGGTGGGCCTGGTTGCGTGGATGGAGTACGAGGTGCGGTCGGTGGCCGGTTCTCTCATGGGTGCCACGGCGCGCTTGGTTGGTAACGAGATCGCCGCGGCAATGTCGGAGTCGGCACTCGATCAGTTGCTGCAAGCCGACCCCTCGGCTCGGCAGCGATTCGAGCAGATCGTTTCCGACCTGCGCCGGCGTTCGGATGTCGTAGCGTCAATGACCGTCGTCGACGAGAGCGGACGCGTGGTGGTGAGCGATGAGCTCGAGAATAACCGTCAACTCGCCCTACCAGCCGTGATCTTCGAGGGGACGACGAAACCACAATTTCTCAGCGCGCGCTCCCCCTTCCAGGGCGGACAGTACCATCTCTTCGTGCCACTCGTTCGCGAAGAAGCCGTCGTTGGCTACATCCGCCTGTCGCTCGGCAGTCAGCGCATCGCGGACCTGTACGGGCGGGCGCGGCGGCAGATTCTGCTTGCCGCGCTGGTGGGTCTCACCTGCATCGGTGTACTCGGAGCCGTGCTGCAAGTGCAGCTGTCGCGGCGCAGCGCCGCACTGGCGCGCACTCTGGAAGCCACGGCACGTGGTGAGAGCGTGCCGGTAGCCAGCCGCCGTGACGAGTTCGCGCAGGTCATCGAAGCAGCCGGGAAACTCGGACGGGAACTGAATGAAACGCGCGAACGCCGCTCGCAGGCGCAACGGCGCATCAGCGCCTTGGCCAACTTCATGGACGTCGGGGTACTCTTGCTGGGGGCGGACGGAACGCTGGAGTTCGCCAATACCACAGCACGCGAGCTGTTGGGCGCCGGTGCGGCCAGTGCTCTCGAGGAGCACTGGGCCGATATGCGTCGCATCCTGGCGGATATTCTCGGACCCATCAAGCAAGGCGAGTCGACGAGTGCGCATGCGGATCTCGATGTCCCGGTCAATGGGCGTACTCATAAGTTGCGTCTGGAAGCCTATCGGCCCGACCCCGACGAGCAAGGAGGGTACTTGGTATTGGTGAAGGACCGTGAATTGTTGGAGGCCTTTGAAACCGACCTCCGCCTGGCAACGCAAATGCGCGGCCTCGCCCGGGTTTACGGAGCGTTGGCTCATGAGCTCAAGGCCCCGCTCGGTGCGATGGGGCTGAATCTGGAATTGCTCACGGAGGCGCTCAGCGCAGACCTACAAGGTGATCCGGACGTGCGTCTCCGGCAGCAGCGCTACGCAGCTGTGTTGCGCGAAGAACTCGATCGGCTCAACCGGTCGCTCGTCGCGGTGCTCAACCAGACGACCTCTGTGACGGAGGCCCGTGAGCCCTTCGACGTGCGGCAATTGATTCAAGACCTGAACACCCTCCTGACCCCGCAAGCCAAGCAGCAACGCGTCGTGATCGAGGCGCAGCTGCCGGAAACTGCAGTTCGCTTGTCGGGACACCGCGACCGCATAAAGCAGGCGCTACTCAACATCGCGACCAATGCCCTGGAGGCAATGCCAGAGGGGGGGCATCTGGGCGTGTCGCTGGCTGCCGACGATGGGCATGTCACCATCGTGATCCGCGACAGTGGCCCGGGCATCGAGCCGGAAGCGCTGGCGAAAATCTATGGCATGTACTTCAGTACGAAGAGCGGTGGCACCGGCATCGGCTTGTACGTCGCCCGCACTGTTGTGGAGTCGCACGGTGGAAACATTCAGGTGGACAGTGAGCTCGGTAAGGGGACCTGCTTCACGGTGAGCTTGCCGATCGCGGTGGCTGAGGCATAGTAGCAAGATGCCGCACGCTCTCGTCGTCGACGACGACGCGAACTTTTTGCTGCCGCTCGCCGAGCTGATTGAGCAGCAAGGATTCGCCACTAGTGTCGCGAGCTCTCTCAAAGACGCGCGCGCGCTTATCGGCAGCAGATCCCCGGATCTGCTCGTTACCGATCTCTTCCTGCCGGATGGCATGGGCCTCGATCTGCTCGAAGACCTGGATAGCGCCAACGGGGCGCAAGTGCTGCTGATTACCGGCCACGCCACCGTTGACACCGCCGTCGAAGCGCTGCGGAAAGGGGTGACCGACTACCTCACGAAACCCCTGGACCTGCCGCGTCTCCGTACCGTCCTGGCGAATGTGGCGCGCGCCCATGCGTTGCGTGAGGAAGTCGGCACACTGCGTGCCGAGTTGCGCAAGCTTGGGCGCTTCGAATCGCTGGTGGGAGCGTCGGCGCCGATGCAGAAGGTGTACGATTTGATCGGTCGGGTGGCGCCGACAGAGGCGACCGTGCTGGTGATGGGCGACAGCGGCACCGGCAAGGAGTTGGTCGCCGAGTCCGTTCATGCCTTGAGCCGGCGACGCAAGGGACCCTTCCTGCCTGTCAATTGCGGAGCGATTTCACCGAATTTGATCGAGAGCGAGCTCTTCGGTCACGAACGCGGCAGCTTCACCGGCGCCGACCGCATGCATCGAGGCTACTTCGAGCGTGCTGCGGGTGGCACCATCTTCCTCGACGAGATCACCGAGATGCCCTTCGAGCTGCAGGTGAAGCTACTGCGTGTTCTTGAAACCTCATCGGTGATTCGCATCGGCGGAGAGCGGCCCTTCCCGGTTGATGCGCGGGTCATTGCGGCGACCAACCGGCAGCCAGAAGAGATGGTGGCACAAGGAAAACTGCGCGAAGATCTCCTCTATCGCCTGAAGGTCTTCCCGATTCAGCTGCCCCCCCTGCGGGAGCGTGGCGAGGACGTCGAGCTTCTGGCGGAGCATTTTTTGGAATTGCTCAACCAGGCGGAAGGGACGTCGAAGGCTTTTGCGCGCGCAGCGCTGCAGCAATTGAAGGCGCACAGCTGGCCCGGCAACGTGCGCGAGCTCAAGAATCTGGTGCACCATGTCTTCATCCTCGCCGATGACGAGATTGGTGTCGATTGCCTGCCCGCTGATCTGAGCGGGGGAGAACCACAGGGCGGCAGCAGCTTGCACATCAAGGTCGGCATTTCGCTCGACGAAGCGGAGCGTCGTCTCGTATTGGCGACCCTCAACGAATGTGCGGGCGATAAGCGCAAGGCTGCCGATGTACTCGGGGTCAGCTTGAAGACACTCTACAACCGGCTCAAGGCGTACCAGGTTGAGTGAACATCGGACGCCCCCAATCCCGGGCGGGGAAGAGCCCCGGCGGGGCTCGGGGGGGAGGACGCCGCCGGGGCTCTCCGGAACTGCCGTTACTCGACGTGCAGTTCCACGGGCTGGCTGTGGGCCAGAGTGGCGACCGGCGCGCTGGCGCCGGCCCTATCGGTTGGCTCGCCTGTCGGCATGACGGGCGAGATGCTGGTACTGTGAACGGGGCGTCCGCATCGTCGTGTCGATGCGCGGCCACGGCTGCGTCGCTGCCGTAAACCGTTGCGCGACGCGTGGCCAGTTCACGGTGTTCCACCAGTTGTGTACGTACTCGGCGCGCCGGGTGTGGTACTGCAGGAAGTAGGCGTGCTCGCTGACGTCGAGCACGAGCACGATACCCACAGCCCACCACCCGTGCATTTGTTGATAGTCGACGGTGCGGATGGCCAGTCGATCATTGGTCGGTTGCCACACCAAGCTCACCCATTCGGCTGGTTCCACGGCGGCGGCCGTGGCGGAGAAGGCCGACTTGAACGCGGCGAAGGACCCAAAGTCATCGCGGATCTGCTCGACCAATGCATCGTGTGGTGCGCCACCTTGGTTAGGGCCCATGATTTCCCAAAAGAGACAGTGCATCATGTGCTCCGCGGTGCGCATCGCGACCAACTGTTGCAAGTGCCCGAGCCAGGAGAAATCCGGGTTGCTGCGCTCCCGCGCCAAACGTTCCTCCGCGGCATTGAGCGCGGCGACGCGAGTGCGGTGGTAGTCGTAATGCAGACGCAAGGTGGGCTCATCGATCCACGGCCGCAAGGCGCTGTAGTCGTAGGGTAATGGAGGCAAGACGTGTCGCGTCATGATGGTGTTTTGAGCATCACGCGCCCACGCAGTGCACCGGTGCTTGTCCCTCGATCATCTGTAAGGGGCATCTTCGAGTTGCGTTCACGCATTCGTTGCAAAGCCTGTGCATCACTGAGAATCCCCGTCGCCCGGTCAGTGGAGATGCAAAGGCAACCGGCATGCCAGAGAGTCCAGGTGCTACGTCGCTACGATCAGCGGCACCCACGGTGCAGCGGAAAGACCTTTTCTTCAAAGAGCCGTGTAAGACTTGCAATGAACCGCGGGGCTTCGTCCTGCCGTTCGCATAAGTCGGGCGCATGCCGGTCCTGCGTGTGCTGACAAACCTCAGTGCCAGCTGCAGCCAACCGTGATACGCGAAGGCTCGGCGCCGAGGCGCGAACGGAGGACACGATGGGGGAAACGACCGGCGGGGCGATTATTGCTCGGATGCTCGAGGCGGAAGGCGTCGAGAAGTTCTCCGGGATCGTGGACGGCACGTACACGCAGCTGTTGGCCCACCGCGTGGAGCTGGGAATCGAAATGATTTCGCCGCGTCATGAGTCGGTGGCAGCGCACATGGCGGGGGCGTATTCGCGTCTCACCGGTAGGCTGGGCGTGTGTATCGCCAGCAACGGCCCCGGCGTCGCCAATCAGGCGGTGGTCGGGAATGAGCGAACACGACGGTTCGTATCGATCGCTGCTTGTGACGGACCGCGGCGCAGGCGCCTGGTTGACTTACCAGATGACCGACAAGCCGAAGGCGAGGTACAAGCTGTTGCGCTTGGTGTCGGCCGCCGGCTGATTGTTGTACTCGTCGAGCAGCGAAAACTTTGCGCTGATCGGGTCCATGAGAGGGATGGTGAGCCCCAGGTCGTTGCGCAGCAGGTACTGTCCGGTGAAGTCATTCACCGCTGGTAGATAGTCGAGCTTCCAGCCCGCATGCGCACCATAGGGGAGGTAGTAGCCGGCAAGTAGACCGAAGGCGATGGCAGCGTAGTCGCGGTCGCGCGGCGGCGCGGCGCTGGTGAAATAGCGTTCGTAGATGTAGGCGCCGCCGACTTCTCCCTGCAGAAAGTTGCTCTTCTCTTCGTCGAGTTTATCCTCCCAGAACACGTAGCCCATGCCGAGTTTGGGAACGCCGCGGATGCTCAACTTCTGAATGGCATCGTATGTTGCGTCGCCGGAGGCGAAACCGTAGATGCGGGGCGTGAAGCTGTAGTCGCCACGGACGAGCCCGATGGCTTGGTCCTGAATGACGCTGCGCGACTCGCCGGTCTTCTTCTCGGTGCTGTAGCGATAGGTGGCGCCGAGTGTGAACTTCGTCGGGTCTTTCTGGCGCACCGTTCCGAATCCTAGCAGGAACCCGGTGGTGTCAGTGGTGGCTTGCTGCACGTTCACGCCAACGTCGAAGTTGCCGTCCCAGTACCGCCACGCGCTGCGCATTCGATCCTTGAATGACAGACCGTCAGCACCGATTGGTACGCCGGATTGGATCGTCTTGACATCGACGGTCTGTGCGCCGACCTGCAGCGCGTCCCCGCTGAGTCCTTGCAAGGGCGCGTCGACCTCCTGATCTTCGCCGTGCAGCACTTGGAACGAAGCATCGGTCTTGATGTTCTCGATGTCGGCCCATTTGATCGCCAGCGTCCCCTTGCCGTACTCGGGGGCGAACGTGACGCCTGCGCTCGATAGCGCACTCACCTTGCCGCGCAGCACAGTCCCCTTCGACGTGACCTCGTCGCCCATCGCCATCCTGGCCGGTGCGATGAAGGCAATGGCAACGATGGCCAGCAGGGCGCGCGCCTCGTTACGGATCGTTCTACAGGCACCTTCTCGGTGTATGAGCATAAAAATACCCTCCCGCTACTGTCGATGTCGTACGACTCAATTGCGCGCTCGTACACTAACTGAATCTCGCCGCGAGAAAAGTGCGCAGGTCGCCGGGGCCTGGCTGCGATCATGGTGAGTCTCAAGTTGGCGCGAACGGGCACGCCGGCGCCGGATGACAGGCCGCACTGAATTGGATACAAAATCACTCTCCATCGACGTACGGGAACGGTATGGCGCACACGATCGAGAAGGGGCAAGCTCCCGATGAGGAATGCTCGAGGTCACCAGACTCGCAGCCGCAGATTCGGCGGCGGGCGCGGCACCGGGGTCCGCTGGCGCAGTTTGTCCGCAGCCGGCTACGTCCGCTCTTCTCGCGCCGGCTTGCGGCGCTCGCTGCTGCGGTCGTGCCGGCGCTCTACATGTTCTACATGCGACTCGTCTGGGCGACCAGCCGGGTCGATGGCCGTGATTTCCTGCGCCTCAAGGAAATCATCACCCATTACAACGGTGCCGTCGGCCTACTCTGGCACGAAGAAGTGATGACGGTCGCGTTCGGCTACTACTACCTGGGGTTTCGCCCGCACACGCTTGCCAGCGTCGGAGAGTCGGGGGAGCTGATCTCGCGAATGCTCACGCGCTGCGGCTTCGTCGTTTTCCGTGGCGGTTCGACGACAGGACGGTCGCGCCGCAGAGAGGGCGCACTCGAGGAGATGATCGCTCACATGCGCACCCATGACCAAGTGATCTACGGTCTGACCGTCGATGGCTCCAAGGGGCCGCCGTATCGTCTGAAGACCGGCGGCATCATCATTGCGCGCGAATGCGGCAAGCCGGTCATTCTGGCACGCACCTGGTACAAGCGCTGCCTGCGGCTACCGACATGGGATCGGATGGCGTTGCCGCTGCCATTCAACGTCATTCGCTACTACTTACGTGGGCCGTACATCGTGCCCGAGAGCGCGCGCAATGAGGCCGGCTTGGAAGCCTTCCGCCTCCACATCGAGAACGATCTCATCGACCTCGCAGCCCACAGCTACGACGACATGGGTCAGGCGCGGCCGGCAAATCTGGTTAAACGATCGACGCCCGCCGCCTGACGTGGGCGAAGACTCACGACGGTTCGTACCAGATGGGTGAGGTCCAGGCGCGCTCCTGAATCGTCTTTGGCGCCGTCGGATCATCGCACGCCGCTGGCCGCTGCTCGGCTGGCAGGCGATTGCACAGCCATGTGTTCCAGCGACACGCCGGGTTCTCGAGGACGCGCACGTAGTAGAAGGCCCGCTGCGACGGATCGAAGTTGGGATCGGTCCACACCGTGCAGAGCTCGTCGGCACCCGACCCTTGTGGCGTACACGAGGCGAGATCGACTGAGGCCCCGTTGTTGGCATCGCCCGCTACGTCGTACACCTGCTGGTGCCAAACGCCTGTGTCGATCCAGCCCTTGATGACCTGCAGACGCTGCAGCGGCGTGCCCGGGTGCTCGGTGGTGCCCGGATCACGCAGCGCCGCGATCGCGAACGTCGGAGCAGACGTGGCGGTGGGAAGGGATGCGAGGACTCCGCCCATCGGCACGCCACGTGCGTAACCCGTCTGGATCATATCGGGGTCGGCGCACATTTCGTGCGGCAAATCCCAGCCACCGAAGACGCGCACGCTGATCCGCGTACCGCTGGTGGCGAAGGTTTCCTTGCGGCGCAGCGCATCGAAGATGCTCGAGCGTGAGTTCTCCTCAGCCCATACGCCAGCGAGCGCGCCGGGGCTGAAGATGATACCGCCATCGGTGACTCCAGCCCCACCAAGTTGATCAGCGGGCGCGGCATCTTGCTTGCCTTGATGGCCGATCCACGACCACTCGTCGGTGAACCCGGGGGTGCCGTTGTGCGTATCGGTGCTGCCGATGAAGCCGAGACGATAGGGGTTGACGCCGATGCGTTCCTGCTCCTGCAAACCAGCGAGCAGCGCCCCGCGAACGTAGTCGAGTTTTGACACGCATCCTACGCCGGCTGCGCCCTGCTGTCCGGTGCGATCCATGCAATCGGGGACGGTGCCCTGGCGGCGTTTTTCAAACTCGCACTGTTCGTCGGGAGCGCCGACGATGCCGCTGATCCCGTTGAAGCACTCGGAGTTCCCCTTGTGTTGGTACACCTCCACCAACGGTTCCATGGCGGCGCGCAACTGTGCCTGGGCGCGTTCGTCGTCGAGGGTTTGGGCGCCCGGGTACTCCACGAGGAATTGGTGCCCGTTGCTCTCGTTCGAGTTGTGCGGGATGGCCAGGACATCACAGCCCGTTCCGCTATCCTGACACGCTGCCTTCAGCTCCCGCCACAAGCCCTGCGGCGTCGGTTGCTCGAAGGCGGAGATGGGGAAGGGCACGCGGTCGTTGCGGAAGATCACGTTGCGGTGCATCGTGCTGCCCCCGGGGCTGCGCGAGTATTCGTAGGCGATGAAGGCGGTGAACGTGCAGCGCTCATAGGCAGCGGCTGCCGCCTCTTGTATGCGCTCCCAGACATCGCCGGCGGCCTGTAGGCAAACGCTGTTGTTGGTACCGCACACGTCAGCAAACCGCATCGGCCGTGATTGGGTCATTTTGACGCCGAAGGTGGTGAAGGCGTGAACGGTGGCGCTGCGGAACAGCTGACAGTTCGACGAATCGTAGGTTGGCGAACCGGGAGTCGTGCACGATGCCACTTCGCCGAGATACTCGGAGTGGTCGGTTACCGCGGCGAAATCGAGCGGGCGCGCGAGCTGGACCGTCCGCGTTCCGTTGCCGCTGGCGTCAAGCGGAGCGAGGGCCAGCGGTTCGCCGCGCGCGAAGCGATATGCCTGCATGGGCGTTGTCCGTGTTTCCCAGAGATAGGCGTCAAACGAGTTGCGCGTGTGCACGTGCAGGTCGCCGAAATAAACGTTGCGCAGCGGGTTGCGTTGAGCGCAGGCCGGTTCTGCAGGTGGGGTTGCAAAACAGCCGCCGAGTGCGTGCGCGGTCGCCGCCATGATCTCGTCGATCGTAATCTTGCCGTTGCCGTCTGCGTCTCCCGCGGTGCACGCGGCGACGCCCACGTTGTCCAACGCAATGTCGACCAGGGTGATGATTTCGTCGACGGTTACGGTCGCCGAATTGTTGCAGTCGCCGACGCACACGGCCGAATCGGTTGCGCCGGCGGTCGCAGCCGCTGCGCCGATCCATGACAGCACCGCCAGAACACGGACGACGGAAGGCATGTCAGCCCGATATCACAAGCGCAACCGACTTGTACACGGGCTTTGTGACTATGGCCAGCAGCTATTGCCGACGGTGACGGTCCGGCCCGGCGGTGGTTCGTCTGGTTCCTGTGACAGAGGCCGTAATCGCCGGGAGGCGTTCTCGTAAATTGTGGATTGACAGAACGCAAGCAATTGGCGGATATTCATCATCTATTGCCACAAGGCATCGCGATGGGGGCATCGCGAAGGTCGTTGGTCAGGAGGAACCTGTAATGCTGGGCACAGGTCGGGCGAGCGTGTCGATGGCCCTCGCGAGTGCGTTCATGTTCGTCGGGTTGGCGTGTATTGCCCACACCGCGGCCGCGGCGGCCAGCCCGGGCGAGAAGTGTGCCTCGGCGAAAATAAAGGCAGCGGCAAAAAAGGCAAACGCGCAACTCGCCTGCTACGCCAAGGCGATAACGAAAGGCACTCCGGTCGATCAGTCTTGCCTCGCGAAGGCTGGAGCAGCCCTCGTCAAAGCCTTCCAGAAGGCCGAGGCGAAGGGGGGTTGTGCCACCGTCAGTGACTCCGGCTCGATTGAGAGCACGGTCGATGCCTTTGTGAACGCCATCGTCTTTGCCCTTCCTGCCGCGCCGCGCCCGACCCCGACGCGGACCCTCACCGCCACCACGACCCCGACCCCGACGTCGACCCCAGCAGGGACGCAGACCCCGCCGACCATTACCCCGACCATCACGGTAACAGCGACGAGGAGTACGACCGTGACGACCACCCCGACGCTCACGAGAACTCCGACCGCGACGGTGACCCCGACTCCAGGAGTCAACGACTGCTGTCAGTCCGGCCCGTTCTGCGGCCCTCCGAACAACGGCGCGTGCTCCGGCAACGCAGTGCCAGTGTTCAACGCGGCCTGCTCCGGGGGAACAGGGCAGTGTGTCACGTTCACGCCGGCGCCGACGCGAACCGCAACCGCGACGGCAAGCGTAACCACAACCGCCACGCAAACGATGACCGCAACCGTTACCGGAACCGTAACCGCGACCGCAACGGCAACCGATACTCCAGGTCCTTAACCGGCAACGGCAGCTTCTGAACTGCGAAGGGTTTGCATGTCAGCATCGCACGGAGTTGGAGTTCGTCCTCTGTGTAAACGGGAGAGATCTCCGGCATCGATCCTCCGTTTCTGCCGGACTCGAAGGGTAAGGGGAGGCGATACCCTCCTTGACTTTGCCTGTGACTCTGAAACGGTAGTGAACAGTTCAATAAAATTGCTCAAATCAATTTACCGAGGTGCCGCGTAGGGCGCCTCAGAAAGGGAGAGATTTTATGCTTCGAAGGACTCTATTGTTTGGCGGGGGCGCATTGGCGCTTTCGGCCGTGATCATTGTTCCGGGGA
>Ga0335069_10004833_pt1 | contig 19881 bp, 15 predicted proteins | sample Lox_Sample_11_FD_206714 | JGI IMG/M metagenome (GOLD analysis project Ga0335069, IMG submission 206714) | Soil microbial communities from Loxahatchee National Wildlife Refuge, Florida, United States - Lox_Sample_1.1 | ecosystem: Environmental > Terrestrial > Soil > Wetlands | place: USA... | reverse complement strand
CAGGCCCTCGGCCACGGCGTCGTCATAGGCGGGACCGAGATCGGCGTGCGCGGCCACCGAAGCGCGGATCTCGGCCTCGTGGTCGCTGCTCATGAGCGCACGCTACAACTTGCCACGGATCGCCACAAACACGGATCGAGCGAACAAGCCGCGGATAGCGACGCTCATAGCCACCGGTACCGGGCGTAGGCGACGTTGACGACCCCGATCACGATCCAGATCAGCGCGATCAGCACCGCCGCGCCACCGCTGACATGACCGGCGGAGTCGGCTGGATGAAGCACCGCCGCCGTGGCCCCGATAGCCATGCCCATGGAACCGAGGGCCAGCACCACGGCCCCGAACCCGATTCGCCCGGGCACCGGCTCACGACGCAGCCGCGGCCGCGGGGTCTGGTAGTGCACCTGGCCGTGAAGCCGGGCGTCCACTCGCTTGTCGATTTCCTCGCCGATGCGCTCGACGAGGCCCTCGGCTACGGCGGTGTCGTAGCCGGGGCCGAGATCGCGGTGCGCCGCCGCCGAGGCCCGGACTTCATCCCTGATGCTCACGGGTTCACGCTATCGGCGGGCGGCGCGGAAGACACTGGGGCTAGCACCCGCTTCTCCGTTCGGGCTGGCCCCAGGGCGTCCGGGGAAGCAGTCCCGGGATCGCGTTCGGGTTATGGATATTCTGCTGGCACACTAGGGGGGTGCCAGAGTTCCCCGCCCCGGCGGGCGCCCGGAAACCTCAGGCCCCCCAGGGCCCTGACGAGCCGTGTGTCCTGCTCAAACTGGGCGAGATCGTGCTGAAGGGGCGGAACAGGCAGCAGTTCGAGCGCATCCTGCACGGCAACATCCGCGCCGCGGTACGGGATCTCGGCATTCCGGTAGAACTGCGCCAGCGCGAAGGGGTCATCCTGCTGCGGGTCGCCGACGGCGAGCAGCGCGGCGAGGTCGGCGGGTCGGGCTGGGCGCGGGCCGTGGGCCAGATCGCGGAGCGGATGCTGGACGTGCCCGGCATCGCCCGGGTCTGCCTGCCGCTGCGGGTGGCGAAGACGCCTGAAGCGGTCTCTGCCGCCGCGATAGCGCTGACCAAGGACACATCGGGTACCTTCGCGGTACGTGCCCGCCGCCGGGACAAGCGCTTCCCGCTCACCTCGAGTCAGCTGGGCGTGCTGATCGGCCGGGAGATCCAGGAGGCACACGGGCTCGGGGTCAACCTCACCCGTCCGGACACCACGGTGTTCATCGAGGTGGACCAGGACGAGGTGTTCGTGTTCACCGAGGGGATGGCGGGACAGGGCGGGCTGCCGGTCGGGATGAGCGGCCGCGGGGTCGTGCTCATGTCCGGCGGCATCGACTCGCCGGTGGCCGCCTACCGGATGATGCGCCGCGGGCTCCGCTGTTTCTTCCTGCATTTCTCCGGCATGCCGCTGACCGGCCCGGAGTCGATCTACAAGGCCTACGCGCTGGCCCGCGGGCTTGACCGGTTCCAGGGCGGATCGCGGCTCTTCGTGGTGCCGTTCGGCAAGGCCCAGCAGGCCCTGAAGTCCTCCGGCGCGGACCGGCTGCTGATCGTGGCCCAGCGGCGGCTGATGCTCAAGACCGGCGAGGCGCTGGCCCGCAGGCTCGGCGCTACCGCGCTGATCACCGGCGACTCGCTCGGCCAGGTCAGCAGCCAGACGCTGACCAACATCACCGCGCTCGACGACGCGGTCAAGCTGCCGATCCTGCGCCCGCTGATCGGCTGGGACAAGGCCGAGATCATGGCCGAGGCCCGCCGCATCCGCACCCTGGCCATCTCCGAGCTCCCCGACCAGGACTGCTGCACGCTGCTCACCCCGCGCCGGGTGGAGACCCGCGCCCGGATCGACGACCTGCGCCGCATCGAGGTCCGCCTGGACGCCGAGGACCTGGCCGAGGAACTGGCCAGGAGCGCGCACGAATACCGCCAGGAGAGCTCCTAGGCCAGGGCGGGCTCGCGGGGGATCGCGGGGGCGGGGGTGAGGGTCCGGCCGACCAGGGGAGACAGGTGGGCGGCCACGGCGGCCAGCTCACGCAGGTCGGACTCGACCAGCGCCTGCGGCCCGTCGCACAGCGCGGACTCGGGATGCGGATGGACGTCCACGATGACGCCGTCGGCGCCGACCGCGATCGCGGCCCGCGACAGCGGCAGGACCAGGTCCCGGCGGCCGCCGGAGTGCGACGGGTCCACGATCACCGGCAGGTGCGACAGTCGCTGCGCCACCGGCACCGCGCTGATGTCCAGCGTGTTCCTGGTGGCCTTCTCGAACGTGCGGATGCCGCGCTCGCACAGCACGATGTCCAGGTTGCCGCGCTGGGCGATGTACTCCGCGGCCATCAGCCACTCCTCGATGGTGGCGTTCATGCCGCGCTTGAGCATGACCGGCTTGCCCACGCCGCCGACCGCCTGCAGCAGCGGGAAGTTCTGCATGTTGCGCGTGCCGACCTGCAGCATGTCCGCGTAGCTGGCGACCAGGTCCACGTCACCCGGGTCGACCACCTCGGTCACCACCGGCAGGCCGGTCTCCGCCCGCACCTCGGCGAGGATCTTCAGGCCGGTCTCGCCGAGTCCCTGGAACGCGTACGGTGAGCTGCGCGGCTTGTACGCGCCGCCGCGCAGCAAAGACGCGCCCGCCGCCCTGGCCATCAGCGCCGACGCCAGCGTCTGCTCGGCCGTCTCGACGGCGCACGGGCCGGCGATCACGGTCAGCGTGTCCGGGCCGATCGGCACGCCCGCCACCCTGATCACCGAACGTTCCCGGTGGTGCTCCCGGCTCACCAGCTTGTACGGCGCGGAGATCCGTACCACGTCGCTGACCCCCGGCATGCCTCGCAGGTTCAGCGTCTCGAACTTGTCGACGTCGCCGACCAGGCCGACGATCGTCCGGGACATCCCGCGGCTCACGAAAGCGTCGCCGCCCGCCGCGCGCACCCGGTCGACGACGCCGTCGACTTCCGTCTCTGCGGCCTCCGCCGTCATCACCACGACCATCTCGCCCGCCTCCAGTCTGAGAAAAACCCCGGTCATAAAGAAACCCCGGGCCGTGTGGGCCCGGGGTTCTCGTTAGGTCGCTTCCGTCAGCGCAAGCTCTGGAAGGCGACCGTCCCGCACCCGGGCCGGTAGCCATACCAAAACCAGAACTGCTCGCGCATGACGCACAGCCTATCGCATGCCGTCAATGGGGAGCGGGCGATCCGGCCGGCCGGGTCAGAAGCCGACGTCGAGGGTGACGGTACTGCCGCGCGGCGCCGTCGTGGTCGGGCTGTAGTCAAACACCTTGTCGAACGGCCCGTACCGGTTCACCTGGACCTGGAGGCCGGCCGCCTGCAGCATCTGGGTGGCCTGCTCCACCGAGTCGCCGATCACGTACGGCACGTTGACTATGGCGGGGCCAGCGGACACGTTCACGGTTATGGTCTCGCCCGGCTGGAACAACGAGCCAGCCGGGGGCTGCTGGCCGGTGATAGTGCCCTGGGGCTGCTGGCTGTTGTTGTCCGGCTGCCGCTGCAGGTTCGCGTGGTGCTGGTTCGCCCACTGCTGAGCGGCCTGCACGTTCTGGCCGGAGAAGTCGGGCACGGCCGGGCCCGCCGAGACCATGATCGTGACCGGCTTGGTCTGCGGCCAGGTAGTGCCCGCGGGCGGGTTCGTTCCCACTACGGTGCCGACCGGGGCGTCGGCGCCGACCTTCTGGGCGGTGGCGGCCAGGTGGACGGCCTGCAGCGCGGCCATCGCGGCGTCCTGCGACTTGCCCTTCACGTCGGGCACGACTGAGGTAAACGGCCCGCTCGAGACGAGGAGCGTGATCGTCGAGCCCTTGGATACCCGCCCGGACGGGCTGGTGCCCGCCACCATGCCCCTGGCCACCGTGTTGCTGTGCACCCGGCCGCCCCGCCTGACGGTGAAGCCGTCGGCGGTCAGGACGGTGGTGGCCTCGGTGACGCTGGCCCCGGACACCGAGGGCACCTGGGCGTACCGCCCGGAGGTGAGCCACCAGCCGCCGAGCCCGAGTCCCACGCCCAGCCCGATGACCACCGCCACGATGAGCAGCCGCGGGCTGAACAGCCAGCGGCCCAGGAAGGGCTCGCGGCCGCCGCGGTACCGGCCGCCGTAGTACCGGCCGCCGTCCTCGCGGTCCACGACGAGCGTGTGCGAGTGCCCGCCCCCGCCGCCGGCCGGCGGCAGGCTGACCGAGCCCGTCCCGTGCTCGGTCACCGAGGTCGCCGCCGCGCCCTGGGGATCGGTGGCGTACCCGCTGGCCGGCGGCATCGTCGCGTTGCGGGCCCACCACCCGTTGGTGGCCGCGGGCGTGTCCAGATCCAGCCACGGCGCCTCGGCCAGCCCCCGGACGCCGGCTCCCATCACGCCGGTGAGACCGCCGGACCCGGCGCCGTCCCGGGGGGACGAGCCCAGGCCCTCGCGGACCCTCAGGACCGCGCGCAAGAACTCGCCGGCGTCGGCGGGTCGCTGTGCCGGGTCCCGGCTGGTCGCCGCGAGCACCAGCTGGTCGACCGCCGCGGGGATGCCGGGCACCAGCGCGGACGGCGCCGGGACGGCGGAGTTGACGTGCTGGTAGGCGACCGAGAGCGGGGTGTCGCCGGTGAACGGCAGCCGGCCGGTGAGCAGCTCGAAGAGCATCACGCCCGCCGAGTAGACGTCCCCGCCCGGGCCCGTGCTCCCGCCGGTCACCTGCTCGGGCGGCACGTAGCCCACCGTGCCGATGAGCAGGCCGGCCCGGGTGTGCCCGGCCGCCGACTGGGCCCGGGACAGCCCGAAGTCGGCCACCTTGACCCGGCCGTCGTTCGTCAGCAGCACGTTCTCCGGCTTGACGTCGCGGTGCACGATCCCGGACGCGTGCGCGGCGGCGAGGCCGTCGAGCACGCCCGTCATGATCTCCAGCGCGGTCGCGGGGGAGAACCGCCCGCTGTCCCTGAGCAGTTCCTTGAGCGTGCGCCCGGGCACGTACTCCATCGCCAGGTACAGGAACGGGCCGTCGGCGCCCTGGTCGAAGACCGCCACCACGTTCTGGTGCGACAGCCGCGCCACCGACTTGGCCTCGCCGATGAACCGGCGCCGGAACTCCTCGTCCCGGGCCAGCTCGGCGTGCATGACCTTGAGCGCCACCTGGCGGTCCAGCCGGGTGTCGGTGGCCTGGTAGACGGTGGCCATCCCGCCGTGCGCGATGCGCGCCGTCACGGCGTAACGCCCGTCGAGCACTCGCCCGGTGAGCGGATCGGCCAGCGTGTCGTCCATCGCGACGATTTTACGGTTGTTTTGCCTGTCTGGCGTGTTAATCATCGGGTCCCCGGGGGCCAGGGCAGGCTCGAGGTGATCGCGAGGGCGAGCACCCGGCCCGTTCGGCCAATAATAAGGGCCCGGCCGGACCGGATGAGCGGGACCTCGGCCGGGCCGGCCAAAGCGTAATCTCTCGGTCATGACCGAAAGCGGACGTGTCCCGGAGAAGGTAGTCGTGGCCGGCGCCGGCCTGGCCGGGTTCCGGACGGCGGAGGAGCTGCGGGCACGCGGCTTCGAGGGCCCGATCACCCTGATCGGGGCCGAGCCGCGCCCCCCGTACGACCGGCCGCCGCTGTCCAAGAAGGTCCTCACCGAACCGGACCTCGACCCGTCGCTGAAGGCCGACTTCGCCGGGCTCGGCGTGGACTTCCGCCCGGACGAGGCCGCCATCGGGCTCGACGATGACCTGGTCACGGACCGCGGCTCCTATCCCTTCGACCACCTGGTGCTGGCCACCGGGGCGCTGCCGGTGACGCTGCCCGGGGAGGGGCGGCAGCGTTTCCTGCGCACCTACGACGACGCGCTGGCGCTGCGGGACCTGCTCCGGCCCGGCCAGCGCCGGAAAAGACTGCGGCTGGCCATCGTGGGGGCCGGGTGGATCGGCGCCGAGCTGGCCACCGCGGCCGTCGCGCGCGGCGGCCAGGTCACGGTGGTGGAGGCCGGGCCCGCACCGCTGGCGGCGGCCATCGGCGCCCCGGTGGGCGCCCAGACCGCCCGCTGGTACGCCGAGGCCGGCGTGGACCTGCGGGTCGCGACCGCGGTCGAGGCCGTGCAGCCGGGCGGGCTGGCGCTGGCCGGCGGCGAGCAGATCGCGGCCGACGAGATCGTCACCGCGGTCGGGGTCCGGCCGGCCACCGGCTGGCTGGACGGCTCCGGCGTGCGGCTGGAGAACGGCGTGGCCGTGGACGCCGGCCTGCGCGCCTCGCGGCCCGGCGTCTACGCGGTGGGGGACTGCGCCGCGTTCGAGTCGCGGCGGTTCGGGCGGCGGCTGCGGGTCGAGCACTGGGACGTGGCCCTGCACATGCCCGAAGTGGCCGCGGCCAACGTGCTGGGCGGCGACGAGGCGTACGACCCGGTGCCGTACTTCTGGTCCGAGCAGTTCGGCCGGATGCTGCAGTACGTGGGCTACCACGGCGGCGCGGAGAGCTTCGCCTGGCGCGGCGATCCGGCCGAGCCGACCTGGGCGGCGTGCTGGCTGACGGCCGGGCGGCTGGTCGCCATGCTGACCGTCGACAGCCCCCGCGACATGCTCCAGGCTCGCCGCCTCATCGCCTCCGCCCGTCCGGTGGACGTCTCCCGCCTCACCGACTCCGCCATCCCCGTCAAGGCCGCAGCCGCCTGACCCGCAATCGATAGCCATTAACCCGGCCGTAACCCGGGTGTTTGGAAGAAGCCCGCACGTGGGACATTGGTTTCGTGGCACAGATTGACCCCATGACCGACGCTCTCGTCGGCGAATGGCTGTCACTGCCCGAGGCAGCCGGCCAGCTAGGCATTCCAGCCGGGCGAGTGAAGCAACTGCTCCGCGATCGCAAACTCCTCGCCGTGAGCCGTCCCGAGGGAACGGTCGCGGTACCGGCCGCCTTCCTTGACGGCCACCAGATCGTCAAGGGCCTGTGCGGGACCCTGACCCTGCTCTTCGACTGCGGTTTTGACGAGCCGGAGGCGCTTCGCTGGCTGTTCACGGCGGACGATTCGCTGCCCGGCACGCCGATCGACGCGATCGTCAAGCACCGCGGCACCGAAGTCAACCGGCGCGCGCAGGCTCTCGCGTTTTAATCAACGGCTAGGCTGGCGGCATGCCGCCGAGACCGCCGCGCCCCAGCTGGACCGCCGCCGCGACGCACAAGCGCGCCGTCGGCCTGCCCCACTCGCCGCTGATCCGCGACCTGCTCGCATCCGGCGGCCAGTCGTTCTCGTTCGAGTTCATGCCGCCCAAGACCCAAGGCGAGGAACAGCAACTGTGGCGGGCGATCAGGCAGCTCGAGCCGCTGCGGCCGACCTTCGTGTCGGTGACCTACGGGGCCGGCGGGTCGACCAGGGACCGGACCGTGCGGGTGACCGGCCGGATCGCCGCGGAGACCACGCTGACCCCGGTGGGCCACTTCACCGCGGTCAACCACTCGGTGGCCGAGCTCAGGCAGGTGATCGGGTCCTACGCGGCGGTCGGCGTGCGCAACGTGCTCGCGCTGCGCGGCGACCCGCCCGGCGACCCGAACGCCGAGTGGATCCCGCATCCGGACGGGCTGACCTACGCGGCGGACCTGGTCCGCCTGATCAGGTCGGTCGGCGACTTCTGCGTCGGGGTGGCCGCCTTCCCCGAGAAGCACCCGCGCTCGCCCGATCCGGACACGGACGTCCGCTACTTCGTGGCCAAGTGCCGGGCCGGGGCGGACTTCGCCATTACCAACATGTTCTTCTACCCCGAGGACTACCTGCGGCTGCGGGACCGGGTCACGTCCGAGGGCTGTGACGTGCCGATCATCCCGGGCATCATGCCGATCACCAGCCTGCGGGTGATCGAGAAGGCGATCGAGCTGGGCGGCTGCCGGGTGCCCACGGAACTGTGGGAGCGGCTGCAGGCGGCGGCGGACGACCGGGCCGCGGTACGCGAGATCGGGGTGGACTACGCGGCCGGGATGTGCGAGCGGCTGCTCGCCGAAGGCGTGCCGGGCCTGCACTTCTACACGCTCAACTGGTCCCGGGCGACCCGGGAGATCTACCAGCGGCTGGGCCTTTACGAGAGAGGCCTCAAGGGGGGCGCAGCACTGCGGAGCGGCAGTTCCGCGCCCATCACCGCGTAGGGCGGCTCGCCGCCGGGGAAGAAGCGGAACGCGGTCAGCAGATCGGCGAAACCCGTCCCGCGGTAGAGCCGCCGCGCGGGGGTGTCGGCGTCCCTGGTGGACAGCAGCGCGGTGCGTTCCGCCCGGCCTGAGGTCAGCTGCAGCAGCACGCCGGCGCCGACGCCACGGCCCTGGTAGTCCGGCGCCACGTGCAGCTCGGCGACCTCGAAGGAGTCGTCGAGCCAGGCCGCGGCGGCCGCGTCGCCGCGGGTGGCGGCCAGCGCCCGGCTCACCGTGTCGTGCCACCACTGGCCGGGCGCTCCGTGGAAGCCGTAGCCGAAGCCGACCGCCTCGCCGGTTCCGTCGTCGGTGACCGCGAGCGCGCGGAACCCGGGGTGGACGGTATGCCCCGCCATGATCGACCGGCGGCCCGCCAGCAGCTCCGCGGGCGGCCGCATGGCCGCCGCGTATACCACGATCAGCTGGTCGAGCCGGGCGGTGAACTCGCCCGGGCTCAGCTCGGAGACGGAAACCGGCAGCGCCCGGTCCATCCTCGCAAGCTTAGGGGACGACAAAGATGATGCCGAACGGGGAGGGCGGCGTGCCCCGAACAGGTACCACGGTCGCCGGGTCATGTCCGCTCCCTGGTTCAGGCCAGCTCGTCCGCGTATTTCGCCCGCTCGGACCGGAGCTGGACTTCGGCCTGGCCGAGCAGCGGGTGGCTCGCCGTCAGCGTAATGGTCCCTGGCTGGCCGGCCAGCGAGCGGATCCACACCGCACCGAGCCCGCCGTACTCGCCGAACGCGAACGGGTTATCGCCCATCAGCGTGGCCGGGCCCGACAGGGTGAACGCGACCTGCCCGCCGCCGTACCTGCGCTGGTTGCCGTAGGTGTCGATGGCGCGGAACACTGCCCGGGTCGCGTCGGTGCCGTCCGCCGAGATGGCCGTGTCGTCCACGGTCATGGCGAGCGCGTCGCCAGCCGGGTCGGCCGACATCTGGAGCTGTGTCACCTGCCTGCTGCCGACGAAGCCCTGGACCAGCAGGTCGGGAGCGGGATGCGGGATGCGCCGGGGGAGCCGGAACAGGAACGGCGGATGGACCAGGCCGCTGTACAGCGGCGAGCCCAGGGCGGGCGTGGCGCTGGCCACGTGGGTGCCGCCGATGAAGACCTCCAGCCGGTCGCAGTTGCTGGCGATCATTACCGCCGGGCCCGGGGCCGCGCCGGCTGCCTCCCAGAAGAACGCCGGGACGATGACCGGGCGCACGGCCGGATCGCCCTGCGTCTGGTAGATGGCGGCGCCGGGCTTGGGCACCCGGAAACCATCCGCCACCCCCGCCCATTTGACGTCGCCCTTGCCCTGGCCGAGCATCGAGGCGTAATCGAACCCGGCCCAGGCCAGCAGCCCGGCGTAGCCGGCGCTGGACCGCGCCAGGCTCTGCGCCTGGCCGTGCAGGGCGGCCTGCCTGGCGAGCAGGGCCGGCGGGTCCGTCCAGGTGAAGTGCTTCGCCTCCTGCACGCCGACCGCCTCGGTGACCAGGTAGGGAACCCCGGCGAACGGCGCCCTGAGCGCGACGTTGCCGGTCTTCGGTTCGGTCCCGTAGTCGTTGTAGGCGAAGACGTCCTCGTTCCAGGTGGTGTCCTGGTCCTGGTGGTAGGCCATGGCGCCGGAACTCGGCCGCGAGCTGTCGAGTTCCCGCGCGGCCTGCCTGGTCGCGGCCCACAGCCCGGGGAAGTCCCGGGTCTCGTTGAGCCTGGTGCCCCAGATGATCACCGAGGGACGGCTCCGGTCCCTGATCACCATGTCGCGGACGTTCTGCACCACGAGGTCCTGCCAGGCCGCGGTGGCGCTCACGTTGTGCCAGCCCGGAGCCTCCTCCCAGACCAGCAGGCCGAGCTCGTCGCAGGCGTCGAGGAAGTCCGGCGACTGGGGATAGTGCGAGCAGCGCACCATGTTGCAGTTGAACTCGTTCTTGAGGATCTCGGCGTCCTTGCGCTGCACCCGGGCGGGCATCGCCATGCCGGCGTACGGGTAGAGCTGGTGCCGGTTGAGGCCGAACAGCGGCAGCCGCTGCCCGTTCAGGAAGAAACCCTCGGGCCGGAAGGACGCCTCGCGGAACCCGATCCGCCGGGACGCGACGTGGCTGCCCAGGCCGGGGAAACTCAGCGTGGCCTGGACCGTGTACAGCTTCGGGCTGTCCGGCGACCAGAGCCTGACCGGCCTGAGCCCGGTCAGGCTCAGCCTGGTGGTGCTGGTCCCGGGCGAGCTGACCTTCACGGTACTGACCTGCGCGGCCATCTGGGTCTTCCCGTCGAGCAGCTCGACGAGCAGGGTGCCGGAGGCCTGCGTCGTGGCGGCCGAGTCAATGGTGCATTCGACCTCCACCCGGGGGCGGGAGCTGAGCACGTCGGCGGTCAGGGCGAACAGGTCGGAGAGGAACACCTGGGGGAGCACCCGCAGCCGGACGTCCCGGTAGATGCCGCCGGGCTGGAAGAAGTCGACGCTGGCCGGGCCGCGGCCCACGCCGACCGGCGGGACCGGCAGGCAGCGCGAGTCGACGATGACCGCGAGCAGGTTGTCGCCGCTGGTGACCTTGCCGGTGAGTTCGGCCGAGAACGGCAGGTAGCCGCCCTGGTGGGTACTGACCACGTGGTCGTTGATCGCCACCGAAGCGCTGACCATGACGCCGTCGAAGTCGGCGAAGATCCTGTTGCCCGGGCGGTGCGGGTCGAGCAGGCGCGAGCCGCTGAAGTGCCGGCGGTAGATCCACACCCGCTGCCAGGCGGCGAAGTCCCAGTTCTGCCAGGACAGCGGGGTGACCGTGTGCGGCACCGTGACCGGCGTGAAGTCGCTGTCGTCGTAGAAGCTGCTCTCCGCGCCCGCCACGTACTGCCCGCCGAACCGCCAGTTCGAGTTCAGCGAGAAGGTAAGGCCGGCCGGCTGCCCGCCCGTCCGCGTGATGCCGTCGACCAGCGCGACCAGCGGCAGCGCGGCGACCCCCGCGCCGCCGATCAGGCTGGCCCGCAGTACCGTGCGCCGCGAGATCCGCCGCTTGACCGCGGTTTCCCGCTCCGCGGGCCGCCCATCGGTCCTGACTCCGGACGCCCCGCCATCAGCCGGCGGCGCCAGCCCCGCCCACCCCGGGTGCGGTGCCAGCCCCGGCCCGCCCGGATGCGGCAGCGTGCTCAGCCCGTTGACTCGGGCCGGCGCGCCCGGCCCGTCAACCCAGGCCGGCGAGCCAGGCGCCTGCCCGCCCGGCCGCGGCTCCGGGCCCGCCCCGCCCGGCCGCAGCAGCGCGTTCATCCGGCCAGCGGCCGCGCCGGCCCGGCCCGCCGCCGAAGCTGCCCAGCCGCCCCCAGCCGGCCCCGCCTGACCGGGGAGCGCAGGAGCGCTCGGAGCGCCTGCGTCCGCCGCGGTTGCCCCCGGCTCTGCGGCAGGCATGGCGACGTCTGCCTGTTTCTCCGGCGGGAGCGTGAGGAATCCCTTTTTCGGCCGGGCCGGGCGGAACCACCGGCCGGACTCGCCTGCCGGGGGCTCGCCTGCCGCGGGCTCGGCGTCCGCCTTGGGTACGGCCGTGGCGCGCTCGCCGGCGGGGGGCTCCTCGCCGGCTTCGGGCGGAGCCGACAGGATCGCGGCGGCGTCCTCGGCAGGTTCCGGCTCAGCATCCAGCCTGGCGTCGCCCGGCTCGGCGCCGCTTCCAGCGGCGTCCTGCTCGGCATCGCTCCGGGCTGCGCCCGGCTCGGCATCGCCTCCGGCGTCACCCGGCTCGGCGGCGGTCCCGGCTGCGCCCGGCTCGGCGGCGGTCCCGGCAGCGCTCGGCCCAGCCTCGATCGAGCGTGACCCGCCGTCGGCCCCGGCAGCCTCGGGCGCCACGCCTGCACCGGCCGTACCAGGCTCCGTGTCACCATCCCCGGTGATGTCCTCACTGGCGCCGGAGCCGCTGCTCAGGTCCCCGGCGAGTGGCCTTACGCCCCCGTCGCTAGTGGCGGGTAGGGATGGCACGCGATTAAAATACAGGCCCGCCCTGGCCCTTCGCGCAAACAGTCGCGCTGTGCGCAAATGACCCCCGTTCCTTGTCTGTGCCAGTAAACGCGCCTAATCGGCCGTGCGTGCCCAGGTAACGGGCTATGCGCGCCCGGCCGCCGCGGCCCAGCCGCCGCCTGTCGGTAAGGCGCCCTGACTCCCGGAAGCCTCCGGCCGGGCGATGGTTCCGGCCGCTGGGCATCTAGCTTCACGATGAGCGGTCAGCGTCCCTCAGCCCGCCGGCGGCGTCAGCCCTGGGCGGCCCCTAGCCCGCGGCTGCGCTCCCGCCTGATCCCCGGAAAGCTCCGGAGGATCCGGGCTTGAGGAGTATTCCGGAGCACTATAGACCCCCCAGTGCTCCCAGGAGCCCCAGTCCTCCCAGGAAAACCTTCTCTCCCGGGAGACAGTCCTGGCCTCCGGCGGCGCCGATCCGGGCGAGCGGCCCCGTCGGCGCACGCGCGGGACGGGCCTGAGGGGCACCCAGCGGGCCTCAAAATGTCAGACCTACGGGTTATCTTCGAACAGACATCGAAGACAGCTGGACATCTGAACGAATTTAGGTTCGAATAGATGGAGCGACACCGGCCGGGTGAGGCGAGAGGAACGTCTCGCCCGGCCGGACCAGAAGAGGAGACCAAGAGCGATGGTGAACACAGCGCAGATGCGGACGGGCCGGGGTGACGTGAGCCCGAGGCATCCTGGGGTGGCACCGACCGTGCTCAGCATGCTCCAGTCCGCGCGGCGGGGGCTCGCGGAGGCGGCCGATGAGTCAGCGCCCGGCGCTCGGTATGTCACGGCGCATCTGGCGGCGCTGCGTGCCGCGGCGGCAGTGGTGGCGGCCCGGGGCGAACCGCGGTCGCGGCGCAGGAAGCCGCATAGCGTATGGGAACTGCTGCCCCAGGTCGAGCCGGCGCTTACCGAGTGGGCCGCCTTCTTCGCGGCCGGAGCGGGCAAGCGCGCGGCGGCCGAGGCGGGGCTGCCGCGCGCGGCGTCGGCACGTGAGGCTGATGACCTGCTGCGGGACGCGGAGACCTTCCTGTCACTTGCGGAGACTGCGCTCGGCGTCGAGGTGCAGTCTCCGCTCCCGCTCAGGCCGGCAGGCTAGAGATCTCAGAACCCTTCCATCGCGCCACGCGCGTCGGCGTCGAGCACGCCCCAGCTGATGAGCTCCTCGGTGAGGTCGGCGGGCGACTTGTCGTAGATGACCGCGAGCGAGCGGAGGTCCTCGTGCCTCACGGAAAGGACGCGGCCGTTGTAGTCGCCGCGCTGGCTCTGGATGGTGGCGACGTAGCGGGCCAGCGGGCCCACCTTGTCCTTGGGCAGCTGGTTCATGCGCTCCAGGTCGATGACGAGCTTGGGCGAGGGCACCAGCGGCGTGGGGGCGGCGTCGCCCGGCAGCAGTTCCGATACGGGGACCCCGTAGAACTCGGCCAGTTCGGCGAGTTTCTGGACGGTCACCGACCGGTCGCCGCGCTCGTAGGAGCCCACGACGACGGCCTTCCAGCGGCCGCGGGACTTCTCCTCAACTCCGTGCAGCGAGAGCCCCTGTTGAGTGCGGATGGCGCGCAGCCGCGCGCCAAGGGTCTTGGCGTACTCAGATGGCATTCTTTCCTCGGTTCCCCGGCCAGTCGTCGCTTACGGTAACGGTTACGCTCAGTGACGGTAGGCGTCGAGCGCAATAAGGTCAAGCCGAATGGCAAAAACTGGCTTAACTCGGCCGGTAGCCGGCTAGCTCTCCCGGGTCCCTATGTACCCTCCGCCGGCCGACGAGAACCCAGCTGAAATCGGGTTTCCCGTCGCAGGGGGCATGTTGCCGCCACATGGCCAACTCTTGTCATGTCCTGATAACCTCCGTCCTATGTGACGTAAATCACATACCGTCCAGGCCGGCCCGAAGCCGTCAGGCTAGGTGGTAACTCCCCGTATGATCGTCAACGTAGACATCCTTTAAGGACCGTCCGGTGAGGCGGGGAAGGAGGTCCGTTCTATGTGCGCGGCCAGCAGTCCGGTCGCGGGGCGTGATGGCCTCGCGGTACTCGATGCCGAAGAGATCAGGCGGGCGCTGACCAGGATCGCCCATGAGATCCTGGAACGGACCCACGGCGGTGACGACGTCATCTTGCTCGGTATCCCGACACGCGGAGTGCCGCTCGCGCGCCGCCTCGCGGCGCGCATCGCGGAGTTCGAGGGGCTCGCGATCCCCTGCGGCTCGCTTGACGTGACCATGCACCGCGACGACTTGCGGCTGCATCCGGCCCGCGCCCTGGGCCGCACCGATCTCCCGCCGGGCGGCGTGGACGGCAAGATCGTCGTCCTGGTCGACGACGTGCTGTACTCGGGCCGTACCGTGCGCGCCGCGCTCGACGCGCTGAACGACCTCGGCCGGCCGCGGGCGGTGCAGCTCGCGGTCCTGGTCGACCGCGGCCATCGCGAGCTCCCGATCCGCGCCGACTACGTGGGCAAGAACCTGCCGACCTCGCAGCGCGAAGTCGTGCACGTCCTGCTGACCGAGGTGGATGCGCAGGAAAGCGTGCTGATCAGCGACGACGGGAAGCAGCCGGAGGGAGCATCGTGAGCGCCGTCCGGTACCGGCTGGCGAGCATGGGTCCTTCGGACCCGTGCGAGCGGCCGGTGGCCCGCAGGGCTTCCGGATGGCGCGAACGTCTGGAGGGAGCACAGTGAAGCGTCACCTGATCTCCGCCGCCGACCTCAGCCGGGCCGACGCGGTGCTGATCCTGGACACCGCCGAGGAACTGGCCAGCCTGGCCGACCGGCCGATCAAGAAGCTGCCCACGCTGCGCGGCCGGACCGTGGTCAACCTCTTCTACGAGGACTCCACCAGGACCAGGATCTCGTTCGAAGCCGCGGCGAAGCGGCTGTCCGCTGACGTGATCAACTTCTCCGCGAAGGGATCGAGCGTCGCCAAGGGCGAGAGCCTCAAGGACACCGCGCTGACGCTGGAGGCCATGGGCGCGGACGCGGTGGTCATCAGGCACGGGGCGTCCGGCGCGGCGCACCGGCTGGCCGGCTGGGTGCGGGGCAGCGTGCTGAACGCCGGCGACGGCACGCACGAGCATCCCACCCAGGCCCTGCTCGACGCGTTCACCATCCGGCGCAGGCTCAAGGGGGTCGGCACGCCAGGTACGTCCGGCACGTCAGGCGCGCGCGGCGCCGGGCTCGACGGCATCCGGGTGACGATCGTCGGGGACGTGCTGCACAGCCGGGTCGCCCGGTCCAACGTGCTGCTGCTGAGCACCCTCGGCGCCGAGGTGACGCTGGCTGCCCCGCCCACGCTGCTGCCCCTCGCCGTCGGCAGCTGGCCCTGCGCGGTCAGCTATGACCTTGATGGCGAGCTGCCGAAGAGCGACGTGGTGATGATGCTCCGGGTCCAGCAGGAGCGGATGACCGCCGCCTACTTCCCCAGCGTGCGGGAGTACAGCCGCCGGTACGGGCTGGACGCGTCGCGGATGGCGCGGCTGCCCGAGCACGCCATCGTCATGCATCCGGGACCGATGAACAGGGGAGTAGAGATCGCGGCCGAGGTGGCGGACTCCGTCCGGTCGACGATCGTGGAACAGGTGGCCAACGGGGTGACCACCCGGATGGCCGTGCTGTACCTGCTGCTCGGCGGCACCGAGTTCCCGGCGACGGAACTCCCGGCGGTGGCCAGGTGACGGCCGCGGGTCCCGGGCCGGGCGAGGAGAACCGCGCCAGGTGGCTGATCCGCGGCGTCACGATCCCGGGAGCAGGCGGGCCGGGGTCCCGCGTCACGGACATCCTGCTGGGCGGCGGGTCCATCGCGGCCATCGGATCCGGGCTGGACCAGGCCGGCGCCCGGGTGCTCGACGCCGACGGCCTGATCGCCCTGCCTGGCCTCGTCGACCTGCACACGCACCTGCGCGAGCCGGGCCGGGAGGACGCGGAAACGGTGGAGACCGGGACCGCGGCGGCGGCCCTCGGCGGCTACGCCGCCGTGCACGCCATGGCCAACACCGATCCCGTGGCCGATACCGCCGGGGTGGTGGAGCAGGTCTGGCGGCTCGGCCGGACCGCGGGCCACTGCGATGTCCAGCCGGTGGGCGCGGTCACCGTCGGCCTGGCCGGCGCCAGGCTGGCCGAGCTCGGCACGATGGCCGATTCGGCCGCGCGGGTCCGCGTGTTCTCCGACGACGGCCGGTGCGTGTCCGACCCGCTGCTGATGCGCCGTGCCCTGGAGTACGTCAAGGCCTTCGACGGGGTGATCGCCCAGCACGCGCAGGACCCCAGGCTCACCGAGGGCGCGCAGCTCAACGAGGGCGAGATGTCCGCGCGCCTCGGCCTGGCCGGCTGGCCCGCCGTGGCCGAGGAGGCCATTATCGCCCGTGATTGCCTGCTCGCCGCGCACGTAGGCTCGGCGCTGCACGTCTGCCATGTCTCCACCGCCGGGTCCGCGGAGATCATCCGCTGGGCGAAGTCCAAGGGGTGGCGGGTCACCGCCGAGGTCACGCCGCATCACCTGCTGCTGACCGACGAGTTCGCGGCGGGCTACGACCCGGTGTTCAAGGTGAACCCGCCGCTGCGTACCGAGGCGGACGTGGCCGAGCTCAGGCGCGCGCTCGCCGACGGCACCATCGACTGCGTGGCCACCGACCACGCCCCGCACCCGGTGGAGGCCAAGGAGACAGAGTGGGCGGAGGCGGCGTTCGGCATGACCGGGCTGGAGACCGCGCTGCGTGCGGTGCACCGGGCGATGGTGGACACCGGGCTGCTCGACTGGCACGGGGTTGCTGACCGGATGTCGGTCCGGCCCGCCAGGATCGGGCGGCTGACCGGGCACGGTGCGCCGCTCGCGGTCGGCGGGCCTGCCAACCTGACCCTGTACGACCCGGCGGCGCCCGCCGAGGCGGTGACGTCGGCCGGGGCGTCCAAGAGCCGCAACACCCCGTTCGCCGGGATGGAACTGCCCGGCCGGGTGGTGGCCACGTTCCTGCGCGGCGTCCCGACCGTACTCGACGGAAAGCTGGCCTGATTGACATCCTCCCTGATGACCAACCCCGCCCTGCTCGTCCTCGAGGACGGGACCACGCTGCACGGCACCGCCTTCGGCGCGGAGGGTGAGACGTTCGGCGAGATGGTCTTCAACACCGGCATGACCGGTTACCAGGAGACGCTGACCGACCCTTCGTACTGCCGCCAGATCGTCGCGATGACCGCGCCGCACGTCGGCAACACGGGCGTCAACGACGAAGACCCCGAGTCCGGCCGGGTCTGGGTCAGCGGTTACGTGGTGCGCGAGCCGGCCAGGCTCGCGTCGAACTGGCGGGCCCGGCAAGACCTCGACGCCTACCTGAGGGACCAGGGCGTGACCGGCATCGCCGTCCGCGGCACCAGGCTGCTGACCAGGCGGGTGCGCGAGCAGGGGGCCATGCGTGCGGCTGTCAGCACCGTCGGGACCAGCCCGGAACAACTCCTCGAGCGGGTGCTCGCCAGCCCGGGGATGACCGGGGCTGATCTGGCCCGGGTGGTGAGCACGGCCGAGCCGTACACCGTCCGCGCCGCGGGTCAGGCCAGGTACCGTGTGGTCGCCGTGGACCTGGGGATCAAGACGTCCACGCCGCGCAACCTCGCGGCCCGTGGCTGCGAGGTCCAGGTGGTGCCGGCCAGCGCGACCGTGGAGCAGATCCTGGCCGCCTCGCCGGACGGCGTGTTCTTCAGCAACGGCCCCGGCGACCCGGCTGCGGCCAGGTACGCGGTGGACGCGATGCGCGGGGTCCTCGACGCGGGCGTGCCCGTGTTCGGCATCTGCCTCGGCAGCCAGATCCTCGCGCTGGCGCTCGGCCTGGGCACCTATAAGCTCCGGTACGGCCACCGCGGGGTGAACCAGCCGGTGATGGACCTCGCCACTGGCCGCGTCTACATCACCAGCCACAACCACGGCTTCGCCGCGGCCCTGCCGGGGGAAGCGGCCCTGCCGGGGGAAGCGGCCCTGCCGGGGGAAGCCGCCCTGCCGGGGGAAGCCGCCCGCCGCGGGGCCGCTACCTGGGCGCACGTGCCACCGCAGGCCCGGCGGCCGTTCGACACGCCGTACGGCCCGGCGGTAGTCAGCCACGTCAACCTCAACGACGGCGTGGTCGAGGGCCTGCGCCTGCTCGAGCGCCCGGTGTTCAGCGTGCAATACCATCCGGAAGCCGCTCCCGGCCCGCACGATGCCGCTGACCACTTTGATCACTTCTGCACCCTGCTCGAGCGCGCCCGATGAGGCGGCGGGAGCATCCTGACGAACGATCTTGGGTCTCCGGGTGCACGAGCAAGCGAGCGGGGGTGAGCCGTGCCGAGGCGTGAGGATCTGAAGTCGGTTCTGGTGATCGGGTCCGGTCCGATCGTCATCGGGCAGGGCTGTGAGTTCGACTATTCGGGCACCCAGGCCTGCCGCGTGCTGAAGCAGGAGGGGATAAGGGTCAGCCTGGTCAACTCCAACCCGGCGACGATCATGACCGACCCCGAGTTCGCCGACGCCACCTACGTCGAGCCGATCACCACCGAGACGCTGGAGAAGGTCATCGCGATCCAGCGCCCGGACGCGGTGCTCCCCACCCTGGGCGGCCAGACCGCGCTGAACGCCGCCGTGGCCCTGCACGACCAGGGCGTCCTGCACAAATACGGCGTTGAGCTGATCGGCGCCAACATCGACGCGATCCGGGCCGGAGAGGACCGCGAGCGGTTCAAGGACATCGTCACCGGCCTGGGCGCCGAGGTCCCGCGCAGCCAGATCTGCCACGACCTCGACGAATGCGCCGCCATCAGCACCGAGCTCGGCTACCCCGTCGTCGTCCGGCCGTCGTTTACCCTCGGCGGCCTCGGGTCCGGCATCGCGCGGGACGAGAAGGACCTGCGGCGCATCGCCGGCGCCGGCCTGGACGCCAGCCCGACGCACGAGGTCCTGCTCGAGGAGAGCATCCTCGGCTGGAAGGAGTTCGAGCTCGAGCTGATGCGCGACAGGCACGACAACGTGGTCGTCGTCTGCTCGATCGAGAACATCGACCCGATGGGCGTGCACACCGGCGACTCGGTCACCGTGGCCCCGGCCATGACGCTCACCGACCGCGAGTACCAGCGGATGCGCGACACCGCGATCGCCATCATGCGCGCGGTCGGCGTGGATACCGGCGGCTGCAACATCCAGTTCGCGGTCGAGCCGGGGACCGGCCGGATGGTCGTGATCGAGATGAACCCGCGCGTCTCGCGCAGCAGCGCGCTCGCCTCCAAGGCCACCGGCTTCCCGATCGCCAAGATCGCGGCCCGGCTGGCCATCGGCTACACGCTCGACGAGATCCCGAACGACATCACCGGCCAGACTCCGGCCTGCTTCGAGCCCGCGCTGGACTACGTGGTGGTCAAGGTACCGCGGTTCGCGTTCGAGAAATTCCCTGGCGCGGACCCGGCGCTCACCACCCACATGAAGAGCGTCGGCGAAGCCATGGCTATCGGCCGGAATTTCGCCGAGGCCCTGCAAAAGGCGAACCGGTCGCTGGAGAGTAACCGCAGTACGTTCGGCTGGAAAAATCCCCCGGAAGACGCGGACCGCCTGCTCCGGGCCTGCGTCACCCCGCATGACGGCCGGCTTGGCACCGTCCACCAGGCCCTGCGGGCCGGCGCCAGCCCGGCCGACGTGGCCGCCGTAACCGGCATCGACCCCTGGTTCATCGAGCAGATCCAGCACATCAACCACGTCGCCGAGCTGGTGGCGCACGCGCAGGCCCTGGACACGCAGACGCTCACCACAGCAAAACAGAACGGCTT
>Ga0335069_10004832_pt1 | contig 19883 bp, 14 predicted proteins | sample Lox_Sample_11_FD_206714 | JGI IMG/M metagenome (GOLD analysis project Ga0335069, IMG submission 206714) | Soil microbial communities from Loxahatchee National Wildlife Refuge, Florida, United States - Lox_Sample_1.1 | ecosystem: Environmental > Terrestrial > Soil > Wetlands | place: USA... | reverse complement strand
CCGCATAGGGCTTGAGCGCGCCGTCGCCCGGCACGACCAGGTAGTCGTGCCGGCTGCCCTCGACGATCCGGCTGGCGATGCCGCGGTCCGCAAGGGCCTTCTGCACGGGTGCGACCTCCTGCTGCGTTGCCCCGCGGGCGTAGATGACGTAGTAGTTTCGCTGCGGCGCCGACAGGCCCAGGTTGCTGTCGGCGACGACGGCGGCGTCGGCGCCGGGCCGATCCTGAGCGTAGCTGTCGCGGACGAGGAAACCCGCGGGGTCCCAGCGGCTCTGCGGTGCCGGATCCGGCGCCGGAATGCTGGCATCGGCGTCGCCGAGCGGGACCTTTGCGGCCGCCTGCAGCGACGCCGTCGTGCTCGTCAACTGCTGCTGCAGCGACTCCAGGTTCGAACTCGTCGCGCTGGTGCTCAGCGAACCCATCAGCAGCGTCGGTATGCCCAGCGCGTTCATGAAGACGTCGCGCATCCGTCGATTCGGCGAGGAATCGACGATGACGATGACGAGGCCAACGACGAGCGCCACGATGATGCCGACGCGGATGTATTCGATGCTGAACAGCTGCACGTGGCGCATCGGGTCGCCACCGAGGACCGCCATCAGCCGCGGAAAGAACGACGCGAGCGCGCCGCCGAAGCAGCCGACGGCGAAGCGAAGCAGCGCCGAACCGAAGAGATTGATGCGCGAGGTCGACGGTGCGGGTCGATCCTCGGTTGTCGTGCTCATATCGCCTCCGCAGGACGCCGAGAAGCGGGCAGCCCGGCCACGCCGGGTCGGTGGCCGGTATGCGGACGATGATCCGGCAATCGAAACGATGGGACAATGGAAAAAACGCGCGCCGGCGACCGGCTGTCCGGTCGAGCGGCGCCACCGATCCGTGGGGGCGTCCGGAGCATCGTCGCCGGCCCCCGCGATGATCGATATCGACGACGGAGGGCGTCCTTCATGGAACGCGCAGCGCGGGCGCGGCGGTCGCCGCTGCGCCTCTGGCTCGATGCATTCACCGGCTTCTACCGCCCCGGTGCCGACGAATTCCGGACACTGGATCCGGTCTCGAAGTTCCTCTATGCGGCGCGCAGCATCATCCTCGTGATCTCGGCGCAGGCCGCCGTGATCGCCGGGCTGCTCGCCGCAGCCGACCGGCGATTCGCCGCGGCCGACTTCCTGCTCGTGCTGGTCGGCCTCGTCGCGGCGCACATGTTGAGCAACCTGAGCAATGACTATTTCGGTTTCCGCGCCGGGCACGACACGCCGGACTCGCCACGCATGCGCTACACGGTCCACCCGATCGCCAGCGGCGTCCTCGACGTCCGGTCGCTGCGGACCGGCATCGCGATCCTCGTGGCGATCGGTCTGGCGGTCGTCGTCGTCTTCGCGATCGAGCGCGGCCCCATCGCGCTCGCGTTTGCCGGCGCCGGCGGCGCGCTGCTGCTCGCGTACGACGCGGGTCCGGCGCCGCTGAAGAAGATCGCCCTGGGCGAACTCGCGGTCCTCCTGGTCTGGGGGCCGCTGATGATCGGGGGCGGCTACGCGATGATCGCGGGGCGCGTTTCCGTCGACGTGTTCTGGGCGTCGATCCCGTACGGCCTCGGCGTGATGACGATCCTCGTCGGCAAGCACATCGACCAGATGGAATTCGATGCCGGGCGCGGCATCCGGACGCTGCCGGTCGCGCTGGGCGCGCGCGGCGCGCGAGCGTTGAATGTCGCGTCGCTGGCGGCCATTTATGCGATCGTGGCAACGCTGATACTGGCCGGGCGCCTGACGCCATTCGCGGCGATCGTCGTCGTCTCGCTGCCGCGCGCGATTCGTGCCGCGTTGCGGATGGTCCGCCCGCGCCCGACGTCGGCCCCCGCCGGATTCGTGGGTTGGCCGCTGTGGTACCACCGCGCGTGCCTGGAGCACAACCGGCTCTTCGGGTGGATGTACATCCTGGGATTGGCCGCGGGAGCGGCCTGGCCGATGCGTTGAACGCAGGTGCCGCGGCGCGCGACGACCCGTCCTACCGGTCGCGCCGCGGCGCCGAGTCGCCCGGGCCCGGTTCCGCGATCGCGAGACGCGGGCGCTGCGCGTCGACCTCGCGCAGCGGTTCCACCTCGACGAGCGATGCCAGGCAGCGCCGCGCGAGTTGATGGTAAAGCCGGGTCCCGGAGGCCTTGCCTGCGATCTCGGAATCGCTCAGTTCGCGAATGAGCTTGGCCGGCACGCCGGCCACCAGCGAGCGTGGTGGTATCAGCATCCCGATGCGGACGAACGCGGCGGCAGCGACGATCGATTGCTCGCCGACCCGCGCATCGTCCATGACGACGGCATTCATCCCGACGAGGGCGTCGCGCTGCACGACGCAGCCGTGCAGCACGGCACCATGGCCGATATGCCCGTTCTCCTCGACGATGGTGTCGCCTTCCTGGTAGCCGTGGATGACGCAGGTGTCCTGCACGTTCGCGCCCCGCGCGAGCACGATCCGCCCGAAGTCGCCGCGCAGCGACGCGCACGGACCGATGTAGCAGCCGTCGCCGACGATCACGTCGCCGATCAGGACGGCCGTCGGATGCACGTAGGCCCCCGCAGCCACGACGGGAACGACGCCTTCGATCGCATAACAGGGCATGCCAGCCTCCGGGGTGGACCCGCAGGATCGCATGGGTTCGACGCGAGCGGTACCCCCCGGTCCTTCAGATGGCGCGACGCGGCTCGTCGTGGCGCGGCGGCGGGTTGAGGCGCCGCGAACGAATGAGCATGCGCCCGGCCTCGTTGACCGAGGCCGCGCCACCCTCGAGCTGCCAGGACGTCCACAACGAGAAAGCCGTCGTGACCAGGGCGGCCAGCCGGTCCGGCGACCCTCTTGACGCGAACCCGGGTCCCGCTTGCCGCGCGCCGCGCCGACGCCGCCCGGCGTGCGCGTGATTCATAATCGATCGGGCGCCTCGGCGGGGCGACCTCGCGATTCCACGATTCGACGGAAAGAACGTGCCCAGCGGACGAAAAAAACATCCCTTCATCGTGGTCGTCGGCGCGCTCGCCGCGGTCCTCGTCGGCATGGCGCTCGTCTACATGCTGGGCATGGCCCTGCTCGAGGACAAGCCGCGCAATTTCTGGCAGGCGCTGCAGTGGGCCGCGGGCGCCGCGTCGACCAGCGGATTCAGTCCGGACACCGCATGGACCCACCCGATGATGGTGATCTTCGTCGTGCTGGCGCAGTTCGTCGGCGTCGCGGTGTTCTTCGTCGTTCTGCCGATGTTCCTGAACCCGTACCTCGAGGCGCGGTTCGAAGTCCGCCTGCCGACGTCGGTCGAGGACGCGAAAGGCCACATCGTGATCTTCGACTACGACGCGACCGTCGCGACGCTGCTGGTCGAGCTGGAGCAGGCGGGCATTCCGAGCGTCATCGTCGACGAGGACGAAAAGGCGGTTCGCCAGCTCATGGAACAGGGCCATCGCGTCGTCTTCGGCAACCTCGACGGCGGCGTCCTGGATCGTTGCAGCCTCGGCAAGGCGCGCGCTCTGATCGTCAACAGCAGCGACGACCGCAATGCGGCGACGATCCTCGCGGCGCGGCAACTCGGATTCGGCGGGGATATCCTGGCGCTCGTCGAGGACCCGTACCATCGCCACCCGATGCTGCTCGCCGGCGCGAGCGATGCCTACACGCCACGCCATGTCCTCGGGGCGGCGCTCGCGGCGCGCGCCAGCCAGCGCGTCAGTCCGACGATCGGCGGCATCCAGCATCTGGGCGAGCACCTGCAGGTGGCCGAGGCGCGCATCGTGCGCGACAGCGAGTTGTGCGGCCGGACCCTGGAAGACGCCGGACTGCGCGAGCATGCCGGCGTCAGCGTCATCGGCCAATGGGTCGGGGGACGGCTGATCTCGCCGCCTCCGCCGCGGATGCGCCTGGAGCCCGGTGGCATCCTGGTGCTTGTCGGCAGCGACGATGCGATCGAGCACTGCATCCAGGTCTGTGCCGGCGCGCGGCGACTGCCGGCGTCCGGCACGTACCTGATTGCCGGCCACGGCGAGGTCGGCCGGAAGGTTGCCGAACTGCTCGAGGTGGCCGGCGAGAAGACCTTCACGATCGATTGCGAAGCGGCGCCCGGCGTCGACCTCGTGGGCAACGTGCTGGACCGCAAGGTGCTGGAGGAGGCGGGGCTGGCCAAGGCGAAGTCCGTCGTGCTGGCGCTGAATTCGGACTCGACGGCGATCTTCGCGACGGTCATCGTCAAGGACCTCGCGCCGGACGTCCCGGTGATCGCGCGCGTCAATCGCTCGGAGAACGTCGAGCGGCTCTACGCGGCCGGGGCCGACTTTGCGCTGTCCGTCAGCCAGGTATCCGGGCAGCTTCTCGCGTACCGGCTGCTGGGCAACGAATCCGTGATGGTGACCCCGGAACTGCAGGTCGTGAAGACCTCGGGCCGGGCTTTCGAGGGACAGCATCCGCGCGCCGGCGAACTGCACGAGCGGACCGGCTGCACCGTGATCGCCGTCGAGCGCGGCGACGCGGTGCTGGTGGAGTTCCCGATCGGGTTCCGGATCCAGCCGGCGGATTCGATCTATGTCTGCGGCAGTTCCGACGCGACGACGCGGCTGCGGTCGGAGGGGCGCGGTTAGGTTTCCGGCGTCCCCCGTCCTCGACGGCCTCGCCCGCCCCGGCGCGGCGCCGCGTCGTTAAGATAGCGGCCGTTCTGTTGCCGCCCGCGTCTATTGCCGTCCCCGTCCTGCGAGGTCCACCCGCGTGGAGAAGCTCGACCTGTCCACCCGCAATCCCGTCGCGATGGTCGTGCTGGTGGTTCTCGTCATGCTGGCCGGGCTGGTCAGCCTGGGTCGCTTGCCGTTGCAGCTCTTCCCGGATATCGACCGGCCGCAGATCACGATCAACACCGACTGGGCAACCGCGTCCCCGGAGGAAATCGAATCCGAACTTCTCGAGCCGCTGGAGCGGGTGCTGCAGGGGCTGCCCGGCGTCGAGGAGCTCGAAGGCAATGCCGAAGTCGGCCGGGCGACCGTGACGCTGCGCTTCGCGATCGGCACGGACATGCGCAACGCGCTGGTCGAGTTGCTGGCACGCCTGAATCGCCTGCAACCCTTGCCGCGGGACGCCGACCGTCCGGTCGTCATTCCGGGCGGCGAGGACAACTCCAACGAATCGCTGTCCTTCTTCTTCGTGCAGTTGCTCCCGGGAGCGCCGGGGCGGATCCAGGACTACCGCCGCTTCGTCGAGGACACGGTGCGGGCGCGGCTCGAGGCGATTCCCGGCGTCTCCTCGGTGATCGTCAACGCAGGGCCGCCGGACAACGTGCACATCCTGGTCGACCCGGACCGCGCCGCGGCGCTCGGCATCGAGATCCCCGACATCGCCGCGGAGGCGACGCGCGCGACCAACATCTCGGCGGGGCGCCTCGACGTCGGCCGCCGCCAGTACGCCGTGCGCTTCACCGGCCGCTTCGAGCCGTCGCAGCTCGGCGAACTCGTGCTGGCCTGGCGCGACGGGCGCGCGGTGCATCTGGCGGACATCGCTCGCGTCGAGGTCAGCCCGCCGAAGCGACTCTTCTTCGCCTACCAGAACGGCAATCCGGCGATCGGCATCGAGGTTCGCCGCGCGAATGGTGCCAACGTGCTCGCGACGCTCACCGCGGTCAAGGAGGCGGTGGCGCAGTTGCGCGACGGACCGCTGAAGGCGCGCGGCCTCGGCATCGAGCAGTCTTTCGACGCGTCGCTGTTCATCCGGCGCGCGGTCCAGTTGCTGTCGGAGAACCTGGTCGTCGGCACCGTGCTCGCGCTCGGAATCGTCTGGTGGTTCATGCGCGACATCCGGGTCACGTCGCTGATCGCGGCGTCGATCCCGCTATGCCTCTTCGGCACGTTCATCGCGCTCGACCTTTTGGGGCGGAGCCTCAACGTCGTCTCGCTCGCCGGCCTCGCCTTCGCCGTCGGCATGGTCGTCGAGGGCGCGATCGTCGTGTCGGGGAACATCGTTCGCCTGATCGAGGGCGGCGTGGAAATCGGCCGCGCGACGCGGGACGGGGCGCGCGAGGTGGCCGGCGCGCTCTTCGCCTCGACGGCCACGACGATCGCCGTGTTCCTGCCGGTCCTGTTCCTCAAGGACGTCGAAGGGCAGCTGTTCGGCGACCTCGCGTTGACGATTTCGATCGCGGTGGCCTTGTCGATCGTGCTGGCGTTGACGCTCCTGCCGGCGGCGGCAAGCCACGTGTTCAGGGGCAAGTCGTTCTCGTCGGGGTACGGTCGCGGCTGGCCCGCGCTCGCCGACTGGATCCTGCGCGCGACGCGGACGCGCGTGCGGCAGGTGGCGTGGGTCGGCGCGCTGCTCGCCGCGCCGCTGGCGCTGGCCGCGTGGCTGCTGCCGCCGCTGGACTACCTGCCGCCCGTCAAGCGGGCGGCGATCGACGCGTTCTTCCAGTTTCCGCCGGGCATGAGTCCGGAGGTCGTCGATCGCGAACTGCTGCCGATCATGCTGCGGCGGATGAAACCGTACATGGACGGGGAGCGCGAGCCGCGGCTGAAGAACTGGTACCTGCTCGCCTGGCCGGGAGGCGGGACGCTCGGCGCGCGCGTGCAGGACGAAACGCGGATCGGCGAGCTCGAGAACCTCGTGCGCGACCACGTGATTGCCGACCTGCCGGACACGCGGTCGTTCGCGGTCGAGGGCGACCTCTTCCAGGGCATCGGCGGCTCGGCACGTTCGATCGGGATCCACCTGCAGAGCGAGGACGCCGCGACGCTGACGCGCGTCGCGCGCTACGGCGAGCAGCTGCTGGAGAAGACCTTCGCCGGCGTCGCGGTCCAGTCGTTTCCGAACGCCGACGTCACCGCGCTCGAGCTGCGCGCCATGCCGGACGATCGGCGCATCGCGGAGGTCGGATGGGATCGGGCGAAGCTGGGGACGATCGTGGCTGCCGCCGGCGAGGGCGCTTGGCTCGGCGAGTATTTCGACGGCCACGCACGTCTGCCCGTCGTGCTGCGCGTCGAGGCCGGCGGCACGCCGGAGACGATTGCCGACATGCCGCTGCAGACGCCTGCGGGCCGCATCGCGCGGCTCGGCGACCTCGTGAAATTGTCGACGGAACTCGGGCCCGCGGGAATCCGCCGGATCGATCACCGGCGCACGGTCACGCTGACGATCGACCCGCCCGCGTCGTTGTCGCTCGAGGAGGCGCTGGCGCGGATCGATCGCGACGTGCTGCCCGCCTTGCGCGAGCGGATGCCGCCGGACGGCGCACTGCGGATGGCCGGTAGTGCCGACGGGCTGTCGCGGACGCTGTTGACGATGGGACGCGTCTTTGCGATGGCCCTCGTGGTCCTGTTCCTGCTGATGACCGCGCTCTTCCGCTCGGCGCGCGACAGCGCGATCGTGCTGTTCACCGTTCCGCTGGCGCTCGCAGGCGGCGTCCTGGGCTTGAGGGCGCTCGGACTCGTCGCGTTCCAGTCGCTGGACCTGCTGTCGATGATCGGATTCGTGATGATGATTGGCGTCGTCGTCAATCATTCGATCCTGCTCGTCGCGGCGATCCGCAGTGCGCAGGGGGGCACCTCCGGCCTCGAGGAGGCGATCCGGCAGGGCCTGAACCAGCGGCTGCGCGCGATCCTCGCCAGCACGCTGACCGGTGCGCTGGGGGCCTTGCCGATGGCCGTCAATCCCGGACCCGGGAGCGTCATCTATCGCGGACTCGCCGCGGTGAACATCGGTGGCGTGATCCTGAGCCTCGCGTTCAGCCTGATCCTGATCCCGGCGATGGTGCGCCTGACCACCGCGACCGCGCGCATCGCGCCGGCGGTCGCCGGAGGCCGCGCGGCATGAGCGCGTCGCGTCGTCGGGCGCCGTTCCATGCGCTGGCCGCGTCGGGTCTGGCCGCGTGGATGCTCGCCGCGGCAGCGGACGAACCGGGGCAGGGCGGACCGCAGCGAGTCGAAGTGGCGACCGCGCGCGTCGCGCAGGTCGCGCCGCGCTCCTGGATACCCGGATCCGTCGTGAGCCGCGACGACGCCAGGATCGCCGGCGTCGTGGGGGGCCGCGTCGATTGGGTTGCCGATGTGGGCCAGCGGGTCGCGGCCGGCGCCCCGGTCGTGCGGCTGGACGCGACGTCGTTCCGCTTGCGCGTCGTGGAATTGCAGGCGCAATTGGCGCGGGCCAAGGCGCAGGCGGAACTCGCGCAGATCCAGTTGCAGCGCTCGCGCAGCCTGACCGACGCGAAGTTCAATTCCGCGAGCCAGCTGGACGAGGCGCGCGTCCAGAGCGATGCCGCCGTGCACGACGTGGCGCGCCTGGAGGCGCAGGTCAAGGAGGCGGAATACGACGTGACGCAGACGGAAATCCGCGCTCCGTTTGCCGGCATCGTCGCCGAACGACTGGCGCAGCGCGGCGAATATCTTGCGGTCGGCGCGCCGGCGGCGCATCTCGTCCGGACCGACGCGGTCGAGGCGAAGGCGATGGCGCCGCTCGCCTATGCGGCGACGATCAAGGAAGGCCAGCCGGCGACGGTCCGAATCGGCGATGAGCGGGAGCCGGCCACGATACGTGCGGTGATCCCGGTCGGCGACGATCGCGCGCGGCAGTTCGAGATCCGCGTCGCGTTGCAGAAGCCACGTTGGCCGGTCGGCTCGGCCGTCGAGGTCAGCGTGCCGACCGGCGCGCCGCGCGCCGCGGTCGTCGTGCCGCGGGACGCGATCGTGATCCGGCAGTCGGCAACCTACGTGATGCGCGTGAAACCCGACGCGACGGTGGAGCGCGACGACGTCGAGGTCGGCGAAGCGCTGGGCGACGTCGTCGAGATCCGGCGCGGCCTCGCTGCGGGCGAGCGCGTCGTCGTCCGCGGCGGCGAACGGCTGGAGCCGGGCCGCCGCATCACGGTGAGCGAGCCGGGCGCCGCGCCGGCGCCCGGCGTCGTGAAAGTGCCCTGACGCCGCGCGCGCGCGGGCGGTCCGAAGTCCTTCGTCGTCCCACGAAAAAGCCGCGGCGCGCTGGTCGGCGCCACGTCGGCGCGGGCCGGAAGCTGGAACGTGCCTGCGAATGCTGGAGCCGCGCCGCCGATCTGCGCCTAGGCCACGCACGGGTCGCAGGCCTTCGGATGCAGCAGGCCGTTGCGCGACTCGATCGAAGACCGCGAGGCCTCGTCGAACCTCGCGGCTTATCGAAGGGATAGAAATCGGCGCTTTTTTGACCAAAACCCATCGATTTTGCCGATCTAATTTTACAAAATGAAATTTGCGACCGGCGTTCGCGCAATCGCCGGCTCTTGAATTGGCCGGCTGTTCCGCCCCTTCTGGTGAATTTTCTCGCGCAACCCGACGGGTAACCTCAAGGGCTGGTCAATCTGTCCCTTGGCCTGGGTTGCGCATGTCGACGCCGGAATTGCAAGCCAACGACCCCGAGCCGGCCAAACCGGCGCTCTACGCCAACGCGGCGAAGCAGCTGCTGTCGGGGCATTGCGCGTTGGTCGGCCTGGTGGCCCGCAAGCACCTGGAAACACACCACCCCAGGAAGCCGGATTGGTCCGTCGGTGCGCTGCTGGCCGGCTTCCTGCACGACATCGGCAAGATCGATCCGCATTTCCAGTCACAGCTCGAGGAGGGGCCGCCGGATTCCCCATTCGGAGCGCCGCCGAGCATCCACGAGTTGAGCTGGGCGTTGACGCACCTCGCTTTCGATCCGGGAAAGATGCGGGCTGCGCTGCCGTCGACCTTGCCCTGGCCGGTCGTGCAGTACGCGGTCTACTGGCGGCAATACACCCCGATCAATGCCTGGGAAACGATGCGCTTCGCCTCGCTGTCGCAGATCCGGCGCAAGGCGGGCGAGTGGCTCGATTCGTTCCAGGCTCCGCTGTCGCAGGTGTTCCAGGAGATCAACGAAGCGGCGCGGGTGAAGCTGTTCGACGCCGAGTCGCAGGCCCGCGTGACCGGCGAAGTCCAGACGCCGACGTTCGACCGTGACGCGGACCTGGCGCGCGCCGGATTCACGCCGGCGCAGCGAGCCCTCGACAAGTCGATGTGCGCGGCGATCCGCTCCGCGCTTCTTTTCTCGGACCGGATGGTGTCGTCGATGGGGCCGGGCGAAGTGAGCGACTGGCTGCATGCCTGGCGCCAGAAGTCGCTGCTCCCGGACCTCGTCGACAAGGTCCGCGAAGTCGACGACTACACGACGATCCCGGGCGACGCCCTGTTCAACCAGGCCGGCGTCCAGATCGACCTGCGCCGCTGAGGCGCCCAACAGCCCGGACCCTCCGCGCACGGCGTAGAGTTGCCGACCGCATCCGGCCGTTGGTGCCGGAATCCGAACCTGCAGGTCGCACAGGGGCCACCATGATTCATCGCCAGCGAATGACGGCGCGCATGCCGGGGCCGTTCGTCGTCTTCCTCATCGGCATGCGCGTCAACCGGCCGTGGCTGGTCCACAAATGGCTTCCGGTCGCGCGGGCGATGCCGCGGATGCTGCGCGAGCTTTACGCCCACCCGGAGCTGGGCTTCCTCGGTGCGCAGATGTGGTTCTCGCGGACGATCATTCTCGTCCAGTACTGGCGGTCGACGGAGGCGCTGATGTCCTATGCCAAGGCGAAGGATTCGGCGCACCTGCCGGCCTGGCAGGCGTTCAACCGGGCGGTCGGCACCGACGGCAGCGTCGGCATCTGGCACGAGACCTACGCCGCATCGCCCGGCACCTACGAAAACGTCTACGTCAACATGCCGGCCTTCGGTCTCGGCGCGGTCGGGGAACTCGTCGAGGCGAAGGGCGGGCTCCAGTCCGCATCGGGCCGGATGCAGGCTGGCGCCGCCTCGTGAACGCGAGCGGTTTTACTGCGCGACGCGCGTCTTGATGAATGCGCCCCAGGTCGACGTCGGCGTCCCTTTCGCAGTATCCGAGACGAGCGACAGGCAGCCGCCCCACGTGTTCCAGGACCACGCGAGGTAGCTGCCCTTGTGGGCATCCATCCAGTCGGTGAATGCGGTGACGACCGTCGTCGAACAATCGCCGCCATTGGTACTTTCGCCGAATTCCCCGGCGACGACGGGAACCTGAGCGATCACCGTTGCGGGGGCCTGGTTCCAGCATGTCGTGCTGGAGCAGACGTTGCCGCCGTACATGTGCCAGGACGCGGCGAGGTTGTTTGCCGGATCCTGCGGCTTGTAGGCCAGCCATTGCGACAGCGCGTTCGAATATTGCACGCCGCCGAGCATGATCACGTTGTTCGCGCCGGCGGCGCGGATCGCGGTCACGATCTGCTGCATCCCGGCGACCTGGTAGGAGACGCCGGCGCAGGTGCCGCCGTCCCGCCAGCAGCGCCACGCCTCGGTGGTGTCGGAATTGCTGTCCGGATACGGCTCGTTGTAGGCATCGAAGATCACCGAGTCGTTGTCCTTGAACGCCGCGGCCACCTGCGACCAGAACGTCACCGAATGGTCGGCGTCCGGCATCGGCTGCTGGCCTGTCGCCTGCGCCGTGCCGGCGGCGTTCCAGTGCAGGTCGAGGATCGCCACCAGCCCGGCCTGCGTCAGGCGCGAGACGAAGGCCTTGATTTCGTTCTGGTAGGCGGTCCCGGAATAGGCCGCCGGTGCGCCGTTGATGGCGAGCCAGCAGTCCTCGTTCATCGGGACGCGCACCGCGTTGACGCCCGTCCACGACGCGATCGCAGCGACGGTGCCGTCGGTTTCGGAGCCGGGCGGATCGAAGAAGCCATTGTTCTGGATACAGGCGAACTCGCTGCCGGACTTGTCGACGCCGTGGAGCACGATCGGCTGTCCCGAAGCGTTCTGGATCGCATTGCCGACGACGTGGAGGCCGGCTATCGATGCCGGTGCCGGCGTCGGCGAGGGCGCTGGGCTCGGCGTCGGTGACGGCGAGCCCGCCGTCGCGGTCGACGACGTGCCGGTCCCGGAACTGCCGCCGCCACAGGCCGCGACCAGGGGTACCGTGGCGCAAGCGAACAGCGCCTTGGCGAGGTAGCGACCGGCGGCCGCTCGGGTGGAATCCTGGACCGAGGAGAGCATGCGTAGACCTTGTAGATTGCCGCGTCGCGCGCGGTGCGCGACGTTTGTGCAATGCGCAAGTGTTGCCGTCTACCGCAAGAAGAGCAATCGAACGCTCGGACTAGCGCGGCGCGGCGCGCGCCGGCCGTGCCGGCCCGCAGGCGCGAGGGCACGAGGGCACGAGGGCGCCAAGCGGGACCCTTGCGTACCAGGGGTCCCTTCCTGGCGGCTCCTTCCTCTTCCTATCTGGCCCCGTCTTCCGCGAGCAGGTCGGCGAGCGTCCGTGCGATGACTTTCGTCGCGCGCCGCAGATCGTCGAGGACGATATGCTCGTCGGCGCGCTTTGCATTGCTCTCGCGCACCGTGCGCGGTCCGGCGCCGTAAAGGACCGCCGGGACGCCGTGCTCCGAGTAGAGGCGGACATCCGTGTAGAGCGGCGTTCCCGTCTCCGGGATCGCTTCGCCGAACACGATCTCGCCATGGCGGCGCAGGGCGTCGACGAGCGGCCTGACGCCGGCGAGCGGCTTCAGCGCGCGGGACAGCAACAGCCGTCGCACGTCGACCGTGACGCCGCGAAATGCGGATGCCGCCTCCTGGATCACCGCGCGGATTTCGCTTTCGACCGCCGCCGGATCCTCTTCCGGAATCATGCGACGATCGAGCCGGAACACGACGCGGCCGGGCACGACGTTCGTGTTCGTTCCCCCCTCGATGCGGCCGACATTCAAGTACGGATGCGTGATTCCGGGAACCTTCGAACGCCGGGCTTCGTACAGGGCGTTCTGGCGATAAAGCGCGGCCAGAATGCCGACGGCGGCCTGCAGGGCATCGACACCGGTCGCCGGAATCGCGGCGTGGGCCATCACGCCGTGCACCGTGACCTCCAACTGCAGGCAACCGTTATGCGCGGTGACGACCTGGTAGGAGAAGCCGGCACCGATTTCGTAGTCCGGCCGCGTCAACCCGTTTTGCAGCAGCCATCCGGGGCCCAGCTCGCCGCCGTATTCCTCGTCGTACGTGAAATGCAGTTCGACGCCACCGCGGATGCGCAGGCCGCTTGCCTCCAGCGCACGGACCGCGAATGCGTAGGTCGCAAAGTCGCTCTTGCTGACGGCGGCGGCCCGCCCGTAGAGACGGCCGTCGACGATCTCGCCGCCGTAGGGATCGCGCGTCCAGCCTTCGCCAGGGGGGACGACGTCGCCATGGGCATTGAGCGCCACGACCGGGCCGCGGTCGCCGTAACGCCGGCGCACGATCAGGTTCGTGATCGATTGCAGTCCATGTTCGCGGACGACGTCGGCCGGCACCGGATGGGCCTCGGCGTCGAAACCGATCTCGCGCAGGCGGTCCTTGACGTGTTCGGCGTGCGGCGCGTTGTTCCCCGGCGGCGTGTCCGTCGGGACCCGCACCATCTGCTGCAGGAACCGGACCTCCTCGTCGAAATGCTCGTCGACCCAGGCGTCGAGCGCGGCGTAGTTCATCGTGTCAATTCCCCGGTCAGTTGGTCGAGCACGTGCTGGAAAGCCCTCACGCCCAGTTCGGCGTCGTCATTGGTGATCGCTTCCAGCGGGTTGTGGCTGATGCCGCCGTTCAGCCCGCGCACGAACAGCATCGCCTGCGGCAGCACTTCGGCGAGTTTCATCGCATCGTGCCCGGCGCCGCTCGGCATCCGGTGCACGTCCAGGCCGAGCGATTCGACGGCGTGCTCCCAGCGCCGCTGCCAGGCCTCTGCACTCGGCGCCGCCGGCTGGCGCATCGTCTCCTCGACGGAAAAGCGCACGCGCCGCCGCTCGCCGATGCGCCGCAGTTCGGCCAGCACGTCGCTGGCGCAGGCGTCGCGCGTGGCGTCGTCGGTGGCGCGGATATCGAGGCTGAATCGACACCGGCCCGGAATGACGTTGATCGAGCCACCGGGCACCTCCAGGATGCCGACCGTGCCGACGAGGCCGGGGCGCCCGGCAGCCCGTCGCTCGACGAACAGCAACAGTTCGGCAGCCGCGGCGGCGGCGTCGCGTCGTCGATCCATCGGCGTCGTCCCGGCGTGGCTCGCCATCCCGACGATCTCGCCGACGTAACGCACGCTTCCGTTGATCGACGTCACGACGCCGAGCGGAAGATCCATGTCGTTGAGCACCGGCCCCTGCTCGATGTGGACCTCGATGAAGCCGAGATAGCGGGACACGTCGCGCCGCAGGCGCGGTATCTCGTCGACCGCGAGCCCGGCCGCCGCCATGGCTTGCCGCATCGAAATGCCGTCGGCGTCCTTCTGGTCCAGCCACGCCGGATCGAAGGTGCCGGCCAGCGCGCCGGAACCGAGGAACGTCGCCTTGTAGCGCTGCCCCTCCTCCTCGGCGAAGCCGACCACCTCGAGGCCAAAGGGCAGGCGTCGGCCGGCGCGAGACAGGCGGCGCACGCACGCCATCGGAGCGAAGATGCCGAGGCGGCCGTCGTAGCGGCCACCGTTGCGCACCGTGTCGTAGTGGCTGCCGGTCAGCAGGCGCTGCGCGCCCGGTTCACGGCCTTCATAGACGCCGACGACGTTGCCGACGGCGTCGATCCGCACGGTGTCGAACCCGCAGTCGTCTCGCATCCAGGCCGCGATCTGCGCCGCGCACGCGCGATGCGCGTCGGTCAGGTAGGTCACCGTGAGTTCGCCGCGTTCGGCGTAACCGGGGTCGCTGTGGCGGGCCAGCTCGGTGGCCCAGTCGAGCACGCGATTGCCGTCGTCCGGGTGCATGTCGAGCTTGTCATTCAGGCGGATTTCCGCGATCCGATGGATGTTGCGCAGGGCCTCGGCGAACTCGAAGTCCGCGGGGTTTTCGAGGCGGCGGGCGAGCGTCGCGATGATCTCGCCGCGCGTGAGGCCCGTTCCGCGCGGGCCGCGGACGGCCAGGATGAAAGGAAACCCGAATTTCGTCCGGTAGGCGCCATTGAGCTCCTGCAGACGCGCGAACTCGGCGGGCGAGCAGGCCGACAGCCCGGAAGCGCCTTGCTCGTGCGTCGATTCGGCGGTCAGCGACTGCGCGACCATCGCCTTGCCGGCAAGCTCCGGATGCGCCCGAATGAGCGCGAGCTGGTCGTCGCGGCTGGCTTCGCGCACGACGCTCGCCAGCGCGCGCTTCAATTGCGCCCCGGACCGGAACGGGCGCCGCGCCCAGCCCCGCTCCGCGACCCAGGGCGAATGCTCGTACGTTCCGGCGAGCAGTTCGACGAATTGCGCCAGGTCGGCCGCGTTGATCCGTTCGAGGGTCAGCGGTGGGTTCATGCGAGCTCCCGGAATGTGGACGGTGAGGCGATGCGCGGTGGTGGGCCGATCGGCGGCCGCTCAGCTGCCGCGGTACGTGGAATAGCTCCACGGCGAGCACAGCAGCGGAACGTGGTAGTGCCCGTCGGGATCGGCGATGCCGAACTGCAGCACGATGCAATCGAGGAACGCCGGGTCCGGGAGCTTCGCGCCGCGCTGACGGAAGTAGTCGCCGACATGGAATTCGAGGCGGTACTGGCCCGCCTTCAGGGATGCCCCGGCCAGCAGCGGCTCGTCGGTACGGCCATCCGAATTGGTCGACAGCGACTTGATGCGGGACCAGGTGCCGTCGACGAGCGCGTCGAGCTCGACGCGGACGCCGGGCGCCGGGACGCCGTTGGCGGTATCCAGGACGTGCGTGGACAAGCGACCCATGGTGTGAAACCTCCCCTCGTCAGGCCATCAGAGAATCGGCGTGCGGCGCCGGCTCAATGCGCTTCGGCAGCCTTGGCCGCCTCGACCGCGCCGCCGGCGTCGCCGCGCGCGCCGTTGAAGTACACGTTCAGCAGGACCGCGGCGATGGCGGTCAGCAGGATGCCGGACTCGAGCAACGGACCGAGGCTGTGCGGCATCTGCTGCGACCATCGCGGCGCGACGAGCGGAATCAGGCCGAAACCGATCGACAGCGCGACGATGTAGAGATTGTTCCGGTTGGACTTGAAATCGACCGTCGACAGGATCCGGATGCCGGTCGCGGCGACCATTCCGAACATGACCAGGCCGGCACCGCCGAGCACGAAAGTCGGGATCGCCTCGACGAACGCCGCCATCTTCGGAATCGTCCCCAGGACGATCATGATGAGGCCGGCGGCGACGCAGACGAAGCGGCTGCGCACGCCGGTGACGCCGACCAGCCCGACGTTCTGCGAGAAGCTCGTGTACGGGAACGTGTTGAAGATGCCGCCGATGATTGTGCCGAGGCCGTCGGTGCGCAGGCCGGCGGTCAGCGAGGCCGGATCGATCCGCCTTCCGGTGATCTCCCCGAGCGCGAGGAACATGCCGGTCGACTCGATCATGACGACGATCATCACCAGCGCCATCGTGAGGATGGGCACGAGTTCGAAGGTCGGCGTGCCGAAGGCGAAGGGCGTCACGACGTCGAACCACGGCGCGAGCCCGACCTTCTCGAAGTGCATCTTGCCCAGCGCGGCCGCGATGGCGCAACCGATCACGATGCCGACCAGCACCGAGATGTTGGCAACGAATCCCTTCATGTACTTGACGAGGAAGAGGATCACCAGCAGCACGAAGCCGGCGATCGCCATGTTGTCCAGCGCGCCGTAGGCCGGGTTGTCGATCATCGGTATCGGGCCGCCGAGTTGCGCCACCGGCGCCGCGGCGGCGGCCTGTGCCGCCTTGGCCTGGTCGACCATCGCGATGAGCTTCGGGACGTCGACGTTCTGCGCCTGCGGCGCCGGTCCGCCCATGGCCCAGCCGACGCCGACGCGCATCAGGCTGGTCCCGATGATCGCGATGATGGTTCCGGTCACGACGGGCGGGAAGAACCGCAGCAGGCGGCTCATCAGCGGGGCGACGAGAATCGCGAGCACGCCCGCGCCGATGATGGCGCCGAAGATCGTCCGGGCACCGGCGACGCCCGGATTCGACGACGCCATCGCGATCATGGGCCCGACCGCCGCGAAGGTGACGCCCATCATCACCGGCATCCGGATCCCGAACCAGCGCGTCACGCCGAGCGACTGGATCAGCGTGACCAGGCCGCAGCAGAAGAGGTCGGCGCTGATCAGCATCGCGACCTGCTCGGGGGCGAGCTTCAGCGCGCGCCCGACGATCAGCGGGACGGCGATCGCCCCGGCATACATGACGAGCACGTGCTGCAGCCCCAGCGGCAGGAGCTTCGTGACCGGCAGCCGCTCGTCGACGGGATGCACGTCACCTCGTGTTGCGGATGCGCCTGCGGTGATGCTTGCCATGGGTCTCCTCCTGGTGATCGGATCGTCGTGCCACGGGAACGCCGGTGCGGGTCTTTGCGCCCGGCACGCGGCGGGTTGGATGGAAGCCCGTCAGGGCGCGCCGGCCGCCAGCCAGCGTCCGAGCAGGGCCCGCTCCTGCGGCGTCATCCCCGTCAGGTTGCCGAGCGGCATCGTCTGCGTCGCGACGGCCTGCTGCTGGATGCGCGCCGCCGCGGCGCGGATGTGTTCCGGCGTATCGAGCAGGACGCCGGCCGGCGGTTGCGTGAAGCCGGCGAACCGCGGCTTCGGCGCGTGGCAGACCGAGCAGCGTTCGGCGACGATGGGCTCGACCTGCGAGAAGCTCACGTCCGCCGACTGCGTCGGCGCCGGGCGCGGTGCCAGCGCGATCACGACGACCAGCATCAGGACCACGCCCGCGGCCGGCAGCGCGAAGACCGTGCGCCCGGCGTGGCGCAGCACGAAGAACTGGCGGATCAGCGCGCCGGCCAGCATGATCGCCGCCAGCACGGCCCAGGCATGGCTTGCGCCGTACGTCATCGGGAAGTGGTTGCTGATCATGATGAAGAGGATCGGCAGCGTGAAGTACGTGTTGTGCACGCTGCGACGCTTGCCGACGATGCCCGGCCGCGGATCGACCGGTTGCCCGGCGCGCAGCGCCGCCACCATCCGCTTCTGCCCGGGAATGATGTGGAAGAAGACGTTCCAGACCATCATCGTGCCGATCAGCGCACCGACGTGGATGTAGGCCGCGCGTGCCCCGAAGACCTGCGAATAGCCCCAGGCGGCCGCGACCAGCAGCGCGTAGACGAGAAGCGCCAGCACGCGGTCGCCCGCGATCGTGCGGCACAGCGCGTCGTAGACCAGCCAGCCGCCGACGAGCGAACCGGCCGAGATCGCTATGGCAACCGGCGCGCTCATCTCGCGTACCGAGCGATCGATCAGGTAGCCGTCCGCTCCGGCCCAGTAGATGATCGCCAGCAGGCCGATGCCGGAGAGCCACGTCGTGTAGGCCTCCCATTTCGACCAGTGCAGGTGTTCCGACAGCGGCTCGCCGAGCGGGCCGGCGAGGAACTTCTGGCTGCAGTAGAAGCCGCCGCCATGGACGGCCCACAGCTCGCCGTGCACGCCGCGCGCGACGTCCGAGGCCTTGACGGGCTTGCGCAGGGAATTGTCGAGCATCACGAAATAGAGCGACGCGCCGATCCATGCGATGCCGGCGGTGAAGTGCAGCCAGCGGACGGCGAGGTTCAACCAATCGACGATGTAAGCTTCCATGCGGGCCTCGCTGGCTCGTTGCCGTGCGTCATCCGGAGTGTCGGGAGAACGATCGGGAACCGGCCTTCGACGCCATCCGCGGGTTCCCGGCGCGGACTGCAAGGCGCGCATTTGACCAGCCCGCGATTGATCACACAATCCGTATGTTTTGAACAATTCATCAGGTAACCTGAATGAATGTCACTCTGCGGCAGATCGAGGCCTTTGTTGCCGTGGCGCAGCACGGTCAGTTCTCGGTCGGCGCCCAACGCCTGCACGTATCGCCATCGGCCCTGTCGATGCTGATCCGGCAGCTCGAGGAGCAGATCGGCGCGCGCCTGTTCGACCGCCACACGCGATTCGTCCGCCTGACCGACATCGGGGCCGAGTTCCTGCCGGCCGCGTCGAAGGTGATCGCGGACCTCGAGGTCGCGATCACGCACTCGCGCGACCGCTCGTCGCTGCGGCGCGGCCGCGTCGCCGTCGCCACGTCGACCGTCATGGCGTCGACCCTCGTTCCGTGGGTGATACGCCGATTCGCGCTGGCGAACCCCGGCATCGAAGTGGTCCTCAAGGACGTCGCGGAACAGGAAATCCGGCGCCTCGTCAGGGTCGGGGATGTCGACCTCGGCGTCGGCACCGCGATGTCGGACGACGGCGACGCGGATTTCGCTGTCGAGCCGCTGCTGGAGGACCGGCTCGTCGCGCTGGTGCCGCCGGATCACGCGCTCGCGCAAAAGCGCTCGGTGACCTGGCGCGACCTTGCGGGCCAGCCGTTCGTGGCGCTGGGCAGCGGCAGTCCGCTGCGCTCGATCGTCGACCGCGCCTTCGCGTCGATCGGCGCCGGCGTCACGCCGGCCTACGAGGTGTCGTTCTCGTCGACGGTCATCAGCCTCGTGGCGAACGGAATGGGCGTATCGGCACTGCCGCTCAATGCCCGGCAGTTGACGTCGAAGGTCCGCGTCGCCGTGCGGCCGCTGGTACGGCCGGTCATGCCGCGGCGCGTCTGCGTGTTCCGGCGCCGCGACATCGGCTTGTCGCCGGCCGCCGAGGCATTCCAGTCGGAGCTTCGCGCGCATGTCCGCGCCGGGGGGTTTCCGGTCGCGGCGCAGTCCGAACACCCGGCGGACCGGCCCGCGCCGCACGGTCGCGCGTAGGGCACAAGGCAGCCAGCGCGCCGGGCGCCCGCCAGGGCGCCGATCGGCTCCGCCCGAACCCGCATCACGACGACGCCACGACCCCCGCGCCATCCCATCGCGCCGACTACGCGCTGGCCGGCCGCTCGATCAGGATGGCGCGGAAGTCGTTGACGTTCGTGAGCGTCGGGCCGGTGACGACCGCATCGCCGAGCGCCCCGAAGAAGCCGTGCCCATCGTTGTCATCGAGCGCATCGCGCGGACGCAGCCCTTTTGCCCAGGCGCGC
>Ga0335069_10004831_pt1 | contig 19884 bp, 18 predicted proteins | sample Lox_Sample_11_FD_206714 | JGI IMG/M metagenome (GOLD analysis project Ga0335069, IMG submission 206714) | Soil microbial communities from Loxahatchee National Wildlife Refuge, Florida, United States - Lox_Sample_1.1 | ecosystem: Environmental > Terrestrial > Soil > Wetlands | place: USA... | reverse complement strand
CCGCAATCTTTAAGCGGGAATCCATGGCCCGCGTTGTGGACCGCCGCGCCCCGCCTGGATGCCCGCTTGAGGATTGCGGGGATGACGGAACGGAGATGTGGAGTTTGGGTTGCGGGCACCGCCCCGTGCTAGGAAGAGAGACAGCAACGATCGCAGCCTCGTGGCGTCGTGCAGTCGTGCAAAGCCGACCCTTTATCGCGGCGGCGACTTGCGATATGGTCGGTGCCGCGACTCGTACCTGGGGATTCGGGAGGCGACATCAACCCGACAGGACAATGGATCAGGTCGCACTCGTACAGGCGGAGGAGGACAGGAGCTTGCCAGCGAGAAGAAGCTGCGGGGGGCCGGGCGACGTGTGGAATCGGCCGGTTGCGTCGCGCCCACGCACCGTGGGGGCGGAGGCTGGTGTCAGGCGGCTCCCGCTCAGCATCGCATTGGCCCTTGTTCTGGTGGCGTACATGTCCATTGCCGCGGGGGCGAGCACGAGTGTAGGCTGTGATCCAAACCCGACCACACGCGCAAACGCCCTGATTGCCGCCATTGCGAACGCCGTCACCGCAGGCGGGACGCAGACCGTCGCTCTGGCGTCTGCGTGCACCTATACGCTCACCACTGTCCACAACGGCAGCGGTGTCAACACCAACGGCTTGCCGCGCATCAACAACAACGTCGATCTTACGGTCACTGGCAACAACGCCACCATTACCCGTGACGGCGCGGCGTCACGCTTCCGCCTCTTTCAGGTAGACAGCGGCGCGACGCTCAGGCTGAACGACATCACGCTGAGCGGCGGGCATACCCCCGACGGCGCCCCCTCTCAAAACGGCGGGGATGGCGGTGCCATCTACAACGCCGGGACCTTGCATGTCGCCGACAGCGTGGTCCAACAGAACAAGACGGGTGACGGCGGCGATGGCCAAGACGGACCACCGACGCTAGGGGCGGGCAATGGCGGCCAGGGCGGTGGCCTCTTCAATTCAGGCACCACGCAGATCACTAGGACCCGCGTCAGCGGAAACATGACGGGTATGGGCGGCACGATGATTTCAGACGGTGACGGGGGGCACGGCGGCGGCGTGTCCAATAGCGGCACCCTGCAGGTCACGCGCAGCCTGTTTTCCTCCAATCAAACCGGTGTGGGGGGCAACGGCGGGTACAGCGGCGGCCAACAAGGCCGCGGTGGCGGCATCTACAGCACCAATCTGGTGGAAGTGACGAACACGACGTTCATGCAGAACAACTCCGGTCTGGGCGGCGGCGTCGAGAACTTCGGCGGCACGGCCATGCTCAGCTGGAACACGTTCGATGGCAACACCGCCGGCTCGGGTGGTGGCCTGTCCAACTATGCCGGTGGCACCTTTCAACTGACCAACAGCACGGTCGCCAACAATCAAGCCAGCGACGAAGGCGGCGGCATCTATAACGATGGCACCATGATCGTCACCTTCAGCACGCTGTCGAACAACGGGGCGCCGAGCGGTGGTGGACTCTATCAGGACGCCGGCACGTTCACGCTGCGCAACAGCATCATCGCGCACACCAGCATGGGGGCCAACTGCAATGTGAATATCACCGACGGCGGCTACAACATCGAGGACAAGGATGATTGCGGATTGAGTGCTGCGAACCACTCGCAATCCGATACCGATCCGAACTTGGATCCCAGCGGGCTACAGGCCAATGGCGGTCTGACGAAGACCATCGCGCTGCAAGGCACTAGCCCCGCCGTCGACGCAATCCCGCCGGGGACCAATGACTGTGGCACGACGGTGACGACAGACCAACGCGGCGTGCCGCGACCGCAAGACCCGCAGTGCGACGTTGGCGCGTACGAGTTGACGCCGGCCAGTCCGGCTCCAGCGCTGTCGCCGCTCGCACTCGGCGGGTTGGCGATTGCATTGGTGGCAGCGGGCGCGCTGCGGGTACGTCGGCGTGCCGGGTGAGGCCAGGACGATAACCGACGGCGTCGCCACCGAGCCGCGCACGCTGAGGAGAAATCGCCGCTGTGCAGCTTCGCGCTATGCTCGATGCTCCGATCGAATTTGCGCAAGCTGTAGGTAGGCCCTGCACCGTGCCCGGCGCGCACACCACCGCTCAAATCCCGCTGCGCTGGGCGTTCCTTGCGCAGCGTTCGTTCGTACCCCGCCGTCTGCCCTCTTGAACCCCCGGACCCTTCAACCCTATAAGTTGCTGCATGGCGCATCGCAGCGAGTTTCTCTCGGTCGGCGGCGTGCGCACGCATCTGTTGCGCGGCGGCCGCGGCGCGCCGCTGTTGGTGCTGCAGTCGGAGTTCACCGCCAACCGCTGGTTCCCCTATCACGACAACTTGGCGGCGCACTTCCAGGTCTTCGCACCGGATCACCCGGGGTTCGGTCAGAGCGAACTTCCCGAGTGGCTCGAAGGTGTCGATGACGTGGTGTTTCACTACGTCGATCTGCTCGACGCTCTTAGTATCGACCGCGTGTCGATCGTCGGCACATCCCTGGGCGGCTGGATCGCCGCGGAGTTGGCGGTCGCACACCCCGCACGCGTTGACCGACTCGTCCTGGTGGGCGCAGCCGGGATCAAAGTCGACGGCGTGGAGCGCTTCGACGTGTTCCTGCATTCCCTTGAAGACACGCTGGCCCATCTCTTCCACGACGCCGGCCGCGCCGCGCAGCTCTTGCCAACTGAATTCGGCCCGGACTTCATCGTGCGCGGCTACCGCGAAGCGACGACGTTGGCGCGCCTGAGCTGGAACCCGTATCTCTACAATCCCAAGCTGCAACGCCGGCTGCGGCGCGTGAAAGCGCCGACGCTGATCGTGTGGGGGGAAAACGATGCCTTCCTGCCGTTGGCGCATGGCCAAGCGTACGCCCAACTGATCCCGACGGCGCGCCTGCAGACGATCGCGCAATGCGGACACCTGCCACCGCACGAGCAGACCGAGCTGTTCACCGAGCACGCAATCAAGTTTCTAGCGGCCGCACACGACGGCTCCGTCCGCTCTCGTTAGTCATGGTCCAGTTCTTCTACTTCCACCTCATGCCCTGGCCGCATCTGCCGGCGGATTTCGATCGCAACCACGCGTCGTCGTGGGTGACGCTCTCGAACCGCTACTACGATCCGCAACGCGGCCACGTCCTTTACAACGAGTACCTCGACGAGATGGAGCGTGCCGAGGAACTCGGGTACGACGGGCTGGGCGTCAACGAACATCACCAGAACGCCTACGGCACGATGCCGTCGCCGAACCTCATGGCGGCGGCGCTTGTGCGCCGCACGCGGCGCGCCAAGATCGCGATTCTGGGCAACGCCATCCCGTTGCACGATCACCCGCTGCGCGTCGCCGAGGAAGTGGCCATGCTCGACGTCATGTCCGGCGGGCGCGTCATCTCCGGCTTCGTGCGCGGCATCGGCTGCGAGTATCTGTCGCTCGGAGTGAACCCGACCTATTCGCGCGAGCGTTTCTACGAAGCGCACGAGCTGATCGTGCGCGCCTGGACCGAAGACGGGCCATTCTGCTTCGAGGGCAAGCACTATCAGGTGCGCTACGCGAATATCTGGCCACGGCCGCTGCAACAACCGCATCCGCCGATCTGGCTGCCGTCGCAAGGCAGCACTGAAACCATCCGCTGGGGCGCGCAGCGCCGTTACCCGTTCATCAGCGTGTTCACTTCCTTTGCGCAGACGAAGCGGTTGATCGACGAGTACAAGGCCGCCGCCGAGGCCGCCGGCTACGTTGCACAGCCGGAGCAAATCGGCTTCGCCCTGCCGACGTACGTCGCTGAGACCGATGCGCGGGCCCGCGAAGAGGCGAAGCCGCACATGCTGTGGCTGTTTCACCGCGGCCTCAAGATCCCGCCGCACTTCCTGCTGCCGCCCGGCTACATCACGGAAGAATCGTTGCGCAAGTTTCTCGCCGCCGGCTTGCATCCGCCCGCCGAGATGAGCTTCGAGGAACTGGAGAAGGGTGGATACATCCTGGTCGGCAGCGCGCGCACCGTGGTCGACCGGCTCAAGGATATTCAGAAGCAAATCGGCTTTGGGCTGTTCATCGGTGGCGGCCGCACCGGTGACATGCCGCACGACAAGGCGCTCAAGAACATGGAGCTGTTCGCGCGCGAGGTGATGCCGAAGTTCCGGTGAACGACGTCCCGGTGGAGGATCGTTGTGGAGTTTATCGACGAGCCACCTCGCCGAACACCGGTCTACACGACGACGCAGGTGCTGGTCGTCGGCGGCGGAGCGGCGGGTGCCGCCGCGGCGATCGCCGCGGCACGCAATGGTGCGGAGACGCTGCTGGTCGAGCGCTCGGGCGCGCTTGGCGGGCTGGCGACCGGCGGCCTGATCATCCTGCTGCTGACGCTCGACGACGGCCGCGGCCACCAGGTGGTCGGCGGCCTCTGCCAGGAAGTCACCGAGCGCGTCGCCGCGCGCGGCGCTGCCTACTTTCCACCGAAGTCCGAATGGGGCTCAGCCGACGAGCAGCTCGTCGCGCAGTACATGCGCTGGGGCCTGGTGTGGGGCTCCGGCCCGCACAGTGTGCGCTACTCTGTCGCCTACGATCCGGAGGAGTTCCGCTTCGCGCTGAACACGATGTGCGAGGAAAGCAAGGTCCGCTTGCTGCTGCACGCCTGGGCCTGCGAGGGCATCTGCGACGGCGACCGCTTGCGCGGCGTCGTGTGTCAAAGCAAGTCGGGACGCTTCGCCGTCCTCGCCGACGTGGTCGTCGACGCCACCGGCGACGGCGACATCTTCGCCTCGGTCGGTGTGCCGTTCGCACTCGAAAAGGTGCTGCCGTGGCTCTGGTTCCGCATGGGCGGTGTCGCCGACGTTGATGCGGCGTTCGACGCCGGCGCGGGCGGCTTGCGCACGGTCAACCCAGGGCAGGTGCTGTTCCCCTGGGGCGCTACCGATCGCATCATCCGCAAGATCGATGCGACCGACCCGGCCGCTCTCACGCTCGCGGAGATCGAGTGCCGCAAGAAGGTGATGGCAGCCGTCGACGACCTGCGCCGCACGTATCCCCAGTTCAAGGACGCCCACCTCTGCGAGATCGCCCGCGATCTTGGGATCACCGAGAGCCGCCGCATGCTCGGCGAGTACGTGCTGCAGCGCGACGACATGGACCGTCGCATCGACGACGCCATCGCCATCACCGGCCACTGGACCAAGTACGGCGCGCTCTACTGGATCCCGTATCGCTCGCTGCAAGCGAAGGAGTTCTCCAACCTTCTGGTCGCTGGCCGCTGCATCTCGGTGGATCACCGCACGCATCACGCGACCAAGGAGATCCCGCCGTGCATGGCGACAGGCGAGGCGGCGGGGACGGCTGCCGCACTGGCCGTGCAGGCGGGAACGAGCCCGAAATCGCTAGACGTGGAAGCGCTACAGCGTAGGCTGCGCGAGCATGGTGCGATTTTGGAAGTGTAGCGCGCTCCCCGGAAGGCCTCTCTACGAGCGTCCTCACACGCGGGCACGGAGAACACCGAGGTTTGGGCGAAGCTCTTCAAATCGCCCTACGTGCTGCCGCGATCGATCCACTTCTCCAGTTGCGGCGGTTGGTAGGCCGCGAAACGATCGAGCAACGCCTCAGCATCGGGTTCGACCAGCACCATGGCGCGATGCTCGGGACGCAGGAAGCGCTCGCTGACGGCATGATCGAGGAAGCCCATCAGGCGATCAAAATACCCGGCCACGTTGATCAGCCCGCACGGCTTCTGGTGCAGGCCGAGCTGCGCCCAGGTGAGGATCTCGCAGAACTCCTCCAGCGTGCCGATGCCCCCGGGCAACGCAACGAACCCGTCGGCCAGATCAGCCATCAGCGCCTTGCGCTCGTGCATCGAGGCGACGATGCGCAGGTCGGGCAAGCCGGCGTGCGCCACTTCGAGATCGACCAGCGACTGGGGAATTACGCCGATGACGTGGCCACCGTCCTTCAATACCGCGTCCGCCAGCACGCCCATCAGGCCGACGTTGCCGCCCCCGTAAACGAGCCCCAGTCCACGGCGCACCAGCAGCCCACCCAAGCGCCGCGCCAGCGCGGCGTACTGCGAGTTGGCTCCCGGACTCGATCCGCAAAAGACGCACAGCCGCTGCATGGCCACAGACTATGTTGGCGACGGCGGCACAGCAAACCCTTGCGCCCACGTTGGAGCGACCGGTGCTCACGTGAGCTCCGGGGACCGGCCGGGCAAGTGCCCCGCACTGGTCCTCTGCCGCCGAGATCTGATATCACCTGACCGATGCGTCGCATCGAGACCAAGATCCGCACCGGTGATCCCGAGTTCCAGGAGAACCAGCGAGCCTACGCTGCGCTCGTTGCGGAGCTGCGCACGCGCCGGCGGGAGGCGCAGGCCGGGGGGCCGGAGGATCAACGGCGGCGGCACCACGAGCGCGGCAAACTGCTCGCCCGCGAGCGCATCGATGCGCTCATCGATGCGGACACGCCGTTCCTCGAACTGTCGCCACTCGCCGCCTATGGCATGTTCGGCAACGAGGCCCCGTCCGCCGGGATGGCGACGGGCATCGGCGTCATCCACGGGCGCGAGACGATCATCGTCGCCAATGACGCCACCGTGAAGGGCGGCACCTACTACCCGATCACCGTGAAGAAGCACCTGCGCGCGCAGGAAATCGCGCTGGAGAATCGGCTGCCGTGCGTCTATCTGGTCGATTCCGGCGGTGCGTTCCTTCCCCTGCAAGCCGAGATCTTTCCCGATCGCGAGCACTTTGGGCGCATCTTCTACAACCAGGCGCGGCTGTCAGCCCTCCGCATCCCGCAGATCGCGGTGGTGATGGGCTCGTGCACCGCGGGCGGCGCCTACGTACCCGCGATGTGCGACGAGAACGTCATCGTGCGCGGCGTCGGCACCATCTTCCTTGGCGGGCCGCCGCTCGTAAAGGCTGCCACCGGCGAGGAAGTCACTGCGGAGGAACTCGGCGGGGGCGACGTGCACACCCGCATCTCGGGCGTGTCCGATCATCTCGCCGCCAACGACCAGCACGCCATCGAGATCACCCGGTCCATCTTCGAAAACCTCGGTCCGGCGACGCGCACTCCTCTCGACTATCAAACGCCCGAAGATCCAGCCTACGACGCAACCGAGATCTACGGCATCGTCCCGCGCGACGCGCGCAAGCAATACGATGTGCGGGAGGTGATCGCACGGCTCGTCGATGCCAGCCGTTTCCAGGAGTTCAAGGCGCTGTACGGCATCACCGTCGTCACCGGCTTCGCACGCGTCCACGGCTATCTCGTCGGCATCGTCGCCAACAACGGTGTGCTGTTCTCGGAGTCGTCGCTCAAGGCGACGCACTTCATCGAGCTGTGCGGCCAGCGCAAGATCCCGCTCATCTTCCTGCAGAACATCACCGGCTTCATCGTCGGCAAGCAGTACGAGCACGGCGGCATCGCCAAGGACGGCGCCAAGATGGTGCATGCCGTCAGCACGGTGGCGGTGCCCAAGTTCACGATCATGATCGGCGCGTCCAACGGCGCCGGCAACTACGGCATGTGCGGGCGCGCCTACGGACCGCGCCTGCTCTTCATGTGGCCCAACGGCCGCATCTCGGTGATGGGGGGCGAACAAGCCGCGAGCACGTTGCTGACCGTCAAACTGCAGCAGCTCGCCGCCAAGCAGCAGACGATGACGCCCGCGGAGCAGGAAGCCTTTGTCTCACCGATTCGCGCCAAGTACGAGGAAGAGGGCAGCCCGTATTACTCGACGGCGCGCCTGTGGGACGACGGGATTCTCGATCCGGTCGAGACGCGCGACGTGCTCGGCCTCGCCCTGGCTGCGGCGCGCAACGCGCCGCTCCCGGAGACGCAGCCAGGCGTGTTTAGAATGTGAAGGCACCAAGTGAAAGTCGAAAGTGGAAAGTCTAAACCTGAAAGCCAGAACCTCGATGATCCCTGTGGCTTTCCACTTTCAGCGTTGAACTTCGAGCTGCGATGGTCCATCGCGTCCTGATCGCCAATCGCGGCGAGATTGCCATCCGCATCATGCGTGCCTGCCGCGAAGCGGGCAGCGAAACGGTCGCCGTGTTTTCCGAAGCCGACGCACGGGCACCGCATGTCGTGCAGGCGGACAGAGCGGTGTGCATCGGGCCGCCCCCCAGCAGCGAGAGCTACCTCAACATTCCGCGGATCATCGACGCGGCACGTAGCAGCGGCGCCGATGCGATCCATCCAGGGTACGGCTTCCTGGCTGAGAACGCCGCGTTTGCGCAGGCCGTGGAAGATGCCGGCCTGGTGTTCATTGGCCCGAGTGCGGACGTGATTGCGGCCATGGGGGACAAGACGCTGGCGCGGCGCACGGTGGCCGCCGCGGGCGTGCCTGTCGTACCGGCAGATGACAACCCGCTCGGTCGCGGACCTGCGCAGCGGCGGGAGGCCAGTGCCACCACTGCTGATGAGCGTGCATCGTTGATCGCGGCGGCGGCGCGGCTCGGCTACCCGCTGCTGATCAAGGCTGCAGCCGGTGGCGGCGGCAAAGGTATGCGGGTGGTCCGCGAGGCGTCGGCGCTGGAAGCCTCATTCCAGGCGGCGGCACGCGAGGCGCTGGCCGCCTTCGGCGACGACCGCCTCTTCCTGGAACGCTACGTCGAACGCCCGCGACACGTCGAGGTCCAGGTCCTCGCCGACCATCACGGCAACATCGTCCACCTTGGTGAACGTGAGTGCTCGATTCAACGGCGCCACCAGAAGCTCATCGAGGAGACGCCGTCGCCCGCCGTCGACGCGACGCTACGCGGGCAGATGACGGACGCCGCCGTCGCCGCAGCCCGCAGCGTCGGCTATCGCAACGCCGGGACGGTCGAGTTCCTCCTCGCGCCGGATGGCGCGTTCTACTTTCTGGAGATGAATACGCGCCTGCAGGTCGAGCACGCCATCACCGAGTGGACGACGGGCATCGACTTGGTGCATGCGCAACTGCGCATCGCTGCGGGGGAGCGCCTGTGGGTGCGGCAGGAGGACATCGCGGCGCGCGGCCACGCCATCGAGTGCCGGATCTGTGCCGAAGATCCAGCGCAACAGTTTCTGCCCCGCCCCGGGCGCATCATGTGCTTGCGTGAGCCGCAGGGGCCAGCCATCCGCGTCGACTCGGGTATCGCCGCCGGTTTCGACGTGCCCATCTACTATGATCCGTTGCTCGCCAAGGTCAGCGTGTGGGGCGAAACGCGCGAGACGGCGCGGCGGCGCATGATCGCCGCACTCGCAGACTACGTCATCCTCGGCTGCACTACGAGCATACCGTTCCTGCTCGATGTGCTCGAACATCAGGCGTTCGTTAGAGGCGAGACGCATACGCACTTCATCGAAGATCATTTCCCAACGTGGACGGGCCGTGAGCAGCACCGCGTGATCGCGGCGATTGCCGCCGCCATCAACGTCGTGCGGCGGCCGCATGTGGCCCACGCGGGTCACCAGGACGGACGCGCGGTGGCGTCGCCGTGGACGACGCTCGGGCACTGGCGGCTCGGCCAAGGGGGCTAGCTACAGCCAGATGCGTATCCCGCTGCGTCACAGGCAATCGCATCTTGCGGTCGAGGTGCAACCCGAGGGCGGCGCATACCACGTTGTCGTCGACGGCACACCTCATTTGGTCGAGGCGCACCAACTCGACGATGCCAGTATGGTCCTGGTCGTCGATGGCCGGAACTACCGGGTTGCTATCGCCCGCGATGGCCGGCAGCACATGGTGGCAGTGGCGGGTGAGGTCCATACGCTGATCGCTGAAGCAGGTGGCGCCAGCGCCGACGTTGCCACGGTTGCTGCCCCGGAGATTACCGCGCCGATGCCCGGGAAGGTCTTGCAGGTGCTCGTGCAACCGGGTGACCGCGTTGAGGCCGGTGACGGGTTGCTGCTGCTCGAAGCAATGAAAATGGAGAGCCGCCTGACCGCCGAAGCCGCGGGCGCCGTGGCCGAGGTGCGCGTTGCCGCCGGCGACATGGTAGAGGGCGGGCAAGTGCTCCTCGTGCTGCGCTACGAGGACGCCCAGCGCCCGGCGGACTAGGCATGCCCGAGCGCCGTCGCCGCACCCGCCCGGACGAGGGGTGACTTCGTCATCTGCCACCAGCTTTCGAGGACGATACCAATCGTCGATGCGAACTCGCGCAGACGCGCTTCGTCCTGTTCCACGAAGGGCTCGCCGCCGTTCTTGTTGAGCAACTGCGTGACCGCGAAGACGCGGTTCTTGCTGTTCACAATCGGCACACACAGCATGCTGCGCGTGCGGTATCCGGTGCTGCGGTCGACCTCCTTGTTGAAGAGCGGATCGTCGTAGACATCTGGAATGTTGCGCGCTCGGCCGGTCGTGGCCACCTGTCCCGCAATGCCGGCAGTGAGTGGAATGCGGATTTCAAGGCGGCGGCGCCCATCGCTCTGCGCCACCTTGGACCACAGTTCGCCTCGGCTTTCGTCGACCAGGAACAGGGTCGCTCGTTCCGCGTGCAAGATCTGCCCGACTTTCAGAGTGAACGCCTCCAGCACCTGATCGAGCATGCTTTCGAACGCATCACTGTTGCTGAACTCGGCGACCTCCAGGAGGCGCTGGAACTCGGCGGTTACCTGATCGAGCAGCTTGGCGAACTGCGAAAGCGGTAGGTCGCGGACGCGGCGCAGCAGCTCGCCCTTGCGATTGTGCTCGGCCAGCATGGTCAGCATCTGCCGGGCGTTGGCGGTCACCGCGTCGGTAAAGGATCCCAGGCGCCCGTCTTCGAGATCGAGGATGCGGTCGGCAATGTCGAGGATGCGGTTGTCATGGGTCACCAGGAACACCGTGCAATGACGCTCCTTGGCGAGCCGCTGCATGATATCGACGATGTCGCGTCCCGATCGCTTGTCGAGCGACGCCGTGGGTTCGTCTGCCAAGATGATCCGCGGTTCGTTCACCAGCGCGCGCGCGATGGCAACGCGTTGCTTTTGTCCTCCGGACAACTGGTTCGTATGGTGATCGGCGCACTCCGCCAAGCCCACCGCATCGAGCATCGCCAGCGCCTTGTCGCGCCCCTGCGTGCGTGTGTGCGCGTCTTGGAGGCGTGTGGCCATCTGCACGTTCTGGCACGCGGTCAGGGACTCGATGAGGTTGTGCGCCTGGAAGATATACCCGATCTTCTTGCGCACGTTGACGAGATCAGCTTCGCTCGCGCCGTGCAGTTCGTGGCCGAGGACTTTCAAGCTGCCTGCTTGCACCGAGCGCAGTCCGCCGATCAGCGTGAGTAGCGTCGTCTTGCCGCCGCCGGATGGGCCGGTGAGGATGACAATCTCTCCGGGGTTGATGTCGACGGAAATGTCGAAGAGGATCTGCCGGCGCAACTCGCCCTCGCCGTAGAAGTGGCTCACCTTGTCGATGGCGACGAGTGGCTCGTGTGGCATGACGATCCAGCGGCAGGCGGTCAGCCTCAGAAGACGTCCGCGGGATCGGCGGAGCGGACCTTGCGGAGGGCAATGGCACCGGAGGCGCAACACATGCCGACGGTCAGCCCGAGAACCGTCAGCCCGAGGCTCGGGGTCATCCGCAGCGGCAGCAAGGTGGCGTCCTCGGCGAGGTGGTAGAGCCAAAGGGAAATCAGGAATCCGGGAATGTAGCCGATCACCGCCAGAATAGTCGCTTCTTGGAAGACGAGGGAAAACAGGTAGCGGTTGGCATAGCCGATCGCCTTCAGGGTGGCGTACTCGGCGAGATGGTCGGTGATGTCGGCAAAGAGGATCTGGTAGACGATGACCAGGCCGACGACCATGCCCATGATGGCACCGAAGGTGAGCACGAAGCCGATTGGCGTCGTTGTCGCCCAGTAGGTCTTCTCGCGTTCCATGAAGCCGGACTTGGTGAACACCTCGACATCGTGCGGTAGGTACGCCGCGAGCACAGCGCGCATCGTTTCAGGATCGACCCCGGACCGCAGCTTGATCACGCCGATGTCGATGAGCCCCTTCTCCCGTTGGGGGGCCAGCCGCAAAAAATTCAAGTCGCTGGTGATCAGTGTGCCGTCGACGCCAAAGGAGGTGCCCATACGGAAGAGGCCGGCGATGGTGATGCGGCGGTTCGAGACCTCGACGCTGACCGTCTTGCTGGGCCTGGCAGAGACGCGGCCGTGCTGCAAATCGAGCGTGATGGTCTTCGCGGACTTCAACTCGTCGGCCACGGGGCCGTACTCGGGGCGCGAAAACTCATCGAACAACATCATGTCGGGCAAGCGGATCAGTCGGCGATTCGCCTCTAGGCCGGGCAGATCCACTACGGAGTCGCTTGGATCGACACCCACGATGAAGATATTGCGGGCGCTCCGGTCGTATGGGCTCTTCCACAACGCCAGGGTGGCATACACCGGGCTGACGGATTCGACGCCCGCAAACCCCAGCACCTGATAGAGCCGGCGGCGGGAGAACTGCCGCGTCAGCACCAGGTAGGACGTCTGCGGGTTGATGAGGAACAGGTCGCCCTTCAGCGCGGTGTGGAAGCGTACTGAACTGGCGTACAGCGCATCGCTGAAGCCGAACTCCATGAAGACGAGGAGCACGGCAAACGCGACTCCTGCCACTGCGGCAGCCAACCGCGCCGGTTCGCGGGTGAGTTGCAGCCAGGCAAGTGGAATGTCCGTGAACACGGCACGCAACCGAGACGCCGCACCTACGGCTCGATGGCAACTTCTGCCTCGAGATTCGTCAGGCCGGCGACCTGATTGGGTTCGTCCAAGCGCACGCGCACTTCGACCACGCGCGCGTCGGTCTTTGCGGCCGGGTCGGTATTCAGCACATCCTGCTTGGCGACCTTCTGCCCGATGCGCTCGACGGTACCGTGCAGCGCCTCGCGGAAGGCGGGGCTGGTAACCGTGGCGTGCTGGCCGATACGCACGCGCGGCACATCCGTCTCGTACACCTCCGCCACCGCGTACATCTTGTCGGTCTCGCCGATCTCGGCAATGCCGTCGGGGCCGACGCGCTCCCCGGTGCGCGCGTGAATCTTCAACACCCTGCCGGTGATCGGCGCGCGCACCGCAGCCAGATCCAATTCGGCTTGCGCGCTCTGCACGTCGGCTTTGCCCATCTCGACCTTCATGCGCCACGCGTCCAGCTCGGATGCTGCGACCGTCTTCTGGTGAAAGAGCTTGGCGTTGCGTTGGTATTCGATCTCGGCGTTTGCGAGATACGCTCGCAGGCGCGCCAGGCGGCTCTCCAGCATGGCGTAGTTGTCGAGCACCGCAATGACCTGGCCCTCGCTCACGGGATCGCCTTCTTCAACGAGGAGCCTGCCAATCACGACGCTCGGGTTGGATGGGCCGGCGATATGACGCACGCCGTCCTTTGGCTCGATCCGCGCGAGCGCCGTGATGGCGACCGGGCCCGTCGGAACGGCCGCGACTGCGGACCCTGCGCTCACCGCCGCCGTGCCCTCATGCAGCGCTGCGCGGTTGAACCACACGGCGGCAGCAGCAAAGGCCAGGATAGCCAGAGCACCAAAACGCTTCAGTGACCAAGCCCCTCGGGCAGGGCCTTTCATGGTCTGCTCTCCTTTGTCACGTGCAGGCCGACGATACCTAATCTCTCCGGGCGTTGGCAAGACGCCCGCGCCCCGATGCGTGGCGTTTCATTCCAGACGGATTCCAGGTGTCACGTGTTGTTGTGACGCAAACTCCGCCGCGTCGATCTTGCGATCACCCACCCGTACACGTTTGACGCGGATCGCACCACCGACCGCCCCAATCATGAGACCGTCGGCTCCCACCGCTTCGACAACTCCTGGCCGATACTGCCCGCCCAGCTGTGCGCGCGCCTCGTAGAGCCGCACGAGCTGTCCCTTGTACACCGTATGGGCGCCTGGCTGCGGATCACACCCACGGACCAAGTTGTAGACCCGTTGTACCGGAAGGGACCAATCGATGCGTGCATGTTCATCCCGGCATAACGGATCGTAGCTGCCCTGTGCCGCGTCCTGTGGCAGGCGCGGCGCCGTACCCGCGGCGATGAGTTGCACCGCTTCGATGACCGCGTCGACTCCAAGCGGAAAGAGGGTGTTGTAATAGAGCGAGCCGGCAGTGTCGTCGGGATCGATCGTGGCTGGCTTCTGCAGCAGGATAGGGCCGGTATCGATACCCGGATCGACCCAAAAGACAGACACTGCGGTTGCGGTTTCGCCTTTGATGATCTGCCAGTTGATGGCGCTGCCGCCACGGTACTTCGGCAACGGCGATGGGTGGAAACAAATGCTCCCCAGCCGTGGGACTTCGAAGACGCTCTGCGGCACGATTTGCGTCACGTAGGCCAGCACCGCGAGGTCCGCCTTGTAGTCCTCGAACTCACGCCGCACCTCGGGCCGCTTCAGCGATGCGTGTTGGTGCACCGGGACATCCACTTGGAGCGCGCGGGCCTTCACTGGATCGGGCTTGCCGCCTGCCGCGTCCGGTGGGCAGTACACCGCCACCACTGCGTGGCCGTTCGCGCGCAACCCGTCCAAGACCTTTTCGGCAAAGGCCGCCTGCCCAACCAGGATGATGCGCATCACCGTTCCAATACGGGGGACAGCGCTTGAGCCACCGCGGTGGCGATCCGATCGATGCCGGCGGCCTCGCGCAGCAACCGGTTATTCACTTCAAGCTCGAGGTAGCGCAGCCCGTGCTGCATGCCATGCGTGCGCGCGCTGAAGATCAAACCGTCGAGGCCCGAGTACGGTTGGTTGTAACGGACCTTGAGTCCGGCGCTCGCGAGCCCAGCGCCGAAGTCCTCGGCTTCGGCGACGAAGCTATCGAAGAGGACGCCGGCATCGAAGCGGCGTTCGCGCCCGTTGAGGATGGGCGTGAAGCTGTGCACGCTGAGCAGGAGAGCGTCTTGCCGCGTTGCCAGCACATCATCGATGGCGTCGTGGTAGGGTTCGTAGAAGTCGCGGATGCGCCGTTCGCGCTCCGCGGCATCGATGAATTGGTTACCCGGCACCTGTACGCCGTGGCTTTCGCTTACAATGAGGTCGGGGTCGGCAAGGTCGCGGTTGCAATCGATGAGCAAGCGCGACACACCGGATTGAACGGCCGGTGCGGCAAGCCGCTGCGCCAGCGCCTCTGTCAGTGCGCTCGCGCCGACATCCCAGCCGATGTGCTCTCTGAGCTGTTCGTCATCCAAGCCCAGATCGTCATATTCCACTGGGACCGCACATGTCGCGTGTTCGCAGGTCAGCACGAGCCCGCGGCGACGGTCGGGGTTGATAACGGTGAATGCGGTCATCGTGGCTGGCTCAGCCCTGCAAGTGCTGGTTGAAAAACGTCAGCAACCGCGTCCACGCATCTTTGGCCGCGTCGGCACGATAGGAGTCGCGTTCCTCGCAGAAGAACCCGTGCGGCGCACCCGGATAAACGACCGTCTCGGCAGTTTTCTTCAGCTCAGCAAGACGCGTCTTGATGCGTTCCACTTCATCGAGCGGGATGAACGAGTCGTTCTCGCCAAAGAAGAGCAGTAGTGGCGCCGCCAGCTTGTCGGCGTATTCCAGGGGCGCCTTCGGTGTGCGCTCGCTCGGTTGCATGACGGAGCCGATGCCGCCACCGTAGAACGGGGCGGCGGCCTTCACCGCGGGGTTCAAGCAGGCGGTGAGGAAGGTGACCCGGCCGCCCATGCAGAAGCCGGTGACCCCGATGCGGTCGGCACGTACGCCCGGCTGCTGCTGCAGATAGGAGATCGCGGCTCCCATGTCCTTTGCGATCTTGTCGTCCGCTAGCGTCATCATGAGGCGAATTGCCTCCGGGAGATTGTCGTAGCCGACCACCGCGTTGTTCTCGCGATAGTAGAGGTCGGGTGCCAGGCTCACGTAGCCCTCGCGTGCCAGTCGAACCGCCACGTCCTTGATGTGGGCGTTCAGCCCGAAGGCTTCCTGCACCACGATGATCGCGGGATGTTTCCCCCCGCCCGTCGGCTGGGCGATGAATGCCGACATGGTCCCGTCCGCCGTCGGCACCTGCACTATTCCCGACGTGATTTCCATTGCTTACCTCCACATGGCTGACGCCTTCGTATAAGGACCCAGTGAGAAATTTGCAAGCTAGGCGGCGGTGTTCTCGGTGGCGGTTTGACATACCGGCGAAAACCCACTTATCTAAAACGCCATTTTCTGAATTGCCTGGAGGACTGATGGTTCGCCGCGAAAAGACCAATTACGTAATCCAGTCCGTCGCGCACGCGCTCGACGTGCTGGAGCAGTTCACTGGCGAGCCCGACGAGTTGGGCGTGACCGAGCTGAGCAAACGACTGAAGCTGCACAAGAACAACGTGTTCCGACTGCTGGCGACGCTGGAGGCGCGTGGATACATCGAACAGAACAAGGCGACCGAAAACTACCGCCTGAGCATCGGCTGTCTGCGGCTGGGACAGCGTTTCGTCACCCAGATGGGCTTGCTGCGGCAGGCCCGGCCGGTGATGAGCCAGGTGGCCAAGACGAGCCGCGAGACCGCGTTCATTGCGGTGGTGCGCAACGGCACCGTCGTTCCGGTGGACGCGGTCGAGGCCGAGCAGCCGGTGCGGCTGGTCTCGCGTATCGGGGATGCGCTGCCGTTGCACTGCACCGCCGCCGGGAAGATGCACCTGGCGTTCGCCGACGATGAGATGCGCAACGCTCTCCCGGAGGCACTGCACAAGTTCACCGAGAAGACCATCGTCGATCGGCATGCACTCGGCGCACAGCTCAAGAAGATCGGAGAGAACGGCTACGCCGTGGACCTCGGGGAGTACGTCGAGGATGTGCGTTCGGTGGCCGTCCCGGTGCGCGACTACACCCGTGCCGTCGTTGGCAGCCTGGCGATCTCGGGACCGGCGTACCGGCTCTCGCAAGAGCGCATCGAAAAGGAAGTGGTACCGCTGATGCTCAAGGCGGGACGTGAGTTGTCAACGCGTCTCGGCTTTGATGAAGATCACTGAGAAGGTGGCGCGCAATCATCCGCGCACTCCCCGGTCATCGGCATCACGCACAACAAGCGCACATGCAAGCCGCCAATGTCCTCTACGGCGGGACCATGGAGGAGCCTGGCGTGTCGAAGGTCGTTTCGCGGTGCACTGACGCGGCTGCGCCTCTCAGCAATGGGAGATCCTCATAGCACTTCCGGAGGCTGCGGTAGAGTACCTTGTGATTGTCATTCCGGATGCTGAATCACGCCTGGAAGACCATCTGCGGGCGTTCCAGATGCTGAACGAAGGCACCGAAGCTTCAGCCTGGCCACAATAATGGCCGCATGAGCCCCGGGGCTCTCGCCCTCAGCTCGACGGGAGCGTCAGGCGTAGGGCGCGCGCCAGCTTTTCGGCGCGCTCGAGGCCGGCCGGCGTCAGCGCGTACGCCGTCCCCTTCCGATGGCCTGTCTTCGTCAGCAATCGGTCCGCCACATACGCCGCCAAGGTCCGGTCGATGCGCAGCCGGCGATGCCCCGAGGCCGCCAGGGCTTCCTTCAAGCGGGTGACGGGCATCTCGTGCCCGTCCAAGCCCAGGCACTGCGGGTACCCGTAGAGGATCAGCAGCGCCGCGTCCGCCAGCGGCGCCTCTCCCGTCGGGGACACGCGCAGCGTGATCAGATGCCGCCATTTGTCGGTCACGAACAGATCGCGCACGTCACCCGCCGCCGGCGGCGAAGACGTCGGCGACTCCGCCGCGGGCTGGTCGTGCGGACCAGCCGCAATGAGCTGCTTCCACGCCGCGAAGTGCGCCGCCACCACCTCGCGCGGCCCCTCTGCCTCGAACTCGTGCGGGCCGACCTTCAACCGGAGCTTCGCAACTGCCGCCTCCAAAGCCTTTGGCATGCGGCGATTCTGCCACAACCCGACCGCGGCTGCACGCCGACCCGGCGGCCTCGGAAGGAAGCGACGGTCAACGAACGAGGGTTGACCCGGACGACGAGACGGTGGCAGGAAGCCGCTCTTGGTGATAGGACCCGCTACGTGACCATCGCTGAGCGCTACCAAGAGACGATTCCGGTGCCGCGCGCGACGCGGTTTCCGATCGAGCTGGTCCCGCCCGAGGGGTTCGACCCGGAACGCGTGGAGACGTGGCCGAAGGTGGACGGCAGGCTGGAGTACGTGAACGGGAGGCTCCTCTATATGCCACCCTGCGGTGATTTGCAGCAAGACACGGTCGCCGACGTTGTCGGAGCGTTGGTAGCCTGGGCGCGCACGCACGCCGGGTTCGTCGTCTCAACCAACGAAGCGGGCATCTTGCTGCATGGATCGGCGCGTGGAGCCGACGCAGCGATATGGCGGCGTGAAACGCTGGGGCCGTATGAGGGCAGGTTTCGCCGCGTGCCACCGCTGCTCGCTGTCGAAGTGGCCGGCGAAGATGAAAATGAAGCGGCGTTGCACGACAAGGCTCGTTGGTACCTCGACGCCGGCGTTGCAGTCGTGTGGGTTGTGCTGCCCGAACAACGGGAGGCTGTGGTGATCACTCGTACCGAAGAGTGCCGTTATCGCCTCGGCGAAACCCTGGCGCCTCACTCAGCGCTGCCGGGGCTGACCCCGCGTGTGGACGACTTCTTCATCCAAATCTCGGCTGAGTAGACGTCTCCCTCAGTTTCCTGAGACGGCGCCCAAAATCGCCCCCATCCTGACCCGGTTCGTGGAGGTGCTCACAGGGGAAGGACCCATACGCGCATGGGCATGTCTTCCCGCTGGTGCGCAGACATGGCATGGTTCGCGCCCATGACATTACCACTCTCGCGACTCCGCATGATCGACCTGTCGCGACAGCTGCCCGGGCCGTTCTGCTCCATGCTGCTCGCCGATTTCGGGGTGGATGTGCTGGTCATTGCCAATCCCAGTGATCCGATGGGCGTCGGCATCCCGTTCCTGGCACGCAACAAGCGACACATGACGCTCAACCTCAAGAGCGCGGCGGGGCGGGACATCCTGCTGCGACTGGTTGCGGACGCCGACATCCTCCTCGAAGGCTACCGGCCTGGGGTGCCGGCGCGGCTGGGCATCGACTACCACACGCTGCGCGCGCGCAACCCGCGACTCATCTATTGCTCGATCTCGGGCTACGGACAGGACGGGCCGTACCGCGACCGTGTCGGGCATGACATCAACTACCTGGGTTATGCGGGCGTCCTGAACTTCGTGGGTGAGGCCGGCGGGCCGCCGGTGATTCCGGGCGTGCAGATCGCCGACATTGCCGGCGGTGCGTTGATGGCGGCGGTCGGGATCCTCACCGCGGTGATCGCACGCGAGCAAACCGGTCGCGGCCAGTTCGTCGACGTCTCCATGCTCGACGGCTCGCTGAGCTGCAACGCGTATCACGTGCTTATGCACCAGCTCACCGGCCGGCTGCCGCAGCGCGGCGGCGAACAACTCACGGGCTATTACCCCTGTTACGCGATCTACGAAACGCGTGACGGCCGGCACGTGACGGTGGGCGCCTTCGAGCCGCACTTCTGGGCGAACCTCTGCCGGCACTTCGGACGCGAGGACTTCATCGCTACGCAGTGGGCCGAGGATCCGCGGCGCACCGAGATGTTCGACTTTTTTCGGGAGGCGTTTCGCCGCAAGACGCTGGCGGAATGGATGCAGGAGCTGGGCGACAAGGACATCTGCTTCGGCCCCGTCAATACGCTCGACGAAACGTTTGCCGATCCGCAGCTGCGGCGCCGTGGCATGGTCGTCGACATGGAAACGCGCGACGGACACGCCCGAATCCTGGGCCCACCGATCAAGCTCTCCGATACGCCAGCGTCGCTGCGCACGGCGCCACCCGGATTCGGCGAGCACACGGACGAGATCCTGGGCAGCCTTGGCTTTGCTCCTGAGGATATCGCCACGCTACGTGAGCAAGGATTGGTCTGAGGGAAGCGAAGTTTCGACCACGAACGACGCGAATGGCGATCTTCACATCATGTCTTCGTGACCTTCGAGCCTTCGTGGTGAACCCTCATTTCTCCAGGAGT
>Ga0335069_10004830_pt1 | contig 19886 bp, 15 predicted proteins | sample Lox_Sample_11_FD_206714 | JGI IMG/M metagenome (GOLD analysis project Ga0335069, IMG submission 206714) | Soil microbial communities from Loxahatchee National Wildlife Refuge, Florida, United States - Lox_Sample_1.1 | ecosystem: Environmental > Terrestrial > Soil > Wetlands | place: USA... | reverse complement strand
AAAGGCTTCCTGCCGGTGGAAGACGAGATCGAACAGCTGCTCGCCGGCGGAAGGGAGATTGCCTTCAGCGGCGCCCGTGGCGCGTCAGGCGCCACCGCGGGCGCCGCAGGCGACGCAGTCCACACCTGCGCCATTGAGGCGCGGCTCGGCCGGTTTTTCGTCATGCGAAGCGGCCTGCGTGATCCCCTGGTCGGTGCGTTTCTCCGGCTCCTGTCCGCCCTGGCCGATGCGCTCGGCGAACGTGAGGAGCCGATGGTGAACATCGTGACGTGGTTTGCGGGGGCTCTCTGGACCGTGATCGTGTACCCCCGTGCCCGGCACAGGCCGTCGGTCTACTTCGCCGAGGGGGAGAAGAGGATTCTCATCAGTCCGGCGGCCATCGACTGCGGCGGGGTGTTGACCACGCCGCTGGAAAAGGACTTCGAGCGCCTCACCGCCTCCACCATCCGCGAAATCTTCGGCGAAATCTTCATCACGAGCGAGGCGTTCGCCTCCGCGATCGCGGCGTATTCCCGCGGGAAGGCGGGCGGCGCATGATGACCATGGCGGGGACATGCGCCCGGAGGGCTGCGGCCCTCCTGCTGGCGATAGCGTGGACCGCAACGATCGCCGCAGCGCAGGCCGTTGTCCTGATTCCGCCCGGCGCCTCCCCTGCGGTGCAACTTGCCGGTCGCGAGGTGCGCCGGTATCTCTATCTGACGACCGGCACGCTCCCGGCGCTGGGGACGTGGACGAAGGGTGGCCGCATTCCGGCCGCCCCGGTGATCCTCGTGAACGCCTCCGACGGACCCGGCAGACTGCCGGGCGGCGTGAGGATTCCGGAAGCGGCAGCGCGCCTCCTGCACGAAGAGTATTTCATCGGCACGGTGCCTGCGGGGAAAGCCGGGAATCTCCACCTGGTCATCGGCGGGGACTCGGCCGGGCTCCTGTACGGCGCCTACGCGTTCGCGGAAGCGCTCGGCGTCCGCTTCTATCTCGACGGCGACGTGGTCCCGGACAGGCGGATCGCCCCGGAGCGCATCCGCGTGGCCCCGAAGCGGGGGTCGCCCCTCTTCGCCATCCGGGGGATACAGCCGTTTCACGACTTCCCCGAGGGACCGGACTGGTGGACGCGCGATGACTACAAGGCCGTGCTCGCCCAGTGCGCGAAGCTGAAGATGAATTTCGCCGGGTTCCACGCGTACCCGGAAGGAGGGGTGGGCCCGGAGCCGCTGGTCTGGATCGGTGTGCGGGAGGACATCCGGCCCGACGGCTCGGTCGCCGCAGCGTACCCTGCCAGGCACTTCACCAACGCGAACGGGACATGGGGGTATCCGCGGCGGCTCACGGAATCGTATTCCAACAGGATCGGTGACCTCTTCGAGTGCGACGTCTTCGGAACGTCGTACATGAAGGGGATCGACGGCTGGCCAGGAGGTCCCGGGCCGGAGCGGGCGCTCTTTGATTCCGCGGGGGCGTTCTTTGGCGACGTGTTCTCCTTCGCGCATGACGTCGGTGTCATGACGTGCGTCGGGACGGAGACGCCCCTTGTCGTCCCTGCCCGCGTGAGGGAGCGGATCGCTCCGGCGGTGGCGGACTCCGCTGCGGCGGAGCGCCTCTACGAGGGGATGTTCACGTGGGTTGCCAGGCACTACCGCGCCGACTACTACTGGTTCTGGACCCCGGAGGACTGGACGTGGCGGGAGAACACTCCGGCCGAGCTCGCGAACACAATGGCGGACCTCCGGGCCGCCATGCGCGCTGCGCAGGAGGTCCGCGCCCCCTTCACGCTTGCCACGTGCGGGTGGGTGCTGGGGCCGCACGGCGACCGGGCGCTCTTCGACCGCGTGCTGCCGAAATCGTGGCCCATGAGTTGCATCAACCGCTACGTCGGCTTCGAGCCGATCGACGACGGCTTCGCCCGGACGACGGGGCGGCCGCTCTGGGCAATCCCGTGGCTCGAGGACGATCCGGGCCTGAGCGTTCCCCAGCTCTGGGCCGGGCGCGTCCGAAGGGACGCCGCCGATGCCGCCGCGTACGGATGCACGGGTCTTGTCGGCATTCACTGGCGGACACGGATGCTCGGGCCGAATATCTCCGCTCTTGCGCAGGCCGCGTGGGAGCAGCCCTGGAACCCGGCCCTCGGCCGGCGCGCGACGCCCGCCGAGGCGGTGGACCGCAGGAAGACGATGAACCTTGACGGGCCGGTCACGGAGTTCTATCGCGACTGGGCGCGGGCGGGCTTCGGCGGCGATCCCGCGGATTCAATCGCCGCGATCATCGCGCGGCTTGACGGGGGCCCGGTGTTCGTCCCGAACAGCAGGTACGGCACGTGGATTCCCCGCCCCGCGGACTGGATCGACGGTCCGGGCGGGATCCGCGCTGACACGCTGACCTGGGCTGAACGCAGTGGGTCGTACGCGTTCGTCGGGCGGCTCGAGCGATGCATGAAGGGGATCGGAACGCCGGGGAGCCGCGCCCGGGCTGACTACTGGCTGGGCGTCTTCAGATACCTCCGTGCGGCGGGGAAGTTCTCCTGCACGCTGGGCGAGATAGCCCGGCTCGCCGATACCGCCTCGCACATGGCGGCGGCGGAGCGGGCCGGACTCTGGGTGAAATTCGTGGCATTGAGGCAGCGGCAGATCGGCGCCCTCCGTGACGTGTACATGCATCTCCTGGAAACGCTCAGCACCCGGGGGGAGATGGGCACGATCGCGAACTGGCAGCAGCATATCCGTGACGTCGCGCTCGAGAGGCCGGGGGCCCGCATCGAGCTGCTGATGGGCCGGAAGCTCCCCCCGGAATGCTGGCCGGATACCGCGCTTCTCGCGGTGCGGAAGATGGTGATACCCACGGTGCGGACATCGCTGCGCAGGGGTGAACCGTTCACGCTCGAAGCGCGCTTCTACGGGCACGCGCCGGAGACGGTGACGCTCCGGCGGAGGACGCTGGGAGCGGAATCATTCGACGCGGCGGATTTCACACGCGCGGGAAGAAATGTGTATACCATCTCTCTACCTCCCTCCGCAATCAGCGACGATTTTGAATACTACGTGGAGGCGCACGGGGCGCAATCAGGGAATTTTCTCTTCCCCTCGACCGCGCCGCTCATGTACCAGACGGTTGTTGTCTTCTGAGAATTCATCTCCGATTCGCGGCATCCCAAAGCGCTCGCAAGGAAAGGGACTGTCATTGCGAGGGGGCGCCTCCGGCGCCCCCGAAGCAATCACCCCTGGTTGATTCCCGCCACAATAAGTCGTTCATTCTCCCCGAATCGGAGGGGGCGTGATGCGTTCCTCGCTGTTCCCCGTGCTCGTGTGCTGGCTGATCGGGACCGGCGGCTCCGGCCTGGGCATACTCTCGTCGATCAACGTCCATTTTCTCGTCACCGACCCGGAGGGCCGGCGAACGGGATTCGACCGTTCATCTTCCCGGTTGCTGGCTGAAATTCCCGCCGCGCGCTATGACGTCAGATTCACGGGGGGCGCGGACGGGGCGCCTGCGGATTCCGCGCGCCGGTTCGTCGCCGCATTCGGTGACGGGGGTGCGCTCGAGGAGGGTCCCTACACGTTCAGCGTCACAGGCGCCCGCGGCGGACCGTTCTGGGTGAGCATCAGCGTCTACCGGGAGCCGGTGTCGGACGATTTCACGATCCGGGGCGTTCTTCGCCCCGGGGAGGTGAGAGTCTACACACTGGAGTTCAGGGCGGACGCCTCCGTGCCCCTGCGGATTGACACGCTTGCCGCGCATTAACGATAACGTGATTCCATGAAGACGACACTCGTCATGATGTGCGCCGCTGCGGCGCTCTTCTGCTCCTGCAGCCGCGCAAAGAAGGAGACCGCGCCGAACGGGCAGCCGTACGTGTTCAGGCAATATCCCGACGGCAGGCCGCAGGCGACGAAACGCATGAGCGCGCGTGACAGCGGCGTGGTGCTCCGTCACGGCGACGGGCCCGACAGCTGCGACTGGTACGGCGCCCGGGAGGCGATTGCGTTCGAAGAGGGGGGCCTGTATTACATGCACTACGACGGGGCGGGGCCCCTCGGGTGGCTCGCCTGCCTGGCGACAAGCACCGACCTTGTGCACTGGGACAAGAAGGGCCCGGTCCTTGCGCTGGGGGCCCCGGGAAGCCCCGATGCAAAAAGCGCCTCCGCGCCGTGGGTCATCCGCGAGGGGGACACGTGGCACATGTTCTACCTGGGGACGCCAAACACCTCTGCGCCCCCCGACAGGGTCCCCTCGTTCCCGTACATGACGCTCAAGGCGCGGTCGCATTCCCCGTCGGGTCCCTGGGAAAAAGAGTACAACGTCGTTCCGTTTGCGCCCACCCCGGGGACGTACTACACGATCACCGCGAGCCCGGGGTTCATCGTGAAGTCCGGGGACACGTTCATGCAGTTCTTCAGCGCGTCGATATTCGACGCGAAACACGACACGAAGCGGACGCTCGGCATCGCGCGCACGAAGGACCTGGAGGGTCGCTGGACGCCGGACCCGGAACCGATTTTCCCCCTTTCCGAACAGGTGGAGAATTCGTCGCTCTATTTCGAGCCCGCAAACAGTACCTGGTTTCTCTTCACCAATCACATCGGGCTCGACGAGCGCGGGTGGGAATACACCGATGCGGTCTGGGTCTACTGGTCGCGCGACCTGAACCGGTGGAACACGCACGACAGGGCCATCGTCCTCGACGGGCAGAACTGCACGTGGTCGCACGGGACGATCGGCATGCCTTCCGTGGTGAGAGTCGGGAACCGGCTCGCACTCCTCTACGACGGGCGGCAGGGGGAGAGCACGTCGCACATGGGGCGCGACATCGGGCTTGCATGGCTTGACCTCCCGCTGGAGCCCGTGCCCGACTGAACACACTGTCATTGCGAACGCTCCCTCTCTGTCATTGCGAGCGCTCCCTCTCTGTCATTGCGAGCGCTTTTTGCGAAGCAATCCAGGCGAGATTGCTTCGCCTGAGGAACGGCTCGCAATGACATCTCGACTGTCATTGCGAGCGCTTTTTGCGAAGCAATCCACCCTTTGTGTCGTCACGAGCGATTCCTGCGCAGTGACCTACGCTTGCGGCAGACCCCGCCGATGTCTATCTTAAATGCAAACACCGGCGACCGGATGGCGGACCAGGAGAAGAAGGATCAGGGCGGGCGGGGGGGGGAGCCGAAGTACACCCCGGAGGAAATGGAGAAGTATTTCAGCGACCCGCTCTACCGGCGCCTCCGGAGCCGCCTGCGCGCACGCATGTCCCGCAGGGCCACGATCATCGCCGGCTGCGCGGCTGTGCTCCTTCTCCTCTGCGGCTTCTACGTCCGCTACCTCCTCGCCGGTCTCCCCTCGCTGGCCCGCATCGAAAACCCCAGGTCCGAGCTTGCCTCCCGGGTGCTCTCCGCCGACGGCGAAGTTCTCGGGCAGTTCTACATCAAGAACAGGACCCACCTGGCGCTCGCCGAGATTCCCCGCAACGCCATCGATGCGCTGATCGCCACCGAGGACAAGGACTTCTACCACCACTGGGGCGTGGACCTGGTCCGGTTCATGAAGGCCATGGTCAAGAACGCTTTCGCCCTCCGCCTGAAGGAGGGGGCGAGCACGATCACGCAGCAGCTCGCGCGGAACCTCTACCTGGGGCACAACGACAGGAACATCTTCGACACGATCACGCGGAAGATCCGCGAGTTCTTCACCTCCGTCGAGCTGGAGCGGACGTTCACCAAGGACGAGATCCTGGAGTTCTACATGAACGTGGTCTACTTCGGCCACGGGTCGTACGGGCTCGCCTCCGCTGCCGATGTCTACTTCGGGAAAACGCCCGCGGACCTCACACTGGGGGAGGACGCGACGCTGATTGCGCTCCTGAAGGGACCGGGGTACTACGACCCGGCGGGCAGGCATCCCGAGCGCGTGCTCCAGCGGCGGAACACGGTGATCGCGCAGATGCTCAAGTACGGCTACATCTCCCCGGAGGAGGCGAAGGAGGCGACCGCCGAGAAGCTCCAGGTGCGGACGGCCGATGAAGGGGGAGAGGGCGGGATCGCGCCCCACTTTGTCGAGTACATCCGGCGACTCATGGCGCGGAAGGCGGAGAAGTACGGTTTCGATCTGTACCGCGACGGGCTCGCCATCTACACCACGCTCGACAGCCGGATGCAGCGCGACGCCGACCGGGCCGTGGCGGAGCACCTGGCGGACTACCAGAAGCTCTTCGACAGGCAGTGGAGCTGGGCGAAGCAGCGGGAGGCGAACAACCGCATCATCGAGGAGGCGATTACCGCGTCCCCGGCCTACCGGATGGCCCTCACGCTCGATGAGCGGGATAACGTCCGGCGGCAGTTCCTCCGCAACAGGGCATGGCAGGATTCTGTGCGGCGCGTCGCCGCGACGATCGAGACGGGGTTCGTGGCGCTCGACGTGAAGACGGGGGGCATCCTGGCGATGGTCGGGGGCGCCGATTCCTCGAGCTCACGGTACGGCCTCAACCGCGTGACGCAGATCCGGCGCCAGGTCGGTTCCGCGTTCAAACCGTTTGTCTACACGGTCGCGATCGACAACGGCTATTCCCCCGTGACCAGGGTCATGAATCAGCCGGTGACCATCATGATGCCCGACGGAAAACGGTGGACGCCGTCGAACTTCGACGGAAGCTTCGGCCCGGACACGACGATCCGCGAGGCGATCAAGCACTCGATCAACCTGGCCGCGGTGCGCACGATGCAGCGGATCGCGCCCGTCGACCAGGTCATCGCCTACGCGCGGAGGATGGGGATCACCTCGCCGCTCCCCTCTGTCGAATCGCTCGCCCTCGGCGTGGGGGACATCTCCCCCCTGGAGATGGCGTCCGCCTTCGCGGTGTTCGCCGACAAGGGGGTGCACGTTGACCCGTACGCGATCGCGCGGATCGAGGACAAGGACGGGAACGTCATCGAGGAGAACTCGACGACGCGGCGCGAGGTGTTCAGCGACGCGACCGCGTTCATCATGACCTCCATGCTGGAGGGGGTGGTCAACGGCGGCACGGGGAGCCGCGTGCGGGACTACTTCCAGCTCCCCGCGGCGGGGAAGACGGGGACCACGACCGACTTCGCGGACGCCTGGTTCGTGGGCTACACGCCGCAGATCTCGGCCGCGGTCTGGGTGGGGTTCGACGACCCGAGCGTGCACTTCACGACGTGGGACGGGCAGGGGGGACGCGCCGCGGCCCCCATCTGGGGGAAGTTCATGCGCTACGTGTACGACGACCCGAAGATCGCGCTGCCGCTCGAGTACTTCGAGCCCCCGCCCGGCGTCACCGCCGATTCCATCTGCGTCGAATCGAAGAAGCTCGCAACGCCGTACTGCCCCGAAAAGACGCTCGAGTACTTTACGGAGAGAACGCGGCCCGGCCCGTGCGATCTGCACGCCACGCCGGACTGGAAGCAGGGGCAGAAGCGTACGGGCAAAGTGAGCTTCTGACCCGTCATTGCGAGGAGCGCTTTTTGCGACGAAGCAATCTGCGTTTCTTGCCGTCGCGAGCAAAGCGTGGCGACCAGGGCGGATTGCTTCGCAAAGAGCGCTCGCAATGACGCGGCCTGGTGCGCTCGCAATGACGCGGCCTGGTGCGCTCGCAATGACGCGGCCTGGTGCGCTCGCAATGACGCGGCCTGGTGCGCTCGCAATGACGCGGCCTGGTGCGCTCGCAATGACAGCACCGTGTCACTCTCCCTTCGCCGGCTTCGCCCGCGCACGGAGCGAATACCCCGCCGCAAGCCCCACCACGAAGATGACGAGCGTCAGCGTGCCGAGCGCGAACACCGTGTCTCCCGCCACGCGCGCCCACTTGAGCGGCTTCACGATCGGCGAATCGAGGAACTCGGCGCTCCGCGCGTACCAGTAGCCGAACTTCACCGAGGCCTCCGTCTGGAGCAGGCCGACGGGGAGCAGGCTCCCCGCCACCATGGCCATGAGCCCGATATTCAGGGCCCAGAAGGAGAAGCGCAGGAGCGACTCCTTCCAGGGGCTCTCCACCCACATGATCCGCAGGCACATGAGCATCAGCCCGATCCCCAGCATCCCGTAGACCCCGAAGAGCGCCGCGTGGCCGTGCACGGGGGTCGTGTTCAGGCCCTGCATATAGTAGAGCGCAATGGGGGGATTGATCATGAACCCGAAGAGCCCCGCTCCCACCATGTTCCAGAACGCCACCGCGACGAAGAAGTAGATCGGCCACCGGTACTCCGCGAGCCATTCGGCCGAGCGCGAGAGCCGGATGTTTTCCCACGCCTCGAACCCGGCCAGGACCAGGGGGACGACCTCCAGCGCGCTGAACACGGCGCCCAGGGCGAGGATCGGCATCGGCGTCCCTGAAAAATACAGGTGGTGCAGCGTGCCGATGATCCCGCCCGAGAGGTAGACCGTCGAGGTGAGTATCACCGCGGTGTTCGCCGTCTGGACCCGGATCAGGTTCATCCGCGCGAAGAGCAGGACCACGACCACCGCCGCGAAGACTTCGAAGAACCCCTCGACCCAGAGGTGGACCACCCACCAGCGCCAGTATTCTGCGATGGCGAGGTTCGTGTGCATGCCCCACATCAGCCCCGCCAGGTAGAACCCGCCGATCGAGATCACGGCGATCAGGAAGAGGACGAGGAGCGAGCGCTGCTCGCCTCCCCGGCGGATCGCGACGACGATGTTGCGGCCGACGAGCCACACCCACAGGAAGAGCCCTGCGGTGAGCGCGATCTGCCATGCCCGCCCGAGGTCGACGTATTCATATCCCTGGTGCCCGAAATAGAACCACGCGTCGCCGGAGAGCTTCTGGCGGATGCCGAGCCATTCGCCCGCGAGCGAGCCGACGACCACGAGGAGCAGAGCGCCGAAGAGGACGTTGACGCCGAGGCGCTGTCCCTTCATCTCCCGGCCGCTGACTGCCGGCGCGACGTACAGCCCCGCCGCGAGCCACGCGGTGGCGATCCAGAAGAGCCCGAGCTGCACGTGCCAGGTGCGCGTGACGACGTACGGCAGCCATCGGCTCATCGGGATCCCGTAGAAGGCGTCCCCCTCGACGCCGTAATGCGCCGTGATGACGCCCACGACCACCTGTACGAGGAGCAGCCCGGACACCACGAAGAAGTACTTGAGCGTCGCCCGCTGCGAGGGTGTCTGCTCGCGGCCGCGCAGGGGGTCCGACGGCGGGACGATCTTCGGCAGCGTGTCCGCGTCGTGCGACACGTGGTACCAGACCATGCCGCCGATCCCCGCCAGCAGCAGGATGATGCTGACGCCCGTCCAGACGATCGCGTCCGCCGGCGGGTGGTTGCCGACCAGCTCCTCGTGAGGCCAGTTGCTCGTATACGTCACCTCCCCGCCCGGGCGGTCGGTCGACGCCGCCCACGAGGTCCAGAAAAAGAAGGCGGCAAGCTCGCGCAGGCGCGTCGTGTCGGTGAGCGCACCGGAGGGGATCGCGTAGTCCGGGTTCCCACGCGCAAAGACCCGCGCAAAATGCCCCGCGTTCGCGTCGAACGCGGCGCCCCGGACCGAGTCGATGACGAGCGTGCCTGTCGCAGGATCGAACGTGTTCCTGCGCATCATCGTGACGAGACGCTCGCGGTAGACCGCCTGCGCTTCCGCGGGGATCTCGTTAAACGTCTTCCGCTCGTCCCGCGCGGCCCAGGCGTTCAGGATGAACATTGCCTCGCGGTGCAGCCAGTCGGCGGTCCAGTCGGGGGCGACGTAGCTGCCGTGCCCCCACACCGAGCCGAGCTCCATCCCGCCGAGCGACTGCCACACGTTCTGCCCCTCCGTGATCTCCCCGGCGGAGATGAGGACGCGGCCGTCCGTCGTCTTCACGATATCGGGAATCGGGGGGCGCTCCTGGTAGATCCTGTACCCTGCCCACCCGAGCACGGCGAAGCCGATCACAATCACCGCGGTGAACGCTATCCAGTAGTTTCGCATGGCACTCCTTTCGCGAAATCCGTCATTGCGAGGAGCGCTCTTTGCGACGAAGCAATCGGCGTTTTTTGCCGTCGCGAGCGAAGCGTGGCGACCAGGGCGGATTGCTTCGCGAAAAGCGCTCGCAATGACGGGGGGTCTCAGTACAGCAGGTACTTCTTCGCCTTCTCCCGGAATGCCTGCACGTCCTTTTCGAGAAACGGACGCACGTCGTCGTAGCGCATCCTCTGCGTGAAGAGGATGCGCACGCTGTCGCTCCCTGCGACCCTGTCGAACGCCGCGCGCCGGCCGGGCGCGGCGAGGAGGAACGGGTTCCTGTCAGGCCAGAGCTCGCTTGCGACCTGCATGAAGTAAAACTGGATGCTCATCAGGCTCGCCGTCGAACCGGGCGCGATGTAGATCTGTGTTCCGTGAATCTCCTTCTCCTTCCACGTGCCGTAGAACGGCCTGAACGTGACGGGCCGGAAAAGCACGCCCGGGATGCCGAGCCGGTTCATCGAATCGGCCACGGCCGCCGCGTCGATCCACTCCGCCCCGAGCATCTGAAAGGGGAGCGTGTAGCCGACCCCCTCGGAGATCACCCCCAGCTCCCCCAGCATCCCCGAGCTGACGTAATACTCAGGCGACTCCGGCTCCGGGACGTGGGGAGAGGCCGGCACCCAGGGGAGGCCCGTCGCGGCGAATTGCATCTCGCGCTTCCATCCCTTCATCGTGACGACCGTGAGCGAGCACCGGACGCCTCCCTTCAGGAGCCCTTCGCCGTTCAGGTAGCGTGCCAGCTCCCCGCACGTGAGTCCGTACACGTAGGGGATGGGGTACTGGCTGACGAACGATTCGAAGCCCGGGGCGACGACGTTCCCCTCCACCCGGAGCCCGCCGAGCGGGTCCGGGCGGTCCAGCACGACGAAGGGGATATGCTGCTCCGCCGCCGCCTCCATGGCGAGCCCCATCGTGCTGATGTACGTGTACGATCTGCACCCGATGTCCTGGATGTCGTAGATCAGCATGTCGATTCCCCTGAGCATCTCCGGCGTCGCTTTCCGTGTCTTCCCGTAGAGCGAATACGCCGGCAGTCCCGTCTCCCTGTCCACGGACGTTTCCACGACGTCGCCCGCCGCGTGATCTCCCCGGACGCCGTGCTCCGGCCCGAAGAGCGCGACCACGCGGACTCCGGGGGCCCGCGTGAGGATATCGACGGTGGAACGGAGGCGGGAATCGACTCCCGTGGGATTGGTAATGAGGCCGATCCTCTTTCCCTTCAGAAGGGAAAAATGTTCCTCACGCAGGACTTCGATCCCCGTCTTCACCGCTGGCTCCTGTGCGGGAGCAACGGCGGCCAGGAAGCAGATGAGTGGGAGTGCCGCGTACGGTTTCATCGGACCTTTCCTGCTTTCTGCGTCAATTTCTTGCAAATATGACGAAACTGCAATATATTACTGAAGTTTATTTCGCACAGCGCGGGGACGGTATGTTCGAGAACGTTGGCGGCGGTGAGCTGATTGTCATACTCCTGGTCATCCTGATTTTTTTCGGGCCCAAGAAGATGCCTGAGCTGGGGAAGAACCTCGGCAAGGGAATCCGGGAGTTCAAGAACGCGATGCGGGACATCCAGGAAGGCGTCGAGAAGTCGATCAAGGAGCCTCCTCCTCCCCCTCCTCCTGAGAACAAATGATCGAGTGGATCGATCGCTGGCTTGATTCCCGGTCGAACCCGGAAGCGATCTTCCACGGCGCTCTCGGCCTCGCGCTGGTGGCGTTCCTTCATTACGAGACCGATCCCGAACTCGGCTTTTCAATTTTCTACGTGATTCCCGTCTTCGCGCTGACCTGGCCGATGGAAAGATCCGGCCGGCCGGTGATCTCCACCGCGGCGCGGGTGAGCGTGCAGGTGGAAGTGTACATGAAGGACCACGCGGACATCGACGTCACGCACGGCATCTGCCCCGACTGCGTGAGCGAGCACTATCCCGGCCACGCCCACGGCGGGCGCAGCGCCGGGTAACCATTGCCGGGCGACACACATGCTCTCCGGACCGTACCGCGAGTTTCACGCGCGCCTTTCCCCCGCAATTCCCGCTTCACGCCTGCTGCATGACGAGCTGAGCACGCTCGCCTGGGGCACCGACGCGAGCTTCTACCGGCTGATCCCGCAGGTGGTCGTGCACGCGGAGTCGGAGGAGGAGGTGATCCGCGTCCTGGCGGAATCCCGCAGTCTCGGCCTCCCCGTGACCTTCCGCGCCGCGGGCACAAGCCTCTCGGGCCAGTCGGTCTCCGATTCCGTACTCCTCGTCCTGGGTCGCGGATGGAAGCGGTACAGGATCCACGGCGACGCGACCCGCATCAGCCTGCAGCCGGGGGTCGTCGGCGCGCATGCCAACGCCTTCCTCGCCCCCTTCGGGAAGAAGATCGGGCCCGACCCGGCGTCGATCAACGCCGCGATGATCGGCGGGATCGCGGCGAACAACGCCAGCGGGATGTGCTGCGGCACCGCGCAGAACAGCTACCGGACGCTCTCCTCCATGCGCGTCATCCTGGCTGACGGCGCACTGCTCGACACCGCCGACGAGGGAAGCCGCTCGGCGTTCCGCGCGTCGCACGCGGCGCTGCTGGGGAAGCTCGACGCGCTGGCGCGCCGTGCGCGGGCCGACGCGCCGCTGGCGGCCAGGATCCGCGCAAAGTACCGGATGAAGAACACCACGGGCTACAGCCTGAACGCCCTGGTCGATTTCGAAGACCCGGTGGACATTCTCCAGCACCTGATGATCGGCTCCGAGGGGACGCTCGGGTTCATTGCCGAGATCACGTACGACACCGTGCCGGAGCTACCGTGCAAGGCGAGCGCGCTCCTCCTCTTTCCCGATGTCGGTGCCGCGTGCCGCGCCGTCCCTCTCCTCAGGGCGTGCAGCGTCGACGCCGCCGAGCTGATGGACAGGGCGTCGCTCCGCTCGGTGGAGGGGAAAGAGGGAATGCCCGGGTACCTCCCGGAGCTTCCCGCGGGCGCCGCGGCGCTCCTGGTGGAGACGCGGGCGGGCGACGCGGCGGCGCTGGGCGACGCCGTCCGGCGGATCGCCGGGGCCGTTGCGCCGCTGCCGCTCCTGCGGCCGCTCGCGTTCACGGACGTCCCCGCGGAGTACGAACTGCTCTGGAACATCAGGAAGGGGCTCTTCCCCTCTGTCGGCGCGATGCGGCGGACAGGGACCACTGTCATTATCGAAGATGTCGCATTTCCCGTCGAGCGGCTCGCCGACGCAGCGCTCGAACTGCGGTCGCTCCTCGACGCGCACGGCTACGGGGAAGCGATCCTCTTCGGGCACTCGCTGGAGGGGAATCTCCACTTCGTGTTCACGCAGGATTTCAACGCCCCCGCCGAGGTCGAGCGCTATGCGGCGATGATCGACGACGTGACGGCGATGGTGGTCAGCCGCTATGACGGATCGCTCAAGGCGGAACACGGCACGGGGAGAAACATGGCCCCGTTCGTCGAGCGGGAGTGGGGCGCGGCCGCCTACGCGCTGATGCGGGAGGTCAAGTCGATATTCGACCCGGATGGATTGCTCAACCCGGGCGTGGTGATCAACGACGACCCGCACGCGCACCTGAAGAACCTGAAACCCCTCCCCGCCGCGGACCCGATCGTCGACACGTGCATCGAATGCGGCTTCTGCGAGGTGCACTGCCCGTCGAAGGACCTCTCGCTCACTCCCCGGCAGCGCATCGCAGCCGTCCGGGAAATGGCCCGGCTCCGCGCATCGGGCGGCGGCGCGCCGCGCCGGGAGGAGCTTGCCCGTTCGTTCCGGTACGCCGGGAACGAGACATGCGCAACGGACGGCCTCTGCGCCACGGCGTGCCCGGTGGGCATCGACACCGGGAAGCTCATCAAAGAAATGCGCCTGCGGGACACCGGTCGGCTCGCCCGCATGACGGCCGGGTTGCTCGCACGCAACATGGCGCTGGTGACGGGGGGGATGCGCGCCGCGCTCGGCGCGGTTGCGGTCGCGCACGCGGCGCTCGGCACGCGGGCGATGACCGGAGCCGCCCGGTCGCTCAGGAAACTCTCCGGGAACAGGATCCCCCTCTGGAACCCGCACATGCCCCGGGGTGCGGGCCGCGTGCCCCGGCCTTCCCGGCTTCGCTCTTCACTGTCCGTTGTCTATTTTCCGTCCTGCATTAACCGCGCGATGGGCGCGTCGCGCGACTACGGGCGGGAGCCCGGCGTGATGGCCGCGACGGTGGCGCTGCTGGAAAAGGGAGGCTACGGGGTCGTCTACCCCGAAGGGCTCGGCGGCCTCTGCTGCGGCATGGCGTTCGACAGCAAGGGATACCGCGAGGCGGGCGCGCTGAAGGCGGAGGAACTCAACCGTGCGCTCCTGGATGCGACCGGCAACGGCGAGCTCCCGGTCTACGCCGACATGAGCCCCTGTCTCTACCGGATGAAACAGACGCTCGACCCGCGCCTGCGTCTCTACGAGCCGGTCGAGTTCATCCTCCGTCACCTGGCGACGCGCCTGGAATTCCGGAAGATTCCGGAGACCGTCGCGATTCACACGACGTGCAGCGCGCTCAAGATGGGGCTCGCCCCGCGCCTGAAGGAGCTCGCCGGCATGTGCGCCGAGCGCGTGATCGTGCCGGCGGGCATCGAATGCTGCGGGTGGGCGGGGGACAGGGGCTTTACGTACCCTGAGCTCAACCGCTCCGCGCTCGCCGGGCTCAGGGGAGAACTCACGGGCGACTGCGCCGGGGGATATTCCACGAGCAGGACGTGCGAGATCGGGCTCTCGCTCCACAGCGGCGTCAGCTACAAATCCATCGTGTACCTGGTCGACAGGTGCACGCGTCCGATCGAGGTGCCATGAAGATACGACTTGCATACGGGCGGGAGGGGATGGAGATCGACGTCCCCGACCGCAACCTGGCCGGTGTGCTCGAGATGGGGCAGGCTGCGCCGCTGGCGGAACCCGCCAACGCCCTGGAGCGGCAGCTCCTGGAGCCGATCGGCGGGCCGCCGCTCGCCGACCTTGCGCGGCGGGCGGAATCGGCCTGCGTCGTGATCAGCGACATCACGCGTCCGGTTCCGAACACGCTTCTCCTTCCCCCCGTGCTCAGGACGCTGGAAGAAAAGGGGATCGGCAGGGAGAACATCGTGATCCTGGTTGCCACCGGCCTCCACCGCCCGAGCACGCACGCGGAGCTGGAGGCCATGGTCGGCCCGCGCGTCCTGCGCGATTACAGGGTCGTGGACCACCACGCAGGGACGCTGGGAGAGCAGCGGTTCCTGGGCCTGACCTCCCGGAAGACCCCGGTCTACATCGACCGGGAGTACTGCGACGCGGAGCTGAAAATCACCACCGGCTTCATCGAGCCCCACCTGATGGCCGGCTTCTCGGGGGGCCGGAAGCTGGTCGCGCCCGGATGCGCGGGCGAGCTGACGATCAAGGCGCTCCACAGCCCCGCGTTCCTGGAGGATGCCGGCTGCTGCGAGGGGTCGATCGACGGCAACCCGCTCCACCATGAGCTCCTGGAGATCGCCCGGATGGCCGGGCACGATTTCATCGTCAACGTGTCGCTCGACCAGCACGGTGCGGTGACCGGCGTCTTCGCGGGGGACCCCGTGGAGGCGCACGGTCAGGGCGTGGCGTTCGTGCGCCAATCGGCCCGGGCGACGATCGCGCGTCCCGCCGACATCGTGATCACGACCAGCGCGGGATACCCGCTTGACCTGACGTATTACCAGGCGGTGAAGGGGATGACCGCCGCCCTCCCCGTGGTGCGGGAGGGGGGTATGCTCATTATCGCCGCGAAATGCGAGGAGGGGCTCGGGAGCCCGTCGTTCACGCAGATGGCGACGTCGTTCCGGACCGCCGACGCATTCGTCGCGTCGATCATGACGAACCCGGTGGTCACGGACCAGTGGCAGCTCGAGGAGTGCGCGCGGGCGGCGCGGAAGGCCGAGATCGTGCTCGTCTCGCCGGGCGTTGCCGGGAAATACGGGGATGCCCTCTTCGTCAGGACGGTATCGAGCGTCGGCGAGGCGCTTGCGCAGGGCTTCAAAAAGTTCGGCGAGGCGGCAACTGTGGCGGTCATCCCGAAGGGCCCCTACACGCTCGTCGGCGTGGCCTGAACATTCCCCCGGGCAAATTCCGGTCAATGAACCATGGACTCCCCCCGTCTGTGCGCGGTGATCACCGGTGACGTCGTCGCGTCCTCGGCGCTCCCCGCCTCAGGGCGGAGGCGCCTCCTGCGCGTCATGGAGGAGAGCTCCCGCGTCCTCAGGAAAGCGCTCGGCCGTGCCGTCCCGCTCGACGTCGACGTGTTCCGCGGCGACTCCTGGCAGGTCTACCTCCAGGATCCCGTCCTCTCCCTCAGGGCGGCGCTCATGTTTCGTGCCTCGCTCCGCGAGCGCATGGAGTCGCACCGGTTCGATACGCGGCTCGCGATCGGGATCGGCACCGCCGACATCGTCCCCCGCGTGCGGGCCTCGCAGGGCGGAGGGGAGGCGTTCCGCGCTTCGGGACTCGCCCTCGATGCGATGACGAAAAGACGGATGGCCGTCGCGTTTCCCTCCTCCGCCGCGGAAGGTCCGCTGGACGTCATCGCGCACCTCCTGGACGGGATCGCCGTGCGCTGGACAGACAGGCAGGCGAAGGCGGTCGTGGGGGCTTTGCAGGGCTGGACGCAGAAGAAGATCGCCTCCTCCTGGGGGGGACGGGGCATCTCGCAGCAGGCGGCCGCCCTCCACCTCGAAGCCGCCGGGTGGCACGCCGTGGCGCGGGGGGTCGCGGAGTTCGAGCGGATCGTCACGGGGGCGGAGTTGCCATAAACATGCTTTTAAACTTGTAATTGATATATACAAGTAAATTACCTTGTTATTGAGGGAGGTGACCTGAACCCGGCAGCCCGCATCGCCGTCTGCCTCGCCGCGGCCCACTTCGCCGGCGATTTCCTGATGCAGTCCCCGGAGATGGTCCGTCAGAAGAACCGGCTGCCGGTCCTCTGTTCTCACGCCGCGCTCCTGGCGATCCTGAGCTACCTGGCGTGCGGGCTCTGGGGGGTCTGGCAGATTCCCGCCGTGATCTTCGTGACCCATGCGCTGATCGATTTCGTCAAGGCGAGGTCGGGGAAGACGGGACCCGCGTCGTTCCTGATCGACCAGGGCGCGCACGGCGTCGTGATCGCTCTCGCCGCCGCCGCCGGCGCGGCGCTCGCCCCCGCCGGTCCCGCGTGGGTGGATCTCCTCGGGGGATGGTACCTGAAAGCGCTCCTCGTCATGTCGGGCGCCATCGCGTGCGTCTGGATGGGGGGCTATCTCATCGGTGCGGCGGTGCGCCCCATGCAGCGGCGGCTCACGGAGCAGCGGAGGGCGACCGCGCCGGCGGACGGCCCCGATCCCGCCGGCTTCACCGACGGCGGAATGATGATCGGCCAGCTCGAGCGCGCGCTCATCTTCATACTCACGCTCACCGGGCAAACGGCGGGAATAGGTTTCCTGATCGCAGCCAAGTCGATCCTCCGCTTCGGCGAGGCGCAGGACCCGGCGCAGCGGATGGAGGCGGAGTACATTATCATCGGCACGCTGATGAGCTTCGGATGGGGTATCCTGGTCTCCTACCTGACCGTGGTATTCCTCCAGCAGCTGTAGCCGTGGCTCCCGTCGAATACCTGATTCCCGCCTGAAAAAGAGGATTCCCTCGGGGAATCTATTTTACCCCCCCGGTGTTAGTATTGCGAGCGGTGCAACGGGACTTCCCCGGTGCGCCGCTTCGATGCGCCCAATTGCGCCCGTTACGGCCAGAGATATTGTCGGCGTGAAAGTGACTGCTTCATCACGAACATACTCCTCGTCTCCGCTCCCCGGCGCCTCCGCCGCAAAGGGGGGGGCCTGCCCCTGTTGTCGCCCCTGTTGAGGGTCTGCGTCTCGCCGTACGTCTGAAACGCCTGTTTCCGTCACACTGCCAGTCTCGCTCTGATTATGTTCGACACTTCGACAACTCCGGTCGTCGTTACCCCGTCGCTCATCGACCGGATCGGGAACACGCCGCTGGTGCGGCTGCCGCCGTTCCGTGAGGTTTCGCCGCACGTGGAGATCCTCGCAAAGGCCGAATGGTACAACCCGGGGGGTTCGGTCAAGGACCGGGCAGCACTCGGCATGATCCGCGCGGGGGAGAAGAGCGGCGCGCTGCGGCGAGGGAAGACGATCATCGACGCGACAAGCGGCAACACCGGGATCGCGTACGCCATGATCGGGGCTGCGCTCGGGTACCCGGTGCGCCTGGCGCTGCCGGCCAACGCGGGCATCGAGCGGAAGCGCATCCTGTCCGCCTACGGAGCGCGCGTCGACCTCACGGATCCGCTCGAGGGGACAGATGGCGCGCAGGCGCACGTGAAGCGGATCGTCGCGGCACACCCGGAGGAGTTCTTCTACCCCGACCAGTACAACAACCCCGCCAATCCGGAGGCCCACTACCGCACCACCGCGCCGGAGATATTCCGGCAGACGGAAGGGACGGTGACCCATTTTGTCGCGGGGATCGGGACTTCGGGGACGTTCGGGGGAACGGCAAGGCGGCTGAAGGAGCTCAATCCCGCGATCGTCTGTGTGTCGTTCCAGCCCGACAGCCCGCTCCACGGGCTGGAGGGACTGAAACACCTGCAGACGGCGGTGGTACCCGGGATATACGATCCCGGCATAGCGGACGAACACCTGGAGGTCCCGACGGATGCGGCGCACGCGATGGCGCGGCACCTGGCGCGGGAGGAGGGGATGATGGTGGGAGTCTCCTCCGCGGCGGCTGTCGTGGCCGCCCTCCGGGTCGCCCGCACCCTGAGCGAAGGGGTCGTTGTCACGGTGTTCCCCGATCACGGCACGAGGTACCTGAGTGAACGATTCTGGGAGGAATGAGATGGTCCTCACGCTTACTCCCGCCGCTCTCCACAGGATCCGCCTTCACGCGGCGGAGGCGTACCCGGAGGAGTGCTGCGGCCTGCTGCTCGGCAGCGAGGGGGAGGGGGGAAAAGAGGTCCTGGACGTGCTCCCGATGGGCAACGCGCAGGAGGAGAGCAGGACGCGCCGGTTTCTCATCTCGCCCGCGGATTACGCCCGGGGCGAGGCCGTGGCCGCCGCGCAGGGACTCGGCGTGATGGGTTTCTATCATTCCCACCCGGACCACCCGGCGCGCCCGTCGCAGTTCGATCTTGACCACGCCTGGCCCTGGTGCTCGTACGTGATCGCCGCCGTCGAGAACCGCACTCCGACGGCGGTCAAGTCGTGGGTCCTGAAGGACGACCGCTCGGGGTTTGACGAGGAGATCATCGAAAGCCGGGACCCGGCACCTGAGGCGCCACAGGCGGCTCCCGCGCCGCGCATCCGCGCCGGCGGCGCATAACCTGTCAAAGGAGAAGAGAACTTATGGCAACACGCGTGCTGATACCGACCCCCCTCAGGGCGTACACCGGGAAGCAAGAGGCGCTCCTGCTGGAGGGGAAGACCGTCGGGGAGATCCTCGCGTCGCTCACCGCGACGTACGCCCCCCTGAAGAGGCACCTCTACGACGACGCGGGGGCGCTGCGGAACTTCGTCAACGTGTATGTGAATGACGAGGATATTCGCTACCTTCAAAAAGAGCAGACCCGCGTCACCGATGCGGACACGGTGAGCATCATCCCGTCAATCGCCGGAGGAAGGAGCTGACGCCATGAGGGAATCAGGCGGCACCGCCACAGTCACCGAGGCACGTCTCTCCCGGGACGAGATCCGCCGGTACGGGAGGCACCTCATACTCCCCGAGGTGGGGCTCGAGGGGCAGTCGAAGCTGAAGGCCTCCAGCGTCCTCCTGGTGGGAGCAGGGGGGTTGGGCTCGCCGCTGGCGCTCTACCTGTCGGCCGCCGGCGTCGGCCGGATCGGGATCGTGGATTTCGACGTGGTCGACGAGTCGAACCTCCAGCGGCAGATACTCCACTCGACGCCGTACATCGGCC
>Ga0335069_10004829_pt1 | contig 19886 bp, 15 predicted proteins | sample Lox_Sample_11_FD_206714 | JGI IMG/M metagenome (GOLD analysis project Ga0335069, IMG submission 206714) | Soil microbial communities from Loxahatchee National Wildlife Refuge, Florida, United States - Lox_Sample_1.1 | ecosystem: Environmental > Terrestrial > Soil > Wetlands | place: USA... | reverse complement strand
GATTCACGATGTTCAATTCTTTCCGCGGCGCACTCGGCCGAATACCGAGTAGCGAAGAGAGAATCAGGAAGAACGAGCCGGAAGCCCACGCCTGCGGCGAACACGACACGGGATAATGCACGGGCACGTCGTGTTCGCGGCGTTGCACTCCGCAAAAGAGTTCTGGCAGCCGGTAGTCACGGAAGCTGAGCGCGGCATGGAACAGCGTGGTGAGAACCCTCTTCGCCGGCTCGCGGAATTCATTCAGCGCCATACCATGCGCGATCAGCGAGTTGTCGTGCGGCCACACCGAACCCCTATGATAGCTAAGAGGGTTGAAGATCTTCTCATCGCACGACAGCGTTCGCCATCCCCACCCGGAGAACATATCGGCCCGCATTAACCGATTGGTTACAGCCCGTGCCCGTTCCTTCCCGAGAATGCGGGTGAAAAGCAAATGCCCCGGGTTCGACGAAATCACCTGGAGAGGCTCTTTGTGGGCATCGAGCGCCATGGCATAGAAGCCGTGATCCGGCATCCAATAGGCCTTTTCGAAGCGCTTCGCAAGTTCCGCGATTTCCTTCTTCAACTTGTCGGCACGTTGGGTATCCCCAAAGGCACGCAGCAATGACGCCATTCGATACTTTGCGTCGTAAACATATCCTTGCACTTCAACCAACGCAATCGGCGGCTGGGCAACTGTTCCGTCGGTGTGCATGTTGGCATCCCACGAGTCCTTCCATCCCTGGTTCGTCAGCCCGCGCTTCGAACGTTTCAGATACTCAACAAACCCATCGCCATCGAGATCGCCATAGTTATCAATCCAGTCCAGCGCCTTGTACGCGGCGGGCAAGAGCTCCTCAATCAGGTTCTCATCGCCGGTCCAGTTCCATGTTTCCCCGAGCAGAATGAGAAACAGCGGGGTGGCATCGATGGTGCCATAGTACGGACCGAACGGCATCTCACCTGATCGCGTCATTTCACCTTGGCGATACTCATGCAAGATCTTGCCGGGCTCTTCGTCGTGCCAATCGTCATACTTATTGCCCTGGTAACGGGCGAGCACACGCAGCGTCTCAATCGCCAGTTGCGGATTTAACGACAACGATTGATAGGCGGCGATGATCGAGTCGCGCCCGAACATCGTCGCGAACCACGGAATCCCAGCCGCGATGACGTACCCGTCCGCTTCCGGAATCTGCAGGGCATGAAAGTCGCTGGTCGCGCTGCGCAGCGTTGCGTCAAATGCTTCATTACTGCTCCGAAAATGTGTGGCCTGCGCCTCCCACTCGCGAAAAGAGTCACGCCGGCTCTTCAGGAGCGAACCAAAATCTCCGTGGACCACAAAGGATGTTCCGTTCTGCACCATCGGCGTTATGGTGATCTGGAAGTCGACCTGCTGCAACGGAGGCAATTCCAATTGCCACAGGGCAACCTGCCCTTCGATTCGCGCCGGCGCCGGATCGAGTTCCACCAGGGTGTGACGCATCAGATCATCGAGTCCGCGGTAAAAAAAGCCGATGGTGTTGGCGGTGACCACTGGCTGGTGATATTGGCCATGCTTGCTGCGCACCATTCCACGCACTTCGAACACGTCGACGAAATCGGCATCGAACTCAATTTCAACTTCGAACCTAACTGGTTGCGGATTGAAATTCGAAAACGACAGCCGCTCCAGCAACACATCGGAACTTAGCATTTGCTCGCGATGAACGTAGATGGTGTTCTCCGGCAGATCGAACGATTCGCGCAGGTGAATGTTGCTGGTCGTGAGTTCCACCTGCGAGAGAAAGTTCTTTTCCGAGTGCGACGACAACAGCACGGTACGATGACCGCTCACGCGCAATTCCATGAAGCTGAGGAAGCGGGTATCGTCGTGAAAGAATCCAATGTCCGGCGCGCCGGAAGGGGCGATGTCACCGGAAGTCCGGGTAGCCAGAAACGTCTTGCCGTCGATCAACGTCAGGTTGTCGACCTTGCGCGGACCCAGCACCTGGAATTCCCGATGCTCGCCATACGGCGAAGGTATCGGGATGAGTGCTTCTTGCGGTACTTTCAGCAATGTGCTCATGCAATGGCGCGTGGTTCGTCGAGTTCACTGATGTCGATCACTTCTTTTGACGGCAGCGCAACCTTCTCGCCCAGGATATCGGCATACAGATCGGCATAGCTCTGTACCATCCGGTCGAGCGAGAACCGATCAATCACATACGGTCGAACACTCGCAAAATCAAAGCTGCCAGCCTGTTTCGCGCGCTCCACCATTTCGTCGAGCGAATGAGAGATATAGCCGGATACGCCGTCGCTCACAATTTCCGCCACCGAGCCTCCAGGAAGCGCGTACACCGGCGCGCCACAGGCCATCGCTTCAATCATGATGAGGCCGAACGGTTCATCCCATTCGATGGGAAATAGAAGGCCCAGCGACGACCCCAACAACTCGTTCTTCATCGTGAGATCGGCTTCGCCGACGTACTCGATGAACTTACCATCGACGTGCGGCTTGATGCGACTCTCATAGTAGTCCTTGAATTTCGGCTGCACCTCTCCCGCGATCTTCAACGGAATGCCGGTGCGCTTCGCCACTTCGATGGCGTTGTGAGTCCCTTTAACGGGAGCGATACGCCCGACAAAGGTGAAGTGGCTCCGCTTTCCCACACCCTCGATGTACTTATCAGGATCGATGCCGTGATGTATGGTTCGTAGTTTCGGCAGGTTTTCCAGTTTCTGCTGAAATTCGCTGATGCTCACGTACCACGCATCGGGATAGTAGGAATAAAATTCGCTCAATCCTTCATCATGCGGGTGATGGATGGTGTACACGAACGGAACATTGCTGAACCGGGAGTAGGACAACGATGGTGCATTGCTGACGTGAACGACGTCGGCCCACCCGCAGGCGTCTTTTACGGCCCAGGCGCCGTGATTGATATCGCGCAGGTTGTTGTGCACATCGCTATCGATCGGCCACATCGACTCTCCATACAACCAGCGTCTCTCAACGGGAACCGTTGATTCGCCATTGGTGTAAACAGCAACATCACAGCCGAACTTCTGAAGTCCCTGGGCCAACTGCGCCGCAAACAACTCAGTGCCGCCGTACCGCCGCGGGGGGACCGGGATAAATGGCGGCACAATCAAGGCTATTTTCATAACCACCCTTTGTCACAGATGTATCGGAAACCGCGATCTGTAATTTTGCGGCAAAGATTTTGATGCGCATACCCCGGTATCTGTTGGGCGGACTAAGGTTTCAGGCGGATGTAGTCGTGATCGCGTCCAGAGGCTGAACCGAGGGAAGTGAGCTGCTCTCCCCGACGTACGCTTCGAATTGCTCAGCGCGTTTCTGGCTGGTGTGCTCGGCGAGTACCCGCTGCTGCGCACGTCGACCGATCTGTTTCAGATTTTCGGGAGACACCTCGCGCAGCAGCCGAACCACATCGTTGCCGTTTGTCGGAAGTAATATTTCTTCCCCCGGCTCAAAAAACGATTCCAGCCCCGGCCAATTATCCGAAACGATCGTCGCCGAGCATGCCGCCGCCTCGAAAAGACGTACCGATGGCGAGAATCCAGCCTGCACCATATCTCGCCGCGTAACGTTCAGTGTCAGTCGCGAGGACGAGTAAAAACGGGCATGCCAACGAGGATTCAGGTGCACGATGCGACGAACGTTGGCAGGCCAGACAAGCGATTTCGGATATTGTGGTCCGGCGACAAGGAACTTGTGGCTCGGCAATCGCCTCGCTGGTTCACACAGTAATTCGTCGATCTTCGGCTGCCGATCGGGAGCGTACGTTCCCATGTAACTGAGGTCGCACTCGAATCGCCGACTCACTCCGAACTTTCGATATTCATCTGGATCGAAAGAACAGTACAACGGGACCGCGCGCCTCGCCCCGAAGCGCGATTCGATTTCCGAGAGCATGGGTCCGCCCGTAAAGCTGAAGTAAAAATCAAAGCCGGGAACTTGGTCAGCGTGCAGATAGTCGGTTCGCCCGGTCTCGCGCAATTGCGAAATGGTGATCGGCGTGTCGATGTCATAGAACGTCTTCACTGGAACGGACGAAGACAGCATTTCTTCGATGGCGCTCAGGCCATCCGGGAAATACGAACCCACCATCGCGACATCAGCATTGGCCAAGTCATTGGCCGCAACCTTGCGAACCTCAGCCCACTCGCTATAGAGCCGCACTTCGCAGAAGGGTGGCTTGGGCATATCGCGATTCGAGGCATACCACTCGACGTCCTTTTCATAGAAGACAATCCGATGCCCGCGCTCGTGCAGCGCTAGCGCGAGGGCACGAAACGTGGTGGCATGGCCGTTGCCCCACGAGGACGTAATCGATAGCCCAAAGATGACGATCTTCAACGTTCCCTCTAGCCCTGGTTTATGCCGCAGTCGATTGCGCAGCAGCCTGCAGTACGGCATCCACTTCTTTCACGCGGAGATCGTACGTGTGCTCGCGCAGCGCGCGCTCACGCATTTGGTCGCCGATCGCGCGACAATCGTTTGCCGACAACTGCCGCAACAAAGCGACGACCTCCTCAGCATCCGAGGCAATCAGAATCTCGCGCTCCGGCACAAAAAAGTGATCCACGCCGGGCCAGCGGTCGGTGATCATGCACGCGCCGGCACCGGCTGCTTCGAAAACCCTGGTTGGTGGCGAGAATCCGACGTTGGCCATCGACTCTCGATTGATGTTCAGCACCATGCGCGCCGATCGATTCACCACGTTGTGCCGATTGGTCGCGACATGGCCGATCCAGCGCACGTTCGGGGGTAGTGCTTTTCCGCCCCAACCTTCGCCGCCGAGCACGAACTTCATCTCCGGTGCGAATTCTGCTGCGCGCAAGAAGAAATCTTCTACACGCTTTTCCCTGTCAGGTAATCGATGCCCGACAAACGCAAGGTCACACGCTAGGGTCTCGTCTGGCGCTTCTGGATGGTGATGATCAGGATCGAATCCGTTATAGATGGGATAGCAGTTCTGCGCGCCCAGTCTGCTGTAGTGCTCCACAATCGGCGGTCCACCACCATAAGTGAAGATGAAATCGCATTGCGGGATCAAGCGGCGAAACGGATCGGATTGATTCTCTTCTACCCGCGCGAGAGTAGCCGGCGCATCCACATCCCAAAATGCAACCCGTGTGTGCGATGACTGGCAATCGAGAACACGGCCTTCGAGCAACTCGTCGTCAGCGCCGATCCCGCTGTGCTTGACCACCAGATCAGCCTGTGCGGCAAGCACCAACAGATCGTCTATGTCGTTAGGGGTTTGATATACGATCACTTTGGCGTAATCGATCTCACCCGAATCACGATTCTGCTGGCGCTTGTAGATGTCGGGTTCGGCGAAAGTCACCTGGTACCCGAGGCGGTGCAGATACTTGTAAATGCCGCGGTAATAGGTCGCCGCCCCGTTCCAGTACGACGAAGTCAGGCTCGACCCGAACACGAACACTTTCACGCGTGCAGCTCCTGGCAAATTTCCAGCAATTGATCGACGCGGTGATCGCAAGTGTGGCGCTTGCGAATCGTCTCCATTCCGCTCGCCGCCATCTGGGCGCAAGCTGCGTCATCTCTCAGCAGTGCCTCGACGGTGGCTTTCAGCGTTTCTCCGTTGGGAACACACAAGTAATCGTCGCCCGGACGGAATAGCTTCTCGACGTCCTCCCAAGGCGAGCACACCAGCGGGATGCCGCAAGCCAGGGTCTCGAAAACGCGAATGGTCGGAATGCCGCTCAATCCATTCGTGTACTGCCGTCGCGGAACATGCAGCGTCAGTCGACTCCTGGCGTACACCGAAGGCGCACTAAGATTCGGCAGATAACCCTGGTACTCGATGCCCGACTCATGGAGCATGGCCAAGGCGTGTTCCGGATAACGCACGCCATGAACCACTACCCGCCGGAGAGGCTTCTCCGAAGCCGGTTTGATCAGGAATTCCTGTAACTCCTTAGTTCGCTCGTCGTCGCCCCAATTCCCTACCCAGACGATATCGACTTCTTTTTCGAGCGGGAGCGGCTTAAAGTGCTCGATATCGGCGGCCTCGTGGAAAGTCCATGCGTGGGGAATGCCGAAACCGTCGGTGTAAATGCGGCGAATCGCTTCACCAAACGCCAATACGCCGTCGAACAGGTCGAGCCGATACTTCAGGATGTCGCGCGGACTGGTGTAGGCCCGGTGATGCGTGTCATGCAGCAGAGCCTTGAAGCCGTGCTTCTTCTTGAGCTCGAGTATGGTGTTGACCACCTGCGGCTCGTTCCACTCATGGATGACGACTACATCGGATTCACGCAGATGCTCCGCCGCAAATTTCGCGAACGTCTCGTCGTTGTTGTAGAACTGGATGTTGAGGTCGGGGAACAGCCGTCGGAAATCGTCGATCGCCGTCACAGCGCGCTCACCTTCATTGCGCACCAGGTTGCTCAGAGACCATGCGCCGAGTTGCTCGTAACACCGCACCCGGTGACCCTTGCGCACCAGGGAGCGAGCCAGTCCCCGCAGGAAATGCGCATTGCCATGGTTCCAGTCGCTCACCCATGAATGCGCGAAGAAGTGGAAGCGCAACGGTTTCATGCCGCAGCTACCTCCGACGTTACCAGAGTCTGATAGAGACTCAGATACTCGCTGACCATCCGTTCTGCCGTAAATCTCTGCTTCGCTCGCCGATACGCAAGATTGGCGTACGTCAGGCGCAACTCGCGATCTTGCTGTAGCTCACGGATCTTCTTCGCAAGGTCTTCCGGGTTGTTGCGCTGAAAGTAACACGCGGTCTCGCCCCACAACTCCCGGAAAGTCGGGATGTCATTCGCAACCAGAGCGCACCGCGAGAACGCGGCTTCGACGGGTGCCAGACCAAAAGGCTCGTACTGCGAGGTTGCGGCATAAATGGAAGCGCGCCCGAAAAGATGCCTGATCTGCGCCTCGCTTTGCGGTCCTAGAAAACGCACGCCCCGCGCGCGATTCGGCTCTTGCGATCGGTCCTGAAATGCCGGATCGGGATGCTTGTCGGCGCCGGCGATCCACACCGGCGTCATGTGTCGTGCTTCGCTCAATAGAGACACCTGTTTGCCCTTGTCCCACGCCCGTCCGACGGAAACGACAAGGTCTTCCTTTGAGACGTGCGGGTTAAACAGCGCCGGATTGCGTCCGTTGTAAATCACGCTGCCGTTACGAATGGTTCCGTAATGTTCCTGCAACTCGCTCAGCATCCACTTCGAAGGTGCGACGACTACATCCGCACCGGCGAGGCCTTCTGTCACGATCTCGCGATAGTCTCTGATCCAGCCGTTCTCGCGGGGAACATCACTGTGCACCGCCACCCACCAACTCACCACGTCACTGTGGGCCACAATCACCTTGGGAATGCTGCACTCCATAGCGCCGTATGCGTATTGGCTCAAATGCAGCAGATCCGGGTTCGTCTCCGCGATCACCTGCTTCAGAAAACGGGAAGACGTCTGCAGGTCTTCTTTCGCATCCTGCATCCATTCCAGCCGAAACGCGGTCGCGCGATAATCCACGTTCCGCAGGCCGTCGAGCCACTCGCTTTGCGCGGAGGTAGGAATATCTCCGAAACTAACCAGCGTGACCCGTACCCCCCGCTGCGACAATCCTGTAACCAGCTCCCGCGTGTAGGTCCAAACGCCACCCACGGTGTCCGCGGTAACTAAGACATGCATTCCAATTCCTCGAGGCCGATCGGTTTCTGTTCCTGAATGTCGCTGTAGCCTTTGGCGTCGAACGTCTGCGTGTAATAGCGATGAGCGCGTTCCCACGCTTGATCGTCTGGCTGTCCGAAAAGCTGCACGTAGAGCGGCGTTCCGGGATACGGGAACATCGGCACCGGCTCGCTCACCCACACGCCGTGCGCCTTCAGCCGTTCCTGCCACCGGCGAATCTGTTCCTTGTCGTCGTGCTCCGTGAGGATCAGGTTCGCCTGCACCCACGGAATCCGCTGCTTCGCGTAGATCAGCAACTCGCTGATTCGATCCGTGTCGATGCGGCAATTTTTGTTCAGCTCGTCACGGCCCTGTTCGGTGATCGACTCGATGCCGCACTCCATGGAAATGCAGTGCGCCCGGCCCAACAAGTCGAGCGTCTCTTCGTTCCACAGGTCGATGCGAGTCTGGAACCCGATCTTCAAATTGCGCTCCGCGATTCCTTCCAGCAGCCGCAGCACGTTTTTGCCGACACCGAATATCTCGTCGATGAAGTAGACGTAGTCGACTCCGCGCGCCATCACCCGATCGATTTCCGCCAGCAGCGCATCCACATCTCGCTCGCGGAACTTATTTCGGAACAGCGTCTTGTTGCAGAACGTGCATGCCCACGGACATCCGCGGGCAAACTCCAACTCGGCGCCATGGCCCTCGCCATGAAAAACATGATGGTTATGGCGATGCGCCTCGACGTTGTACTTTTCGAAAGTTAAGGGGCCCAGTGACCGCATATCGGTCACGCCAAGCGACGGAGACAGGTGCAGGCCGCTGTCGTCTTTCCAACAGCAGCCGGTAATCTGCTCCCAAGACTTAGATGCAAGTTGCGGAATGGTGCTGTCTGGCTCCCCCCTCATTCCCACGTCACATCCGAGTTTCCGGATGGCTGCCACCGGGGTAGCTGAAGTATGCGGACCGATCGCAACCTTCACCGCTTTCCCTCCCAGCGCCGCAAACCAGGTCTTTGGGACTCGCAACTCCGGAGGCGGACACCGCCAGAACAGATACGACGGCGCAGTCGGAATTACGAGGAAGTCTGGCCCGAACGCGTCAACGCCGCGCTTGGTTTCTTCGATCGTCAGCCGATCATTCTGTGCGTCGATCAGCAGCGGCTCGTGGCCGGCTTCACGCGTCTTATCGAAGGCGAACAGCAGTTCCAGCGGATAGTGCGGATCCTGGCACCCAAAGTATGTCGACCCTTTGAAGTCCCACGCCGGATTGACGAACGCGAACTTCATGCCGCCTCCGCGTGATCCTGCACAGATGCACTGATCGGCTCGACCCTGGGTTCCAGCGCGTCGCGGTTCTGCTCCCACCAACCCTGAATGCGGAGCAGCGTTTCCCGCACGCTCACCTGCGGCTTCCATCCGGTGTGCCGCTTGAGCTTGCCATAATCGGTGACGTACACCAGTTGATCCCCGGGCCGTGGGTCGTCCTTCATATACGGCACTTTGAACCCGAGCAGTTTCTCGAGTTCGCTAAGCAATTCGATCAGCGAGACTGTGTTCTCGTGGCCACCGCCAACGTTGTACACCTGGCCGCGGGTCGTTTTTTGATGGGTGCGAACCGCGTCGAACGCCCTAACCAGATCGTCCACGCACAACACGTCGCGAACTTGTTTGCCGTCCCCGTAGATCACCAGCGGGTTGCGCTGCAGAGCCGAGTACAAAAAGTGCGCCACCCAACCCTGATCCTCATTCCCGAACTGGCGCGCCCCTGCGATACACGACATGCGGAATACCACCGCAGGGATGTCATACATTCGCGCGTAGTCGTGAACGTATTGATCCGCCGCGCCCTTCGAGCATCCATAGGGCGAATGGAAATCGAGCGGCTGTTCTTCCGATACCCCAGACACCTCTTTGAAATCGTGACGCGTGCGCGTAGTCACCAGACGGTAGTTATCCAACGCGCCGTAAACCTTGTTCGTGGAAGTAAACAGCAGAAATGGCTTGTGCCCAGCCTTCCGCACGGCTTCGAGCACATTAAAGGTTCCGCACAGGTTGATGTCGAAATCTGTACGCGGATCCGTTAACGACCTCGTGACGGCCACCTGGGCGGCAAACTGATAAATTTCCGACGTGTCGCGCACCGCCCTCTCCACGGCAGCCTGGTCGCGTATGTCACCAACCGTGACTTTCAAGCGGCTCGGCTGGCCGGCAGCTTTTCGCAACGATTCCAGGTTGTACCGGACACCCGGACGCGAAAGGTTGTCGAACACGTGTACCTTGGCCTCGGTGTTCTCCAACAGCCAGTGTGCCCAATTCGAGCCAATGAATCCCGCGCCGCCCAAAATCAACACCGAACGTTCATCCTTGCTCTTCATCCTGACCAGTCCCCGCTCTTCTCTGTAACTATGCAGTTAGTCCGAAAATGGTCAGCTTCTGCACCGCTTCGGCGGCCCGGTCTTCTGCCGGCTGCTCTTTTAGCCACTCCACTAATTCGCGTACACCATCCTGAAACTTCACTTTGGGCTCGTAACCCATCACCTGCTTCGCCCGCGAGATATCGGCGAAACTGTGGCGGATGTCCCCCGCTCGAAACTTCCCAGTTACCTCAGGTTCGATGTCGGCGCCCAGCGCCGTTGCCAGCGCGCTCGCTACTTCGCGCACCGAAACCGGCTCGCCGGAGCCCACATTGAGAGCCATGCCGTTCGCCTCGGGCCTTTCCATCGCCAGCAAGTTCGCCTGCACGATGTCGTGAACGCTGACGAAGTCGCGCATTTGATTTCCATCCTCAAACACCAGCGGTGGGCGCTCGTTCAGCAATCGCGACGCGAAAATCGCCGCCACTCCTGTATAAGGATTCGAGAGCGCCTGGCGAGCGCCGTAGATGTTGAAGAAGCGCAATGCTACGGCCGGAATTCCGTATGTGCGCCCGAACAGCAGTACCATTTGTTCCTGATCTTTTTTCGAGAGTGCGTAGTACGAGCTGACGTTCAGCGGCTTCGACTCGTCGGTTGGAATCGGCGCCAAGTCGCGGCCACACGTGGGACAAATTGGCTCCCAGCGCTTGAATCGCAACTGTTGCTGCGAGCGCTCGCTCGGCGTCACCTCTCCGCACTCCACACACAGATAGCGGCCTTCGCCATAAATCGACATCGACGATGCGACGATCAACTTCTCCAGTTTGTTGCCATTGTCGAGAATCGCCTGCAGCAGGTTGGCGGTTCCCTGCGTATTCGTACCCATGTAGTGGGCGATCTCGTACATGGACTGCCCCACGCCCACGGCCGCACCAAAATGGAAGATCACATCGATGTCATTGATGGCATCGCGGACGGCATCGGGATCACGCAGATCACCGTGGATGAAGTTCACTTCTCCGGCCAGGTATTCGGGAACTCCCCGATCGTGTACCTGCGGCGTTAGATTGTCGAACACGCGAACTTCGTGCCCTTCGTTCAGCAAACCATCGGCGAGGTGTGAACCTACAAATCCCGCGCCACCCGTGATCAGTATTTTCTTCGCCATTAATCTTCTGCTCCCATCACTTCGGTTTCTGTGCTCCAGCCCTGCTCCGAGTCGGTGAGACCATCGTTCTCACTCTTCGTTGCGGGTGCGGCATACCTCGTTACCGCCCACGTTACGAACTCAGCAAAGTCCTCGGGATTCTTGGGCGGAGCCGTATAGTGCGGCCACGTCCCGAGATGCTCCGGCGTAAAGCACAGCGTCATCGTGGTGTCGAAAGGCTCTAAAGCCCTCATCTGGCGGTCGAACCAGTCCTCTGCATTCGGACGGAACCAATCCGCCCAACTCACGCCAGTTCGCAGATATCGAACGCCGAGTTTCTTCAGCAACTCGACGCCGGTCTCGAGGCGGTGATCTTCGAAGTGGAACCACTGGCAGATTCCCAGTCCTTTCGCGAAACAGAACGCCGCTGGCTTCGGCGTCATGTCTTCTCGGACCAGTCCCATGTAGTAATGCCGGTAGTACGAACTCCCCTCAGATTCCTTGTGGCGCGTGGTTGCAGTCCACGTTGCCGGAAGGTCGAAAAGGCTGTACCAGTGCACGCGATCCACTCGCGGCAACAGCAACTCGGACATCTTCTGCATGCCGAACACCTGTACTTCCTCAGCCCCAAATGACGAGGCCCCCACTTCGGAGACCCAGATCGGCTTGCTCGTCACCGCCCGGATCTCGTCGAGCTTTTGCGGCCACTCGTTCACCTGCCAGTGGTTCCAGTCGAGCGGAAACCCATGCACCGCAACCACGTCTACGTGATCGAGCACTCCATGCGACTTCATCAACTGCATGAAGTTCGGATCGATCGGCGAAATCCCTCCCAGCACAATCGGCAGGTCAGGATTCACCCGGCGCACCGCCTTGGCGCCCGCAGTCGCAGTCGCAGCGAACGCCTTCCACTCGGGGTCCGTCTTGAAATCCCAGTGCGAGAGGTTATTCGGCTCGTTCCACAGCATTACCGCTTCAACCATTCGTCTCCTGTGTAGGACAGACATTCTTGTCTGTCACATCTCGCACCGCCAATTGGCTTTGGCCATCTACAACGTCCCATCCAACTCCATCTCAACGATGTACTTCCCGTCGCGCTGCACATGACGCGGCGAACACACCCACGTCTCAGGTTCCGGATGCGCATCGATGTGTAGCCCCGAACTTCGCAGCATCGCTTCACATGCACTCGCATTCGGGATCCACCAGTTGGTCGGATCGTTCGCATACCGGTTCTCGATGAAGTACATCTGCGGGAACTCCGGGTCCTGAAAAATCTCCTTGTTCCAGAAGTGATAGTTCTCGACATAGGCTCGCGCCGTCTCCGATCCCCGAACCATCGTCTGGAAGATCATTTGCTTCCCGACCTTCTTCACAATGCTGTCGAGCGCATAAAGTGGGTACCGCAGGTGATAGAACACGCCCATGAAGATGACGTAATCGAATTGGCCCGCCAGGTTCGCGACCTCGTAAACCGAACGCTTCTCGAACTCGATATCGAGCTCAAGTTGGTGGGCGGCAAAGCGCGCCTGGTTCAGGTAACGATCGTCGACGTCGATCCCCAGGACCCTCTCGGCGCCTCGCTGCTTCATCTTTATGCAGTAGAAGCCGCCGTTGCATCCGATGTCGAGCACGGTAGCGCCGGCTAAGTTTTGCGGGATAGCGTCGGCCAAATGCTTCCACTTAATACTGGGGAAATCACCCAGGAAATGGTCAGGGGCCGTTTGCACTCCGCGCAGATCGATGTTGTGAAACCATTCGCCGAGTTCGTGGATGCGGCGTCTTAGCTCCGCCTGATCCATTTCGGCTACCGTCGATCCGCGTCTTTCCCTTTCGGAAACATCGGTTATTTCGGTTGGCATGGTGGGTCGGCAAGGTGTATTTCATCCTTGCTGCGAGGTTAGAAGAAGACTAAGGAACTTAGGATGTCTTGTGGAATCGCAAGTGCCGCAAAATCATGAAATTGGAATGATATTCACAGGTCAGTTGCTGGCTGGCGTATCTTGGCGCGTGTAACCATCGCGTTATATGCTCTCTCTCGCGTCACCTCTTCTGTGATGCCCGGCGACTCCTTCGCTCTAGCCGCCGGGCACATTTGCCTCACAGCATCTCGCCTTCCAATCGCGACCGAAGACGTCGCGCTGTTTCCAGTACCGCTTTGATTCTTTCGGTGTTGGTTGACGAAAGGCTTTCCGACTTGAGCACCAACTCCGACTGAATCAGCAAGCCAGTAACTTCACTCTTCAACTCGCTTTCCAGTTCAAACCGCGCCCTCTGCCGTGCCAGGTCGTAGTCGAAGTCGCGACGTTTGCGGCTGGCCAGCACGAGTTTCGCCACCTTCTCCGGGCGCAAACAGGCAAGATCAATGATCAACGGCGCAGCCGAACCCATCCGTTGGATCAAGGAATCCCAACTCCCGGGTGCACTCTCAATCAGGTTTTCATCCGCGACGACGAGATCGAAGTCTGCCGCTCGCAATGCCGCAAGGGCCAAACGAGTATTGTTGACGATTTTCACTTCATCGCGCATTGCACGCTGGATCTGTGCAGCACAGGTAGGGGCGTTCTGATACGGCGATATGAGAAGAATCATGTCCTTTACTAATGCAAGCCGTGCGCCACAAATCGCCGCTCGCAAACAAAGGACTTACACAAAACACAAACGGCGGCCGATCACCATTTCGGGAAAAGCCGCCGTTTCAGAGTTCTCTTTCGGAACCAGCTAGATCGCGCTGTATTCTTTCAGCTTGCGATAGAGCGTCGTCTTACCGATGCCCAACAACTTCGCTGCCATCAACTTGTCGCCGTGTAACTGCTCGATCGCCTGCAGGATAGCGTTGCGTTCCACGTCCACTAGCGACAGGATTTTCGGCGGCACCGTCGCCGCCGCCACCTTCTTCTGGTGCGTGTTTTTGATGTAAGTCGGCAGGTCGGGGTAAGCCAAAGTCGTACTGGAACTGAGCGCCCATGTGCGCTCGATACAGTTCTCAAGTTCTCGCACGTTGCCCGGCCACTCGTAGTTCAGCAATGCCTTCATCGCGTCGTCGCTGATCGTCTTGCGGGTGTTCGTTGCCCGCGCCATGCGCTCAAGGAAGTGTTCCACCAGCGGAACCACATCCTGACGCCGTTCGCGCAGTGGAGGCATGCGCAGCGTGAGCACGTTCAATCGGAAGTACAAGTCGCGCCGGAAGTTCCCTTCCGCTACTTCCGTCTCCAGGTCACGATTCGTGGCCGCCAGAATACGCACGTCGATTGGCATCCGTTTCGTGCTCCCCACCGGACGAATCTCATGTTCCTGGATGGCGCGCAATAGCTTCGCCTGCAGGTCGATGGGCAGTTCCCCAATTTCGTCGAGAAACACCGTTCCGCCACTCGCGACGGTGAGCAGCCCATCTTTCGAGCGAACTGCGCCCGTGAACGCTCCGCGCACATAGCCGAACAACTCGCTCTCGATCAGCGTGGGGACCAGCGCCCCACAATCCACTGGAATAAAAGGCTTGTCCCGATTGGGCCCGCTATAGTGAATCGAGCGTGCCACCAGTTCCTTACCCGTACCGCTTTCCCCGATGATCAGCACCGGATGCGAACTCTGTGCCGCCTTGGAGATGATGCGGTAAATGCGCTCCATCTCGGCCGACTTGCCGATGAGCGACCCGAATCCCTGCCGGGAACGCATGTCTTCGCGCAGCACGCGCTTCTGCGAAACCTTATGCAACTCTTGCGTGGCGTGTTCTAGCAAAAACCGAAGTTCTTCCAGCGTGAACGGCTTGGTGATGTAGTCGTAGGCGCCCTGCTTCATCGCCTGCACCGCCGAAGCCACCGTGGCGCAACCGGTGATGATAATGACGATGGAATCCGGACGGCGCTTTTTCACTTCGCGCAGCGCTTCCATCCCGCAGGCGCCGGGAAGTTTCAGGTCGAGCAGAACGATATCGATCGTCTGGGAATCGAGCACTTTGTAGGCCTGTTCGGCACTCTCGGCAACCGAGGTTTTGAAACCGTTCAGTTGCGCCGCTTCCTGGCAACTCTCGCGAACTGCTTTTTCATCGTCCACCACCAGGACGTTCAGCAGTTCCGCTCCGGGAATGTGTTTGTGGGTTGGTGCCGCTTCCGTGGTCTGCATCGCAACTCCGTGTCGCCCGCCCCCAAAGACAGGGATCCGCAATTCAATTCCAACCTAAGACGTCAAGCAAAAACGAACGTCTAAGTAGCGACTGTACCGGAATGGGAATGCCGCTGCTGTGACGCAAAACACACGGGGGTGTGCCGAAGTGGGAAAAACCTCCCTTTGGAAGCCCCAATCCACGTGCCGCTGATCAAAGGCCTCGAAGTGACGGCGGTAACCAGCAGTTCAGGGACCATGGTCCCGGGCCCGTCAACAAGAGCGCGAAGACCATGAAGAATTCGGTCATCGCGAACTCATACCCGCCCTTGGCTACGTTGAACCCGTGCGGCAAGTGCACGAGGAACATCGCGCCCAGCATCACGATCATCAGGCACACCGCTCCGAGGCGATAAAAGATCCCCGTCAGCACCGCGATTCCGCCGGCAAACTGTGCCAGTCCCACCAGGTAACCGATAATCACCGGCGCGTGCATCAACCCGGCAAACGCCACCGGCCCCGGACCGCCGAAAGCACCGAACAGAATTGCGCTGCCGTGATACAAAAACACCACCGCGACAGCGACACGCAACAGTAACAACGCAAAAGCAAAACGAGAGGAAATCACGTCGGAATTTGCCATAACGACCGCTCCTTGCAATGCTTTGATGTTGAAGCATATTCGCGGATTCAGAAATTCCGCCGCCCATATCTACGGTTCGTCTTGTTCCTTGTAAAGTGAGAGCATCCTTCGCGAGATGTTGGTGACGCGATCCAGACTCAACGACGCTAACTCAACCAACTTCCGAGCCTCCCCGTCCAACGAATCATTTCGCGCTAGCAGATAAACAGCATTCACCACCGCAGCCAGCGGGTTGTTGATCTCATGCGCCAGATTCGCCGTGATCTGCGCCGCCGAAGCCCTCGTCCCAGCTTCGCGCAGTGCCTGTTCCGTGAGTTTCTGCTGTGTGATGTCGCGGCTGATGGTGAGAACGTATTGCACGGCACCGTGCACGTCCAGTTCGGGAACCATCCGGCTTTGAAACCACATCGGCCCGCTCGGAGAGTGAAACAAGATCTCGAACCGTGCCTCTTGCCCGGTCGCAAAAACCTCCCGCAAATGGCTGTTAATGATCGCAGACGTCTCCGCCGTGTGTCCGAGATCCTCCATCGTTTTGCCAATGAAATCCGATGCCGGACGATTGTTGGCCCGCGCGGTTGCTTCGTTCACATAGACATGTCGCAGCTGGCTGTCGAAGCGGCCGATCGCGTCCGGGGCGTGATCGAGGAGGACACGCAAGTCCTGCTGCGACAACTGATCAATCTGGATAAACCTGGTTTCCGGGGCAAACTCGGGGGGCATAGTTCAGTTCGTCTCGGCGCTCGAATCTGTAACTTAAGAATGATGTAATGATCCGCCCATCCGTTGGCCGTAACCCCGAAGAACTAAGGGGCGGCGTGGTCGAAGAATGCCCCAGTTCAGGGACTTCAATTCACTTCGTACTTCGCACTTCTTACTTTATTCACGCCCAGTACGTCCGGTCCAGCGTCCGGTACTGGATCGCTTCCGCGATATGCTTCGCCTCGATATGCGGAGCGCCTTCAAGGTCCGCCACTGTCCGAGACACCTTCAGAATGCGGTCGTGCGCGCGTGCACTCAGCCCTTGCTGGAGCATCGCGCGTTCCAGCATGCGTTCGCAGTCGGTCGAGAGATCGCAATACGTGCGAATCTGCCGCGAGGTCATCTGCGAATTGCTGTATATCTTTTCGCCCGCCTGCGCGAAGCGGTTCAGTTGCACTTCGCGCGCCCGCATCACCCGTTCCCGAATCTCCGCCGATCCCTCCGGACTCGCTCCTCCCCGCAGTTCCTTGTAGTTCACCGCCGGAACGTCGATATGAATATCGATGCGGTCAAGCAGCGGCCCCGATATCTTCGACACATAACGTTGGATCATCGGCGGCGTGCACTGGCACTCACGCGAACGATCATTGTGATAACCGCAAGGACAGGGATTCATCGCCGCCGCCAGCATGAATCGCGCCGGAAACGTCAACGACATCGCGGCGCGTGAAATACAAACCGTGCCGTCTTCCAGCGGCTGCCGCATCACTTCCAACACATTCCGCGGAAACTCCGGCAACTCGTCGAGAAACAGCACGCCGTTGTGAGCCAGAGAAACTTCGCCGGGACGCGGCATCGCACCACCGCCGATCAGTCCCGCGTCGGAAATTGTGTGGTGCGGCGACCGATACGGTCTCGTGCCAACCAATCCGGCAGACGAATCCAGCACGCCCGCCACGCTGTGGATCTTCGTCGTCTCCAGCGCCTCTTCAAAGGTCAGCGGCGGAAGGATGGTGGGAATCCGTTTCGCCAGCATTGTCTTGCCCGATCCCGGAGGACCAATCATTAATATGTTGTGCCCACCCGCGCACGCGACTTCCAGCGCACGCTTCGCCGTCATCTGTCCGCGCACATCCTTGAAATCCACGAGGAAGTGCTGCACCTTCTCCAGAATCGCCTGCGGATCAAGCCTCACCGGTGCGATGCCATTCCCGGTGTTGAACAGGTTGATCACCTGCATCATCGACTTCACCGGCAGAACATTAATCCCGCTCACCACCGCTGCTTCATTGGCATTGGCTTCCGGCACAATCAGGTTTTTCACCTTGTTCGTGCGGGCAGCCACCGCGATCGGCAACGCCCCGCGGACTGGGCGCACGCTGCCATCGAGCGACAACTCGCCGACGAGAACGTAATCCGAGACGTCCGCTTTGGTCAGTCCGCCATACGCACCGACGATCCCCATCGCCATCGGCAGATCGAACCCCGAGCCTTCTTTCTTCAAGTCGGCCGGCGCCAAATTGATCGTGATCTGCGTCGGCGGAATATCGTAGCCGCAGTTCTTGAGCGCCGAACGCACACGTTGCCGGCTCTCCTTAACAGCGGTGTCGGGTAAGCCGACCGTGTAGAAGTGGTCTTCGTTGGTTTTGACTCCGGAGATATCGACTTCAACCTCGATCAGGTTGGCATCGATGCCATAGACGGCTGCGCTTAGGGTCTTGTAAAGCATTGCTGGACGCCGATTTTCACGGCACCGCAGTTTATCGGACCTCCTCCTCCACCGATGTGCGTCAAGCCACAACCTATTGTGACGAACACTGGTTTGCACGAAAGTACATGGTCACCCGAAATTTGGTGAACCAGGTTCTCTCAGGCATTCTTCTGGTTGATTCCCTGTTTGGTGAGTCTTACCATCATGGATGCTCCGCGATAAGCGTTTTGTGGAACGCTCCCTTTAATGGATCTGGAACCACGTCAACGCGACGACCAAGCCAGCCGCCTCTCCCGTCTTGATCTCGAGGAGAGCCGCCTCTGGCGTATCGCGTTGTTGTTTGTCAGCCTCCTCGGAATCGGTATTGCCGCTGCGGTTTGGGACAATCTCGCCCACATCTCCACCCGCCTCGGATTGTTGATTATCCCTGTCAGCGCAGCAGCGCTGGTGCTGGTCTTCGCTATTTTCTCCGCCCGCAAGCGTCGCGAGATTGCGCTTCTGCGCGCCGAATTGCGCGGCATCGAAAAAGCCGCTGCCGCTCCTCCCACCGAAGGCCAACTCGAGCATATGCTCGAAATGATCCGCCGATCGCAAAAAGGCTTTCGCGATCTCGTCGACAGCTTCGATGATGTCGTGCTTGCCCTTTCTCTCGACGGTAAGATTCAGGCCGCCAACCGGAGCGCTGCCGCGCTCTTCAAGGCGGACTTCCAGAACCTCGTATTTCACTCAGTCAGCGAATTCGTCAGTCGCCCGATGGTAGCTGACGCCCAGCGTATTCTTCCCCGCTTGCTCGAACGCCGTAACTGGTCGGGCATCATCGAAGTTCAGCTCCGCAATGAAGATAAGCCGCGCTTCTTCGACTGTTCCGCTCAACTCATTCGCAAAGACGGCCAGGATTCCGGATTCAGCGTTTGGGCGCGGGATGTCACCGACCAGCGCGAGCGCGAGTCCCGCTTCACCGACTTGTTCGAGAGTCTGCACGAAGGCGTTTACTTCAGCACGCCGGGCGGCCAGTGGCTCGATGCTAACCAGGCACTCGTCAACATGCTTGGCTATCAGAGCAAGGCCGAACTGCAATCGGTCCCAGTCGAGCAGATCTACGTGGATGGCAGCGAGCGCGCCCGCTGGATCGAGGACGTCAACCGCTACGCTGTCGTTCTTGACCGTGAGATTCGGCTCCGCCGCAAAGATGGGCACGAGATCACTTGCCTCGATTCCGCGCGCGCCATTTACGACACCGAAGGGCACGTCATCCGCTTCCAGGGCACGCTCATCGACATCACGCAACGCCGCGAGATGGAAGGCAAGCTTCGCGACGAACAGGAACTCAGCCGCCGTCTGATCGAGTGCTTCCCCGACGCGATTCTCGTGCTCGACAAGGAACTTTGCTACACCTTCGTCAGCCCTCGTTTTCGCGAGATCACCGGCTTCGACCCGGAAGAACTGATCGGCGCCGACGCTGGTCCCATCGAGACCGAACCGGCGCACCTCTACCACCAGATCATTAGTGGTGAGGAAAAAATCGGGACCTCCGAATACATCGCCCGCAATCGCAGTGGCGCCTGGCAGACGTTGCGCT
>Ga0335069_10004828_pt1 | contig 19887 bp, 20 predicted proteins | sample Lox_Sample_11_FD_206714 | JGI IMG/M metagenome (GOLD analysis project Ga0335069, IMG submission 206714) | Soil microbial communities from Loxahatchee National Wildlife Refuge, Florida, United States - Lox_Sample_1.1 | ecosystem: Environmental > Terrestrial > Soil > Wetlands | place: USA... | reverse complement strand
ACTTCGCCGACACCGGCACGACGATCGTGTCGCCGCCCCAGTCCTCGGGCGCGAGGCCGTGGTTGCCGAGCTCCTGCTTCACGCGCTCCGGATTCGCCTCGGGCTTGTCGATCTTGTTGACCGCGACGATGATCGGGACCTCGGCGGCGCGCGCGTGGTTGATGGCCTCCACCGTCTGCGGCATCACGCCGTCGTCGGCGGCGACGACCAGCACGACCATGTCCGTGACCTTGGCGCCGCGCGCCCGCATGGCGGTGAACGCCTCGTGGCCCGGTGTGTCGAGGAACGTCACCTGCCGGCCGTGCACGTCGACGGTGTAGGCGCCGATGTGCTGGGTGATGCCGCCCGCCTCGCCGGCGGCGACGTCGGTCGAGCGGATGGCGTCGAGCAACGACGTCTTGCCGTGGTCGACGTGGCCCATGAGCGTGACCACGGGCGCGCGCGGCACGCGCGTCTCCTCGGTGGCCCCTTCCTGCTCCTGGGCTTCGAGCGCCTGCTCGACGTCGAAGGCGATGTTCTCGACCTGGTACTCGAACTCGCCAGCGACCAGCACCGCGGTGTCGTGGTCGAGCGCCTGGTTGATGGTGGCCATCATCCCCATGTCGATGAGCTTCTTGAGGACTTCGCCGGCCTTCACGCCCATCGCGCGGGCGAGATCGGCGACGGTGACCATCTCGGAGATGCGGATCACGCGCTTCGACGCACGCGGCGTCGTGATCTCGGTCTTGCGCTGCTCCTTGCCGGGAAGGGCGCGCCGCTTCTGCGGGCGCTTGCCGCCGCGCGCGAAGTCGCGCTCCATCATGTCGGCGAGCGCGTCCTTCTTGATGACGGTCTTGCCCTTCTTCTTCTTGCCGGGGACGCCGCCCGGCGCCGCGCCCGCGCCGCCCGCGGATTCCGCCGGACCCGGACGCGTCGCCGGCGACGGTGCCGGCGCCTTCCGGAGGTCGATCTTCCCGAGCACCTTGACCGACCGCATCTCCCCGAACCCGGACGGACTCGTCCCGGCGGGGCGCTCGGGCGCTGCGGGCGCCGGCGCCGACGGCGTCCGCGCGGGCGCGGCGGGCGTGACTGCGCGGCGCACGACCGGGGGCTCGCTGGGGACGACCGCTTCGGCCGGCGGCGCCGCGACGACCTCCGGCTTGGGGGCCGGGGGCGGCGTGGCCGGCTTCGCCTCGACGGGCTCGACCGGCGCCACGGGCTCGGGCGGCACGTCGGGCATCGCCGGCGGCACCTCGGGCTCGAAGTCGAGCGAGGGCGGGATGTCGTCGGGGGCCTCGACGGGCACGGGCGCCGTCGGCAGCTCCTCCCGCTTCAGGACCTCGCGCGCCGTGCGACGGCGGATCACGTTGGCCTTGAGCCGCGTCTCGGTGGTCTGCTCGCGCGCAGTCACCAGCTCCTCGGCGCCGGCGCCGGAGTCGCGCTCCGTGACCACGCGCTCCGCGACCACGCGCTCCGCTCCGACGGTGACCGTCGGCCGGACCGCGAGCCCGAGCCCTTCGCGCAGCCGCACGATCTCCTCGTCGGTCACGGTGCTCTGGGACTTCCGCCCCCGGATCCCGACGCGCTCGGCCGCCGCCAGGAGATCCTTGGTGGTGATCTCCAGTTCCTTCGCCAGCTCGTGGATGCGCTTCGACATGGTCCAACCTCAGGCGGCTCCGGCCGCCGCGCGCAGCATCTCGACGAGTCGCTCCCGCTCGCCGCGAGCGGGCGCCAGACGGAGCGAACGGACCGGGCCGCGCCGGCGCACGAACGCGTCCCAGCAGGCGGCATTCCGGTGGAGCCACGCGCCGCGGCCGCCGAGGCGGCGCCGCGCGTCGACCGTCAGCCCGCCCGGACCCGTGACGACGCGGAGGAGACGCGGCTGCTCGGCGCGCTCGCCGCAGCCGACGCAGGTGCGGATCGGGATCACCCGCCCCCCTCTTCCCCGGCCGCTGATGCGTCCGGCGTCACGGCCTCGGTCTCCGCCGCCGCGGCCGCAGCGGCGGCGGCTTCCTCGGCCTGCTTCTGCGCGACGTGCTCCCGCGCGGCCGCGATCAGCCCGCCGGCGCGCTCGGGCCCGACGCCGTCGACCTCGGCGACCGTGTCCTCGTCCGACGCCGCCAGGTCCTCGGCGGACTTGAACCCGCTCTGGTACAGCAATTCCGCCGTGACGTCGCCGAGCCCGGGCACGGCGATCAGCGACGCGCGCGCGCGCCGGGCCTCGTCCTCGGCCTCGGCCTCGCTGCGGACGTCGAGCTTCCAGCCCGTGAGGCGCGACGCCAGACGGACGTTCTGGCCCTTCTTGCCGATCGCGAGCGAGAGCTGGTCGTCCGGGACGATCACCTCCATGGCGTGCTCGTCCTCGTCCATGATGATCTTCGACACCTTGGCGGGCGCGAGCGCGCGGCAGACGTACTCGGCGGGATCGTTCGTCCACGGCACGATGTCGATCTTCTCGCCGCGCAGCTCCTGGACGACCGCCTGCACGCGCGTGCCGCGCATGCCGACGCAGGCGCCCACGGGGTCGACGTCCCGGTCGTTCGACGTGACCGCGATCTTGGCGCGGCCGCCCGGCTCGCGCGCCGCGCCCTTCACCTCGACGATGCCTTCGTAGATCTCCGGCACCTCCTGCTCGAAGAGCTTGATGAGCAGGCCCGGATGCGTCCGCGAGAGCACGATCTGCGGGCCCTTGCTGGAGAGCTCGACGTCGTAGATGTAGGCGCGGATCCGGTCGCCCTGGCGGTAGCGCTCGCGCGGGATCTGCTCCTTCTCGAGCAGGATCGCGTCGGTGCGGCCCAGGTTGACGATCAGGTTCTTCTTCTCGAAGCGCTGGACGATGCCGGAGACCAGCTCGCCCTTCCGCCCCTTGAACTCGTTGAAGATGATGTCGCGCTCGGCGTCGCGCACGCGCTGAATGATGTTCTGCTTGGCGGCCTGCGCCGCGATGCGCCCGAACTTCTCGGCCGGCAGCTTGGCCAGCAGCTCGTCGCCGATCTCGGCGTCGGGATCGAGGTTCTTCCGCGCGTCGGAGAGCGTGACCTGGTTCTCCGGATCCTCGAGCACGTCGACGACCGTCTTGATCTCGAACAGCTCGACCTCACCGACGTCGGGGTTGAACTTGGCCTCGATGTTCTTCTCGTGACCGAAGGTCTTCTTCGCGGCCGAGAGCATCGCCTGCTCGAGCGCCTCGACGATGATCTGGCGGTCGATGCCCTTCTCCTTGCTGACTTGCTCGATCACGCGATTGAGATCCGGGAGCATCCGTTACCCTCCTGCCCTCACGCGTGCGTCGCGCGCCCGCTGCCGGGTCGCCCGAAGTCGTACTCGAGGTTGGCTTTCTCGACCGCGGCGATCGCCACCTGCACGAGCCCCGCGTCGGGATCCCGCAGGCTGACGACACCGTCCTGGACCGCCTCGAGCACGCCGTGGAACTGCCGCCGGCCGCCGATCTGCTCGTGAGTGCGGAGGCTCACCCGCTGCCCCACCACGCGCTGGTAGTGCACCTCACGCAGCAGCGGACGGTTGAGCCCCGGCGACGAGCACTCGAGCTGATAGCGGCCGGAGACGGCGTCGTGGGCGTCGAGCAGGTCCCCGAGCTCGCGGGACACCCGCGCCAGCTCGTCCAGCGTGACCCCGTTCGGGACGCGGTCGAGGAGCACGCGCACGATCACTCGCCCCCCCTCGGGGTGATATTGCACGTCGACCAGCTCGAGTCCCGCCGACATGGCGAGGGGCTCCGCCAGCTCCCAGACGCGCTGAGTCACCGCAGCCCGATCCACGACTCCGTTCCTCCAAAATGAAAAAAGTGGGCGGGGGCCCACTTCGGTTCGCTAAGTGAAGGCCGAAAAACGGGTATCGTATAACATGGCCCCCCCCACCCCGCAACGGGAACGGCTCCCGGAACCGATCTAGTCGGCTACTGATACAGCGCGTCAATCGCGTCCCGATAGAACGACGCGACGACCTTCCGCTTCACCTTGAGGCTGGGGGTCAGCTCGCCCGTCTCGGTCGAGAAATCCCGGGGGAGGATCCGGAACTTCTTGACGCTCTCCCAGGACGGCAGCTCCTTGTTGACGGCCGCGACCTCGGCTTCCAGCAGCTCGATCACCTTTGGATGCGCCGCGAGCGCCTCGGGCGTCTGCGCGTCGACGCCGTGCTCCTGCGCCCAACGCTGCACGTCTTCGAGGCTGAGCGTGATGAGTGCGACGCAGTACTTCCGGTTGTCGCCGATCAGCACCGCCTGGCTGACGTGCGGTTGGAGCTTCAACAGGTTCTCCACCTTCTGCGGCGCGACGTACTTCCCGCCCGAGGTCTTGATGAGGTCCTTCTTCCGGTCGGTGATGCGGAGGAACCCCTCGGCGTCGATCTCGCCGATGTCGCCGGTGTGGAACCACCCGTCCGCGTCCCACGACTCGGCGGTCGCCTCCGGCCGCTCGTAGTACCCCGACGCGACGTTGGCGCCTCTGGCGAGGATCTCCCCGTCCTCCGCGATCCGGATCTCGCAGCAGTCGAGCGGGAGCCCGACGGTGCCGAGCTTGAAGCGATCCGGGCGGTTCACGGTGAGGACCGGCGTGGTCTCGGTGAGCCCGTACCCCTCAAGCACGAGCACGCCGATCGCGTGGAAGAACTCGGCGATCTCGCGGGCGAGCGGGGCGCCGCCCGACAGCATCAAGCGGACGTTGCCGCCGAGGAGCTGGTGCACGCGCGAGAACACCAGCCGCTGCGCGAGCGCATCCTGGAGGCGGAGCAGCACGGGAACCGACTCCCCCGCTTGCACGTGCCGGCTGCGCGTCTGTCCGACGTCGAGCGCCCAGTCGAAGAGGGCGCGCTTGAGCGCGCCGCCGGTGTCGCGAGCCGCCATGATGCGGGCGTACACCTTCTCGAAGACGCGCGGCACCGCCGGCACGATGTGGGCGCCGGCGCTCGGCAGGTCGTCGATCAGGGTGTCGATGGAGCGGGCGAAGACCGTCGTCGAGCCGGCGGCGAGCCCGCAGTATTCGATCAGGCGCGCGAACGAGTGCGCGAGCGGCAGGAAGAAGAAGTCGACGTCGCCTTCGCGGATGAGTCCCAGCTTGAGCGCGGACTCCACCGACGCGAGGTGGTTGCCGTGCGTCTGCGGGACGCCCTTCGGCGGCCCGGTCGTGCCCGAGGTGTAGACGATGGTCGCGAGCGTGTCGCGCCCGAGCGCGGCCATCCGGCGCTCGATCTCCCCGCGCGTGCCGTTCAGGATGGCCGCCCCGCGCTCGATGAGACCCGCGAACGTCGGGCCGCCGCTCGACCCCGGCTCGATGTCGATCACGGTCTGGGTCGGCACCGCGCGCTGCACGCCATCGAGCTCGAAGCCCTTGGCGCGGACGTCGTCGACCTTGCTGCGCTGCTTGGCGTTCTCGACGAACGCGATCGTCGCCCCGGAGTTCGCGAGGATGTAGCCGCACTCCCCGGGCAACACCGACTGGTAGACCGGGATCGTGAGCGCGCCGCACGCGAGGATCGCCAGGTCGATCTCGACCCACTCCGGGCGCGTCGCGGAGAGCAGCGCGACGCGATCGCCCGGCTTCACCCCGAGGTCGATCAACCCGGCGGCGAGGTGCCGCACCCGCGTGGCGCAGGCCTCCCAGCTGGTCTCGCGCCACTCGTCGCCGACGCGGCGCCGGTAGCGCGCCCGGGGGCCCAGCTCGGCCGCGCGCTGGAAGAACATCTCGGGGAGGTTCGCGTATGACATGGAATGAGCTCCGCGCTGGCGACTCGGACGGCCTCCGTATAGTGTAACGGCATCTAGCCGCCAAGCTCGCGCATGGAGCGCGGGCCGCGGCCCGTACAACCTGGTGTCCGAGCTCCGCCGCGATCCCATTCTCCGCCGCTGGGTCGTGATCGCCCCGAGCCGCGAGGGCGATCTGGCGCCCCGGCGGCTCGCCCATCCGCCCGACGACGACGGCCCCTGCCCGTTCTGTCCCGGCAACGAGTCGCTCAACCCGGTGGAGATCACCCGCGTCGGGGACGACGACGGCTGGCGGGTCCGCGTGACGCCCGACCGTGATCCCCTCCTGCGCATCGAAGGGGACCTCGATCGCCGCGGCGCCGGCATGTTCGATGTGATGAACGCAGTGGGCGCGCACGAGCTGGTGACCGACACGCCCGAGCACACCCGGGCCTGGGCCGACTTCACGCCGGCCGAGATGCGGACGCTCCTCGAGGTCTACCGGGCACGCATCAACGACCTCCGGCGCGACTCCCGCTTCCGCCACGTCGCGGTGCTGAAGAACCACGGGGCGGCCTGGAGCCGCTTCCCGCACGCGCACTCGCACGTGATCGCGACGCCGTTCACGCCGAAGCGCCTCGAGGAGGAGATCGGCGGCGCGCGCGAGTACTACCGCATCAAGGAGCGCTGCGCGTTCTGCGACCAGCTCGCCGAGGAGCGTCGCAGCGGCACGCGGGTGATCGCCGCCAACGGCGAGTTCGTCACGTTCGCCCCGTTCGCCTCGGCGCACCCGTACGAGCTGTGGGTCACCCCGATCGCCCACGCCGCCGACTTCGGGCCGGCGTCGGACCGGAACCTCGGCCAGCTCGCCGAGCTCCTGGTCGACGCGGTCGCGCGCCTGCGCGCCGCGCTCGACGATCCCCCGTACAGCGTGGCGCTCCACGCCGGTCCGCTGGTCGGCACCGACCACGCCGAATTCCACTGGCACTGGGAGATCATCCCGCACCTCACCCGCGAGGTCGGGATGGAATGGGCGACCGGGATACTCGCGAACCCGATCCCGCCCGAAGAGGCCGCCCGCCGGCTGCGCGCAGCGCCCCGCGCCTAGTCCTCGTCCTTCTCCTCGTCGACCTCGCCCTCGGGCCGGAGCTCGTGGAAGGTGAGCAGCGCCATGATCTGGTAGGTGCGCTTGCCCCGCGGCGACTGCACCTCGACCTCGTCGCCGATGGCGCGATTGAGCAGCGCGCGGCCGAGCGGCGACGCGAGCGAGATGCGTCCGCGCGCGGCGTCGACCTCCTGCGGGAAGACGATGTCGAAGACGATCTCCTCGCCCTCGTCGACGTCGGCGACCGTGACGCGGCTGCCGTACGCGACCACGCCGTGCGGGATCGAGGAGACGTCGTACATCGACAGCTCGCGGATCTGCGCCTCGAGCTGCGCGATGCGCGCCCGGACGAAGTCCTGGCGCTCCTTGGCGGCCTCGTACTCGGCGTTCTCCGAGAGGTCCCCGTGCGCCCGCGCCTCCTCGAGCGCCTTCGGCAGCTTGAAGGTGAGCTCGTACTTCAGATCGGCCACTTCCTTCTTGAGACGCGTGACGACCGGCAGCTGCATGGCTCCCCTCGACGCTCAGGCCGACGCGACTTCGGCGAGGATGCGACGGCCGAGCTCGCTCGCCTGCTTCCCGTCGTAGCGGCCGGCGTACCGGGCCTTGAGCGCGTTCATGATGGCGCCGAGGTTGCGGGTGTCGGGCTGCGCGGCGATCTCCCGGATGGCCCGCTCGAGCTCCGCCGCGGCCAGCGGCGCGGGGGCGTACGCTTCCAGAACCTGGCGCTCGGCGCGGTTCTGGCCGAGCAGGTCCTCGCGCGCCGCCTTGGCGGCGAACTCCTCCGCCTCCTCGCGCTTGCGGATCTCCTTGCGGACGATCTGCACCAGCTCGGCCTCGGTGAGCGCGGCGCCGCGCTTCTCCACCTTCAGGTTCTTCGCGGCGGTGATCACGCCCCTGAGCACGCTGGTGCGCACGCCGTCGCGCGCCTTCATCGCCTGCGTCAGGTCGCTCGCGAGCTGCTCCTCGGTCAGCGGCACGCGCGGCAGCGTAAGCGGAAGGGAATGCGATGTAAAGCCCGCTCAGGGCGCGGCCCGGTGCGCCGACGGCGGCGGCGAGGAGGCCTGCGACCACAGGTCGTTCACCATCTCCCGCACGAGGGCGCCGTGCACGAGATACCAGTACATCACCAACGCCCCCATCAACGCCCCCAACCAGAAGTTCCGCATCGCTCAGCTCACCTCCGCCCGGCTTGCATCAGGCCGGTCGTCGTCCCACCATCGACGATCTCGTCATGCCGCGCTGGCTGCGCCTGCTCGTCGACGGGATCTTCCCGTCGGATTGCGAAGCATGCGGCGCGGCGCTCGCGCCCGGCGTCGCCCCCGGGCTGTGTCCCGCCTGCCTCGGCTCCATCCACCCGCCTCCCCCGCCGCTCTGCGACTGCTGCGGCCTGCCGCTGGCCGGGCCGTCGGCGGCCTGCCCCGACTGCGCCCGACGCCCGCCGGCCTTCACGACCGCACGCGCGGTGGGATTGTACTTGCCGACCGCGGGTGGCCTCAACCCGCTCGCCGCCGCCGTCCACGCGCTCAAGTACCGACGGCGCCGGAGCGTCGCGCGGGCGCTCGGCGGTCTCCTCGCGGCGCGCTATCCCTTCGGGCCGGGGCGGCTGCTGGTGCCCGTGCCGCTCCATCCGAGCCGCCTGCGTGCACGCGGCTTCAATCAGGCCCTGCTCCTGGCGCGCACCCTCGGGCGGCGCCGCGGTCTCCAGGTCGCGTCCAGGGCACTCGCCCGGACCCGGCCGACGACCGCGCAGCCAGGGCTGGGCGCGGCCGCGCGCTGCGCGAATCTGGCGGAGGCGTTCGTGGTGTCCGCTCCCGCGCAGGTCGCCGGCCGGCACGTCGTGCTGGTCGACGACGTGCTCACCACCGGCGCCACCGCCGATGCCTGCGCCCGGGCGTTGCTCGCCGCCGGCGCGTCGCGGGTCGACGCTTTCACCGTCGGGCGCGCGCCGTGACGCTCTCCCCGTCGCCGTTCGTGCTGGCGCACCTCGGGCTCGCGCCCCCGGGACCGGCGCTCGACGTCGCCTCCGGGGCCGGGCGCCATGCGCTCGCGATCGCACGGACGGGGAGGCGCGTCGAGGCCCTCGACCGCGACGTCGAGCGCCTGCGCGAGCTCGCGGCGGCGGCCGCCCGCGAGCGGCTGCCGGTCGCCGTCGCCTGTGTCGACCTCGAGACCGCGCCGCTCCCGGTCGGGCGCTATGCGCTGGTCGTCAACACGCTCTACCTCGATCGCGCCCGCGTGCCGGCGCTCCGGGCGGCGCTCGCGCCGGGCGGCGTGCTGCTGTTCGAGACTTTCACCGCCGGGCAGGCCGCCAGCGGGCATCCGCGAAATCCCGCGTTCCTCCTCAAGCCCGGCGAGCTGCGGGCGCTCGCTGGCGACCTCACGGTGCTCGCGTACCAGGAGGGGCCGGTCGAGCGCGACGGGCGCGTCGTGCACCTCGCCTCCGTGGCCGCGCGGCGCCCCCCGCGCGACGGTTGAGGGTGTCGGCGGCGAACGATAAAGAGGCGTCGTGGTGACCGCGGGCGTCTTGATCTCAGGATCGGGCACCAACCTCCAGGCCATCCTCGACCGGGTCGCCGCCGGCACGCTCGACTGTCGGGTCGGGCTCGTGGTCTCGAACCGCCCCGACGCCGCCGGTCTCGCACGGGCCCGCGCCGCCGGCGTCCCGACCCGTGTGATCCCGCACCGCGACTTCGCGTCGCGCGAGGCCTTCGACGCGGCGCTGGTCGCGGCGCTCACGGAGGCGGGCGTCGAGCTGGTCGTCCTGGCGGGGTTCGACCGGTTGATCACCCGCACGCTGCTCGCGGCCTTCCCGCAGCGGATCATGAACATCCACCCGGCGCTGCTTCCCAGCTTCAAGGGCCTGCACGCACAGCGCCAGGCGCTCGAGTACGGCGTCCGCATCGCCGGCGCGACGGTGCACTTCGTCGACGAGGCGACCGACCACGGCCCGATCATCCTGCAGGCGGCGGTGCCGGTCGCGCCGGACGATACCGCGGAGACCCTGGGCGCCCGCATCCTCTCTGTCGAGCACGTCATCTATCCCCAGGCGATCCAGCTCTTCGCCGAGGGCCGGCTGGTCGTCGAGGGGCGTCACGTCCACATTCGGGGGCCGCGGCCCGCGCTGCCGGCCCCCCTCGTTCCGGGGTGATCGGCGTGCCGAGCAGGCTCGGCACCGGCTCGGAGGACGGTTGCGAGCGGAAGCGGATGGGCGCTTCCGTTGAAAGATACCCAACTCGCTGTTAAACGGGGGGCCGGAGAGGACGGCGGACTACGTCGAAGGGGCACCGTCGGCTGCCGGAAGGCCAACCAGGGAGGGTCGGGCCGACCGGAGGAAGGCGCGGAGCCAGGGCGGCGGGGGGCGCCAGAATGGCATGGATGCCTGGGAGGGCTGGCGGGTGCGGCGAAGCCGAGGGGTGAGGTGCGCCAGAGGCGCGCCGGCAGGCGGTGGGGCGGGTCCCGGTCGGGCCGGCCCTGCCGATTCGACGCGCGGGAGCTAGGCGATGACCGACGTCGATCGCATTCTCGCCGACGTCCGGGCCCTGGCCACACGGGGCGAGCATCACACCATCGTCGCCCGCTACGGGCACCTCGACGACAGTCCGACCGCGGAGACCTGGAACTCGACCGAGCTGTTGTTCGAGATCGGGCGCTCCTTCGGGATGCTCGGCAACGAGGAGAAGGTCGAGCGCTATCTCCTGCGCTGCGCCGAGCTGGCGCCCCGTCGCGCCGCGGTGTTCCACTGCGCGATCGGCTGGTACTTCCAGCGCAAGAAGAAGTGGACCAAGGCGCTGCGCTGGTACAGCCGGGCCCTCGAGTCGTTCCCCACCTACCACCTCTGCCTCTTCCGTCGCGGCTACTGCCTCGAGAAGCTCCATCGGCCGCGCGAGGCCGCCGAGGCGCTCCGACGCGCGCGGGAGGTGTGGGACGAGGCGCCACCGGAGCAGCGGCAGCGGGGCCGTGGCGTCCAGGTGCAGGTGCTCTTCCACCTCTCGCGCGTGCTCCGGGACCTGGGCGCGTTCGAGGAGGCCGGCCAGACGCTCGAGGCTTGCCGGGTGCTCGACGCCGAGACGGATCCGCCCGCCATCCGCGCCGAGCACGTGCTCGCGTGCCGCGGCGAGCTCCAGCTCCGCCAGGGTGACCTCGCTGGCGCGCTCGCCACCTTCCAGCAGGCCCGCGACCTGGACCCCAGCTCGAGCTACATCTTCGAACGCCTGGGACGCGTGCACGAGCTCCGTGGCGAGATCGAGACCGCGGAGGTGGCGTACGAGCGCGCCGCAGAGCTGCCGCGCGGCGCGTTCGCGTACCTCGCGCTCGGCCGCTTCCACACCCACGTGACGCACAACCTGCCGGCGGCGGCGACGGCGCTGGTCGAGGCCTTCGCGCGTCTCAAGAGCGCCGAGCCGCTGGTGCGGCTCGAGCTCGCCCACCTCGAGCTGGCCTGCGGGCGGCCGCTGGCCGCGCTCGCGCAGGTCGAGCGCGCGCTCGCGTGCCGCCGCGAGGGGGGCTTCGCGGAGGGACTCCGTCTCGCCGCGGCGATCTGCGAGCAGCTCGGCCGCCCGGCCGACGCCGCGCGTTACCTGGAACAGCTCACCAAGCTCGCGCCCGAGGATCTCGACGTCCAGGCGCGCGCCGCGGCCCTCGCGAGCGCGCCGCCGCCGACGATCGGCATCCCCGTCCCCGATCAGCCGCTGCCGCCCGGGCTGGAGGTCCTCCTCCAGGTCGGCCTCGATCCGGTCCACGACGGGCGCAAGGCCGGCGTCGTCGAGCGGTTCTTCGCCGAGAAGGGATTCGGCTTCATCCGCTACGGCGAGGGGCAGTCGCTCTTCTTCCACGTGACGCAGTGCGAGGACAGCGGGACCGGGTACGCCCCCGGTACGCCGGTGAGCTTCGTGATCGGCCACAACCCGAAGAAGGGGAAGCCGCAAGCCGAAGCCGTCCAGCGCGAGGAATGACGTCGAGGCGCGTTCCTCGTTGCACACCCCCGGACCGCGCGTTATAAAAAATGGCGGTGCGGCGTGTCCCAAAGGCCTCTCGCGTGGTCGGAACCAGGCCTCGTCGGACCAAAGGAGGAGGTCGTTCCGAATGGCTGAGGGCGCTGCGGCTGCTGCCGGTGTGAAGCGGGTCGAATCCCGCGATGCGGTGGTGATCCGCTTCGCGGGGGACTCGGGCGACGGCATGCAGGTCACCGGCATGCAGTTCACCACGGAGTCGGCGCTCGCGGGCAACGACATCGCGACCCTGCCCGACTTCCCGGCCGAGATCCGTGCCCCTACCGGGACGCTGGCCGGCGTCAGCGCATTCCAGCTCAACTTCTCCTCCGGCCAGGTGTTCACACCGGGCGACGACCTGGACGTGTTGGTCGCGATGAACCCCGCGGCGCTCAAGGTCAATGTCGACGACCTCAAGCCGGGCGGCATCCTCATCGTCGACCACGAGGGATTCAACGAGCCGAACCTCCGCAAGGCCGGCTTCGACCACAATCCCCTCGAGGACAAGTCGTTGGCGCGCTACCAGCTCTTCCAGGTCGACGTCACCAAGCTCACGGCCGCGGCGCTGCGTGACATGGGGCTGTCGGCGCGGGCGGTGTTCCGGTGCCGCAACTTCTTCTGCCTCGGCCTGGTGTCATGGCTCTACCATCGGCCCATCGACGTCACGGAGCGGTGGCTCGGCGACAAGTTCAAGAAGAGCCCGGAGCTGGTAGAAGCCAACGTCCGCGCGCTCCGCGCCGGCTACAACTTCGCCGAGAACGCGGAGCTGTTCGCGGTCTCCTACGAGGTGAAGCCCGCCGCCATCCAGCCGGGGAAGTACCGCAACATCACGGGCAACACCGCCACCGCGCTCGGGTTCGTCGCCGCGGCCAGCAAGGCGGGCCGCCCGCTCTTCCTCGGCAGCTACCCGATCACCCCCGCCAGCGACGTCCTGCACGAGCTCTCGGCGCTCAAGCAGTTCAACGTCTACACCTTCCAGGCCGAGGACGAGATCGCCGGCATCGGCGCCGCGCTCGGCGCCGCGTTCGGCGGCGCGATCGCGCTCACCACCACCAGCGGTCCCGGCATGAACCTCAAGGCCGAAACCATGGGGCTCGCGATCGCCGTCGAGCTACCGCTGGTGATCACCAACATCCAGCGCGCCGGGCCGTCGACCGGCATGCCGACCAAGACCGAGCAGGCCGACCTCTTGCAGGCGATGTACGGCCGCCACGGAGAGGCTCCGCTCCCGATACTCGCAGCGGCCACGCCCGCCGACTGCTTCGCGATGGCCTTCGAAGCGGTGCGCATCGCGGTGAAGTACATGACCCCGGTGATCCTGCTCACCGACGGCTACCTCGCGAACGGCGCCGAGCCCTGGCTCATCCCGGACCCCGACGCCCTGCCCGCGCTGCCGGTCCACTTCCGCACCGACCCGCAGGGCTTCTTCCCCTATCTCCGCGACGAGCAGACGCTGTCGCGCCCGTGGGTGATCCCGGGGACGCTCGGGCTCGAGCATCGCGTCGGCGGACTCGAGAAGGACCACCTGACGGGCAACATCAGCTACGCGCCCAGCAACCACGAGCAGATGATCCGGGTACGCGCCCGGAAGATCGCGGGCATCGCCCGCGACATTCCCCCGGCGGAGGTCTTCGGCCCCGCGGAGGGCGACCTCCTGATCATCGGATGGGGCAGCACCTACGGCTCCGTCCGCCAGGCGGCGATCCAGCTCCAGGCGAAAGGCCATCGCGTGGCGCACGCGCACCTCCGGCACCTGAACCCCTTCCCGCCCGGCCTGGGCGAACTGATGAAGCGCTTCCGCCACGTCGTGGTGCCGGAGATGAACATGGGACAGCTCGTGCGGCTCATCCGCGCCGAGTTCCTGATCGACGCGATCGGGATCAACAAGATCCAGGGGCAACCGTTCAAGGTCTCCGAGATCGTCGCGCGCAGCGTGAAGGTGCTGAGCGGCGGGGGAAAGTCGGCATGACCGCGCTCACGAAGAAGGACTTCGTCTCCGATCAGGACGTCCGCTGGTGCCCGGGCTGCGGCGACTACGCGATCCTGGCGCAGGTGCAGAAGGTGCTGCCCGAGCTCGGGGTCCCGCGCGAGAACTTCGTGTTCGTCTCGGGCATCGGCTGCTCGAGCCGGTTCCCGTACTACGTCAACACCTTCGGCTTCCATTCGATCCACGGACGCGCGCCGGCGATCGCGAGCGGGCTCAAGGCCTCGCGGCCCGAGCTGTCGGTGTGGATCGTCACCGGTGACGGCGACGCCCTCTCGATCGGCGGTAACCACCTGATCCACGTCCTGCGCCGCAACCTCGACGTGAACATCCTGCTCTTCAACAACAAGATATACGGCCTCACGAAGGGCCAGTACTCGCCCACGTCCGAGGTCGGGAAGATCACCAAGTCGACACCGTTCGGCTCGATCGACCACCCCTTCGACCCGATCGCGCTCGCGCTCGGCGCCGAGGCCAGCTTCGTCGCCCGCAGCGTGGACGTCGAGGCCAAGCACCTCCAGGACGTCATCCGTCGCGCGCACGCGCACCGTGGCGCCTCGTTCATCGAGATCCTCCAGAACTGCAACGTCTTCAACGACGGGGCATTCGCGGGGGTCACCGAGAAGGCGACCAAGGCCGACCAGACTCTCGTCCTCGAGCACGGGAAGCCACTGGTGTTCGGGAAAGACCGCGACCGCGGCATCCGCCTCCGGGACTTCCAGCCGGAGGTGGTCACGCTCGGCAACGGCGTCACCGAAGCCGACCTGCTCGTCCACGACGAGCACAACCCCGCCCTCGCCTATCTGATCGCGCGGCTCGGGCCCCCGAACTTCCCCACGCCGATCGGCGTCTTCGCCAGCGTCGACCGCGCCTGCTACGAGGACGAGCTCGGGGCCCAGGTCGCGAACGCGCGCGAGCAGACACCCCCCGACCTGCGCGGCCTGCTGAATCGCGGCGATACCTGGCAAGTAGAGTAGCCTGACGCGAGCTGCGCTCGCGCCGGAGGGGGGCGAGAGTGGAGCGGGATCGTGCGCGCGGGCGGGATGCCGCGGCCGGCGGAGCCGGTGCGGCAGACTTGGTACGCGCGCGGACGCGGCGGTGGGGGCGGTCAGGGCCCGGGTAGAGTTGCCAGGACGGCGGCGGTGGCCGGAAGGGCAACGACGCGGGCGGCCAGGAGGGCGCGCAGCTCGGTGACGTCGGCGGGGTCGTCGACGTCGAAGGTTGCCGCCACCTGGTGTACGTGCAGCCCACGGGCTTTCGTGCGCGCCAGGGTCTGGTCGAGGACGGTGGGGGTGCTCCACGCGATGGCGTCGAACAGCTCCGGGTGCGGGGCGCGGAGCGCGATCAGCCAGTAGCCGCCATCGGCGGCGGGGCCGAGCGCGACGTCGGCGGGGCCGGCGACGGCGCGGCCCGCGGCCGCGATCGCGTCGAGCGGCGCGTGCGGCGCGTCGACGCCGAGCACGACCACGGGCGAGTTCCCTTCGGCGAACAATTGGGCCGAGGCATTGGCCATGCGGGCCCCGAGTGTCGCGCCCTCCTGGGGCAGACGACGCGCACCCGGCACGACGTGCTCGAACGGTGCGTCCGGCGGCCATACCGCCCACGTCACCGGCCAGCGCGTGGTCGCGAGGCGCGCGGCCAGATCCACTACGAAGGCGCGATAGAGCCGGCATGCGGCCGCGTCGCCGAAGGCGCGTGCCAGACGCGTCTTCACCCGGCCCGGGACCGGGTGTTTCGCCATCACGACGACCCGCAGGTCGACGTCAGTGCTCGGCGGGCCGGAAGGTCGCGACGTAGGCGACGACGGCATCGATCTCCGCTTCCGACAGCGTGCCTGCGAAGGGCGACATCATGGTCCCGGGACGCCCGTCGCGCACCGTCGCCTTCAACTGCGCCGGGGTGCGGGCGCGCCAGAACTCGGGATCACGGAAGTTGCGCGGCGGCGGCTGGATCGCCGCGGCCGCCGGTCCCTTGCCGTCGCCGGCATCGCCGTGACAGGGCGAGCACCGCTCGCGGTAGACCTTCTTCCCGACGGTGTTGTCGTCGGCATGCGCGCCGGTCGCACCGGCGACCATCAGCGCCGCCACCAGCCCCCAGGTCCACAGTGCCACGCGTCAGGCCTCGGCCGCGACGCGGCGCCCGAGCTCGCCGCTGGCATCGAGCTCGGCCAGCTCTTCGAAGCCGCCGATCGGATCGCCGTCGATGAAGATCTGTGGCACGGTGCGCCGGCCGCTGCGCCGGATGACGTCGTCGCGCAGGTCCGGATCGTCGCCGACGTCGAACTCCTCGTAGGCGATCCCGCGCGCCTGCAGCAGGCGCTTCGCCCGCACGCAGTAGGGACAGACCAGCGTGGTGTAGACCTCGACACGAGCCATCGCCCGATCATCGTGGCGTGAGCCTCCGGTCAAGGCAAGCGCGACGGTCGCGTTGACCCTCCGCGAGGCCGCGGGTAGCGTCCGGCGATGGCCGACCCCCGCATCACCGACGCGCTCGCCCGCCTCGTCGACCTGATGGCGCGCCTCCGGGCCCCGGGCGGCTGCCCGTGGGACCGCGAGCAGACCTACCAGACGCTGCGGCGCTACGTGCTGGAAGAGGCCTACGAGGTGGTCGACGCGATCGATCGCGGCCGCATCGACGAGCTGTGCGAGGAGCTCGGAGACCTGCTGCTCCAGGTGGTGTTCCAGGCCGACATCGCCACGGAAGCCAGCGACTTCACGCTCGCCGAGGTCGCGAACGGGATCGCGGACAAGCTGGTCCGGCGCCATCCCCACGTCTTCGGCGACGTCGTCGTCCGCGACGCCGACGAGGTGATCCAGAACTGGCGCCAGATCAAGGCGGCCGAACGCGCCGCAAAGGGCGGCGACACGAGCGTGCTGGCGGCGGTCCCGGTGGCGCTCCCCGCGCTGATCCGGGCGCAGGAGGTCGGCGGCAAGGCGGCCCACGTCGGCTTCGACTGGCCCGACCTGTCGAGCGTGGTCGCCAAGCTCGACGAGGAGCGGCGCGAGCTCGAGGCCGCCGTCGCCGGCCAGGACCCCGAGGCCGCCGCCCGCGAGCTGGGCGACGTGCTGCTGACGGCGACCAGCGTGGCCCGGCACCTCGGCATCTCGGCCGAGGATGCGCTCCGGGAGGCGACGCTGCGTTTCGAGCAGCGGGTGCGGGCCGTCGAGGCAGCCGCCCGCGAGCGCGGCACGGCGCTGGGCGATCTAGCCCCCGCCGAGCTCGACCGGCTCTGGCAGCAGGCCAAGCGCACGGTTTGACCGGTCTCCAGGCTCCTCCGCGCGAACGCGCGCTGACCGCCTTTCTGCGCGGCAGATCGCGCCTACCGGTCTCGCTGCTGGCGACTCGAAATCTCCATCGATACGAGCCGCGCGAGCGTGAGGGCGGGAAAGAGCTGCCCGATCATTCCTTCGAGATTCGCGAGCGAGCAGGCAACGGGGTTGATGGGCGTGATGTCGCCGTAGCCGACCGTCGTCATCGTCGTCATGCTGAAGTAGAGCAGTCGGGAGATCAGGCTCCGTGAACGGAGATCCGTGGCCGGAAAGCCGAAGGCCGCGGGATCGCCCAACGCGATCAGCTTGTATGCCAGCGCCCACACGAACGAGAGCAGCAGGTAGGCGGCGACCGCTCCCCGGATGCGGCGGAGGTCGATCGGTCCCGGCGCATACGCCTGGACGAGGAGCACGGCGGCAAGGACGACGCAGAACGCCAGCGACACGATGGTGTCGGCACAATCGAGCATGGTGTTCGGGTGAATGTAGCTCGTCCATCGGATGACGATGTTGACGACGCCGAGCGTGCCGAAGAGGACGGTGACACCGCGATGCCCGCGGGCCCTCAGCGCGATCGGGGCGGCCGCCACGACGAAGAGCGAGTAGACGACGGGCTGGAGTACGGCCGGCGTCGCTCGGAGCTGGAGGATGGGGTCGAGGATGAAGATGGCGACCACGAGCAGGGCGAGGAGCGCGCTGAGGCTCCAGTCACTCAACCAGAAGCGTGCGACCGATTCGTGGCGGGACGCGTTCAACGGTTCGAATCCCATTCCTTGAGTTTCTTCGCCGCGGTACCGAAGGGGCCGAGCTGGTAAATGGCCGCGCCCGCCGGCGAGAAGGTGAACGGCTCGAACGGTTCGGCCAGCATCTGGTCGAGGTAGTCCCGGGGGGCGACTCCGGTGCTGACGTGTGGATTGAAGTTCTCGCCAGTCATCTTCGGGACGAAGGTCGACACGTATTGAATCATCGCCGCGTCGGTGGCGGGATCGTCGTGCGGGGCAGTGAACGCGCCGATGGGCCCGGTCTCCACCACGAACGGCTTCACGGCCGCAATGACGTCCGCTTGCAGCTTGAGGAGTTCCGGCGACGGCCTTGCGCAAATGCCTGCGACGCCGACCGCTCCGGTCGGGGCATAGTAGTACTTGAACGCCTCCAGCTTCATCCCGGTCACATTGGCGCCGGCGAGAACCTGACCGGCGGCGGCATAGACCTCATCGAGGTCCGCCGTGCGGACGAAACGCTGAATCAGCGTGATGTGCGGACGGTGCGTCGCATCCAGCGCGAACCCCTTCGGGAAGACTCCGAGCAGGCGGGCGTTGTTGGCCTTGGCATGCTGGAGCATCGTGGCGTCCGGCTCCAGCAGTACGTCGATGGCCGTGACCGGCTCCTGCTCCACGGGGGGTGACACCTGCCCGGACGCGAAGACCTGCTTCCAATCGGTCTTCATGTCCACGACCGTCCAGCCCCGCCGGGGTGCTTCCTTCAGCGCGTCGACGAGCTTGCCGCTGCTCTTCGGGTTGGCGTCGTAGGCGTACTCGCGCTCGGCGTCGGTGTGGTGGACGATGAGGCCGAAGCTGGGGTGCGGATTGTCGATGGTGGTGTACTCCAGCATGGCCTGGTCACCGTCGCTGTTGCCGAAGCACGCAATGGGGCGGCGGCCGATGAATTGCCAGATCCCGACCGGCTTGCCGGCCTTGTCGTCCACGAACAGGTAGTCGAGCGTCTTCACCAGGACCGGGCCGCCGTCCCGGAGCTCGAACTTCGTCCGCCCCGTCGAGCCGACGACTTGCTCCGGTGGGATGCCGTACACGCGTTCCGTCCAGACCCGCATGAAGTCGGCGCCGCCGCCCGACACGATGAAGGTCTTGAAGCCGTTCGCCCGCAGGTAGCCCAGGACCTCCTGCATCGGCTCGTAGGTGAGCTGGTCGTAGGGCTTGCCGAAGCGGGGGTGCTTCGCCGAGGCGAGCCACGCCTGCACCCGGGCGTCGAAGTCTTCGGTCGTCATCCCGGCGTGCGTGAGCGCAACGATTCGCAGCAGGCCGTCGTGATGTGGACCGTCGAGCAGCTTGGCGACGTTGCCCGCGAGGGCCGCCTGCACCATGGGATCCGCGGCGAGCGTGGGCTCGTTCGGCGCACGGCGCTTGAGCTCGTCGAGCACGAACGCCATCTGAAAGGGTACGGGATCTTCCGGCCAGAGGGTGCCGTCGTTGTCGAAGACGGCGATGCGCTCGGCCGGCGGGACGAAGTCGGGAGCGCCATCCTTCGTCACCTTCGCGACGAACTCGGTGATGGACCGCTTGGCGGGGCCGTCGTTCCACGAGGGCAGCGGATCGGACTGTGCCCGGCCAGACGTGCCGGGCAGCAGGATGGCGCACAGCGCGAGCAGGCCCACGATCTGCAGGGGCACGAACCGTTTCATCGAGACCTCCATTCGAGAGCCGTTCGGTCGCGCGATGGGGCCGCCACACGCTCGACCATCGTGGGGCGTGACACGGCGGGGGCCTTCACCGAGGGGCCCCACTCGGCACCCGCCAGAATGGCCGCTCGACCTCTTCCAGCGGACGGCCCGGTTCGTCGGGCCGGAGTCCGTACCGCAGCATCGCGATGAGGTCGGCGCTCACCTCGGGGTTCGACGTGAAGTAGCTGTGGCCGAAGAGGTCGGTCCTGCCGCGGACCTGGATCACGTCGACGTCGCCCAGCCTGCGAGCCTGCTCGATCTGCCCCGGGGTCAGCATGGCAGCATCGAGGCGCCCGAGCCTGGCTAGGCTTCCGAAGAGCCAGCTCGACGTGGCGAGCGCTCTGTCGTCGGGCGACACGTAGACGGTCAGACGGAACCCAGGCGTCTGCTCGAACACCATTCGTGG
>Ga0335069_10004827_pt1 | contig 19888 bp, 9 predicted proteins | sample Lox_Sample_11_FD_206714 | JGI IMG/M metagenome (GOLD analysis project Ga0335069, IMG submission 206714) | Soil microbial communities from Loxahatchee National Wildlife Refuge, Florida, United States - Lox_Sample_1.1 | ecosystem: Environmental > Terrestrial > Soil > Wetlands | place: USA: Florida... | reverse complement strand
GCGGAAGTCAGTGATGGCGCTCGCAGCGTCGCCGGTCTGCAGCGCGAGGTTGCCGCGTAGCGTCAGCGCGTCGCCATCACGCGGCGCGAGCATCAGCACCTCGCCGACCAGAGCCCGGGCCTCGTCCGCACGGCCGGCAGTCACGTCCAGCGCCGCGATGCGGTTGCGGGCGGTGATGCCCTCAGGACCTTTCGGATCGTCGGCGATCACGCCGCGGTAGGTGGCGATCGCGGCGTCGTTGTGCCCGGCGCCGACCTGCAACCCGCCGAGTGCGAGCCGCAGCGCGAAGTTCTTCTTCGGGTCCTTCGCGATGTACTCGCGCAGCTTGCTCTCGCCCTGCTCGGGCGAGCGCTGGCCGCGCAGGAAGTCGACGTACGCGAGCTTGGCCTCGTCGCTGTCAGGGGTCGCGGCGATCGCGTCCTGCAGCGTGTGCTCGGCGTCGTCGAGCCGCTGGGCGCGCACGTAGAAGGCCGCGAGCTGGTAGCGCTGGCGCGCGTCCTTGGGCTTGAGCTCGACCAGCTTGCGCAACTGCTCCTCTGCCTGCCCGAGATCGCCGCCCTCGGCGTACAGGCTGGCGAGCACCTGGCGCAGGTCGACCGAGGCCGGCAGCCTGGCGAGCGTTGCGCGCAGCAGCTCGATGGCGCGCCCGGGCTCGCCCTGGCGGCGGTACAGGGAGGCGAGCAGCGCGACCGCATTCTCGCTGGTTGGCGCCAGCCTCACGGCCTGCTCGGCGTCGGCGAGGCCGCCGTCGACGTCCTTCTGCATCACCCGGGCCGCGCCACGCACGGTGATCAGGTCGGCGTCCTGCGGGTGCTTGGCGAGGCCGGGCTTCAGCACCTCCAGCGCGCGCTCGGCGTTGCCGGAGAACACCAGCACGCGCGCGAGGTTGGCGCGCGCCGCGACGTTGTCCGGATTGGCGTCGACCGCCCCCTGGTACATCGCATAGGCCTGGCGGATGTCGCCGAGCTTCTCGGCCACCTGGCCGACCAGGAAGCGCGCGTTCGAGTCGTTCGGGGAGATCTGCAGCGCGTTCAGGAACTCGACCCGCGCCTTGTCCAGGCGTCCGTCCTCGAGATACTTCTGGCCGCGCTCGATGTGGGCGGCGCGACGCGCGTCCGCGCCGCCACAGCCCTCGAGGGCCAGCCCTCCGAGCGCGACGACGACGATCAGCAGGGCGGCTCGTGAACGAAGGCTCATGGGGGTACCCGTGGCGACCTCAGGAAAGGGCGGTCAATGTAGGGGCCAGGGATGACGACTCCATGACGTCTGCACTACAGGATCGATACGCGCTGCCGCGCCACTGGGCGAGTCCGAGCAGGCCGGCGAGCGCCGAGGCCAGCAGCAGCCCGGTCGCGGGCACCGGCACCTGCGACACGAAGTCGACCTGCAGGGAGTAGGCACCGAGGTGCAGGGCGCTGCCGGACTGCACGTTGCCGCTCACGATGGCCGTGAAGCTGCCCGGCGCGGCGACGTCGAAGCTCACGGTGCCGGTGTCGGTGAAGCTGGTGAGCACCGTCGTCGAGTTGACCAGCGCGAAGCTCAGCGAGCCCAGCTTCTCGGGCCAGTCGAGGTCGGTCAGGTGCACGGTCAGCGTGCCCGGCGCATCGACGTCGAAGGCCGAAGTTACGGTCTGGCTGCCGCTGATCAGAGACGTGGCGGCGAGCAGCGTCTCGGCGCTGGCTGTCGAGCCGATGCCCGCGATCACCAGCAGGGTCAGCGCCCACAGCCAGCGGGCGGTGCGAAGGGTCTCAGTCATGGCGTCCTCCAGCGGCGACCAGCCGCTCAGCGGTGGCGGCACTGATCTCCGCAGTGCCGTGGTAGACGTATTTCTCGTACAGGTACTGGCGCAGCGAGCCGGCGAGGTCGGCGTTCTGGCCGTCGTCGGCAGGGCGGCGATTGAGCTCGCTGAGCTTCAGGGCGGCGTAGCGCTGCTGCGCGACGCTCAGCGCCAGCAACGAGACGTCCTCGGCGTCGACGCGGCGTGACGCCTCCGCGCCATCGTTGATGATCGACTCCAGCCGCGCGGCGTCCAGCTCGAAGAAGCGCACCAGCTCGGCGCCCGACTCCACGAAGACGGGGATCAGGCTGTCGCCGCGCGTCTTGGAGTCACACAGCGGCCAGAGCCGCGCCAGCATCCCCTTCACGGCAAAGCGGATCACGTCGGAGTCGCGTGCGCCCAGGCGCCGGGCGAGCCTCTTGATCTTCGAAACGTCCGAAGCACTCATGCGCATCGACATGGCCTGCTTGCGATTTTCGATCACGTTCGACCTCGATTCGTCGTGGGTTTGTTGCTGCGAACGCAGCAGACTGTAGGCAGGCAGTGTTGCACTTACCTTGCGTCCACATGACATCTGCACCGGGTTCGTCACGGCAGCGGCGGCGCCGCGGCTGAGACTTCGCGGACAGTCCCGCACCGCGTCGGTGGCAGCGGGAGCTCAGGCGATGCGGAAAAAAAATGCCCCACGCGATGGTGGGGCGAAGCATGCCCAGAGAGGCAATCGGTCGGGGGGTCGGTATCGGACGGGCAGCGTGCCCGGCACGCGTGACCCCGGCGTGACGCGCGCGTGAATGCTCGACGCGTGGACTTCTAAGGGTGCGGCGCCGTCGGCGCCGTGTAGCGGTGGTCCTGCGCGCGGGCGCGGTAGTCGTCGGCGAGGTTCTGCAGCCGCGTGCGCGCAATGCGCGTGAACGGATCGGCATGCGCCCAGAAGCCGCCGCGCTCGAGGCGGTTCACGACCTCCTCGTTCAGCGCGAGCAACTGGGCATTGTCGTTGACGCAGGCGGCGAGTTCGGTCTGGCGCTGCTGCAGCGACTGCTGCGCGGTCGCGCGATCGGTCTCGACTTCGCGCAGCGACTGTGCGGTCTCGCGGAACTTCGCGATCAGCTCCTGCATGCGCTCCCTGGTCTGCGCCAGTTCACGGTCGGTGGCGTCGCGCTCGCGCGCGCTGGCCGCCGCCTGCGCCGCGGAGGTCTGCGCCCTGCGGTCGAGCGCCGCCTGGTCCACCTTCACTGCGTCGCGCTCCTTCCTGACCTGCTCGAGCTCCTGCTTGAGCCGCTGGTTCTCGGCCTGCAGCGCGGTGCGCTCCGAGCCGAGCTGTTGCAGCTGCTGCATCAGCTGCGCGCTCGCGCCACCACTCTCGCGCGCGGTCTGCGCCGGCGCCACGGGCGCCAGGCCGCAGCCGAGCAGCGCCAGGATGAGGACTCGTCGCGTGTCGCGCATGCTTGGTCCGTCCCCGTCAGAACTGCCCGGTCAGGTCGATCTGCCAGATGTCGATGCCGAGCGGCGGGCCGTCGATCTCGTTGGCGCTCAGGTACCGCAGGCGCAGCCCGACATGCGGCGTGAAGGAGTAGTCGGCGCCGAAGTAGTAGCCCTGGGCATCGGTGCCGCCAAGGTGGAAGTCCGAGTCGGTGAAGGCGTCGAGCACGGCGTCGCGCTGCACGTAGCGGTAGCCGAACAGCGCGCGCCAGGCGCGCGCCTGCGCGAGGCTCGCGGAGCCGAAGGCGATTTCCGCCTGGTAGCCGGTGACGCGCGGAGGCACCACGCGGCCCAGCAGTGCCGCCACGCGGCCCGCATCGTAGCCGACGTTGCGCACCCAGTCGGCGGCCAGCCCGAGCTTGTAGCCCGGCGTCAGTCTCCAGTCGAACGAGGCGCTGGCGTTGAGCAGCCGGTACTGCGCCGCGAGCGCGAACAGGTTGGTACTGGAATCGGTGTCGTTGCGGATGTCGACCAGCGTGTTGCCGCGCTGCAGGAACACCGGCGCGGTGAAGTCCAGCAGCGTGCTGTCGAGTGCGTTCATGCGCCCGGTGACGTTCTCGTAGTCGTAGTAGCCCGCGTTCACGCGCAGCCGACTGCCGTGATCGAAGGCGTATTCGAGGCCCAGCTGCCCGCCGTACAGCCACTTGTCCTTCGGTGACAGCTCCACCTCCTGCAGCGGGAATGCGCCCACGGTCAGGTAAAGGTAGCGTCCGTACGGCGTCAGGCGCGACAGGCCCAGCCGGTAGCTGGCCGCCAGCCCCTCGAAGGTCAGGTCGCTGTCCCACACCAGATCGGTCGTCGCCGCGAACGGGTTCGGCATGCGTCCCGCCCACAGGTGCAGTGCGTTGCGCCCGCTGTAGCTGTGCGTGTACCACTTGAGGTAGCCGAGGTCGAACTGCGTCTGGTAGCGGCCGCCGTAGTTGCCGAGCGTCTGGTTGGTCGAGACCGCGTCGCGCAGGTTGCCGGTCGTGAGCCGCGCGCCCAGCGACCAGCCGTGCGCGAGGTCGACGTCCATGCCCAGGCGGATGCGCTCGCGCACCCGAAAGCGGTCCTCGGTGGTGTTCATGAACGCGGCGAGGCCCGCCTTGCCGATGCCGCCCTTGTCGTTGATGTTGAGGATGTTGTAGTAGACGTTGCGCGCGTTGTCGCTCGCGAACAGGTCGTCCTCGGTGCGCACGCGCACGTCGCCGCTCAGGCGCACGCTCTTTGCCCACTCGGGCAGCGCGCCCGGCACGCCCCAGCGGTCGGCCTTGGCTTTCTTCAGCACCTCATCCGTGACCTGCGGCGCGAGCTCGGCAGCGACTTCCTTGCGGATCTGCTCGCGCACGATTTCCGGCACGTACGGCACGCGCACCGCATTCGCCTCGGCCTTCTCCTGCGCCTCCGCCGCGGCCGCCTCCTTCGCGGTGTCGCTCGCGGCCTTGGCCTGGGCGTTCTTGACCATGGTCTCGGCCTGCTCGCGCGTCAGCACGCCGCGCTCGACCAGCCCCTGCAGCAGGTTGATGACCGTGTTGCGCAGCTCGGCGAGGCTCTTGTCGTCCTGCGCGGCGGCTGCGGACGCGCCACCGCCGAAGGCCAGCGGGGCGAGCAGCAGTGCCGTGATCAGGGCGGTGCGGATGCGGGCCATCGTCGGGTACTCCATCTGGGCAGTCAGGTCGCGTGACTTCAGGCGCGGGAAACGATGCGCAGCACGACCGGCTGCGGCGTGTCGGCCGGCGGCGCCTGCGAGAACCGGCCGTGGCGCCCGAGCTCGGCCTCGATCGCCTGGTCGCGGCGCGCGTCGCCGGTGGACTGCGCCAGGCGGATGCGTTCGATGCTGCCGTCGTCGCGCAGCCAGATGCGTACCGCGACCGAATACGAGCCCTTGCGTGCCTCCGGCACGTTCTGCAGCCACTCGAGGATCTCGCTCTTCACGAGGCCGCCGTACCAGGCGAGCGCGCTGCCGCCGCTCGCGAGCAGGTCGCGGCCGCCCTTGCGGCCGACCAGGCCGAAGGCGTCGCCGCCCGCACCGCCTTCGGCGTCGACGCCGAGCTGCTCGGAGGGCGGCGGCTCGTTCGACGGTGTCGGCTCGGCCTCCGGCGGCGGCTCGTTCTCGACCAGCTTTTCCTCTTCCGGCGGTGGCGGCGGTGGCGGCTGTTCCGGCGGTGGCGGCGGCGGGCGGATCACCTGGATCTCCTGCACCACCCTCTTCGTCGGCGGCGGCTTGCTGTTCATGAAGCCATGCACGAACCAGACGAAGCCGCCGCCCAGCGCCAGCAGCAGCGCGCCGAGTCCGCCGACGAACAGGTAGCGGAAACGCTGCGCGCGGCCGTTCACTTGACGATCCTCTGCGTGACGAGTCCGAGCTGCGTGATCTCGAGCCGCCCCAGCAGGTCGAGCACCTCCACCACCCGCTGGTACTGGATGCTCGAGTCCGCCTTGATGATCACCGGCAGGTCGGGATTCACCGCCTTGTACTGGCGCAGCAGGTTCTCGAGCTCCGGCATCGTCACCGGGAAGGTGTCGAGGTACACGGTGCCGTCGGCGGTGATCGAGATCGCCTTGGTCTTGTTCTCCGCGAGGCTCTTCTGCGCGCTGGCCTTCGGCAGGTTGACCTTGATGCCCTGCACGGTCGCCGTCGTCATGATGATGAAGATCACCAGCAGCACGTACGCGAGGTCGAGCAGCGGCGTGATGTTGATCTGGTCGTAGACGTCGTTGTCGCCACCGGGGGCCGCGGCCATGGCAGTGCTCCTTGCGACCCTACGAGTAGGTCTCGGCGATCTGCGTCACGAACTCGTCGACGAACACGCGCATGTCCGCACCGATCTCCTTGATGCGCGTGTTGAGGTAGTTGTAGCCGAACAGGCAGGGGATCGCGACCCCGAGTCCGGCCACGGTCGCGACCAGCGCGGCCGCAGTGCCCGGCGCGATCGCGTTGATGTTGACGTCGCCCGAGGCCGCGATCGCCGCGAAGGTGATCATGACGCCGACCACGGTCCCGAGCAGCCCGAGGAACGGGCCGCCGGCGATCGAGATCGTGAGCCACACCATCTGCGCGCTGAGCCGCTGCGTCATGCGCGTCAGCGACGCGTCCAGAGTCGCGCGGATCGCCTCGATCGACTGCGGCGACAGCACGCGTGCGCGGTCCGCGCCCGCGGCCTGGCCCTCGAGGCGCTTCATCGCCTCCTGCATGCCGTGGTGGTACAGCCGCCACAGCGTCGAGACGCCGAACGCGCTGCGGCGCGCGGTCAGCATCTCGACCATCTGCGATTCCTGGCCGGTCTCGAACGCCGACTGCTCCTCGGCGCTGGCCTTGCCGCCCTCGCGCCGCTCCAGCGCCGCCGGGTCGGTGCCCATCCTGCGGTACTCCGCGAGGAAGCGCGCGTTGCCGGCGGAGACGCGGTTGAGGTAGATCAGCTTGCCGATCATGATGACGACCGACATCGCGAACAGCAGCGCGAGGATGCCGATGATCACCCAGCCGTCGACCGTGACGTTGCGCAGCGTGGTCGCGAAGTACGACTGGCTACCCGCCTCCTTCTGCGCGTCGCCGCCGTAGACGACCAGCGGAGCGACCATGCCCTGGCTGCGCGCGGCGGCCAGCAGCCACTCGGTCGGCCGCGCGACGTTCGCGACCTCGAGCTCGTCGAGCTCGCCGGTGAGGAAGTGGTCCCCCTTGCCCGAAGCGCCGATCGTGAGCACGCCGCCGAGGTCCGGCAGCGTCGCCGGCGCGCTGCCGGCCTCCGTGCCGTCGACGATCAGCGTCAACTGGCCGTTGCCGGCGCGTACCGCGACGTGGTGCCACTCGCCGCTCGACAGCGGGCCGCCGGCCTGCGTCACGCTCACCGGTGCGGCGCCGCCGTCGATCTCCGCGAAGGCCTGCGCACCGTCGATACCGAGCACCAGCGCGCCGCCGGCGTCCTCGAGGGCCGCGACGTAAGCGCGCTGCTGGGGCGCATCGATGCGCACCCACGCGGAGATCGTCAGGCCCTGCGCCGGCGCCAGGTGCAGAGCGCTGGTGGCGGGAATGCTGATCGAGCCGCTGCCGTTGAACTTCGCGCCCGCGCCGATCAGCGACGCCGGGTTCACCTCGGCCGTGAAGGTCGAGGGCTCGGTCTTGTAGCTGGTGACGTCCTGCGGCGTGCCCGGCCCGCCGCCGAAGTGGTACACGAGCGCCTGGTGCACGTCGTAGGTGCCGCCCGCGTCGGCGCCGGCCTTGGCCTGCTTGTTGCCGTAGTACAGGAAGATCTTGTCGGTGTTCGCGCTGGCGGTGAGCCGCGGCACCTGCACCCACACGAAGGCGAGCTGCGCCTGCGCGTCGTAGCGCTCGACGTGGAACTTGAGCGGCGTCTTGTCATCGGCGGCGACGAAGCGCAGGTCGGCGCCGTCGGGCGCGGTGTCACCGAAGTAGTTGAAGTTGCCGAGGCTCAGGCGCACCAGGATCGGCACGTCCGTCGGGCTGCCGGCGATGTCGGCACCGGTCTTCGTAAGGTCGAAGCTGATTTCCTTGCGATAGGCCCAGTCGTTATTCCACCAGGCGCGCGCCTCCGGGCCGACACCCAGACCGAGGAGGACGAACAACGCGGGCAGGAAGCCCGAACGAACCCAGCGCATGCAGCGGCTCTCGTGCAGGAATGGGAAAGACAGGGGGCCGCCGACCATCCCGGCCTGCTCCCGACCGGGGAATTATTGTCAGCGCGTGTGACCGTTTTGTTGCGCCGGGCCCGCAATCGCGCGCCTGGCGATGAGAGCGGCGAGTTCCCCCGCCATGGCGGCGAATACGCCCGCCCAGTCGCCGGGCCGTGACTGCCGGAACAGGCGCATCGTCGGGTACCACGGCGAGTCGCTGCGAACGGTGAGCCAGCGCCAGTCCGAGTTCGTGTGCAGCGCGACCCACACTGGCCGGCCGAGGGCGCCGGCCAGGTGCGCGAGCGCGGTATCGGAGGTGACCACGAGGTCGAGGCTGTCCAGGATGGCGGCCGTGTCGAGGAAGGCCTGCGGGCCGGCGTCGAGCTCCGCGCCGAAGGACAGGACGCGCGGCGCGAAATCGATCGCGGCAAGCTGCTCGCCGCCTGCACCCACCTGCAGGCTGACCAGCCGCACGCCTTCGAGCGCGGCCAGCGGTGCGAACGCCGCCAGCGGCACGGAGCGGCCGCGCAGCGTGCCGCGCTCGGCGCCGGGATTGCCCTGCCAGGCGATGCCGACGCGCACGGCCGGCGCCACCGCCTCGAGGCGCGCTCGCCAGCGCGGCGCACGCGCCGGGTCCGCGCGCAGGTACGGCATCCTGGCGGGAATTCGCTCCACGCGCGTGCCCAGCAAGCGCGGCAGGCTGAGCAGCGGCAGCCACGCCGGGCAGGACGGCGCCTCGCCGTGCGGCACCACCGCGTCGAAGCCGTCGGCGGTCGCCAGCAGCGCCACGAGGCGTGGGTCGCACTGCAGCGTCGCGCGCACGCCACGCGCGCGCAGCAGCGCGCCGTAGCGCACGAACTGGATCGCATCGCCCAGCCCCTGCTCCGCCACCACCCGCAGCGGCCGATCGAGCGCGTCGAGGCCCTGGACCCAGTGCACGGCGCCGGGCGGTGGCGTCGGCCGCACGACGCCGGCCAAGCGGCTCTCGTAGGCTTCCCAGCCGCGCGCGAAATCGCCCGCCTTCAGCAGCGCGACGCCGTAATTGAAGCGCGCAATCGCCCTCGTGGGGTCGAGCGTCAGCGCGCGCTCGAACGCGGCCAGCGCCTCTTCGAGGCGCCCCGTGTGCTGGAGCGCGATGCCGAGGTTGTTGAACGCGTCGGCATCCTCAGGCCCGCTCGCGACCACGCGCTGCAGAGGCTCCAGGGCCGCATCGAACAGCCCCAGGCTGTTGAGCGTGCTGCCGAGGCCGCGCAGCGCGGCCACCGATTCCGGGCGCAGCTCGAGGGCCGCGCGAAACTCGGCGAGCGCCTCCTCGAGCGCGCCGGTCAGCGCCAGCGCCGTGCCGAGGTCGCAGTGCCAGTCGGCGTGGGATCGGAGCTCGACGGCCCGCCGCAGCGATGCCAGCGCCTCGGCCGGCCTTCCGGACTCGATGAGCGCCGCGCCGTAGTTGTGCAGCGTCATCGCATCCTCCGGCGCGAGCTGCAAGGCCCGCTCGAAGGCCGTTATGGCCGCGGCGAAGTCCTTCTGCAGCGCCGCCGCGACCGCGTCCAGCCGCAGCGCCTCGATGTCCCGGGAATCGCGGCGCAGCAGCACGCGGCAGGCCGCGCGCGCATCGTGGACGCGGCCGGCGCCGAGCAGCGCGCGGACCTCAGCGTGCGACATCGCCAGCGTGACTGGCGGCGTCGCGCAGCGCCGCGCGCACCTCGGCGAACACCGGTTCCCACTCGCCCAGCCGGCGCTGGCGGAACAGCCGCATCGTCGGATACCAAGGCGAGTCGGCGCGCCCCATGAGCCAGCGCCAGTCGCTGCGCGCGTGCAGCAGCACCCAGACGGGCCGGCCGAGGGCGCCGGCGAGGTGCGCCAGCGCCGTGTCCGAGGTCACGACCAGATCGAGCGACATCAGCAGCGCGGCGGTGTCGAGGAACGCCTGCGACCCGCGGTCGCAGTCCTCGCCCGGTACGCGAATGCGGTCGCCGAAATCCACCTGCGCGAGCTGCTCGGCGCCGTAGCCCGCCTGCAGGCTGATCAGGGTGATGCCCTCGAGTTCGGCGAGCGGGCGGAACTGCGCCAGCGGCGGGCTGCGGCCGCGCAGCCAGCGGATCTCGACTTCCGGGTTGCCCTGCCAGGCGATGCCGACCCGCAGGCCGGACGGGCTCGCGTCGAGGAACTCGCGCCAGCGAGCGACCCGCTCGGGCTCCGCGGCAAGATACGGCACCGTGGCGGGAACCGACGACAGGTCGGTGCCGAACATGCGCGGCAGGCTCATCAGCGGGAACCAGGCGTGCCCCTCCCGCGGGAACTCGTGGCCATGCGGGACGACGGCCTCGTAGCCGCCGGCGCTTCCGAGCAGACGCGTCAACTGCAACGGGCACTGCAGGATCGCCGTGATGCCACGCTCGCGCAGCAGCGCGCCGTAGCGCGCGAACTGGATCGCGTCGCCGAGGCCCTGCTCGGTCACCAGCACCAGGCGCTGCGGCGGTCGCGCGAGCGAGCCGTCCCAGCGCACCACGCCAGGCGGCTCGTGCAGGCGTACCGCGTGACGCAGCCGGCTCTCGTAGGCGTCCCAGCCGCGCCCGAGCTGGCCCGACTTCAGCAGCGCAATGCCGAGGTTGTGACGCGCAGCCGCAGAGTCGGGCTGCAGTGCCAGCGCCTGCTCGTAGCTCGCCACCGCCTCGTCGAGCCGGTCGAGCTGCTGCAACGCGTGTGCGAGATTGTTGCGCAGCTGGAAGTTGCGCGGCCAGCGCGCGAGCGCCGCGCGGAACACCGCCACGGCGCCCTCGGCGTCGCCGCTGTCGACCAGCGTGTTGCCATAGTTGTTCTCGGTCGCGACCGTCGCGCCCGGCGCGCGCGCGCGTCGCTGCAAGGCGAGCGCCTCCTCGAAGCGCCCCTGCAGCCGCAGCGCCTCGCCGAGGTTGGTCAGAGCTTCCACGCCACGCGGCTCGAGCTCGGTCGCCCGACGCAGCGGCGCGACTGCCTCGGCGTGCCGGGCGAGGGCGTTGAGCGTGCAGCCGAGGTTGCACAGTGCCTCCGGCATATCGGGCTGCAGGGCCAGCGCGCTGCGATAATGACCGACGGCCTCCTCCAGGCCGCCGGTCAGCGACAGCGCGTTGCCGAGATCAAGGAACCAGCCCGCGACCGCACGCGCCTGCGCGGCGCGCCGCAGCCAGATCACCGCCTCGGCGCGCCGGCCGGACTCCAGCAGCGCGATCCCGTAGTCGTGCAGCGTCCCGGGGTCGTCGGGCTCACAGCGCAGCGCTTCGCGGAACGCCGCGAGCGCCGCGGTGAAGTCCTTGGCGAGCGCGCAGGACACGGCCAGCAGCCGCCAGGCTTCGGCGCGTTGCGGCTCACGCTCGGCAAGCGCTGCGCCGACGGCGCGCGCCTCGGCGAGCCGCCCCTGCTGCAGCAGCGCGCGCGCATTGGCCGCGGACACCGCCAGCGGTACCGTCCGACGCTCGCGCTTGCCGACCTCATTGCCCACGGCGCACCGTTACGTCGACTCAGCGCTTCGCGTTGCGCTTCAGGCACTCGACGTCGTTCGGCTTGCAGGCCTCCTCGCCGAAGCCCTCGACGAACACATCGAGCCAGCCGAGCGCGCTGGCCGCGAGCGGCGCCGGCTGCTGCGCGGCGCTGGATTCGCCGAGTGCGCCCTTCGAGCTCGAGGACGAGGCGCTGCTCGCGACCGCCGAGGCGCCGGACAGCGAGGCGCCCAGGTTGCTGACGTCGGAGGGCACGCCGGTCGAGCTGCCACCGACCTGGATGTTGTCGAGGCCGACGACCTGGCGCGCGGCGACGTTGAGATTGCCGGCCGAGCCGATGCCGGCGTCGCCGGCATTGACGATGCCGGCGGGCGCGATCAGGTCGACGTCGCCGGGGGCGACGTTCGGGTCCGTCACGATCGCGCGGATGCCGCTGCCGGCAACGGCACCGGCGAAGTTGACGCTCACGTTGCCCTTGTCGTCGACCGTGATCGTCGGCGGCGGCGCCGACACCGCGGACTTCGCGCCGCGGCCGGCGTCGATGTCGCCGGTCGTCGACCAGATCGCGATGTCGCCACCGCCGAGCGTGAACACGCGCGAGGAGTTCACCAGCACGTCGCCGCTCGCGAAGATGTCGACGCTGCCGGCGCCCTGCGCGACGATGCCGAGCTCGGCGGCCGTGCGCTTCGGCGCGCCGGGCGGCGGTACCGCGAGGCCGACGTCGACGTGACCACCGGGCGCGAGCAGCGAGATGCTGCCGCCGCCAAGCGTGTACAGCCGGCTGAAGGACAGCAGGATGTCGCCTGAGTACGGGTTTGCGCCGCCGCTGCCCGTGTCGCGGCTGCCGGGGAAGAGCGCGTCGATCGCGGCATAGCCGCGCGCGAAGTCCGTGCCGGGGTCCTTGTTGGCTTCGCGGCCGGCCTGCACCAGTTCGCGGAAGAAGAGCTGCACCAGCAGCGGACGCTGCAGGTCGGCACCCAGCGACTTGAAGATGGCAAGCGCCGCGTCGTAGCCGAGCCCCGACTGGCCGGTCTGCGACTCGACGTACTGCACCAGCAGCGCTTGGTAGTCGTCCGAGGGCTGCACGACCTCAGCGAGGAATGCCGCCGGGTCGAGCGCCTGCTTGAGGCCGGCCAGCACCGTGAGGTCGGCGCCGTCCGGGCTCGTGATGTTCGCGTTGCCGAGTCGCCCGGTCGTCGTGATGCCATGCGAATAGCCGAGATCGACGTCGCGACCCGCGACCACGTCCAGCCGTCCCGGACCGCCCACCTGCACAGCACCGCTCGCAGTGCGGTACTTGACGTCGCGACCCGCCCAGATCAGCGTCTGATCCGTCAGGTTCACGTTCTGGCTGTCGAGCGACAGGTCGAGCACGTCCCGGTCGGCAACCAGCCGCGCAGCCTTCGGGAGCAGCAGGTTGCCGCCGCCGACGATGTCGCGGCCGGCCGAGATCAGCACCGGCTGCGCGTCGCCCGTGTGGCGCGCGCTGAGCTGGCGCCGCGAGGCATAGTCGATCGGCGCGGCCAGGGCGTTCAGCGCCGACGGCTGCAGACTGTCGGGCGCGTCCGACATCGTATAGTAGGCGTTCGTGACGACGTCGCGCGCCGCGAAGACATCGAGCTGGCCCGTGTTGCTCGCGTACTGGATCGGATTCTGGCCCGCGAGCGTAACGTCGCCGCCGAGCGCACGCAGCGCGAGGTTCGGCGGCAGCAGCATGATCGCCCAGTCGCCACCCTCGTCGGCGACCGCGTCGCCGGTGTACTGGCGGATATCGTCCTTGACCGGGTTCACGGTGACGCTGCCGGCGATGCTGGTCAGCGCCAGGCTCGAGCTGTCGTCGTAGGTGAAGAAATAGGACTGGCCGTTGAACCCCTGGCCGTTGCGCGTCTGCCGCAGCACGGTCGGGTTGAGCGCCGTCTCGAGATACACGTCCCCGCGAGCCGCGAGCGCAACCTCGGCCTGCTGGATCGACAGCACGGTACCCAGGCTGTCGGTGCCGAACGTCGACGGCCGCGTGCGCGTGAACGCGCCGCCGGCCGTCAGCCGGTCCACGCCGGCGGTCATGTGGAACATCGAACCGCCGATGTCGTTGCCGGCATCGACCGTCAGCACACCGCCGCGCCGCTGAACTAACGTGCCGCCCTGCACCTGCCCCGAATCGGCCGCCGCGGCCGCCAGCTCGCGCACGTCGTGGCCGGCGCGGATCGTGAGGTCCCCGCCGCCCAGCGTGCCCACGTTCCAGCCAAATTGCTGGGCATCGACGCCCCACTCGGCCGGCGTCGCGCCCGAGCCGATGCGCCGCTCCCATTCGGTGACCGGCTGGCGGACGTCGTTGCCGACAATGTCGTTGCCGGCCGTCAGCTGCAGCGCGCCGCCGTTTGTCGGGAAGGCCGCGAAGACGCGGGTGCGGATGTTCGTGTAGGTCGGAAGCGCTGGGTCGAGCTGCCCGCCGGTGTAGACCGCGGCCACGGCGCCGTCGCTCGTCGTCGCGAAGCGGATGTCGTGCGCCGCGGCGAGTTCGAGGTCGCCGGTCCCGGTGCGGACGATCGCGTCCTGGATCACGAGGTCGCCGCTGCCGCCGCCGAGCACGCCGAGAGGATCCGCCGCAGCGAGATCGGCCCCGGCCGTGAACCGCAGCGTCGTCGAGCGATCCGCGCGCACCTCGAGCCGCGCGCCGGCGCCCGTGCCGACGGCGCTGAAGCCGTCCGAAATCGTGCCGCCATCGATCGTGAGATTGCCGGTGGCGCGAACCGTGACGGCGGCCGGCGCCGCATCGCTGCCGAAGCGCCAGCCGCTGAGATCGACATCGCCCGACAGCGTCAGATCGCCGTCGCGCCGCAGCTCCAGTCCCGGTTGGATCAGGAGCGGCGTGCCGCCCGCAGGCGTCAGCCGCGCACGGATCGCCGGCTCGGCCGTCGTGACGTAGTTCGCGAGATCCGCCTCGTAGGTTGCGAGATCGGCGCTGGTCAGGGTCGCCGGCACCGCGTCGTAGGCCAGCACCGGCTCGACCGCGAAGTAGTCGACGCCGGTCGCGCTTGCGCCGATGGCATCGATGGCGACGTCGCCATTGCGCGCGGCCGCGCGCAGCAGCACGTGGCCGTTGGCGGTCGCGCCGCTCGTGTCGATACTCGACCCGGTGTCGAGCCGCACGCTGCCGTTCGCTGCGCCCAGCGTGATGACGCCGCCGCGCCCCAGCCCGGCGAGGCCACGCGCATGCAACGCGCCACCGGCGAGCAGCGTGACGTCCTGGCCGGCGTACAGGTCGATGGCGCCGCGCTGGTTGTCCGAGTCGGCGCTGATCTGGCCGGCGACGTGGATGCTGCCGGTGTCGGCGGTCAGCGCGACGCGGCGCGCGGCGAGGCTCGCGCCGGCGGCGAGGTCGAGATCGCCCTGCGCGACGCGATAGCTCTGCAGCTCGCCGAAGCCACCCGTCTGCACGAGTGCGGCAAGGCCATTGAAGTCCGGCAGCGTGCCGGCGTCGACCGTGAAGCTCGCGCCGCGCGCGCCGCTGGCCGCCGTGCCGAGCAGCGTGCCCTGCGCATCGACGGCGCCACCCGCGGCGAGCACCAGCGAGCCAGCGTCCGCCGTCCCGGCGCCACCGACGGCCAGCGTCGAGCCCTGCGCCGCGAGCAGATCCGTACCCGCTTCCAGGCGGATGGTGCCGCCTGGCGCGCCCACGCTGCGACCGCCGGCCGTCACCTCGACGCCGCTGACGTCGATCCTCCCGCCGTCGTCGACCGTCAGCGTCGAATCGGCGTGCAGCGACACCAGGCCAGACGGCAGCACGATACGGCCGCTGACTTCGAGCGATTGGCCGCTGATCGCGAGCGCCCCACCGAGCCCGGTGGCCGCAGCGCCCTGATCTGCGCCGTTGGCGAGCACCCGCACGGCGCCGCCGGCCGCGATGCGCGCATCGGCGCCGGCGGCGGTAGTCACGCGGCCGGCAGCGAGATCGAGCGCGCCGGCGGCATTCAACGCGACATCGCCGGCAGCCGCGAGCGAGCCCGTCGCGGACAGCGCGCTGCTCGCGAAGCCCTCGAGCGCGAGCGTGCCGGTCCCGTCCGCGTTGCCGGAGGCGAGTGTCAGGTCCTGGCTCGCGATGCTGAGCATCGCGCTGCCCGCGGCCGGCGCCGCGCCGGCGTCGGTGCCGACGCCCTCGAGGCGCACGGCTTTCGCAGCGAGCACCACCGGCACCGCCGCGCCCGGTGCGCGGATCGCGGCGGCCGAGAGCGTCAACGAACCCAGCGTGCCGGTCGCGGGATGCGCGGCGTCGCCGATCGTCGTCGCGGACAGGAAGTCGATCGTGCCGCTTGCCGCGAGCCGCGCGGTGGAGCCGTGCTGCAGCGCTGCGACCAGCGTCGGTGTCAGCGTGATCCCATCCCCGACCGGCTGACCCGCAAAGCTCAAGTGCCGGCTGCCGAGGTCCCAGCGCGCACCGTCGCCGGACAGCGTGCCCGAGAGGTCGGCGCCGCTCGGCGCGTCGACGAACAGCGCGCCGCGCGTCGCGAGGCTCGCGCCCCCGGCGACCGTGACCTGGCCACCGCCGCTGCCGGTGCTGCCGCTGCGCGTCAGCACCAGATGCGACGTGTCCGACACCGACAGCACCGCGGCGTCGCCACCGACGGTAACGGCGGAATCCGCGAGGCCCGTCACGGCGTTGCTGCCGGCCGCCGAGTGCGTGCTGACCGAGGCGCCGGCATCGAGCGCGATCGAGTCGTGCGCGACGGCGATCAGCTCGTCGAGCGCGAGCTGCGCCCCGCTCGCGAAGCGCACCGAGTCGGCCTGTACGTCGATCGAACCGGTGCCGGCGCTGCGCGTGCCGCCGAGCAGCAGGCTCCCCGGGTTCCAGCTCTCGAGCACGCTGGCATCGAGCTGCACGACGCCCGCGGCGCTGTTGCCGCGGGTTGCGGTGATCTCGAGGTTGGTCGCGGAGATGTCGATCGCCGCACCGCGCCCGCCGTTCGCCGCCGCCGACAGCACGCTCGCCTCGGTCGTCAGCGCATTCTGCACGGCGATCGACAGCGAGCCGGCGTCCGCGGGCACCGGCACGTAGGTCGTGCCGTCCTGCTTGGCCGCCTGGGCGCGGAAGAAGGTCGAGGCGAGGCTGTCCTGGTAGGTGGCGAGGTTGCGCGCGCTTGCCCCGATGCTCACTGCAAAGCCGGAATAGCGCGTATCACCGATACCGGTGTTGCCGAAGGTGCGATACCCCGCGATCACCGTCGAGCCGTCGGCGAGCGCGACCTGCGTGCCCGGCTGCAGATCGGTGTAGCCGGACACCGCGCGCACCAGGTAGGCGCCGGGGAGCAGCGCGTAGCGCGCCGGCAGCAGCGTGTACACCCCGGGCGCGAGCCCATCGACGCCGGACAGATAGACGCTGTCGCCGGGCTTGAGGTCGGAGCTGGTGTATTCCTGGGTGTCGTTCGGCCCCTGCTGGCCCTTGATGGAAGGGATCACCGCGTACAGACCGGCGGCCACACCGGCGGCGAGCGCATCCTTCGATCCGCCCGTACCCGGTACGAAGGTGTAGGCGTACAGGTCGCCGCCGCCGCGCAGGTCGACGGTCGCGCCCTCGGCCATGTCGACGTCCGGCGCGGCGATGCGGACCGCGCGATCGGGCAAGCCGGACTGCGACACCGGATTGGTGCCGAAGTTGTAGACCCAGTCCTGCGAGGAGCCGTTGACGACATTGCCGAAGGGGATCACCGCGCCGTCGGCCGACACCGAGGTCACGCTCCCGCCGAGGAGCTGCACCGACTGGTTGCCGTCGAGCGCGATCCGGCCGAAGGGCGCGAGCAGCGTGCCGCCCTGGATGATGTGGTCGGCACTCAGGCGCAGCATGCCGCCGGCAGACAGCGGCGTGCCAGGCGAGACGCCGGCCTGCGCGATGCGCAGCGTACCGCCGCTGCCCGCGGTGAGGGTAATCGCATACTGCGTCTCGGTCGTCGGGTAGATGCGTGCCGCGGCGAGCGTCAGATCGCCGCTCGCGGCGAGCCCGCCGTTGATGGCGCTCGAGGTCGCGACGCCGCGCAGCTGCAGGTCGCCGCTACTCGAGATCGTCGCAGTGCCGACATGCTCCAGCGCCAGCGCGCCGACGAGATCGACCGCCTCGCCACGCACCTCGAGCTGGCCGTAGCCCGCGCTCGAGTCGGGCACCGCGGCACCCGGCAGCGTCGAGCCGAGCGCGACGTACGGCGCGTGCAGCGTCACGGGCGCACCGGCCGCGACGTCGATGCGCGCGCTGTCGACGATCAACGCGCGACCGAGGTCCAGGTTCACGCCGCCGTCGAAAGCGACGCCGCTCGCGCTGCCGGCGACCGAGTCGCGCGCCCGCAGCGTCAGCGCGTCCACGCCGCTGGCCGCGATACGGCCGGTGTCGAGGATCGCCTGACCGCTCGGCAGGGCGGTACCCGTGTACGTATCCGGGATCACGCGCACGACGCGCGGCGCGGTGGGAAACGTCGCCGCAAGACCCGGATCGCCCGGCAAGGTGCGCACCAGCTCCACGGTCAGCGAGCCGCCCGCGGCGCGCGCGGCCCCGTCGCCTACCCCGGCGTGAGCCTGCAGGTTGCCCGCCAGCAGGATCGACTCGGCCGCGCGCAGGTCGACGGCGCCCGCGGCGCTGGCGACCGTCTGGTGGAGGTAGCCGCCGGCGGCGGATTCGGTGGGCAGATCGAGCGCGGCCTGCGTACCCGATACGTCGAGCAGCGAGCCGCTGCGGACCACGATGGCACCGCGGTCGGCGAGCAGGTTGATGGCGCCGCCTCCGAGCACGTTGCCGAGTGCGAGCCCGGTGTCGGGCGTGGGCTGCAGCAGCGTCGCCCCGGAGACGTCCAGCACGGCGCTGCCGCCCACCTCGATGCGCAGGTTCGGGTCGTAGCCGCTGTCGAGGCTGGCCGCGGGCGTCGGCACGCTCGCGGTGATCGTGCCGCCGTGGCTCGCGATGCTGCCCTGGATCGAGACGCCGCCGACGGAGCTGAACGTGAACGCCGACCCGGCCGCGCCGCTGATCGAGCTGCCGGCCTCGATGGCAACGGCGCCGATGCCCTGCTGCTGCTGCGGATCGGTGCGCAGCGTCAGCGTCGAGGCCGGGCGCGCGTACTCGAGCGGCGCGAGCCGCTGCGCGAAGCCGCCGACCCCGGCGCCGCTCGCCTGCGCGGCGTAGTCGGCGTCGAGCGCCAGCACGTCGGTACGCGTGTCGATGTGCGCGCCGGACTGCACCGTGAGGGTGCTCGCGCCTGCGCCGGCCAGTGTCGGCCCGGTCGCGACGACGTCGAAGCCCGCAAAGCCGTGGCCGGCGAACAGCTCGTCGCCGAGCGCGAGGGCGGCCTCGCCCGTCGCGTCCGCGGCATCAAACTGCTGGGCGGCCGCCCACTGGTCGCCGTGCACGATGTCGACACGGCCGGCCTGCAGCGTGAGCCTGCCGCCGCTCGCGCCCTGGACGCCGAACGCCTCGAGTCGCACGCCGTCGCCGACGCCGAACACCGAGGCGAGCGCGCCGCTGCGCAGCGCGATGCTGCCGCCCTTGCCCGCTGCGAGGCTGTTACTGGGCTTGAGCCAGGCACCGCCGTCGGCCAGCAGGCTCGAATCACGCCCAAGCTGCAGCTCGGAGCCGACGACATTGCCGTCCGCGCCGATGAAGGAGTTGGCGCTGAGCTCGATGGTGCCGGCGTCGCGGTAGATCGGGGTCGTGCCCGTCTCGCCGTTCGCCTCGTTGGTCCAGTTGCCGCTGACGTCGAGCGTCACACCAGTGCCGATCGCCACGCCCGGCGTCGGCGCCACCGCACCGGCGATGTCCGCGGTGCGATCGGAGGCCAGCCTGACCGTACCGCCCGCCGCGTGGACGTCGCCGTCGACCTCGACGTAGCGCGCGAGCACCGCAAGGCTCCCGCCAGCGCCGAGCTCGAGCGGCGTGCCGGCCGGCACGGTCACGGTGCCATTGCTATAGATGCGCGTCGCGCCGAAACCGCCCTCCGTGAGGTAGTCGGTGGAGAGCTCGAGCGGGTACGAGCCCGTGTACGCGCTGTTCTCATCGAGCGTGACGTCCGGCGCCGCGGTCACGAAGGTCACGGACGGCGCGCGGTAATCGGCGAGCTCCGGGGACGTGCCGGTCGGGTCGCCGATGATCAGCGTACCCGGCGCCGGCGCGGTCGCCGGGGTGCGCTGCAGCGGTCCCGCGTACACCGAGCCCTTGAAGCTGCCGTTCAGCAGCAGGTTCGGCGCCGCGAACTGCAGCGTGCCGCCGTCGGCGCCCTGCGTGTAGCCCGGGTCGTAGTGGCCGGAGGTCGGCGTCAGCACCTCCTGCTTCACGCCCCAGCGATCGTAGGCGATCGTGTACGAGGGGTTGACGAAGCCGACGTAGGTCTTGTCCGGATCGGCACTGCCGATGTCGACCACCGTGCCGTCGGCGCCGATCAGCTGCGTCGTCTGGATCACGCCGGGCTGGTACACGATCTTGCCACCGGACACGTCGATCGTCGCGCCGGCCTCCACACCGACGTCGCCCTGCGACTGGATGCTGACGCTGCCGCCCTTCGAGGTGCGCTCG
>Ga0335069_10004826_pt1 | contig 19889 bp, 20 predicted proteins | sample Lox_Sample_11_FD_206714 | JGI IMG/M metagenome (GOLD analysis project Ga0335069, IMG submission 206714) | Soil microbial communities from Loxahatchee National Wildlife Refuge, Florida, United States - Lox_Sample_1.1 | ecosystem: Environmental > Terrestrial > Soil > Wetlands | place: USA... | reverse complement strand
GAGGGGCTGTCCCGCAACGGAGACGCGATCAGCACGCGTACCGCCGTTATGGGTCTGTTTGGGATGATGAACTGGCTCTACACGTGGTACAACCCGCGCGTCGATCCCGGGGCCGACGTGCTGGCGAGCGAAATTGCCGATATCTTCCTGCTTGGCATTCGGCGGGGCGCAGCCATTTCTGACCATGCGGCCGCCGATGAGAAGGAAGCAGGTCGAGATCAGGCACCGGCTTCGCGCAAGGGCCTTGCTTCGAAGCGCAAGAGCTGAGTCAACCGGAGAAAACGCAAACTGTGAGTAGCACGATGTCCATGGCGGAAACGAAGACGAGAGAACTGATCCGCTACCGCACCGATTCCGGTGTGGCGCTCATTGAGCTGAACGATCCGCCGGCGAACACCTATAGCTACGACATGAATCGGCAGCTGGATGAGGCGATTCTGCGGGCCCGCATGGACGATGCGGTGCATGTCATCGTATTGAGCGGCGCGGGCGAAAAGTTCTTCTGCGCGGGCGCCAACATCCAGATGCTCACCGAGGTAGATCCCACATTCAAGTACTACTTCTGCCTTCATGCCAACGAGACTCTGCTTAGGCTGGAGCACACGCCCAAGCTGGTGATTGCTGCGCTCAATGGACACTGTGTGGGAGGCGGCCTGGAAGTCGCGATGGCGGCCGACCTGCGGGTCGCGCGCCAAGACGCAGGAAAGATCGGCCTGCCCGAAGTGAATCTGGGCGTGCTTCCGGGCACCGGCGGAACGCAACGTCTCTCGCGGATCTTAGGCAAGTCGAAAGCTATTGAGCTGATGGTGATGGGCAAGACGTTTTCGTTCGACGAGGCGAAGCAGATCGGGCTGGTGAATGAGGTATTCGATAATGCCGGCTTTATGGACCGCGTGATGGAGTATGCGCGCCAGTTCTGCCCGCCAAACAAGGCGGCCAAGGCGGTCGGCCGCATCAAGCGTGCCGTGCAGACGGGCTGGGAGATTCCGATCGAAGCTGGGTTGGCGCTGGAGCGGGAGAACCAACAGCTACTGTTCGAGAGCGAAGACGCGAAGGAAGGCTTGGCGGCTTATTTGGAGAAACGCCCGGCAAAGTTCAGCGGTAAATAAGCAGCGTAGGCCAGTTTTGCAGGCGTCTTTGATTGAGCCTAAGAGGCGAAAGTAATTAGCCCGGCGCGGAAGCGCTGGGTAGGTGGAATTCAAGAGATCCAGGGCCGCAGTAGCGGCGCAACATATCGTGACCACAGCCACGGCCAACACGACATTCACCCGCATCGGGTTCGAGCTGCGTCCGCCGGCGGCGCGCATCACGCTGAACAACCCTCCGCTGAATGTTATCGACCTGCGCATGATGGAGGAGCTCCGCGCAGCGCTGGAGCAGATCGAGACCCGGCCAGAAATTAGCGTGATCGTTCTCGCAGGTTCGGAGAATGCGTTCTCGAGTGGTGTGGACATTGCAGCGCATACCCCAGACAAAGTTCGCGGCATGCTGGCCGATTTTCATAGCGTGATCCGCTCGATCGTGAGCGCGAATAAACTGACGATCGCCGGCGTACGGCGGCACTGCCTGGGTGGAGGCGCTGAGCTGGCGCTGGTATGCGACATCGTCTATGCCTCGCCTGACTCCGTCTGGGGATTTCCCGAGATCAAACTAGCCTGCTACGCGCCGGTGGCGAGTGTGGCTTTGTCCGCCATTGTGGGACAGAAGCTCGCAGCCGAACTGCTGCTGACAGGGCGGACACTGACGGGAGAGGAAGCCCTGGCGGCTGGTCTGGTCAATGGGTTGGCTGACGATCCGGAGACGCTTGTGACCGAGTGCTTGCAGCGGGTTTCGCAGTTGAGCCCGTCGGCGCTCCGGCTTGCCAAGAAGGCGTTTTATGCGTGGGATTCCATTCACTTTGACAAGGGGCTGGCCCGCGCGGAGCAAATTTACAACGACGAGCTCATGAAGACCGCCGACGCACGCGAAGGCATTGCGGCTTTCATGGAGCGTCGCCGGCCGAAGTGGACAGGCAAGTAAGAACATGGACTACGAAATCGCTCCGGAAGAGCTTAGCGCCTTGTTGGAAGCCAGGTCAGACGTTGTGTTACTTGACGTTCGCGAGCCGTGGGAGTTCGAAGCCGCGCGAATCGCCGGCAGTGCACATATCCCGATGGGGGAGATAGCCGCGCGGTTCCAGCAAGAACTCAATCGGGAGACGCACACGGTTGTCGTCTGCCATCACGGTGTGCGTTCGATGAACGTGACCATGTGGCTGCGGCAACAGGGTTTTGAGAAGGTGCAGTCGCTGGCCGGCGGCATCGACCGCTGGTCGAGGCAGATCGATCCCAAGGTGCCGCTGTACTGAAGGCGGCAGTTAGCAATTAGCTCTTAGCAATTAGTTAGTCGGGCGGCTTTGGCTAAGTGCTAAATGCTAAGCGCTAAATGCTGGATGCTCAGATGAAAAAGCAACTTATTGAACTTCGCGTGAACGGCCGCACACATGAGCTGGCCATCGAGCCGAACAAACTGCTGCTTGACGTATTGCGGCAGGACTTGGACCTGACCGGCTCCAAGCGTGCCTGCGACGATTCGTCTTGCGGCGCCTGCACGGTGCAGGTCGACGGTGTCCCCATGCTCTCCTGCACGCTGCTGGCGGCAAGCTGCGAAGGCCGGGAGATTACGACGGTCGAAGGCGTCGCCGATCGCGGCGGCCTGGCTGCGCTGCAGAAGGCCTATGGCGACTTCGGCGGCGCGCAATGCGGCTTCTGCACGCCGGGCTTCATGATGACGGTGAAGTGGCTGCTGGCCAACAATCCCGATCCCACGGAGGACGAGATTCGCGATGCCCTCAGCAGCAACCTGTGCCGCTGTACCGGCTACTCGCAGATGTATCAGGCGATCCGCGCGGCAATCGACGCGGAACAACGCGGGATGAAGCAGGAGTTGGTGGAGGCGAAGTAGCTCCGAGCGGCGGGCCACGAGCGCTGCAGCAGCGCACTTCAAGGATTGTTGCACCACGAACTCGCGGCCCGAAGCTCGTAGCTCGAGGCTGATTACTTATGTCTGACTTTTCCATTATCGGTAAACCTATCGCAATGGTCGATGCTGCCGGCAAGACAACCGGCGCCGGCAAGTACGCCGACGACCTGAAGCTTCCCGGAATGCTGGTTGGCAAGATTTTGCATTCCCCATATCCGCACGCTCGGATTAAGAGCATCGACACCTCGCGCGCCAGAGCGCTCGACGGAGTAGTCGCCGTTGTTACCGGCGAGGATGCGCCCAACCCCTACGGCATTCTGCCGGTTGGCCACGATGAAACGGCTCTCGCGGTCGGCAAGGTGCGATACGTCGGAGATCACGTCGCCTGCGTCGCTGCCATCAACGAAGAGATCGCCGAGAATGCGCTGGAGCTGATCGATGTTGAGTATGAGGCCTTGCCCGCGTACTTCGATCCCGAAGAGTCGATGAAGGCGGAGACCGATCTCATCCACGAGAACCGTTCGCACAACATCGAGAAGGATTATCACCACGTCTTTGGCGATCCCGAGCAGGGCTTCGCCGATGCCGATTATGTTCATGAGGCGCGTTACATCGCCAATGAAGTGACCCATGCGGCGATGGAGCCGCATTGCACGCTGGCGAATTTTGAACTTGATCCGCACACCGGCAAGCTGGGACGGCTGACCGTGTGGTCATCGACGCAGGTCCCGTATTACCTGCAGCACAAGCTTTCGCTCGTGCTGGAGATGCCGATGTCGCAGATCCGCGTAATCAAGCCCCTAGTGGGCGGCGGTTTTGGCGGCAAGAGCGAGATCATCCCACTGGAAATCATTGCGGCGGTCGCGGCGCGGGCTGCGAAGGCGCCGGTCAAGATTACCTATACGCGCGAGGAAGTGTTCTGGGCACATCGTGGGCGGCCGCGAACGATTGTGGATCTCAAGACGGGTGTCAAGAAGGACGGCCGGGTCACGTCCGTGGCTTGCAAGGTGATTCAGGACGGCGGCGCCTACTGCTCCTACGGTGTGGTAACCATCCTGTACTCCGGAGCGCTGCTGGGAGCGCTGTACGACATCCCGAACATCCGCTATGACGGATACCGGGTACTTACCAATAAGCCCGCCTGCGGCGCCATGCGCGGGCACGGTACCGTCAACGTGCGTTTCGCCTTCGAATCGCAAATGGACGAGATCGCCGTTGCGCTGAAGCTCGATCCGGCAGAGATGCGACGTCTTAATCTGCTGAAGCCTCCTACTGTCACAGTGAACGGTTTGCGCGTGCTGAGCTATGGATTGCCTGAGTGCATCGATGAGGTTGTGACACGCTCGGGATGGAAGGAGCGCAAAGGCAAGCTGTCCAAGGGACGCGGGCTCGGCGTTGCGTGCAGCCATTATGTGAGCGGGGCGGCGAACAGCATCATTCGCTCCGACATGCCGCACTCGACTGTGAACATTAAGATCGATCGCGATGGCGGAGTTGTGGTTTATACCGGCGCATCCGAAATCGGACAGGGCTCGGACACCATGACAGCGCAGATTGTGGCGGAGGTGCTGGGCTGCGACCTGTCGCGCGTCAAAGTGATCGCCGCCGATACCGACCTCACGCCGATCGACCTTGGATCGTATTCGAGCCGGGTCACCTTCATGTCGGGCAATGCTGCATTGCGTGCGGCCGGAGATGTGAAGAAAAACATCATCAGCGCGGCTGCCAAGCGCATGAATTGCGCTCCGGAAGACGTGATGATGCGCGGTGACCACGTCTACAAACGCGGCACGGTGCCGGGCGATCATGATCCTACAGCGTCGGAGATCCTGGAAGAGAAAGACGCGCCTCGCGGCCGAGTTGACGGGCAGATCCTTCGTGGCTCGGTTTTGCAGACGCGTAAAGAGGAGGGTCCGAAAACGCACATGAGCTTCGAGGAGGCGGTTGTCTCGGCCATCGATTTTCATGGTGCTCTGACTGGAACTGGCTCCTACACTCCCCCCATTGAAGCTCGCGGTGGCAAGCATAAAGGTGGAGGCGTCGGGCCTTCGCCGGCTTACTCCTATTCTGCGCAAGTGGCTGAGGTGAGCGTGGACGAAGATACCGGCGAAGTCACGGTGCACAAAATCTGGGCGGCGCACGATTGCGGGCGTGCCCTGAATCCTGTTGCCGTCGAAGGCCAGGTGATCGGTTCCGTGTGGATGGGACTCGGTCAGGCGCTGGAAGAGGAGATGGTGTGGAAAGACGGCCTGCTGATGAACCCGGGCCTGCTGGAATACCGCAGTCCGTCGTCGGAAGAGTCGCCGGAGATCGAGTGCATCATCGTCGAGAGTGTCGATCCGGAAGGGCCATTCGGCGCCAAGGAAGCCGGCGAGGGATCACTAGCCGCGACAATCCCGGCGATTTCGAATGCCATCTACGACGCTGTGGGAGTGCGACTGCGTGAGAGTCCCTTCACGCCGGAGCGGATTGTCGCAGCTCTGCGTGCGAAGAAAGGATTGAAACGAATTGAGATGACGGAATCTGTCGATCCCACCGCTCCAATGAAGTTCCGCGAGCATGGCGGTTCGCTCTGGTTCAAGGGCAAGGGACCCATCCGCCACCCGTTGGATCCTGCGCGACAGCCCACGCGGGCCGCTTCGCCGGCCGGAGGTGACGATTGAGTCTCCCCAGCTTTCAACTCTTACGTCCCAGAACCCTGGACGAAGCGGTCGCCGCGATGGCGAAGCACGAGGGGGACGTCAAGATCGTCGCCGGAGGTACGGATCTTCTTCCCTCGATGAAGCAGAAGCTGTTCACGCCGGCGTATGTGCTAGATTTGCGCGGCGTGGGCGAGCTTCGCGGCATTCGTAAAGTTGCGGGGAGAGGGATGGAAATCGGCGCGCTGACGACGCTCCATTCCATTGAGCAGTCACCAGTCATTCGTAAGGACTATCCGGTACTTTACGAGGCTGTGAAGACGATTGCCTCGCCCGTGTTGAGAAATATGGGGACGCTGGGCGGCAACATCTGCCTCGATACGCGTTGCCTGTGGTACAACCAATCGCTGCTATGGCGCAAGAGTTGCGGCTTCTGCTTGAAGAAAGACGGCGACCTTTGCCACGTGGCTCCCGGAGGCAGCTTCTGCTGGGCCACGTTCTCGGGAGATAGCGCTCCTGCGTTGCTGTGCCTGAATGCCGAGATCGAGATAGCCGGGGCCAGCGGGGTTCGATGTACCCCATTGTCGGAGTTCTACGTCAATGACGGGATTGTTCGGCTGCACCTGACCAGCGACGAGATCGTCACCCGCGTGTATCTGCCGGAGAGCACGGCCGGTTGGAGTGGAAGCTATCAGAAGCTGCGGGTGCGCGGCAGCATCGATTATCCCCTGGCGGGGGTGGCCGTTGCGCTCAAGATAAAGTCAGGGCTGGTGGAGGACGCGCGTGTCGCCATCACGGCGGTCAACCCTGCGCCGCATATACTCAAAGATGCGGATGCGCAGCTGATTGGCGTCGCGCCCAGTGAGCAGATTGCTGAAAGAATCGGCGAGTTGGCGGCGCGCACGGCCAAACCGCTGACTACCTCGGCACTAACGCCTGAGTATCGTCGAGAGATGGTCCGAGTTTTTGCCAAACGTGCCGTTATGGCTTGTGTGAACTAAAGGCAGCTCTCAGCCATCTGCTCTCAGTGATGACGAACTGCTCATGATTACAGATTGCCACATTCACATCCAGCCGATCGAGCTGTTCAAGCCCGAAGCGCTGGCGCTGATGAAGAAGTCTCGCAAGGACTTCGATCGCGTCGCCGAATACTGCCGATCCCCCAAAGCATTTCTGAAACATCTAGACGATATTGGTATCGATCGTGCGGTGCTGATTAATTATGTTGCGCCGGAAGTGATCGGCTTCACGCCGGCCGTGAACGAATTTATTGCCGGGTATGTGAAGGAAGATCCGGCGCGCCTGATTCCGTGCGGCAGTGTTCATCCACGGCACACGACGAATGTGCTGGCCGACATGGAGCACATCGTGCGGCTGGGGATCAAGCTGATCAAAGTCCATCCGCCGCACCAACTGCTTTATCCGAACGACTACATCAACGGCGTGAAGGAATTGGAGATTATCTATCGCGCCGCTGAGGCCAACGGTATCCCCATCATGGTGCATACGGGCACTTCGATTTTTCCGGGTGCGCGTAACAAGTTCGGCGATCCGATGTACGTGGACGACGTTGCCGTAGATTTTCCCAGGCTGAAGATTCTGCTCGCACACGGTGGTCGGCCGCTGTGGATGGACACGGCCTTCTTCCTGGTCCGGCGGCACCGCAATGTCTATCTCGACATCAGCGGCATTCCACCGAAGACATTGCTGAAATACTTTCCTCGTCTGGAAGAAATTGCGCACAAGACGCTGTTCGGGACCGACTGGCCAGGCCCAGGCGTGCCGGAGATTGCAAATAATCTCGCCGAGTTTCGTGCACTTCCTCTCAGCGACGCTGCCCGACAACAGATCCTGAGCAAGACCGCGCTGGAGATCTGGCCGTAAGGCAGTTGTCCGTTGCTCTTATCCTGTCTCCGCCATGTCGTTGGTTCCGGGATCCTCGACCCCGGCCGCCGCTTTGATGGCCCGCCAGAGCTCGTCATATCCGATGCGCACCTTCGCAGAAAACGGAATGATTCGCTCGTTCGGGACGCCCAATTGATCGCTGAGCTTTTGCATCGAGGTCCGAAGCTGGTTTCCCGACACCCGGTCGGCCTTGGTCGCTGCCAGGATGAAGTTGCGATGCATATGGCGTAGCCACTCGATCAGTTGAAGATCAAGCTCCTGCGGCGGGATGTTGATGTCGACCAGAAGGACACATAGGGCCAGTGACTCGCGGCTTTCGAGGTAGGGATTGATGAACTTCGCCCAACGCGCAGTGATCTCCTTAGGAACGCGTGCGAAGCCGTAGCCAGGAAGATCGGCAAAAACGAAATCGGGATGCGGCTTACCGGGACGCCGCACCTGAAAGAAGTTGATGGTCTGGGTCCGGCCGGGCGTGTTGCTGGTCTTGGCGACTTTGCCGCCGACGAGAGAGTTGATCAGACTCGACTTGCCGACATTGGAGCGGCCCACGAAGGCAATCTCTGGCGCGCCCGCCGGGGGAAACTGTTCCGGGTCGGCAGCGGAGGTCACGAAGCGCGTCAAGACCTTCATGCCTTACTATCGCCGGAGTGTGGCGAAAGTGCAAGAGTAGTCGGAAGAGTTGGTGTTACGCGAGCAGAGTACTGCGATTTTGACACGAAACAGCAGCTGAATCGGAATAAAAAGGCCCGCTCAAAGGCGGGCCTTCCCATTCAATCTGAGGGGATTTACTGGTGTGCGGTCGGCGCCGTCTCCGGCTGCGACGGAACGACAGGTATAGCGTGCTCCTCTTCTTCAGTAACCTGGGGAAGAGGACGTTCCAGCGCATGCGCGAGCACTTCGTCCATCGTGTTCACGAAGTGAAGCTTCATCTGGCTGCGCAGATTCTCCGGGACGTCGGCCATGTCCTTCTGATTATCAGCGGGAAGAATGACCTCGAAGATACCGGCGCGGTGCGCGGCCAGAAGCTTCTCTTTCAGGCCGCCGATCGGCAGCACCTTGCCACGTAGAGTAATCTCGCCGGTCATCGCCACATCGCGGCGCACGGGAATGCGGCTTAGCGCACTGGCAATCGCGGTCGCGATCGTAATACCTGCGGACGGGCCATCCTTCGGGATTGCCCCCTCAGGCACATGCACGTGGATGTCGACATTGCGGTAGAAATCGCGCTGTAACCCGAGCTTCTGCCAGCGCGAACGCACGAAGGTCATTGCGGCGTGTGCGGACTCCTGCATTACGTCGCCAAGCTTGCCGGTGAGGATTGGTTTACCGCCCTTGCCTTCGACCACAGAGACTTCGGTGGTGAGGATCGAGCCACCAACTTCGGTCCAGGCCAGCCCGGTGACAATACCGACTTCGCTGCGCTCGTGGACTTCGCTGTCGCGAAACTTCATGACGCCCAGATACTCGCCCACATTGTCAGCCGTTAGGGTTACGGCGAATTTGTTGCCTTCCTTCACCACCTTGCGAGCGACCTTGCGGCAAATGTTGCCGATCTCACGTTCCAGATTGCGAACGCCCGCCTCACGCGTGTAATTGCGAATGATGGCCGTAAGCGCGTCGTCGGCAAAGATGATGTTCTCTTCCGTCAGCCCAGTCTGCTGGCGCTGCTTGCGGACCAGATACTGCTTGGCGATTTCCACCTTCTCCGGTTCGGTGTAGCCGTGCAGCCGGAGGACTTCCATGCGGTCCTGCAACGCAGCGGGGATGGTGTGCAGCACGTTGGCCGTCGCGATGAAGAATACTTGCGACAGATCGTATTCAACGTCGAGATAGTGGTCGACGAACATGAAGTTCTGCTCGGGATCAAGCACTTCGAGCAACGCGGCCGAAGGATCACCGCGGAAATCCATCGACATCTTGTCGACTTCGTCGAGCATGAAGACCGGGTTCTTGGTGCCGGCCTTCTTCATCATCTGGATGATCTGGCCCGGCAGAGCGCCAATGTAGGTGCGGCGGTGACCGCGCACTTCAGCTTCGTCACGCACGCCGCCCAGCGACATGCGGACGAACTTGCGTCCCGTCGCTTTGGCGATGCTCATGCCTAGCGAAGTCTTGCCGACGCCCGGGGGGCCAACGAAGCAGAGGATGGAGCCCTTCGGATTCTTCACCAGCTGACGAACGGCGAGAAATTCGAGAATGCGCTCCTTGATCTTTTCCAGCCCGTAATGATCTTCGTTCAGCGTCTTCTCGGCGACATCGATATTGCGGATCTCTTTCGAGCGCTTCTTCCACGGCACCGCGAGGAGCCAGTCGAGATAGTTGCGCGAGACCGTAGACTCTGCCGACATGGGGGGCATGGCTTCGAGTTTCTTCAGCTCCTGCAGCGCCTTCTCGTGAACTTCGCGCGGCATGCCGGCAGCGTCGATCTTCTTCTTCAGGTCGTCGAATTCGCTCTTTTCGCCGCGGCCCAATTCTTTCTGGATGGCCTTGATCTTCTCGTTGAGGTAGTACTCTTTCTGGGCGCGCTCCATCTGGCGCTTGACGCGCGACTGAATGGTGCGGTCCATGTTGAGCTTCTCAATCTCAACGTCAAGGGTGTCTCCGATGCGACCCAGACGCTCGGCCGGATCGAAGATTTCGAGCAGCTCCTGCTTTTCCTCAATCGAGAGCTGCAGGTTGGCGGCGATGGTGTCGGTCAGCTTCGCCGGATCGTCATTGCGAACGGCGGCGATCATGGTCTCGTAATTCAACGATTGGCACAGCTTTACATATTGTTCGAAGAGGCCGGTGACGCGCTGCATGGCGGCTTCGACCTGTGGCGTCGGCTCAGCAAGATACTTGGCCGTGCGAACCGTGGCTTCGAAATAGCCGTCAGTGTCGGTCACCTGAAGGATTTTGCCGCGCTCCAAGCCTTCGACCAGGACTTTGATGTTGCCGTCAGGAAGCTTCAGGCTTTGCACGATATTGACGATGGTGCCTACCTGATAGATCTCATTAGGCTTAGGTTCGTCAATGCTGGCATCGTGCTGGGTGGCGAGAAAGATCTTCTTGTCGCCCGCCAGTGCTTCTTCCAATGCGCGCACGCTTGACTCCCGCCCTACCACGAAGGGGGTCATCATGTAAGGGAAGATGACGACATCCCGGATGGGCATCATGGGGAGTTTCTTGGTTTCGAATTTTTCGCGCTGCGTCACGTAATAACCGCCTTGTCGTCAGGAGCGAATGAGCTGCTCCGAAAAGAAAATAAATGAATTGCATGCGCCGCGTTCACGCGCGCCCGGCCACAGTCTGAAGTCAAGAATATCATGCAAGGGAAGAGCATAGGAACGAGCAAAATTCCCGCGCATCTGGGCTTATCAGGCGGCACTACCGAAGCAGTAATCAACACTTGGTGATCAGTTGGTTGCGGGAAATAGGCGATTGATGCATCAGGAGTGCGACTGAAAATTGCGGGATGGAAACTCAGGGCGGCGCAAGGAACTGCCGCCCTGACTGGCGTGGCGGCTGACTACTTCTTTTTGGTTTTGCCCGGAACGGCTACCGGGCCGGGCACGGCGACGGGCGGCACATTGACCGCATTTCCGCCCGGTCGCACCGTCGGCGAGGCAGTCGAAAGCGTCGTTTTGCCGGTTGCGTTCGGCCGGGGCAGTGCCGTGGGGCCGACACCGTTTCCGTGAGCGTTCGGGCCCACTTTGACAGAGGACTGCGCGCTGGCGCTGACTGCCAGGGCCAGGAGGAAGGCGAAGGTCATTACGTTCTTCATAGGTCTTTCCTTTCATCGCTTCGAATCTGAAATTGCTCCGACAACGGCTGGCTGGATTGGGCTGCGCCATTGCCTTAGCTATTTGCAATGTAGTTGGCCCGAACGCGGGAGTTGTCGGCGAAGAGTCGCCGAAGTGTGAAACTTCAGTTGAGGAATTTCCGAGGCAGAAGTGAAGACGCGCAAAGACTTACAGTGAGTTTGTTGCTAAAACGAAAACGGCGCGACCGAAGCCGCGCCGTCGCATTACTCCAGCAGTTAGCCCGCCTTCTCCATGAGCGGCAGGTTCACATTGCGTTTCTCGACCATTTCGCGCGTCACCTCGAAGTCCTTCACGCGCTTCTGGCCAGGCAGGGTGTACATCAGGTCGAGCATCAGCTCTTCCAGGATCATGCGCAAACCGCGAGCGCCGACTTTGCGGGACATCGCTTCGCGCGAGATCGCTCGCAGGGCATCGTCCGAAAAGCGAAGCTTCACGTTCTCGAAGTCGAAGAGCCGCTGATACTGCTTCACGATTGCGTTCTTGGGCTTGGTGAGAATCTCGACCAGCGCGTCTTCGTCGAGATCGTTCAGAACGCCGACAACCGGGAGGCGGCCGACAAATTCAGGTATGAGTCCGAACTTGATCAGGTCTTGCGGTTCAACCTGGGCCAGCAACTCGGTATCGCGCTTGTTGCTTTCCGTAAACGCCGCTTCCTTCGTCGCGTCGGTGCGGAAGCCCATCGAACGCTTGCCCATGCGGCGGCTGATGATGCGTTCTAAACCCACGAACGCCCCGCCGCAGATGAAGAGAATGTTGGTCGTATCGACGGGCGTGAACTCCTGGTGCGGGTGCTTGCGTCCGCCCTGGGGTGGAACATTGGCGACCGTGCCTTCCAAAATCTTTAGCAGCGCCTGTTGCACGCCTTCGCCGGAGACATCGCGGGTGATGGAAGGATTCTCGTCTTTGCGGCCAATCTTGTCGACTTCATCGATATAGATAATGCCGGTCTGCGCGCGCTGCACGTCGCCATCGGCGGCCTGCAAGAGCTTCAGTATGATGTTCTCGACATCCTCGCCGACGTAGCCCGCTTCCGTCAGTGTCGTCGCGTCGACGATCGCGAACGGAACGTCGAGCATTTTGGCCAGCGTTTGCGCCAGCAGCGTCTTGCCCGTGCCGGTCGGGCCGATCAACATGATGTTCGACTTCGCCAGCTCGACTTCGGTCCCGCGCTGCCGGTTCATGTATACGCGCTTGTAGTGGTTGTAAACCGCTACCGCCAGCTTCTTCTTGGTCTGCTGTTGCCCGATGACGTACTCGTCGAGAAAAGCCTTGACCTCGGCGGGCTTGGGAAGCTGATTGGGGTTGGCATTGGGCTGCGTCTCGGAGCGATCGTCCTCCAGAATGGAGTTGCAGACGGCCACGCACTCATCACAGATGTAGGCTCGCGGATAATCGGTGGGGGAGGAAATCAGCTTAGCGACGGCATCCTGCGACTTGTGGCAAAACGAGCAGCGAAGTACTTCTTCGGAACCGTTCCTGGTTCTCACGGAATAAAACTCCTTTTACAGCGCACTTCCGCAAACCGAACTTCCTGGCCGCTTTCCCCGCTTGTTCCGTTCGGGAGGAACCGTGATGCCCCTGTGAGAAGACCGCCGAACCAGCCGCAGCCTGCTCGCGAACCTTCTACACTGGTGCGCTGCGAGACCATTGAACCACAGTTCAGCCCCTTGCGACGCATCGTTAGTGGAATATGCGGTACAACTTTGGAAGCACTGCGAGAAAATTTTCCCGCAATGGTGAAAAACGTTGCACCATGACCGAGCCGCGCACTAGTAGTTTGCGTGAACCGGTCGCCGCTCCGGAATAACCTCGAATGCTGTCGCTCTCCGGGTGTTGTCTCGATCATCAGCTGCCGCTCACTTGTGCTTGAAGATGATGTCGTCGACGATTCCGTATTCCTTCGCCTGGTAAGCGTTCATGATGAAGTCGCGCTCGACATCGCGTTCCACCTTCTCCAGAGGCTGGCCACTGTGCTTCGACAGCAGCTGGTTGGTGATCTCGCGCATGCGCAGAATCTCTCGCGCATGAATGTCAATGTCGGTCGCCTGACCGGAGAGGCCGGACATCAGCGGCTGGTGAATCAGGATCCGCGAAGTCGGCAGTGCGAAACGCTTCTTGGGTGCGCCTCCTGCGAGCAAGGTCGCCGCCATGCTGGCCGCCTGCCCGATGCAGATAGTCGTCACGTCGGGACGGATGAACTGCATGGTGTCGTAGATCGCCATGCCTGCCGTGATGGAGCCCCCGGGCGAGTTGATGTACAGAGAAATGTCCTTCTCCGGGTCTTCAGCTTCGAGAAACAACATCTGCGCAATGATCAGGTTCGCAACGTTATCGTCAATAGGAGTGCCGAGAAAGATGATGTTGTCCCGCAACAGCCGGGAATAAATGTCATAGGCCCGTTCGCCCCTGCTTGTCTGCTCAACTACCATTGGCACAAGCATCGGTTACTCTCCCTTCGGATCGTTAAACGGTTTGTCACTTCGCGGCCAGATAGAACGCTCGTCCGACAAACACGATGAGTACTAATACCAGCAGCAGTCCCCAGAAAACCGCTTCCGCAATCGTCACGTTTATGACTGCCTTATTTAATCTCTCTCGGAAGGACATAAAGGTTCCCAACGGAGGTCAGCCGCCTTATGCGGACCTGCGGTAAAGACTGTCCAGGGTTTTTTCGTTGCGGAGGCGATGCCGAATTCTATCCAGCCCGCCATTCTCCGTCAAACGCGCACGCACCTGCTCAACGGTCTGCTTGGATTGCTTCGCCAGCGCCTCCAGTTCACGATCAATTTCCTCGTCGCCGACCTCGATCTTCTCCTGGTCAGCGATTTGCTCCAGGATCAAGGAGGCCTTCACCTCGCGCAGCGCGGCTTCACGCTGACCGGCACGCAGCCGGTTGAAGTCCATTCGCTTCATGTCTTCCGTGCGCATCCCCTGCGCCGCCAGGGCCCTCAGCCCGCGCTCCAGGCGAGTATCAATCTGATCGTTCACCATCACTTCAGGAACCGGGAAGTCGTTGCGCTTCACCAGTTCCTCCACCAGTTTGTCCTTGCCCTGATGCTGCGCTTCGTGTTCTCTCTCGGCCTTCATATTCTCGCGGAGCCGGTTGCGCAGTTCGTCGACGGTGTTCAGCTCGGCTCCAAGTTCCTTCGCAAAGTCGTCATTCAGTTCCGGCACGCTACGTGTCTTAACCCCTTTTACCGTCACCTCGTAGGTGAGTATCTTCCCCGCCAGGCGTTTATCGGAGAAATCGTCGGCATACTTCACGTCAAACGTGCGTTGCTCCCCGGCCTTGGCGCCGCGGAGATTTTCGGTGAACTCCGGAATCGTGTTCTCGCCGCCGATCTCCACCATAATCTCGTCTACTTCTACTGGCTTGGCTTCGGCGTCGCCTTCGTTGGGCGTGCCTTTGAAGCTGACGACGGCGAAGTCTCCGTCGGCCAGGGGACGCTCTTCTTCGACCGCGCTATAGGTTGCGTGCTGTTGCCGCACGTTATTTAGGGCAGTCTCGACTTCTTCCTCCGTTACGTTCGTGTCAATGGTCGTGACGCGAATATCGTCGTAACGGCCAATCTTGAATTCCGGCAGGATCTCGAACGACGCCTTGAAGCGCAGAGGTTCGCCTTGCTCCACGTGCAAGTCCGTGACCCGTGGCTGCGAGACCGGAGCGAGATTCTGTTTCGCGGTTTCCTCTTTCAGGTATCGCGGCACCAGTGCTTCGACAACATCGTCCTTTATTTCTTTCGCGAAGCGCTGGCGCACTACGGATGCCGGAACCTTGCCGGCGCGGAAACCGGGAACGCGGGCCAATTTCTGATAGCGGCCTACGATGTTTTCGGTTTCGCTTTGTACAACCTCCGCGGGAACCTCGATTGTGAGCTCGCGCTCGCAGGGATTAGTTTCTTGCGAAGAGCTAACTTCCGATGTGCTGGGTTCAGTGGTCAATGAAATGCCTTTTCCAGATCAGATGAAGCGGAGCATACCACTCCCGCAAGCCGCGCACCCTGCGGAAGCGGGATGTCGCATGGCTGCAAATTCAAGTTTATTGAGTGGGAAGCGAAGCGGTCAAACCGCTGCGGGCGTGTCAAAGGACACGGTGCGGCTTAGAATGAGCCTCTTGCTGTAACCGATTGGCTGTCAGGTTCGGAGCCTCTGAGCCATTCCAAAGAACGTAGCTGCGTGAGTTCCGTCCAGGTTTTGCGCCAGCGCTGTGCCACGCACTTGTCGATTCGCGTCCCGGGGGGCGGAAACCCAAAGCCGTCATAGAAAGCGAGAATGTCCTCGCGCAACTCTGGAGAGGCTGTTTCGAAGTTATTGGAGGCCAACTCATCCAAGAGTTCCCGATAGGTCGCATCGGCCAGAGGGTATTCGCCGCGCTTCGTCGGTTTACCCGTGTCCAAGTCAATTGCCGCGGGCTGGAGGTTCTCGTTCTTCACCTGCCGAAGTGCTGTGCCATAGGCGGCGACCGTCTGATCTACGCTCTTGAAATACAAGTCTTCCGTCTTTTGAGTCGGCTCCTTGAAATCAATTGCGCGTAACGGTCCTACTTTGGGAACGACTTTGAAAAGTCCCGCGAGCACGTGGGCCCCAGGGCCGGGCTGTTTGTAACCTGCGCCCCAGGATTTTTGATAGTCCGCTTTCGACAAATGATAGAGGAAATGCTGGCGACTGAAATCCGGTACCTCCTTTTGCAACTGATCGCCCTTGACCAGCAACGCTACCTTAGTCATTTCCGGAATGACCTGGCTGACACTGCGTCGGTAGGTATTGATGGCGAGCTGCTCGTTGGGCATGACATCGGTCAGCTTTAAACCGTATGTGTCATAGAAAGCGCGTTCGAGCAGGGATGTCGCCACATCGAAGCCGATGAAGTTGTGATAATCCTCTGGAGCGTACCGGCCCTTAGCGACTTGCAGGACATCGAATCCAAATTCGGTGCGGAGGTGCGCTTTGTGGTCGACGTCATAGGGAACCGCCGGTCCATAAAGCCTCGCCAGCTCCGGATACTCGATCCCTACCGAGAGGTTGATGTACGGGTGGCCATGAATGTCAGAAATGTAGTGGGAGAGGGCGCCTAGCGCAAAGGCGTACTCATTCAGATCCTGAGCGTCGCGGATGAGAGCCTGGACGAAGTCGCCGGTGCGAACGTAGTGCGTCAGATCGCTGAATACGGAATTTCCGAAGGGATAGTAGCCGATATCCTGGATAACGCTGCCGCCGTAGGCATAGGCGTGGGCTGTTCGCAGGTCGTCGGGAGTAGCATTCGGAAATCTGGCCAGCAGAAGCGGCACGATCTGCTGTTTCCAGAGCAGGTCGATGATCTCCTCGTGCGTCAGCACCGAGTATGCCGAGCAGACTCGGGTCAACAGAAAGATCAGCAGCAAGCCGCACAGTCTTGCTGCGAACCGGTGCTTGGTTATTCGCATCTGCTCGGCAACTCACCTCAAATGCGGCCCAGCAGCAACAGAACGACGAGGATCAGCACTACCAACCCCAATCCACCAGAGGGATAGTAACCCCAGCCTCGGCTGTAGGGCCATGCAGGGTAGGAACCGACGGACAGCAGCAACAGGATAATCAGCAAGAGGATCAGCATCGTACTTTGTTCTCCATTGAGGTTCGCGTGTCCAAAAAACGCGAGCTGAAACTATTACTTGGAAGCGCTGCTTACCCTGAAGGATGCTTGCGAGCTGCAGCTGAAGGCTAGAATGTACAGAATGGCCTCCGCGCTCGCGATCCTCCACCACGAAGTGGTGAACTGTACTCGATGTCCGCGGCTGGTGGCCTATCGCGAGCAGGTCGGGCGCGAGAAGCGCCGCGCCTATCGGGACCACGAGTATTGGGCGCGCCCGGTGCCGGGCTTCGGCGACCCCGATGCTCGCGTGCTGATTCTAGGATTGGCGCCGGGAGCCCACGGCTCCAATCGAACCGGCCGGCCCTTCACCGGCGACGCTTCCGGCAAGTTCATGTATCCCATCCTGCACAAGGTCGGCTTCGCCTCGCAGCCGAATGCGGACAGCCGCGATGATGGTCTGCGATTGATCGATTGCTACATCACCGCCGCGGTGCGCTGCGCTCCTCCGGACAACAAGCCGTTGCCTTCAGAGCTGGCGAACTGCGCGTCCTTTCTCGATCGTGAGCTGGCGATCCTGAAGAACGTGAAGATCGTTGTTGCGCTAGGGAAGATCGGCTTCGACGCCTATTTGAATTATTTAAAACGCAGAGGTAATTTGCGCCGCAGAACGGGCTACGATTTCGCGCATGCCGCCAGCTACGCGATGCCAAACGGAGTTACTCTGCTGGCGTCGTATCATCCTTCAAATCAGAATACGGCCACGGGAAAACTGACCGCGGAAATGTTCGAGCAAGTTTTCCGCAAGGCCAGGCACATCGCCAAAATCAAGTGAGCGCCTCGATTTGACAACCCGGGGTGAGGGTGTCAGGATTCAGCCGGTCTTTACGAGTTTCCGAAGGAGAGTCTTTCGTAATGAGTAGGAATTGCCGTACCCTGTCGTTTCTTGCATTCTGGCTGATCATTGCTTCTTTGACCACTTACGCTGCGAATCGCTCCGCGGTCGGGACATGGAAGCTCGACACCAGCAAATCTTCCTACGGCACGTTGCCGGTGCCCAAGTACGAGCAACTGATAATCACTACCGACACCTCGGAGACGCTGGCGTGGAAGCTGACCGGCGCAATGGCCGACGGCAAGACCTTCACCGCATCCTTCAACGGGCCCGTTGATGGCCAATACCATCCCATTGTCGGCAGCAAAGACGACCACGAAATCGCCTACACGCGCATTCCCGGGGGCATGAAGTGGAGCGTGCGGACTAAAAGCGGCTTCGTCTTCGAGACTGGCACCAGCCATCTCTCTGCCGACGACAACACGTTGACGCGCAGCGGCACGGTACAGACACGGGAGGGCAGGAGCGAATTTGTCTCCGTGTATACGAAGGAGCCGTGATCCCATTCTGACTTATTGGGGATCGTGTAAATTTTACACCGACTTCCATAAATGAAAGTCTGGAGAGCGCGTTTACCACTCAGGCGGGAGCCAGTTCGTTGATCCTGCCCGCCATCTTGATGTCGCGCTGGGTGACGCCGCCGGAGTCGTGAGATACCAGCGATAGCGTGACTTTGTTGTAATTAATCAGAATATCCGGGTGGTGGTTTACGGCTTCGGAGGCTTCCGCGATCTGATTGACGAACTCCATCGCCTTAACGAAGTTGTCGAATTGAAAAATCCGTTCAATCGCCTTACCGTTCCGCTTCCAGCCGGAAAGCTGTTGCAGAAGCTGCTGAACTTCGGTATCCGACAACACAGTGCTCATGAATCTTCCTCGTGAATTCCGGAGTTTTCGCAGCGTGAGAAGCGCCCGAACTCAAGCGCCCGTGTGCCGGTGCATCACCTGAGTACGGCCCGCCCGGGCACTGCCGAATCGCCGGTTCGCGCTCTGGTGCTCGATTTCAGTTCGCAACTCCAACCAAATGCGCTCCGGCAACGATAAAAACACTCTCACAATCTCGGGGTCGAATTGTTTACCGGAGTTGCGTTCAATTTCGCGCCGTCCGGAAGCTACTGACTGCGCGGCTCGATAGGGACGATCGGAGGTCATGGCATCGAAGGTATCCGCGACCGCAAATATGCGTGCGCCCAACACTATCTGATCGCCTTTCAGGCCTCGCGGATATCCGCTACCGTCATAGCGCTCCTGATGTGAGTACACGATGTCGGCAGCCTCATGGAGGAAGGGAATCTTGCGTAAAATCTGATAGCCGAGGTAAGCGTGCTCTCGCATGATGGCCTCTTCATCGAGCGTCAGCCGTCCGGGCTTGCGCAGAATCGCATCCGGAATCGCCATCTTTCCCACATCGTGGAGAAACGCGCCACGGGCGATGACCCTAACCTGTTCCTGCGGAAGTTCCATAGCGCGAGCGATGGCGATGGTAAATGCCGTCACGCGTTTGGAGTGGCCCTCGGTCTCGGCATCCTTAAGATCGAGCGCATCCCCGAGTGCCTCCAGAGTGATGTCGTAAGAGCGCTCCAGGTCCGCCAGCGCCTTCCGCAGCATCTCGGTGCGGGCAGAAACCAGTGATTCCAACTTGGTCTGATAGGCAACATTCTCCAGTCGCAAGCGCCGCGTTTCCAGCGCCCGGCGCACCATGGCCAGCAGCTGCTCCTTCTCAAAGGGCTTCAGCAGGTAGTCGTAAGCGCCATTGCGGATCGCTGCCAGTGCCACGGAGATGTCATGGACGGCGGTCACCATCACCACGGGAATTTCCGGATGCTCGTGCTTCATTCGGGCCAGCAAAGTCAGCCCATCCATCCCCTCCATAATTAAATCGGAGAGCACGATCGAAACATCGTCATTGGAGCGCAACAAGCCCAGGGCTTCTCGGCCCGAGCTGACCGGAAGGCACTCGAATCCGGCTTGGGCGAGAATGGAGCAGACCGCATCTCGAACCGGAGTCTCGTCGTCGACCACCAATATGCGCTGGTCAGCCATAGCCAGGTAAGCACGAAAACAACCGTGTTGTCTGAGGTTTTACTCGATTGTGTGCGACTAGGCAAGAGGTTTGC
>Ga0335069_10004825_pt1 | contig 19891 bp, 17 predicted proteins | sample Lox_Sample_11_FD_206714 | JGI IMG/M metagenome (GOLD analysis project Ga0335069, IMG submission 206714) | Soil microbial communities from Loxahatchee National Wildlife Refuge, Florida, United States - Lox_Sample_1.1 | ecosystem: Environmental > Terrestrial > Soil > Wetlands | place: USA... | reverse complement strand
GCCGCGAACCCCTGGCGCTCCAGCTCGCAGGCCGCCGCCAAGGGTAGCGCCGCGCCCGCGTGGACCAGCCGCTTCACCTGCGCCACCGCCGCCGGGCCGCGGGTGAGGATCTTGCCCACCTGTTCCCGCGCGTGCGGCAGGAGCCGATCCGGGGGCAGGACCTCCAGCGCCAGCCCCATCTCCCGGGCCCGGGCCGCGTCGCAGGCCTCCCCGGTCAGCATGAGCTCCAGGGCGCGCATCGAGCCCACCCGCCGCGGGAGCCGCTGCGTCCCGCCGAAACCGGGGACGAGCCCCAGCCCCACCTCCGGCAGGCCGAAGCGGGCGCGCTCGCTGGCGTAGACGAGGTCGCAGGCCAGGGCCACCTCGCACCCGCCGCCGAGCGCGAAGCCGTTTACCGCCGCCACGGTGGGCACCGGCAGCCGCTCCAGCCGCTCCAGGACCGCGTGGCCGCGCTCGCCGAAGGCGCGGCCCTGCTCGGCCGACATGCGCGCCAAGGCGGCGATATCGGCCCCGGCCACGAAGGCTCGCTCGCCTGCCCCGGTGAGCAACAGGGCCCTGGCCGCCCCGCGCTCCACCCTCCCCACCACCTCGTCCAGCTCGTCGAGCGTCCGGGCGTCGAGGGCGTTCAGGACCGACGGTCGGTTGAAGGTGACGAGCCCGATCCCGCCCTCCACCTGCCACAGCAGGTTCTGGAGATCCATGGTCCCTCCCGTGCTTCACGCCGGGTACTGGAAGAAGCCGCGCCCGGTCTTGCGCCCGTACCAGCCGGCGGCCACGTACTGCCGGAGCAGGGGCGCCGGCCGGTACTTGTCGTCGCCCAGCCCCCGGTGCAGCACCTCGGCGATGGCCAGGCAGGTGTCGAGCCCCACGAAGTCGGCCAGGGTCAGCGGACCCATGGGGTGGTTCAGGCCCAGGCGCACTGCGGCGTCGATGTCCTCAGCCGAGGCCAGCCCTTCCTGGAGCGCGAAGCAGGCCTCGTTGAGCATGGGGATGAGGATGCGGTTGACGATGAACCCGGGCACGTCGCGCGAGGTCACCACCGTCTTGCCCAGCCGCTTCCCCAGGTCGATTGCGGCCTGGTAGGTGGCGTCGGAGGTCTGCAGGCCCCGCGTCACCTCCACCAGCTGCATGACCGGCACCGGGTTGAAGAAGTGGGTGCCGACCACCTGGGCCGGCCGGCGGGTGGCGGCGGCCAGGGCGGTGATGGAGATGGAACTGGTGTTCGAGGCCAGGATGGCCGGCGGGGCCAGAAGCCCGTCCAGCCGGCGGAGCAGCTCCTTCTTGGCCCCCTCCTCCTCGACGATGGCCTCGACGGCCAGCGGGGCGTGGGCGCAGTCCTCCAGAGCGCCGGCCGGCCGGATGCGGGAGAGGACGGCGCTCCGCTCGGCGGCGGCCATCTTCCCCTTCTCCACCAGCCTGCCGAGCGCCGCCGCGATCCGCTCCAGCCCCCGCCGCGCCAGCTCGGCGGTGGCGTCGGCCAGGACCACCTCCATCCCGGCCTGGGCGGCCGCCTGCGCGATGCCGCTCCCCATCTGCCCGGCGCCCACCACCGCCAGCGCGTCGACCATGGAGGACCTCCTCTTTGGCTGTCGCTGCGGCGCCGGTCGCGGACCGCCCCGGCCCTGGGCAACCCCCCGGGGGACCGCGGCGCGGCGCTCCGATCGCTTGTAGGGAGGGAAGGACTCACTTGTCAACGAGCGTTGCGGCGTGGGACGATCGCTCCGTCGCATGACCCTTCGCGCGGGTCGGCGGCGCGGCCCCGGATGCAGCGAACCCTCCGAGACATCGCTCGCGACGCGGCGCGCGTCTCCGGCGCCCCGCTCGCCCAGCTCCTCTCCTTGCGCCGGGGCCCCGACGGGATCGTCGGGCAGACCTTGGCGGTGGACGGGACGGCGCTGTCGGAGGTCCAGGTTCGGGAGCGGGTGGTGGACCTCCTGGCCCGGGAACCCGGCCAGGGACCGGCCGAGCCGCTCCTCAGCCCCGCCTCTGGCCCGGCGCGCGTCCTGGTGCCCTGCGAGCCGGCGCTGGCGGAGCTCATCTGGCTGAGCGTCGATCCCGGGACGGCCGCGCTGCAGTCGGTGTTCCTCCCGCTGGTCCGGCGCCCCGAGGAGCTCAGCGTCCTGCGGCTGGTCCTGCCCGGCCGGCAGCGCGGGAGCGCGCTCCGGGCGCTGGACTCGCTGGCCCGATTCGTGGAGTCGCGGGTCGAGGCCGAGACCTTCCGTACCGAGGGGGTGGGGCGCGACGCCGCCTACCGCGTCTTCCACGAGGAGGCGGCCGAGGCCCAGCTGGTGGTGGACGCCCGGAGCGGGCAGGTCCTGGACGGGAACCGCCGGCTGTGCGAGCTCACAGGCCGAAAGAGGGTGGAGCTGCGGGACCTCGCCCTGGGCCAGCTCCTCGAGCACCCCGAGCTCGACGCCGCCGGCCTGGTGGCCCGCCTGGCCAGCGCGCCGGCGGTGCGCGAGGAGGAGGCGCGCTTGCGCCGGCGCTACGGGGAGCCGGTGCCGGTCTCGCTCAGCGCCGCGACCGTCCACCTCGAGGAGCGAACGGTGCTCCACGTCATCGCCCGCGACGTCACCCGCGAGCGTCGCGCCCTGGCCGAGCTGAAGCAGGCCCGCGACACCATGGCGGCGCTGCACCTGGCCGGCGCCCACCTCATGGTGGAGACCGACGAGGGGGGGACCTTCGGCGTGCTGGCGCGCGAGCTGGGGCGGCTCGGCTTCCACTGCGGCATCCTGGGGCCGGCCCTGGACGGGACCTCGGCCTTCACCTGGCGGCACCTCTCCTTCCCGCCCGCCCTGCGGGAGGCCTTCGAGCACGCGCTGGGCAAGCCGCTGGCCGATCTCCGCATCGACCCGCTCGGCGCGCCGCTGGTGCGGCGGTGCCTCTCCGAGCGGCGCACCGTGCACACCGACCAGCCGGCGCGGGCGGTGGAGGAGCTCTTCTCCACCGAGGGGAAGCGCGAGCTGAGGCGGCTCTACCGCCTGGTGAAGATCCGCCGGGTCATCCTCGCGCCGCTGCGCAGCGAGGGGCGGCCGGTGGCGGTGCTGGCGGTGGGCACCCCTCGGCTGCGCAAGGGCGACCCCGAGGCCATCGATGCCTTCGCCCTCCAGGCCTCGATCGGCCTGGAGAAGGCCCGGCTCTTCACCGCGCTGCGGGAGGAGCGCTCCCGCCTGGAGAGCGAGGTGGCCCGCCGCACCCAGGAGCTCACCCGCGCCGTCCGGGCCCTGGAGGACGCCGATCGCCAGAAGGACAACTTCCTGGCCAACATCTCCCACGAGCTCCGCACGCCGCTGGTCACCATCCTCGGCTACTCCGAGCTGCTCCTGGGCGAGAAGCTGGGGGAGCTGTCCGGCCGCCAGCGCGGCGCCATGCAGGTGCTAGCCCAGAGCGGGCGCCGGCTGCGCCAGTTCATCGACGAGCTCATCGAGCTCTCGCGCCACGAGCTCACCAAGGAGACCTACGCCTTCGCCCCGCTGGAGGTGGGCGAGGTCCTCTCCCAGGCCATCCTCTCCCTGGCCCCGCGCTTCGCCGAGCGGGGCCTGCGGGTGCGGGCCCGGGTGGCGCGGGGCACGCCCGCGGTCTGGGGGGATCGCGACCGGATCGTCCAGGTGCTGGTGAACCTGCTGGTGAACGCGGAGCGGTACAGCCCCGACGGCGGCGCGGTGCGCCTGGCGGCGGCCTCCTCGGGCCGGGACCGCGTCCAGATCGCGGTGAGCGACCAGGGATCGGGGATCTCCGACGAGCACCTCTCCCACATCTTCGACCGGCTCTACCAGGTCCACGACGAGCGTCCCGGCGGCGGCAAGGGCGGCACCATGGGGATCGGCCTGGCCATCGTGAAGAGCATCGTCGAGGCGCACGGGGGGGAGATCCGGGTGCGCTCGCGGGTCGGCCGCGGCACCACCTTCCGCTTCACCCTGCGCACGGCGCCGGCCGAGACCGCGGGCGCCACCCCGCGCCCGTGAGGGGCCGCGGTCGTCAGGGGCCCAGGGAGAGGACGATGGTCCCGCCCTGGTCGACGGTGAGCTCCTTCTCGCCCTGGACCGGGCCGCCCGGGGCGTCGATGCGGTAATCCACCCGGTAGCGCCCGTCCGGCAGGTGCAGCTCGTGGCGGACCTGGTCCCGCGGGGCCGGGAACTCGGCGCGCCGCAGCTCCTCGCCCCCGCGCCAGAGGACCACCTCGAGGTTCCGCGGAGCGCCCACGCCCGACAGGTCGTAGACCAGCACCACGTCGCGCGGGCTCTTCCGCCACAGGAACAGCCCCAGCCCCAGCGCCCCCAGGAGGGCGACCAGGCGAGAGGCCCCCTTCACCGCCTCGACCTCCGGCGGCGCTGCGCCGCCGGGCGGACCTCGGCCGCCACCTCGGGCCGGGGCTCGCCCCCCTCCGCCGGCCGGAGCCGGATCTCGGCGCGGATGTCCACGGCCATGGTGCCGAGCGCCCGCAGGAGCTCCTTCCGCACCACCTCCGACTCCAGGAACCGCCGGATCTCCTCGGAGAAGACGCGCAGGACCTCCTCCTTGGCCCCGCGCGCCTGCTGGCCGATGAAGCCCACCAGCTCCTTGGGCAGCTTCCACTCGCCGGCCAGGCGCCGGGCGCCCTCCTCGGTCATGAAGAGCGCGCCCACGCCGGCGAGGATGGCCTTCTTGAGGCTCTCGGGGACCAGCCCCCGGGCGCCGCTCGGGCCCTCCTCGCCGTCGCGCGGCAGCGCCCCGGGCTCGGATCCGTCCAGCGCGGGAGCGGGCTTCTCCATGGGGTGCCTCGTCAGGCGCTGGGCTGCGCGCCGATGACCGGAAGGCGCGGCGCCTTCAGGATCTGCGTGCTCACCGCGCCGGCCACGTTGCGGGCCAGCGCCAGGAACGCCTGCGCCTCGGGGCTCTCGGGCTTCCCGGACACCACCGGCAGGCCGCGGTCCCCGCCCTCGCGGATGGCCAGGTCGATGGGGATCTCGCCCAGGAAGCGGATGCCCATCTTCTGCGCGGCCCGCCGGGCGCCGCCCTTGTCGAAGATGGCGGTCTCGGTCTGGCAGTGCGGGCAGACGAAGGCGGACATGTTCTCCACCAGCCCCAGCACCGGGATGGACACCTTGTCGAACATGAGCTTGGCGCGGATCACGTCGGCCAGGGCCACGTCCTGGGGAGTGGACACCAGCACCACCCCGGCGGCGCGGACGTTCTGGGCCAAGGTCAGCGGCACGTCGCCGGTGCCGGGGGGGAGGTCGAGGACCAGGTAGTCGAGCTCGCCCCAGCTCACGTCGCGGAGGAGCTGGATGAGGGCGCCGGTGACCATGGGACCGCGCCACACCAGGGCCTGGTCGGGCTCGACCAGGAAGCCGATGGACATCACCTTCACCCCGTGGGCGACGAAGGGGTCGAGCCGCTTCCCGTCGCTCGACACCGGGCGCTCGTTGACGCCGGTGAGGATGGGGATGGAAGGGCCGTAGACGTCGGCGTCGAGGATGCCCACCGAGGCACCCTGCCTGGCCAGGGCCACCGCCAGGTTCACGGCCACCGTGCTCTTGCCCACCCCGCCCTTCCCCGCCCCGACCAGGATGATGTTCTTCACCCCCGGGGTGAGCTGGCTCTGGGCGACGCCCGGCGCCGAGCGCACCTGGGCTCCCCAGGAGACCTCCACCCGCTGGAATCCGGCCTGCCGGAGCGCGGCCTCCACGTCGCGTCCGATGGCGTCCTTGAGCGGGCAGGCGGGCGTGGTGAGCTCGACGCGCAGGCGGACGGTGTCCCCCTTGACGGCGAGGTCCTTGACCATGCCCAGCGACACGAGGTCGCGGTGCAACTCGGGGTCCATCACCTTGCGGAGAGCGTCGAGGGCGGTGCGGTCGTCCATGGCCGCGCCTTTATAGCGGGCGAACGTCGGCTTCTCAACGGGTGCGCGCAGCGGCTCACTCCAAGGCGTCGACCCGCCACCGGCCCGCCTCCGCCACGAGCAGCGCCTGGCCCCCGGCCACGGGCAGCGTGGCCCGGCCCCCGTCCACGGCCAGGGGCGTCCCCGCGGCGAGCGCCCGGGCCACGCGCCCGGCCGCCTCGCGCGCCAGGGGCCCGGCCCCGGCCCAGTCGGCGGCCAGCCGCGCCGGGCCGTAGGCGGCGCGCCAGCGCGCCGAGAGGAGCGCGTCGGCCTCCTGCCAGCGCCCGGCTTCGAGGGCGTCGACGAAGCGGGAGAGCACGGCCGCCGGGGTGTCCGCCCGGGCGCCGGGCGGTCCCGGCGGCGGTATGTCCATCCCGGGACGGGACGGGCCGGCGCAGCTGGCGGCGGCGAGCGCGGCGCCGAGGAAAAGGGAGAGGGCGCGGACGCGGCCGGGCATCGCTCACCCCCGCGGCCGGGGGGCCGCCTCGGCCGAGGCGCCGGGCCCGACCCGCACCTCGCCCTCCTCGCCCAGCCGGCCCTGCACGGAGATCTGGACGTCCAGGAAGCGGCGGATCACCTCGGCGTTGGTGAGCAGGTGGGGGGTCACCACGCTCACCGTGTAGCGCACCGAGGGGACCACGCCGGCAGGGCTGGGTGGGCGCCCGGCCACCACCAGCGCGGCCGGGAGCAGGAGCTGGTCGCCGAGGTACCGGTCCACCGCCGCACCGCCGGAGAGGTAGGTCCGGAATGCATCCACCGCCAGGTCGGCCACGTCCTCGGGTGTCCGCTCGCCGGTGGTGACCGCGCCGTGGCCGGCGCGCGTCCGCTCGAAGGTGGAGACGATGAGGACGTGGCCTCCGCGGGAGCCGCGCGCGGGCAGCGGCACCCGCTCCGCCTCGGCGGAGATGCCGTGGTCTCGCAACCGGCGCAGCGCTCGGGCAGCCTGCCTCTCCGCCACCTCGTAGCCCAGGCCGCCGACCATCGACACCACCTCCACCTCATGGAGCGTCCCGCGGTGGCGGAGGTCGAGCGGCGGCATCGGGCTGGCCGGCTCGATGCGGGCAGTGAACTCGCCCCCGCCCTCGGGGTAGAACCCCGCCGCCTGCAGCTCCACGGCGATCCGGAAGCCGAGGCGGGCCACGGCCGGGGCCCAGATCAGCGCCAGGTAGTGAAAGCTCGGGGCCTGGTCCTGATGGGTGCCGCCCCGGAGCACCAGCGTGGAGCTCCCGCCGCCGAGCGCCAGGGGCCAGCAGACCGTCTGCAGCAGGAGCGGCGTCGAGCCGGCCGTGCCGATGTCGAAGGCCCAGGTGCCGGCCCGCGGCGGCTGCCGGGGGGTGAACTCGAGGGCGGTCGACCCCAGATCGTCGCCCGCCAGCCGCCCGTCGACGATCCGGGCCATGGCCCGGGCCGCCTCGCGGTGCTGCGGCCGCAGCCCAGGCTTGATGCGGTTGGCCCTCACCCGATCGATGGCGAAGGCGCGACCGCTCACGGCGGAGAGCGCCAGCGCCGTGCGGAGGATCTGCCCACCACCCTCGCCGACGCTGCCGTCCAGGTCGATGCGGGGCTGCAGGGGGGTGGACACCGCGCCAATCTAGTGCCTCGTCCGCTCGCCGTCCGATTCCGTGCTCCGGAGCCAGGGCGCTGAGCCCCCTTCGCGGACGGCGCATCCGGGTTGAACGGGACCCGGCCCGCATGGGGGCAAGGGCGCAACCTCTCGGTCTCGTTCGTCACGGGTGGGGACGGAGGCAGTGAATGGCCTTCCGGCGCCTTCGGCCATCGGCGGTGCGACGAAATGCGGCCGCGCTCCGTCCGTAAGGCCAGGCATGGTCCTGGCCGCCGCTCCCGCCCTGGGTTTGGAGGTACTGTCGCTGCCCGCGGAGGAGCGGGTGCACGGCTCACCCCTGACAGCTGAGGCGGCCCTCGCCCTCGCCGCCTCGCGGGGTGACAAGCAGGCCTTCGGACGGCTGGTGGACATGCACAAGCGGACGGTCTACGGGCTCTGCTTCCGCGTCCTGCGTCACCCCGAGGACGCACGCGACGCCGCCCAGGAGGCCTTCGTGCGGGCCTACGCCGCCCTCGGCACCTTCGACCCGTCGCAGCCGTTCGCCCCCTGGGTGCTCCGCATCGCCCGCAACCACTGCCTCGACCTGGCCCGGCGGCGCGGGGTCCGCCCCCAGGAGGTCGGCCTCGACGCCGATTCCGACGAGGGCGGCCCGCGCGAGCCGGCCGACCCCGCCGCGCCCCGGGCCGACGACGTCCTGGAGCGGCGCGAGGAGGAGGGCATGGTGCTGCGCGCGGTCTCGGCCCTGCCGCCCAACTACCGCGAGGTGGTGGAGCTCTTCCACGTGGAGCACCTGTCGTACAAGGAGATCGCCCAGGCCATGGACGTGCCCATCGGGACGGTCATGACCTGGCTGCACCGAGCCCGCGCCAAGCTGCGCGCCGAGCTGGCGCGGCCGGGGGAGGCGCGGCCGTGAACACGCTCACCGGACACCTCACCGACGCGCAGGCCCAGCGCCTGCTGGACGGGGCCCTGCTCCCGGCCGAGGCGGTCGAGGTCGAGGCGCACGCGGCCGGCTGCGAGGCCTGCGCGGTGCTGGTCGACTCCTACCGCGAGCTGGCCCTGTCCCTCGACGCCCTCCCCGCCCCCGAGCTCCCCGCCGACTTCACCGCCGGCGTCCTGGAGCGGGTGGCCCGGCGCGAGCGCACCGTGGCCCGGGAGCGGCGCGCCGCGGCGGCGGTGGTGGTCGGCGCCCTCCTGGCCCTGGCGGTGGCAGTGATCGCCGGCGGCGGGGCCGCCTGGATCCCGGCCGCCACCCGCTTCGCCGACCAGCTCGGCGACGTGGCCCACGCCCTGCGGCTCGGCGCCGAGGTCCTGCCGTCCCTGTGGGGCGTGCTCCGTCTCCCCGTCGCCGTCACCTCGGCTGCCCTCTGCATCCCGCTGCTCCTCGCTCTCTCCCGCTTCATCCCCTCGCCGCGGACCGAGGCTCACTGAACGGAGACCCATGCTCCCCATCCTCGTCCTCGCGCTCGCCCTCCGGGCCACACCGGCCACGCCGCCCGCCCCGGCGGCGCCGCCCGCGCCTCCTCCGCCGTCGGCCGCAGTCGCGGCGCGCCCGGCGCCCGACGCCCTGCGCGGCGACTGGTCGCGCGCCTCGGGGAGGCGGGTCACCCTCTCCGGCACGCTTCCGGTGAACGACGTCCTGGACAAGATCGCCGACGCCGCCGGCTGGAACCTGGTGCTCAACACCGGCCGGGCCGGCGCCCGCACCCTCACCCTGAAGCTGCGCGAAGTGGCCGCCGAGGACGCCCTCCGCGCCACCCTCACCGGCACCGGCCTGGTGGCCACCCGCACCGGCAACACGGTGGTGATCGCCGAGGAGGCCGAGGCGACCCCGACCGAGACCGCGGTCCTCTCCGGGTTCGACAAGCCCAGCGGACGCCGCTTCAGCAAGGCGTTCGAGGAGGACGAGGTGGCCGATGCCCTGAAGCAGATCGCCACCGCCGGCGGGCTCTCCATCGTGCTCCCCTCGGGCGAGCTCCACGGCGAGATCACCGCCACCTTCAACGACGTCCCGGTCGAGGACGCGCTGCGGGCGGTGCTGGCCCAGGCGGGCCTCACCGCCGAGCGGCAGGGCGAGCTCCTGGTGGTGCGGCGGGGCGGGCCGCTCCACGGCGTGCTGCCCCCGGGCCTCTCGCGGAGCGCCGAGCGCGCGGCCGAGGAGGCCATGCGCACGGCCGAGCAGGCCATGCGCAACGCCCAGGGGGAGATGGCCAAGGAGCGCCGCCGGGGATCGACCAAGGGCGAGGCGGCGGATCAGCGGGTCGAGGAGCTCGACGGGTCCTCGTCGCGGCGGGCGCGCGACCGCCAGGTCACCGGCTCCGACCTGGTCATCCTCCCCGGCGAGGAGGTCCGCGACGTCAACGTGGTGAAGGGCGACCTCCACCTGCGCAGCGGCTCCCAGGCGCGCGACGCCGCCTCGGTGCTCGGCTCGGTGACCCTCGACCCGGGCTCGTCGGCGCGCGACGTGGTGGCGGTGCTGGGCAGCGCCACCCTGGCCGGCGGTTCCCAGGCCCGCCAGGTGGTGGCGGTGCTGGGCGACGTCCACGTCGGGCCCGGGGCCGAGGTCAGCCAGGATGCGATCAGCATCGGCGGCCGCGTCCAGGTCGACCCGGCCGCCCATGTGGCCGGGTCCACCCACTCCGTCTCCTTCCCCACCCTGCCCAGCATGCCCGGGCGCTTCGCCATCCACCTCGTCCCGGACATCCTCTCCCCCGTGGCCATGGTGGTCGGCACCCTGGTCCGGTTCGCGGTCCTCTTCGTGCTCGGCCTCATCGTCCTCTCGGTGATGCCGCGGCGGCTCGAGGCCGTCTCCGGCGCCATGGCCGGGAGCCCGTGGCGGTCGCTGTTCGCCGGGATGCTGGGGTCGATCGGGATGGTGGTGCTGGCGGTCCTTCTGGCGGTGACCGTGGTGGGGTTGCTCCTCATCCCGGTGCAGGCGCTGCTCGTGGTCGGCGGGGGCGTGCTGGGGATCACCGCCCTGAGCGCCTACCTCGGCCGCGCGCTCCCCATCCCGCCCTCGCGCCGCACCGCGGTGCTGGAGCTGGCCGCGGGCACGCTGCTCTTCTCGATCCTGGCCGAGGTGCCGGTCATCGGCGCCATGGCCTGGGTGGCGGCCTGGTTCCTCACCTTCGGCGCCGTGCTCCGCACCCGCTTCGGCCAGCCCCCGGCCGCCCTGCCGACCACCCCGGCCCAGCCGGCGGCGAGCTGAGGGACCGCTACACCAGCACCAGCCCCTCCTCGGTCCACTGCGCGTGGCCGGAGAGGATGGCGTCCAGGTTCTCGGCTCGTTCCTCGGTGAGCTGGGCGACGACCTCCAGGATCTGCGGGTGCGAGAGGATCAGCTCGTCGAAGCCCTGGCGCGGGAGGCGCAGCAGGGTCCCGGCGCGCCGGGCGGTGACGGTGGCGGTGGCCGGGGTCTTCCGCAGGCAGCTCATCTCCCCGAAGACGTCGGCCTCGCGGAGCTCCGCCACCTCCACGCTCGCCGTCCCCTGGCGGCGGCTCACCCCCAGGGCGCCCTCGAGCACCACGTAGAGCCCGTCGGAGGGCTCGCCCTCGCGGACCACCACCTCCCCGGCGGCCACCTCGCGCGCCCGGAACTGGACCATGACCTTCTGCCGGTCCTGGCGCGAGAACGGCCGGAACACCGGGCTCACGGCCATGGCGTTGGCCAGCAGCCGCTGCCGGTAGAAGCGCCGGAGCGACTGGGCCAGGTGCGGGTGGCGGCCGGCCAGCTCCAGCAGGTCCTGGGCCCGGATCTCCAGGACCTCGGCGTCCTGGAGCGCCGCGACGGTGGCGAGCCGGGGCGCGCCCGAGAGGATGGCCATCTCTCCGAAGAAGTCCCCCTCCCGGAGCCGGGCCAGGCGGATGCGCTCTCCACGGTCGTCGCGCTTGGTGACCTCGAGCTCCCCGCCCGCCACCACGAAGAAGCTCGTCCCCCGCTCGCCCTCCTGCAGCACCGTCTCCCCGGCCCGCACCCGCCGTAGCACCATCCCGTCGGTGAGGGCGATGAAGGCCTCGCGGGACAGGTCGGAGAGGAGCGGGATCCGCGGCAGGGCCATGTCGCCGGGCACCGGGACGCCGCGAGGCGGCTCGGCGGCGGCCGGCGACTCGGGCCCGGCCTCCAGGATGGCGTCGTCGGGAACGCCGGCGAGATCCTCCTCCCCGGTGCCGGGGGCGGGAGGTGGCGCCGAGGGCTCCACCGGCTCGTCCAGGTCCAGGATCACCTCCTCCTCGATCCCCGCCTCGGTCGCGGCCTGCGCCGCCGAGAGGATCTGCGAGAGGGGCGTATGGGCGGCCGAGAGCGGCCGGGCCGCGGTGCCCTCCTCCGGCGGCGGGGGCGGCGCGATCGCCCCTCGAGGCGCCGGGAGGGGCAGCTCGACGTTCCCCTCGGCCGGGTCTGACGGTGCGGGCTGGAGCGTCGAGGGGACCAGCACCGCGGGGAGGGCCATGGCCGTGAGCCGGGTCGGCGGCGCGCTCCGCGCGCGCGCGGCGTAGAGCCCGGCCAGGGTGGCCTGGGTCGCGCCGTGCTCCGGGTCGATCTCCAGGATGGTCTTGCACAGGGCGATGGCCTTGGCGAACAGGCCGTCGCGCGCGTAGCGGTCGGCGACCGCCTCGTACTCCCCCACCGCCTCGTCGGTGCGGCCGGCGCGGCGGAGCACCTCGGCCAGGCGCTGCCGCGTGGCGGCGTCCCGCGGATCCGCCTTGAGCACCGCCCGCAGGGTCTCGGCGGCGCGGTCCAGCTTGCCCCGGGCGACCAGGTCGGCCGCCTTGTCCTTCAGTGCGCGCAGGTCCGCCATGGGCTCGTTCTACCACGCCGGAGGTGTCAGGGACGCTCGCCGGCGGCGGCCGAGGGCAGCTTGGCCAGAGCCTCCACCGCCGCGCGGCGGACCCTGCCGTAGTAGTCGCTGCGCAGGGCCTCGAGCCGGTCCCCGGCCGGCTCGTACCGCATGGCGGCCAGGGCCCGCGCCGCGGCGGCCCGGACCTGCGGCCGGTCGCTGGTGAGCGCTCGGGTGAGCGCGGCGGCCCCGGCGCCGCTGCCCAGCTGCGCCAGCGCCTCGATCACCTCCACCATCCCCGGCCCCTCGGGCTGGTCGAGCGCGGCCGTGAGCGGCCCGGCCGAGGCCGGGGCGCCGATGCGGGCCAGGGCCTGGGCCGCGGCGCCGCCGCAGGGGCCGGAGAGCCGCTGCGCCAGGGCCGGGACCGCCTCGGCCGAGCCCGCCTCCCCGAGCGCGCGCGCCAGCGGGACGCAGGAATCGGGGGCGAGCCCGGGGGCTGCCAGCGCCTTCGCCAGCAGGGTGGCGCCCCGGGGGCCGAACCGCGGCAGCGCGGCGGCGGCCGCCGCGCGCACCGGATCGGCCGGATCGGAGAGGGCCGCGCCGAGCAGGGCCAGGGCCCGATCGCCTCCGAGCGCACCGAGCCCTTCCACGGCGCCGGCGCGCACCCCGGCGTCGGGGTCGGCGGCGAGGGCGGCGAGCAAGGCCTCGGTGCCGCCGGCATGGGCGCGCCCCGCCGCCGCCAGGGCCGCGCCCAGCTCGACCAGGTCGCCGGCCGGGGGCGGGAAGTAGGGAGGGAGGGCCGGCTCCCCCGCCTCCGCGCCCACGCCCGGCCCCGGGGCGCGGGCCACCACCGCCGAAACCCGCGACTCGCCGACGGCGTCGATCCCGGCCAGCGGCGAGGAACCGAGCTGCCCGGGCACCCAGCGGGTCCGGGCCGCCGTCACCCGGGCGGCCAGCGCCTGCGTCCGGTCGCGCACCGCTGCCGCGGCCTGCGGGCTCCTCGAGCGCCCCAGCGCCTGCAGCGCGGCGACCCGCAGGTCGGCGTCGGGGTCCTTGCCCGGGTCGAGCAGGGCGATGACCCGCGGGACCACGTCGCCGTCGGGGGGGTGCAGCTCGGCCATGGCCGCCAGGGCCGCCGCGGCCCCGGGCCGGGCCAGGCGGGGGACGAGCAGCTTGACCGGGCACTCGGCCTCGCGCTCGCGGGCGGCGCGGGCGGCGCGCGCCGCCACGGCCGGGTCGAGCGCCCGGAGCGCCACCTCGCACAGCGACGCGCCCACCTCCGGGGCCTGCGGGAGCGCCACCAGCGCCTCGACGGCGGCCCCGGGCACCCGGCCCGCCCCCTGCACGGCGGCGGTGGCCAGCGCGTCCGCGGCGCCCGGGTCCCCGAGCCGGCCGAGCGCGTCGGCCGCGGCCTCGGCCAGCTCCATGTCGCCCTGCTCCAGGAGATCCTCCAGGTGGCGGCGTGCCGACCAGTCCCCGGCCTCGCCCAGGCCGCGGGCGGCGGCGGCCACCAGCTCCCGGTCCGGATCGTGCGCCGGGTCGACCAGCGACGACAGGCGCTCCACCGCCTCGGTCCGGGCGCTGGCCCCGAGCTCCTCGGCGGCGCCGGCCCGGGCCGGCCCGTGCCCGGCCAGGGCGGCCACGTTGCGCTCCCAGAGGGCTCGGGCCTCGAGCTCGACCGCCTCGCGGAGCGAGGTCCCGACCGACTGCAGCGCGTCGGCGATGGCGGCGCGCCCGGCCGGCGTGGCGCGCCCGTAGGCCGCCACCAGGGCGTCGCGGGCCTGGGGGAGCGTGGGGCGGGCGGCGAGGCCCCGGGCGGCGAGGCCCACCACCTCCGGGTCCGGGTCGCCCAAGAGCCCGCTCAGCGCCTCGACCGAGGGCGAGCCCTCCCGGGAGGCGAAGGCCTCGGCGGTCGCGCGGCGGACGAGGGGGTCCGGGTCCTGCTGCGCCACGAGCAGCACCGCGGTGCCCGAGGCACCCTGCCCGGCGGCGGCCCGCACCGCCGCCACCCGCTGCTCCGGGTCGGACGAGGCGAGCTCGCGCCCGCGGTTGCAGGCCGCGGCGGCGACGAGGACCGAGGACACGAGGAGGAGCGCGGCGCGCACGGGCACCATGCTCGCCGCTCGCCCCCCGCCGCGCAAGCGGAGCGGTGCACGCGCCGGCAGCCCCGCCGAGCGCGCCCTAGCCCTTGCCGGGAGCTCCCCGGCCCGGGCGGCGAGGGGGCCCACGGGGCGCGGCGGCCGGCTCGGCCCCCGGAGCCGGCGGCGGGCCGTGGCCGTGGCGCCGCGCCGCCCGGGGCAGCCTGCGGCCGGCCGCAACCGAGGGCCGGTCGTCGTCCGGGGCCTGCAGCCGCTGGCGCATGGCCCTGACCTCGGCCGGGGTGAGGGCGCGGAACTGCCCGGGGCGCAGGCCCTGCACGCTGACGCCCCCGAACTCCGGCCGGAACAGCCTCTGCACCGAGAGGCCGACCGCCTCGCACAGCCGCTTCACGAGGTGGTAGCGCCCCTCCGCCACCCGCACCCGGATCCAGACGTTGCGGTCGGCGCGCTCGTGCACCTCCGCCTCCAGGGCGCGCGCCGGGCCGTCCTCGAGGCGGACGCCCGCCGCCATGCGCGCCAGGGCCCGCGGGTCGGGCTCGCCCTTCACCTTCACCAGGTAGACGCGGCGGTGGCCGTAGCGAGGGTGGGCCAGGCGGTTGGCCAGCTCGCCGTCGTCGGTGAAGAGCACCGCCCCCTCGGCGTCGTAGTCGAGCCGCCCCACCGGGAACAGCCGCGTCCGCACCTCGGCCAGGTACTGCATGGCGGTGGGCCGCCCCTCCGGGTCGGAGGCGGTGGTGACGCATCCGGGCGGCTTGTAGAGGAGGTAGTAGCTGCCCGCCTCGGGCGCGGACACCAGCCTCCCGTCGAGGGTGACGAGGTCCTTGGCGGGGTCCACCTTGGTGCCCAGGGCGGTCACCACCCGGTCGTTCACCTTGACCCGGCCGGCCGCGATGAGCGCCTCGGCGCCGCGCCGCGAGGCCGCGCCGCCCCGCGCCAGGAACTTCTGCAGGCGCTCCTCCGCCACCCTAGCCTCCGCCCCCGGGCTTGGTCTCCGCCGCGGGCGAGGCCGGCTCGGGCTCGTCCTTCCTCTCCCCCTCGCCCAGCGCTGCCTCCGCCGCCCGCCCCTTCTCGTCGGCGTCGGCCATGGCCCGCTCCAGCTCGTCCAGGGCGGCGTCGCCCTCGGCGCGCCGGGCCTCCAGGGCCGCGCCCAGGGAGGGGTCGGCGAGCTCGGCCACCACCCCCTCCAGGCTGGGGGCCTGCGGCTCCGGCGCCTCCTTCTCCACGATCTCGCGGTGCTCCTCGGAGAGCTCGTGGAACTCTCGCAGGGTGGGCAGCGAGGCCAGGTCCTTCAGGGCGAAGAACTCCAGGAACTCCCGGGTCGTGCCGTAGAGGATGGGGCGCCCCGGCTCCTCCTTCTTGCCCAGGATCTTCACCAGCCGCCGCTCCAGCAGGGCCTTCAGGACCGCGCCGCTGTCGACGCCCCGCACGTCCTCGATCTCCGGTCGGGTCACCGGCTGCCGGTAGGCGACGATGGCCAGGGTCTCCAGGGCCGCCCGGGTGAGGCGCTGGGGCTTCACCCGGAGGAAGCGGCGCGCGAAGCTGGAGTTCAGCGGGGAGGTGCGGAGCTGCCAGCCGCCGGCCACCTCGTGCAGCACCACCCCGGAGACCCCCTCCCGGAACTGGCCCGTGAGCTGGTCCAGCGCCCGGGCGATGCGCTCGGGCTCGAGCCCGGTCGCCTGCCGCAGCTCCTCCACCGTGAGCGGCCGCTCCGCCAGGAAGAGCAGGCTCTCCACCACCGTCCGCACCCGCCCCTCGTTGAGCCGCCGCGCCTCGGCGGCCAGCCGCTCGAAGGGCTCCTCCTTCTCCTCGGGCACGTCGATCTGGGCGGTCTCGACCTCTTCCAGCGCCGGGTCGCCCTGGCGGGCCTCCTCGGCACTCTGCAGGGCGGCCAGCTCCTCGGTGGAGACGGCTGGCGGCGGGGCAGTCGCCGGGCCGGCCTCCTCCGCCTTCGCCTGGCCAGCCTGGTCCTGGGGTTCCGCGCTCACCGGTAGTCCTCCTGGCCTTGGGGTGTGACGTCGCCCAGCGTCTCCCGGGCCTCGACGATGATCTCCGCCCCCACCCCGCCCACGTCCATGGCCGCCTGGAAGATCCGCAGGAGCCGCAGCCGGGCCATCTCCAGGATGGCCAGGAAGGTGGCCAGGATGCTCGAGCGGGAGTGGCGACGCTCGGGCGGCCCGGCCAGGAGCTCCTCGAAGGTGGCCCGGCGCGAGATGCGCAGGACCTCGGCCACCCGCGAGATGGCGTCGTTGATGGTGAGCCGGTCGGTGACCACCTCGGCGACGAGCTCGGGCCGGGCGTGGGCCAGGGCGCGGTCCAAGGCCTCGATGAGCTTGAAGACGGAGACGTCGGCCAGCCCCTCCGGCCCCTCGAGCGTCGCCGGCCGCTCGGCCCGCGCCCGCCGCGTGAACACGGTCCGGTCGAGGATGTCCCGCCCGCCCAGCTCCTCCCCGGCGGCGCGGTACTTCTGGTACTCGAGGAGTCGGCGCACCAGCTCGGCCCGCGGGTCCGGCCCGGCGTCCTCCGGCGCCGCGTCCTCCGCCACCTCGGTCCGGGGCAGGAGCAGCTTGCTCTTCATGAGCAGGAGCTGGGCGGCCATGTGCAGGAACTCGCCGGCCACGTCGATGTCCAGCGCCTCCATGGCCCTGAGCGTGGCCAGGTAGCTCTCGGTGATGGAGGCGATGGGGATGTCGAAGAGATCGACCTGGTGCTCCTGGACCAGGTGCAGGATGAGGTCGAGCGGCCCCTCGAAGGGCGGCTCCCCGGGCCGGAACGGCGGGAGCCGGACCCGGAAGGCGTCCGCGACCGCGCGGCCGCCCGCCTCGCTCGGGCTCGCGCCCGGGTCGGCGCCGGTGTCGCTCTGCGTCGCCATCGTTCCCTGGAGAGGCTACCGCAGCACGAGCTTCATGGCGCCGCGGACCTGCTCCATGGTCCTCTGGGCCTCGGCGCGGGCCTTTCGGGTCCCGAGCTGGACGATGTCGTCGATGTCCTGGGGCCGGGCCAGGAGCGCCTGGCGCCGCTCGCGGATCCGCTCCTGCTCGGGGAGCAGCCGCTCCAGGAGCTTCTTCTTGCAGTCGACGCAGCCGATCCCGGCGCTGCGGCAGTTCCGGTCCACCCAGGCGACGGTCGCCTCGTCGCTCGTCACCTTGTGCAGGTAGAAGATGCCGCACACCTCGGGGTTGCCGGGATCCTGCCGGCGCTTGCGGGCAGGGTCGGTCACCGCCCCCATGACCTTCTTGCGGGTGGACTCCTCGTCCTCGCCCAGGTCGATGGTGTTGCCGTAGCTCTTGGACATCTTCCGACCGTCGGTGCCCACGATCTTGGGCACCGAGGTGAGCTGCGGCTGTGGCTCGGGGAACACCTCGCCGAAGTGGGCGTTGAAGCGGCGCACGATCTCCCGCGCCAGCTCGAGGTGCGGGACCTGGTCGATCCCCACCGGCACCCGGGTGGCCTTGTAGAGGATGATGTCCGCGGTCATCAGCACCGGGTAGCCGAGGAACCCGTAGAGCGCCAGGTCGCGGTCGGTGAGGTTCTCCTGGATCTCCTTGTAGCTGGGGGTCCGCTCCAGCCAGCCGACCGGGGTGATCATGCCGAGGAGCAGGAACAGCTCGGCGTGCTCCTTCACCTCGCTCTGCACGAAGAAGGTGCACTTGTGCGGATCCAGCCCGGCGGCGATGAAGTCCACGAACATCTCGCGCTCGGCGGTCTTGATGATGCCCGGGTCGTGGTACTGGGTGGTGAGGGCGTGCCAGTCGGCGCTGAAGAAGAAGCACTCCGCCTCCTCCTGCAACCGCACCCAGTTGGCCAAGGCGCCGTGGAGGTGGCCGACGTGGAGGCGGCCGGTGGGCCGCATGCCGCTGACGACGACTGGGCGCTGGGCAGTGGTCATGGATCTCCGGGGCTATCCGGCCAGGCTTCTGGCGATGCCGTAGACGAAGTCGACGATGCTCTCGATGGGCGGCGCGATGATCCGCGTCACCAGGCCGCGGCCCAGGAACAGCACCACCAAGAGGAGGATGGGGCCGATCCGCTGGAGCTGGATCCAGGCCCCGCGCCACTGCGGGGGGAGCAGGTTGCCGAGCACGTGGCTGCCGTCGAGGGGCGGGAGCGGGAGCAGGTTGAACACCGCCAGGCCGACGTTGGCCTCGATGAGCAGCTGCAGCAGCACCCGGTAGGCGCTCCCCGGGGCCACCACCCCCGGCGCGAAGCGCGCCAGCGCGCCGAGGGCGACGCCCGAGCAGAGCGCCAGCCCGAGGTTGGACAGCGGGCCGGCCACGCTCACCAGCGTGTCCCCGGCGGCCATGCGGACGCCTCGCCGGAAGTTGGCCGGGTTGACCGGCACCGGCTTGGCCCAGCCGATCGGCAGCTGCAGCAGGGGCAGCAGGATGGTCCCCACCAGGTCGATGTGCGGGATGGGGTTGAGGGTCATCCGTCCCATGCGCGCCGCCGTGTCGTCCCCGAGCCGCCACGCGGTCCAGGCGTGGAAGAACTCGTGAACCGTGAGCGACAGCACCAGGACGATGAGGTTCAGCAGGCGGCCGACGAGCTCGAGATCCAACGCAACCCCTCACAAGGAAAGCGGTTCTTTAGCCCACCGGCGCCCCGGGGTCAACGCGGCCCGCGCGGGCGCGCGCCCTGGCCGCGGCCGCTCTAGGCCCGGGGGTGGAAGCGGTCGTAGAGCCGCCGCGCGTGGGCGCGATCGACGTGGGTGTAGATCTGGGTGGTGGTCACGTCGGCGTGGCCCAGCATGGCCTGGACGGCGCGCAGGTCGGCGCCGCCCTCCAGGAGGTGGGTGGCGAAGGAGTGGCGGAGCTTGTGCGGCGATACCGCCCGGGCGATCCCCGCCGCCCGCGCGTAGCGCCGCAGGAGCTTTCCGAAGCCCTGGCGCGTGAGCCGCCGCCCGCGGGGCGTGACGAACAGGTCCCGGGTGCGACGGCCCCGGAGGAGGCGCTCGCGGCCCAGGGCCAGGTAGGCCTTCACTGCCTCGACCGCAGGCGTCCCCACCGGCACGAGCCGCTGCTTGTTCCCCTTGCCGCGCGCCAGGACGACCCGGGTCTCCAGGTCCACGTCGTTGAGGCCGAGCGAGACGAGCTCGGAGACCCGCAGCCCGGTGGCGTAGAGGAGCTCGAGCATGGCCCGGTCGCGCCGGCCGGCCGCGGTCCTCCCGTCGGGCTGCCGGAGCAGCTCCTCCACCTCCTCGCGGGAGAGGAGCCCGGGCAGGCGGTGCACGGCCCGCGGCGAGTCGACCTCCTCGGTGGGATCGACCTGGGCGAGCCGCTCGGCGAGGAGGATGCGGTGGAGGCCGCGGATGGCCGACAGGGCCCGGGCCTGCGACCGGGCCGAGAGCCCGGCCCCGACCAGCGCGGCCAGGTGGGCGCGGACCTCGGCCCGGCCGACCCGCTCCCAGGAGGTGACGCCGACCCGGTCCAGGGTGGCGAGGTAGGCGCGCACGTCGCGGCCGTAGGCCTCGACGCTGTTCTCCGAGAGCCCCTTCTCCACCCGGAGGTGGGCGAGGAAGACGTCGAGGGCAGGCTCGAGCGGGCTCACCGCGCAGACGATAGCGCCTCGGGCACCGAGGTAAAGTTCGGGGCGAGCC
>Ga0335069_10004824_pt1 | contig 19892 bp, 12 predicted proteins | sample Lox_Sample_11_FD_206714 | JGI IMG/M metagenome (GOLD analysis project Ga0335069, IMG submission 206714) | Soil microbial communities from Loxahatchee National Wildlife Refuge, Florida, United States - Lox_Sample_1.1 | ecosystem: Environmental > Terrestrial > Soil > Wetlands | place: USA... | reverse complement strand
AGGCGAGCCGATGGTGCCATTGGGGCCGCCGTAGTTGATGTTGTTGAAGAGATTGAGGGCCTGCGCGCTGAACGTGATGGAGTACTTGCGGCCGCTGCTGGCGCCGCCAAACATGCCGCGCGGAGGCCCGCCGCTGCCGCTCAGTCCGCCGGGGCCCAGGCTGCCTCCGGGAGGTCCGCCTCGGCCGCCGCCAGGTCCGCCGGGTCCGCCTGGAGGGGGCCCGCCACGACCGTCGTTGTTGCCGCTGCTGGTGGTTTCAGGTCCGAAGCCGAAGCCGCGGCTGATGCGCAGGTTGAAGGCCACGGAAGCCGGCCCCACACCCAGGTTGGCCGGGATGCGCGGATCGGTTGCCGAGGGATTCTTATCCATATTTCCCCAGGGCGTGCTCACGATGTCAGCGGACGCAGTGCTCGAAGTGGCCCACGAGGGACGCTGATTGTAGAAGTCGTTCAGGGTGTCGTCAGGGAGCGTGATGTTGAAGGGCCTGCCCGACTGCGCCATCATGAACGGGTTGAAGCGCAGTCCCCAGGGGCCGTTGTAGTTGGCCATGGCAAAGAGCTGGTTGCGCGAGTTGAAGGTAGCCGGACCGTAGTCCTGGCCGAGATGGTAGGCGTTGGAGGCGTTGGAACCGGCGCCACCGTCGCTGTCCGCGAATCCGAGGGTGTAGAAGCCCATCAGGGTCAGGTTGCGGGACACGCGCCCGTTCACGCTCACGATCATCTGGTTCTGATCGAACACGGCTTCCGGATAGTACTCGTAGATGTAGCCGCCGCTGGGATCAAGTGGAAATGCGTCGGTGTTGAAGTTGTACTGGTTGGCGTTAATGGTGACGAGCTGATGCGCGCCGAACGAGTGCAGGTAGGTGACGGTGGCGCTGGTACCCTTGGTGATCTGGCGCTCGATGCTGGCGCCGAACTGGCTGATGTACGGCGAGTGGAAGCTGTCGGAGATGCGATAGCGCACCGGCACCGATTGATGGCTCACCGCGGTCCCGGAGCTCTGACACGTTGTCATGTCGATGGTTTCGAGCGATGTGTGAGCCGGGTTGGTGTCGGTGCACGCCGGATTGTTGAGCACAGTCTTGTCCTGTGTCTCGAAGTGGTTGACATTCAGCAGGCTTGTCGCAGAAAAGCGGTCATAGAACACGCCGAAACCGGCGCGCAGCACGGTTTTGGCCGGCTTGCCCTTACCGCCATCCACTGCGTAGGCCATGCCGATGCGCGGAGCCCAGTCGTTGTGGTCGTTGATGTGGTTCTGCGATTCCCAGCGCAGGCCGCCCGACAGCGTGAAGCGCTGATTCACCTTCCAATCGTCCTGGACAAACAACGCGGCGTCGAACATGTTGGCCTGCGCGGAAGGCGTGCCGGCGGTAAAGCTGCCGGTGATGGGCGCGTACTCAGGGTGCGCGGCAAGCAGCGCGTTGTAGGTCTCGCCCGCGGCGAGGCCGTTCTCAAGGTACGCGTATGCGTCGGGATCAGAAAACGTGAATGCGCCGTTGTGGTTGGACGTGGTGTAGTTGGTATCGAGGTAGTCGCGGAGCCGCGTTCCGAACTTGATGGCGTGGGCGCCGTGCGAAAGCGTGCTGATGTTCTGCAGTTCGAGCCGCGTGGCATGATCGCGGTAGAGCTGCGTGGACAGGCCGCCGCCGGTGAAGTCGCCCATCACGCTGATGGTGCGCGCCGTGGAGTCGGGGAAGTGGTTCTCGTTCTGGCGCTCGAATTGCGCGCGGGTCTCGTTGACCAGGTGATCGTTGATGATGAAGGCGTCGCTTACTTGCACGGTGTGGTCGGTGTTCGACTCGTGCCACGACGCGGACGGAAGCGAGCCGGAGTTGATGTTGTTGTTTTCGTCCTCTGACCAGAAGCTGTAGCGAGCGGTAAGAGTATTGCGCGCGCCGAGTTGCCAGTCCACGCGCGCCGAAATGTTGGTGCGCATGCGCTGGTTGGGAACCGAGACGTTATAGGGGCCGACATTGACATACGTGCCGCCGGAGTCGGGCAGAACGGCTTCGGGAATGAGCCACGTATTCGCGTTGCCGATGTTGCGGCGCTCTCCGGCGATGAAGAACGAAGACGTCTTGGTGATGGCGCCGCTCACCGTCCCGTTGAACATGTAGCTGTAGTAGCTGGGGATGGCGGTCTTGACACCGGAGTCGGTGAAGACATGGTTGGTGTTGAAGCTGCTGTCGTTGCCCATGGCGAAGACCTGGCCGTGCAGCTTGTCGGTGCCGGGCTTGGTGAGGATCTCGATGCGGCCGTAGCCGAGGCGGTCGAACTCGGCGGAGAATGGATTCTGGTTGATGCGGATTTCGCGGATGGCGGACTTGGGGGGAAGCTGTCCGCCGGAGAATCCGTCAATGAAGATCTGGCCGCCGTTGGGTCCGGCGGAAGGACCGGCGAGCGCGCTGATTTCGCTTGCCAGCTCATCTGGATCGTCGGAGAGGGCGTCGAGGTCCTTGCCTTTGAGCACGATGGCGTTGGCGTTGCCGGAGGCTTCGACGTTGACGGTGGGCGAGTCGTCGGTGACCACGACGTTCTGCTGCTCCACCTGGATGGCCATGGAGATGTCGACGCGCTTGCTGGCGCCCGGGGCGATGGCGATGATCTGCGACTGAAAGGGCGCGAAGCCGGGGAATGTGGCGCTGACGATGTAGCCACCGGGTTTGAGGCCGCGGACCTCGTAGGCGCCCGAGGCGTCGGCGGTAGCGGTGGCCACGGCTTTACCTTCGGCGCTGGTGACGGTGACCTTTGCGCCGGGGATGAGCGCGCCGGTCTGGTCAGTGATATGGCCGTGGAGCGCGGCGGTGGTGACCGCCTGGCCGGCAGCGGAGGGCGCAGCGGGAGACTGCTCCTGCGCGGACGCCTGGTCCGAGGCGCTCATCGCGCAGCTCAAAGCGGCCGCTGCGACAATATGAAGAATCGATGGGAATCTCAAGTGCACGTCTGCCTCATTCTGATGTTGGTGCTACCGTTCATGCCTCACGCTGCAAGAGTCTTACGGGGTGCCGGCCGATGCCTCGCCACCACCGCCCATGCTCCAGTTGGAAAGCAGGTCAGTGGCCGCGGGTGCTTCCAGCAGCGGGGCCACGCCGGCGAGCAGTGTAACCGCATTCACGTCGCCGTCGCCGTTGGTGCTGACCACCATGATGGCTTCGCCTTTTTGCAAGTCGGAAATCTTGATCGCTGGCGCGTTGGCCAGCATGCGCTGCAGGTCTCCGCCGCCTTGTTGTCCGCCAGCGGGACCGCCCCAATGTCCGGTGGCGGCGCCGGGGGCTCCGGCACCGGCGCTGGCCGGTGGCGCTGCCGCATGCGCAGAGTCGCCCCCATTTCCATTGCGCGCGCCGCCAGGGGCGAAGGAGCCCTCGCCATTTGCTTTCAGGCGCGCGGCCAGCGCCTTCGCCATGGTGTCGGGGATGCGCCGCAACGGTATGTCAGGCGCGATGTGAATCGTTATCGACTTTTTGGTCGCGAGGTCCTTGACCGTCACCGTCGATGCGCCCGCATCCACCGCGGAGACGATACCGGCGATGTTGCGGAAGGTGCCGGAGACGACGGCTTCGGCGGTGATTTCGGTGCCGCCGGCGTTCTTTGCGCCGCGTGCGCGCAACTGGTCGCCGGGCTTGATTTCGCCGATGGGCGCTGGTTTCGCGTCGTCGAAGCGAACCGAGTTGGGCGCGTAACGCAACAGCTTCGAGGAGCCGGTGGTCTTCACCGTGACGGTTTTGGCGGTGGGTCCGGCGCCGGTGGTTACGGTGATCGCGCCGCTGGCAGGATCAACCTGCTTGACCAGTCCGGCGACGCCGCGCTGCCAGGCTTCACTGTCCTTTTGGTGGACTTGAGCCACATCGGCCTGCTTCATGGCGACCACCAGCGAGGCTGTCGGCGTGGATGCACTGGCGTCGAGACGCACCAGAACGCGGTCGCCCACCGCCAGGTCTGTAAGCGGAATGGCCGGCGCGGCATTCAGATCCTTCTGGCCCGGCTCCAGGCGCTTGAGTGTGGCATCGTCGGGCACGGTCACCTGTGTCTGCTCGCCGGCGTCGGTCTTCACCGTGATGGTGTTGCCGTTGATGGCGGTGATGGCGCCCACCAGGCGCGCCGACTGCGCCTGCAGCAAAGTGGCGCAGATGGCGGCCACGGCCAGCAACATCATTCCTCTCGTGATCGCAACGCGAATTCTCATCGGGTCCGTCGTTATCCTCATCCCGGTGCGAATCATCCCGGTGTCCATGTCTGAATTGAGCCTTCAATGGGGTAGACGAGATACCCGGCCAAAAGGTTGAGGTGTGGTCAGAAATCGTGAATTCAGCAGGGTGCCTGGAAGGCGGGACTGTTAGAAGCGGGATTTTCGCGCGAGGTTTGGACAGCCGGAGAGGCTATCGCAGTACCGCAGTTTCGAGGAAGGTGAAGCTACCCGACGGCGTGGGTGTAACGTGCGTAAGGCGGCGGTTATGCACGATCACCGTGTCGCGGTACCACAGGTTCACTGCCGGCACGTCGCGGGCGAGGATCTGCTGCGCGGCAACGTAATCCTCGCGCTGTTGCGACTGGCTGGGGTTTTCGGCCGCGTCCTGAAGAAGGGCATCGAGCTTCGGACTCGAATAGCGGCCGCGGTTGGCGCCCTTGGGCGGAATGCGCGCCGTGGAGTACGCGTAGGTGAAGATCTCCGGTTGCTCGTTGCCGCCGATCCAGCGCAGCGAGTACATCTGGAACGCGCCGCGGGTCACGTCGGAGTAGAACGTGGCGAACTCATAACTGCGCAGATCGAGCGCGATGCCGATGCGCGCGAACTGCTGCTGCAGGACCGCGGAGAGCAGACGCACATCTTCGGCAGAGCTGGTCTTCATGATGAGGTGAAAGCGGATGCCGTCCGGGCCGCGGGGATGGTTGGCCTGATCGAGCAACTGTTCGGCGCGGGCGGGATCGAAGCCGTAGCGCGGGCCGTCGGCGGAGTAGGCCCAGTGGGTGGCGGGCAGCAGGCTCTGCGCGGGGCGGGCGTGGCCGCCCATCAGGGTTTCTATAAGTAGATTGCGATCGATGGCACAGGCGATGGCCTGGCGCACGCGTGCGTCGCCGAGCAGCGGATCGCGCACGTTGAATGACAGATACTGGACGACGGTGCCGGGCGCGTCCTCGACTACGAGATCGGGGCGCTTGGCCAAGACGGGCAACGCATCCATGGGCAGGAAGTTGATGGAGACATCGCCGGAGCCTTTCTGTAACTCGAGGGCCTGCGTGATGGCGTCAGGCACCACGGCGAAGCGCACGCGCGCAATGTTGGGCGCCACGCGCCAGGACTGCGGATTGCGTTCAAGCACCACGTCCTGGTCGATTTGCTGGCTGACGAAACGGAATGGGCCGGTGCCGATGGGATGCCGCCAGAATTCGCGCCCGCTGCCCTCGGGAAGGATGCCGAGAGCGCCGGTGGAGAGATTGGCGAGCAGGTAGTTGTCGGGCTTTTTGAGATGCAGCGTGACGGTGCGCGCATCGTTGGCCTCGACGCGGTCCAGAGCGGCGTAGGCGGCGGCCTTGGGGCTGATGACGGTGCCGTCGCGCATGGAATTGATGCTGAACACCACGTCGCGCGCGGTCATGGGGCGACCGTCGTGAAAACGCACATCGCCGCGAAGATGAAAGACGAGCGTGAGCGGATCGGGCTGCTCCCATCGCTCGGCGAGCGCGGGGACGAAGTGGAAGCTGGGGTCGTGCGCCACCAGGCCGTCGAACATCAGCTCGTCGAGATGCTCCGACTGGCCGTCGGTGCCAATGCGCGGATCGAGATTGGCGGGGCTGGCCTCAATGAGAAAGACAAGCGTGTTGGGATCGCGATGCGCGGAACGGCATCCGGCAAGAAACGTCGCGCATGCGGCCAGCAGAATGACGATGAGAAGCACCGCACCGCATGGCTTCGCGCTCATTGCAAAGACGTGGTGCTTGGGGATCTGCGGCGCGACGCGCTCAGACATACGTCACCTGCCCGAGCACGACGGGGCGCTTTGCGCCAGTGGCGACGGGTACGTTGGCGGGCAGACGATGCCAGGTCATCCACGCCAGCAGCGCGAAGGCCGTGGCTTCCTTGGCTTCGGCCGGCATGCCGAAGTCCTCGCTGGCAGTCAGTTCGCAGCCCAGCGGTTCGAGGCGCGAGGCGAGCATGGCCATCAGCGTGGCGTTGCGCGCGCCGCCGCCGGAGACGATGTAGTCCACCGGCTTGCCTTGCATGGATGCGTGCACAAACCGGGAATAACTGCGAGTCACCGATTCGGAGGTGAGCGCGGTTGCGGTGGCGAGCGCATCTGCGGGCCGGCGGCTAAGCTTGCGGCAAGATTGCAGGAAACGATCGGCGTAGGCGCGGCCGAATTGTTCGCGGCCCGCGGTGCGCGGCGGCTGCAGACGGAAATAAGGATTCCGCAATTCGGCTTCGAGCACGTCGGCCAGGACGAGGCCGTGCGCCGCGATCGCTCCGTTGCGATCGAATTTCTTTTCAAATAGCTTTTGCGCGAGTGCGTCGATCACCATGTTGCCAGGGCCGGTATCGAAGGCGATCACATCTGTTGTGCCGCAACCTGCGGGGATGGCGGTGAGGTTGGCGATACCGCCGATGTTCTGCAGCACGCGGCCGCGTTTCGCGTCGGCAAATAGAACGTAGTCGAGGAGAGGCACGAGCGGCGCGCCCTGTCCGCCGGCGGCCATGTCGGCGGGGCGGAAGTTCGATGCCACGGGCACGCCGAGCTGCTGCGCGAGGACCGCGGCTTCGCCGGCCTGCCAGGTGCATGCAAAGCTGCGGCCCGCACAGGCCGCGGGGCGGGCCTGATGATACAGGGTCTGGCCGTGGCAGCCGATGAGATCGACTTTGATTTTGTGACGCTCAAGGGTGGTTTGCACCGCCTGCGCGTATTCGAGGCCGAGCCGCCAGTGGAGGCGCGCGAGCTCCGCGGTGGAGATCGCGTCCGCATTCATCGCGACCAGCACGGCCTTGCGCAGCGCCGCGGGGTAGGGGAATCCCTCATGCGCGAGCAGGGCCAGCCTGGGGCGCGATGAGTTGCGCGCCGCGTCAATGCGCACCAGCGCGACATCGATGCCATCGGCGGAGGTGCCGCTCATCACGCCCGCCACGGTCATGCTGCGCGCGGTCATACGTGTTCCGCGGGCGCGGTGGCGCGGGGCATCGCCGCATCGCCTTCGCTCAGCGACAGCACCTTCTCGCGGAAGCGCGTGACGCGATCGCGCAGGGAATCGTACCGCTGTGCGGAAAGCATCCTGGGCACTGTGGCGAACAGGCGCGCGCGCTTGCGAGAGACTTCATTGGCGCGCTGCAGCAGGAGAGCGCGAAATGCGGCGGAGCGCTCCGCCTCCGCCATCAGCGCCTCGAAGGTGCGCAGGATCAGCTCCACGCTGTGGCAGATTTCGAGCAGATCAGAGCCCGCGCGCACGGCCGTCACGGCGGCCTCTTCGATGGGCATGAACTTGAGGATGCCGCCCATCTCCATATCGTCGCTGAGGATCAGGCCGCGGTAGCCGATGCGCTTGCGCAGCACAGTCGTGTTCCAAAAGGGCGAAGCGCTGGCCGGAACCTCTTTGCTCTGCGTGTTGGGATAGGCCGCGTGATTGGTCATGATCAGCGGCATCTGGCGGTGCAGTTCGCGGTAAGGGACCAGGTCCTCGTCCCAGATCTGCTTGAAGGTGCGATCGATCTTCGGGGTGACGAAGTGGGTGTCGCCAGCGGCGCTGCCGAGGCCGGGGAAGTGCTTTCCGCAACCGGCAACGCCCTGCCCGGCGAGGCCGGCGAGGAACGCGCGCGTAAATGCGACCACATCCGCGGGATCGAGCGCAGGGGCGCGCGTGCCCAGCACTTCAGTCGACTCAGGCCGGGCGAGGTCGACGACCGGGGCGAGCGTGGTGTTGAAGCCGAATGCATTGACGGCGCGGCCGATGAGATCGCCGTGTTCGCGCGCCAGCGCGCCGCGCCGGCTGGGTTGCAGCTTGCGATCGGCTCGCGCCACGGCCTGCGCGGACGGCATGGGACCAAGCGCATCGCGCAGGCGGTTCACGGTTCCGCCTTCCACATCCACAAAGCGCGCGCTGTGGGGCGTGCTGAGGCCGGTGGCCTCATCAACCAGCGCGCGGGTCTGTTCGGCATCGGCGATGTTGCGGCGGAACAGCACCACCCCCGCCGGCCGCACCAGCCGCAGCCATGCACGCTCCAAGCCGGTCAGCTCAGTGCCGCCAAGGCCGACCACCAGTAAACTTCCCGCTGCCCTGCGCAGATTCTTTTCCATATCTCTATTCCCGGCTGTCCTTCAGCTCCTGCTGCAACTCCTCGAGCAGGTTCAACGCCTGTAGCGGCGTGAGTGTGTTCACGTCCACGGCCTCGATGCGATCGACGATGCGCTGCGAGAGCGGGGTGAAGATGGTGAGCTGCAGCGGCTCGGGCTGCGTTTCCACCTGCACGCTCTGGCGCTCCTGCTTTTCGTGCTGCCTGAGGATGCGGCGCGCGCGCTCGATGACGGCCGGCGGCAGGCCCGCGAGCCTGGCCACTTCAATGCCGTAGCTCTTGCTGGCGGGGCCAGGTTCGATGGTGTGCAGAAACACGATGCCGCTGGCCGCTTCCTTGACGCCGACGCGCAGGTTGCGCACGCGCGGCAGCTTCTCGGCGAGCATGGTGAGCTCGTGGTAGTGGGTGGCGAAGAGCGTGCGCGCGCCGGTCTCCGCATGCAGATATTCCACCGTGGCCCATGCCAGGCTGAGGCCGTCGAAGGTCGCGGTTCCGCGGCCCATCTCGTCGAGCAGAATGAGGGAGCGGCGCGATGCGGTGTTGAGGATGGTAGCGGTCTCGGTCATTTCGACCATGAAGGTGGAGCGGCCGCGGGCAACATTATCACTCGCCCCGATGCGGGTGTAGATGCGGTCGGCCAGGCCCAGGCGGAGGCTGTCGGCCGGGACAAAGCAGCCCATCTGCGCCATCAGAACCAACATGGCCGCGGTGCGGAGATAGGTGCTCTTGCCGCCCATGTTAGGGCCAGTGATAAGTAGCAGGCTGGGTCCATCTTCGCCAGCACTTAGAAAGATATCGTTTGCGATGAAGCGGCCTTCGCGGGTCTCTTCCATCCACTGCTCGATGACGGGATGGCGCGCGGCGACGGCTTCGAGGACCGGCTCGTCTGCCAGCCGAGGCCGGGCGTAGCGGCGCCCTGCAGCCAGATGCGCAAAACAGGCCAACAGATCGGCTTCCGCCACCGCAGCGGAAGAGCGGCGGATGCGGCTGGCGGCATCGAGCACGAAGCGGCGCAACTCGGCGAAGATGCGCTTTTCGATTTCAATCGAACGGTCGTGCGCGGTAAGGATCTTTACTTCGTATTCCTTTAACTCAGGCGTGGTGAATCGCTCGGCGTTGACTAAGGTCTGCTTGCGCTCGTAGTCCGCAGGAGCGAGGGATAAGTTAGCCTTGGTGATCTCGATGTAATAGCCAAATACGGAGTTATAGCGGACTTTGAGCGAACTTATGCCGGTGCGCTGGCGTTCGCGTTCCTCAATGGCCGCAATGGACTGGCGGCCGGTGCGGGAGACGCCGCGCAGATCGTCGAGCTCCGCATCGACGTCGGCGGCAATGGCTCCGCCATCGGCAAGGGTCAGCGGGGGATCGGCGACCAGCGTTGCTGCGATGTGCGCGGTGACATCTTCGAGGGTGTCGAGCCGTTCGGCGACCTCGCGCCACAGCGGCGCCTGCATGGTTTCAATGGCGGCGCGCAGGCCGGGCAGGCGGGCCATGCTCGCGCCCAGGGCGCGCACGTCGCGGGGGCCGGCGGAGTCGAGCGAGAGGCGGGCGAGCAGGCGTTCAAGATCCATCACGCCATCGAAGGCGCGGCGCAATTCTTCGCGGCGCAGCAGGTCGGCGGCGGCTTCGCCGACGGCCTCGTAGCGCGCATCGATCAGTTGCGCATCCACCAGGGGACGCAGGATGGTGGCGCGCAGCAGTCGCTTGCCCATGGGCGTCGAGCAGGCATCGAGGGTGTGGAAGAGCGTGGCGCGATCGTCTTGTCCCTGGAAGAGCGGTTCGACCAGTTCGAGGTTGCGCACCGTGACCTGATCCAGTTCGAGCGCCGTGGAGTGTTCCTGAAAGCGCAGGGAGTCAATGTGCAGCGCGTCGTTCTTCTGCGTGGTGCGGACGTAGTGGAGCACGGCGCCGGCGGCGATGGCGGCGGCCTCGTGGCCGACGAGTCCGAAGCCATCGAGAGAGCGGACCTTTAACTGACGCTCGACGAGCGGCACAGCGAAGTCGCGGGTCCACACCCAGTCCTCGACGCGAGTGCGCGCGGCGACGCGCTGCAGTCCGGCGGGCGGTTCCGCGCCGGCGGGGAGAAGGACTTCGCTGGCGCCGGCCATCAGGATGGCGTCGATGGCCTGCGCGCGCGCGTTCGTGCCGCTGAACTCAGCGGTGCGGAATTCGCCGGTGGAGATGTCGAGCAGGGCGATGGCGCAGATCAGGGGCTTTCCCGGCTGCCCCACCCTCGCGACGTTCTTGTTTTTATCGCCAGGGTGGGATTCTCCAGATTCGAAGTACGCGGCGAGGAAATTGTTCTGCTCCTGGCCGAGGGCCGTGTCCAGCGCCGTGCCGGGCGAAAGGACCCGCGTGACCTCGCGGCGCACAATCTTTTTGGTGAGCTTGGGGTCCTCCATCTGCTCACAGATGGCGATGCGGAAGCCGCGCCGCAGCAGGCGGGTGAGGTACGACTCCACAGAGTGGTACGGCACGCCGCACATGGGCACCTGCCGCTCGCGGTCGCGGGCGGTGAGGGTGAGCTGCAGCTCGCGGCTGGCCACCACCGCGTCGTCGTAGAACAGTTCGTAGAAGTCGCCCATGCGGAAGAACAGCAGGGCGTCGGGATTTTCGCGCTTGGCGGCCGACCACTGCCGCATAAACGGGGTCGGCTCCGTGGCGGCCTTCTCCGGCCTGGGTGCTGGCGACAGAAGTTCCGGCTGGTTGTCCTCAGCGGGGGGCAACTCGGGCTCGGCCACGAATGGATGGTCTTCTCGGATCACGCTGTTTCCAAGACTATCGCGGCGGCGATGGGGAAGGGTAGTCAGCCGGAGCGGTCCGTCTCATCCTGCGCAGACGCAGCGCCCGGAGAAGTTGCTCATGCAGGAGCCTGCGACGAGCCGGGGGGTGTAGAATCGCGTCCGGCCGGTTACGAGCGTTCCGACCTGTGTGCAAGCCGGCCTGGGCCGAGGCTTTCAGAATCGCCTGGAGGAACTGCATTGAATAACCGAAGGAAGATGGTTGTGTGTGCGCTGCCTGTATTGGCAGCGTTGTGGGTCGCGGCATCCGCATCCGCGCAAAGCCCGTTCGACGGCACCTGGAAGGAGAACCAGTCGCAGACAAAGCTTTCGCCCAAACCCAACGTGTTTTACCTCGCGCAGCAGTGGTATCACTGCGAGAGCTGCAACCCCTCGTTTGCGGTGAAGGCCGACGGCACGGACCAGCCGGTGAGCGGGCAGGCCTACGACACCCTGAGCGTCAAGGAACAGAGCGCGGAGACGCTCCAGTTCGTCGCCAAGAAGGGCGGAAAAGTGATGTTCGAACAGACGCGCATGGTGTCGAAGGACGGTAAGATGCTCACCGTCAAGACGACCAGTCATTTCCCGGACAGCGACCAGACCGACGCGGTGGAGGCTACGGGGAAGATGGTCGGCGCCAAGCCGTCGGGCGTGCACGCGGCCTCGGGCAACTGGCAGATCGTCAAGCTGCAGGAATCTGCCAAGAGCTCGACGCTAACGCTGAAGATGAATGGCGACGAATTGACCATGACCGAGGGTACGGGCGTGAGCTTTACCGCCAAGCTGGATGGCACCAGCGCACCGATGAAGGGAAGCTTCTCCATTGATTCGGTGTCAGTGAAGAAGCTGGACGCGAACAGCATTGAGGAGACCGAGATACGCGGCGGGCAGACCATCAGCGTTATCAAGTGGACGGTGAAGGGCAGGACCATGACCGAGGAGGCCCACAACATGCTGACCGACCGGATCAACACCTTCACCTGGACCAAGATATAGAGGGGGACAGAATCCTCTGCTCTTCCTGTGGGCCGCCGCGGCGGAGCCGGGAGAGCAGCGTAGAATCTCCGGCAGAGTTCCGATTCATCCCAACGCAGTACGAAAGCCGGCATGAGAACCAGATTGCTCTTCACCTGCATCCTGCTTGCGGGGTCCCTCGCATGCGCCGGGGTGCAAACGGGACTGGCCAAATCGCCCCATGCCGTGAATGCCAGGGGATTCGATTCAGCCGCGCACGCCGCGCTCACCGCCATGAAGGCGCGCGCCGCCGAGTTGAAGATCGAGGGCGTGGCGGTGGTGGCGTTCGCTCCAGGCGACACCATCCAGGGCTGGATGTCGCAGATGGCGGTGGTGGGCCACATGACCGATCACAAGAACGGCGAGAAGGGCAACAACCTGCTGGCCATCGCGTATGCCAAGGCTTCGGAGATGGCCGACACGCTCAAGGACAGCGGCACCTCCGGCAAGCCGCCCATGACCGGCGAGTTCGGCTGGCAGGGCGGAGTGGTGGCAAAGACGCCAAATGGCTACATCATCGTGGCCTTCAGCGGCGGCAAATCAGAGGACGACGTGCAGGTTTCGCGCGCCGGACTGGCCATCCTTGAGAAGCGGCTGTAAGCGCGGGCCTGGCGGCGGGCCTGGCAACCCACTTGACGGGGCTGTTTCCGGTACGCGATAGTCGCAACGAGTATCCTTATTCAGACTCATCATCCAGGCTTAACCAGGCCATCAGAAAGCCGACCGGGGGAAGGGAAATGTCACGCTCTTCTATGTCTAGTTTTGTCCGCACTGTCCGTACATTGAGCCGGGTTCGCGTTGCCGCGCCGGCAGCCGCCGGATGCGCTCTGCTGGCCGGCGTCTTCTGCCTCGGGTCGCAGGGGGTGCAAGCCGCCTCGAGCCCGAATCTGCAGCAGAGCGTCGAGGCCATCCGCCAGATCCTGGCCAAGGACGGACAGTATCTGCGCACCACCACCACCGCGCGCAAGGATTACAAGTCGTTGACAGAGAGAAAGTTCTCGGTTTCTGAAGCGGATGGCTGCAAGCTCATCGTCAAGTCGGACGCGCACGTCCACACCGAGCTGACGGAGCAGAAGCGCGTGAGCGACCGCGAGTGGAGCGACATTTACCGGCCTGATTTCTCGCTGATGGACCCTTCCACCGTGACGGTTACGGACCCCGAGCCGCCGCAAGAGCAGTGGCAGACCAAGGGGTACATGGTGCGCATCTCCGTGGAGGTCGACAAGCCGTTGATGATCGCCTCCAGCGTGGATCCCAAGTCGAATACGGCACGCGACATGCCGGGCCTGCCCACGCTTGCGGTCTATGTCACCTCGCGCGAAACCGCCGACCGTCTCGGCAAAGCCTTTGCCCAGCTGGCCACCGCCTGCCGCGCCAATCCCGCCGCGAAATAAGCCCGCCCGCGGCTGCGGGAACCCTTTCCGCCAGCAGATGCGCCGCGGGGATTTCCCCCCTGCGGCTCTGCCCGATCCGCTGTCATTTCTGTCCCCTCTCGCCCGCCGGAAGATGTTCGGTCCGTGGCGGGTGTGGGTATACACGCGCGCAGGGTCAAGCCGGCTCCTGGATAGGTGACCAACGATATGTGACGGGAATCACAGCCGATCGTGCCGCGGAATGGCGATTGTTGACGCAAAACAAAAGCCTGCCCGGCTAGAGAGCGTCGTCGGGAAACAGGCTCACTCCTCCATCCTTTCACTTGAATCCTGCCGATCTGTTGCCTTGAGAACGCTCCATCGGCGCGCAGCGCCGGCGGAACCGAGTGCTACTTCTCAAGGAGGGAATCCTGGTGAAACGTCCTGAATCGATCCCTGCGATCCTTTTGTCGGGTCTGCTCTGTGCGGCCCTTGCACAGGCGCAGTCTCCCAACCATCCACCCGGCACAGGCGTCAGCCCGGCTGCAACCATGGGGCTTAGCGCCAGCCAGCTCACGTTCTCCGGGGTGGCCACCGGCAAGCAGCCGCTTGCGCAGGCCATCTCCATCAGCGGCAACGCGAACACCACGTTCCTGGCCTCGGCCAGCGGCGGGACCTGGCTGTCAGTCACGCCGTCGTCGGGCGCCATCCCGGGCAGCATCAGCGTGACGGCGAACACCACCGGTCTCGCAGCCGGGAAGTACACCGGGCAGATCGCGGTCACCTCGTCCGACGGCGGCTCCTCGACGGTAAACATCATCCTTAACCTGGCGGCGCCCAGCCTGACGGCGAGTCCCGCGTCGCTCACCTTCAATGCGGCTGCGGGAAGCAACGCCCAGGCTCTCGAGAGTATTCGCGTCAGCGCCAGACCGGTCACCGCGTTTACGGCCACGGTGAGCGGCATCTCCTGGCTTAAGGCAACACCGGCTGCGGGCACCACCGACATGACGGTGACCGTCACCGCCAACGTCGCCGGCGTGCTGGCCGGAACCTATAACGGAGCCGTCACCATTGCCGGCAACGGGCTTTCCACCAAGGTTCCGGTTACAGTGACGGTGGCCCCTGCCGGCGGCCCGTTCCGCATCGTCGGCTGGAACGACCTGGGCATGCACTGCTTCGACGGCAAGGATTACAGCGTCTTTGGCGTGCTGCCGCCGTACAACACCATTCACGCGCACCTGATCGACACCTCCGGCTCGCTGGTGACCGCGGCGGGCAGCTACACCATCACCTACCAGGGCGTGAGAGACCCCACAACCGGCACCCTCACCGACCAGGCTGCCAGCAAGACGAACTTCTGGACGTACGCGCCGCAGCTTGGGTTCGGATCACCGGCGCCCGACGAGGGCATCACCGGCAACGCCATGCCAGGCACGCTCAACAAGCCGCAATCCATGGGCTTCAGCACCACCGACAACACATGGGTGGCGACCGGAATTCCGGAGATGCCCTACGCCGATAACGGAAAGGTGAACCGGTTCCCGATGATGCGGGTCACGGCGCGCAACTCGTCGGGAACGGTGCTGGCGACAACGGATATCGTTCTGCCCACCTCCGACGAGATGAGCTGCCTGAAGTGCCACGGTTCCAACTCCAACGCGGCCGCCAAACCGAAGGCGGGCTGGGTAAACGATCCTGATCCGGCCCGCGACGTGAAACTCAACATCCTGCGCCGCCACGATGACTCGAACCAGTCCTCGTCGCTGTTTCAATCGGCGGCCACCCAGGTGGGCTACAACCCCGCGGGTCTTGAGGCCACGGCCCGCTCCCGGCCCATCCTGTGCGCGCAGTGTCACGGCTCCAACGCGCTGGGGATGAATGGCGTGACGGGAATCGCCCCCCTGACCACCTCCGTGCACGGCCGGCATGCGAGCGTCGTCGATCCATCCACCGGCGCCACCATGGATAGCTCGAAGGTGCGCGCGACCTGTTACAGTTGCCACCCCGGGCCCGCGACAAAGTGTCTGCGGGGCGCGATGGGAAACCTCAAAACCACCAGCGGCGCCAATGCAATCGAGTGCCAGAGCTGCCATGGCAACCTGACAGCGGTGGCCAACCCCAGCCGGATCGGGTGGCTGACGCAACCGAACTGCCAGGCTTGCCACTCCGGCCTGGCCAAATCAACCAACCCGACGCTCGCCTACCTGACTGCGTTCTCGAGCGGAACCACGTTGCGACTGCCGGCCGACCAGACCTTCGCCACCAACCCCAACACGCCCATGGCGGGGGTGTCGCTCTACCGGTTCTCGAGCGGCCACGGAGGCCTGCAGTGCGAGGCCTGCCACGGCTCCACGCACGCCGAGTTCCCCACCTCAGTCGCCAACGACAACGTGCAAAGCATCAGCCTTCAGGGACATGCGGGTATGCTGTCAGAGTGCTCCACGTGTCACTCGACGATTCCGAACACCACCAATGGCGGGCCCCATGGTCTGCATCCCATCGGGACCACCTGGGTGAGCCGGCACCATGATGTAGCCGACAGCCAGGGCACGGCATCGTGCCAGGGATGCCACGGCACGGATTACAGGGGGACCATCCTGTCGCGGGTGCAGGCCAACCGGACCATGGCGGGAAGGTCGTTCACCGCCGGAACCATCATCGGCTGTTACAGTTGCCACAACGGACCGAACGGCGACTAAGCCTCCGGGCCGCACGCGTACAACCGCGGGGCCGGCCGGGATTCCCGGCTGGCCCCGCCCCACCTTGCCGCCTTCGCGGTATCGTCGCATCGAGCGGTCAAATGGCAATCGCCCGAGTATGACTGGTTTCTTTCTATTCTCCTGGTCCCGACCAGGAGCCTGGCGCATCCATCCATTGGCGGGTTCCGGCCATTTGCGGGTTCTAAGGTGATTTGGGTCACAGGTATACTGGAAGTCGACGTCTTAACGTAAACAGCAGAATGGTCTTACTTTGGCTCAGAGTGGCGGTGTTTCTTTACGCGGGCGCGAGCATCGCGATCTTTCCTGCCGTCCTCTTTAACCGCGAGCGCTGGCGCGCGGTCTGCGTGCACCTGGGCGGCCTGGCGGTTCTTTTTCACTTCGTATCGGTGGTGGAGATGCTGGCCCTGGCGCATCGCTGGGTTCCGGTGGGCGTGCGCGAAGCCGAGTCGATGCTGGGCCTGGTGGTGGCAACGCTGTTCTTTATCGTCTGGTGGCTCTATCGAGCGATGTCTCTGGGCGTTTTCGCTTTGCCCGTCACCTTCTTCATTGTCTTTGTGCCGTCGCTGGGCGTGGAGAAGTACGTCTTCCCGTCGTCGGGCGTGCGCACCAGCTGGCTGATCGCGCACATTGTGGCGCTGCTGGCCGCCTATGCCGCGCTCGCCTTCAGCATCCTGGCCTCGGGGCTTTACCTGATCCAGGAACGCCGCATCAAGAGCAAGCTCATGCCCGGCGAGGACTCCTGGTGGGCTCCGGTGGAGTGGCTTCCGCCGCTCGATACCCTGGAGCGCATCGCGCATGCCACTCTGCTGTTCGGCTTTCCCTGCATGACGGTGGGGCTGGTGATCGGCTCGGTGCTGGTCCAGGAGACGGTGCTCGGCGCGGCCTACTTCCGCGATCCCAAGATCCTTGCTTCGTTCGTGATGTGGGCCACCTACGTGCTGCTGCTGTTTGTGCGCTCCACGGCCGGATTGCGCGGGCGCAAGGCCGCTTATCTCTCCGGCGCTGTATTTCTGGTGATGCTGGCGGTATGGGCCGCCAACCAGTTCAGCCAGGTGCACAGGTACGGTGCCCCATGACCTTGACCGTGCTGGGAGTGAACCACAAGACGGCCCCCATCGAGTTGCGCGAGCGCATCGCCATCGGGCGCGACGAGTTGCCCGAGATCACGCGCGCCCTGGCCGCGGTGCCCGGCGTGGCGGAGTGCATGATCGTCTCCACGTGCAACCGCGTGGAGCTGATCGCCGCCCTCGACACGCCCGGGGTGGACCTCTCCACCTTCCTGTGCAACCAGTTCGGCCTCGATGCCGGAGTGCTTTCGAGCCACACCTATCAGCACCGCGATCAGCAGGCGGTGCGCCACGTGTTCCGCGTTGCAGCCAGCCTCGATTCGATGGTTGTCGGCGAGCCGCAGATCCTCGGACAGGTGAAGGAAGCCTTCGCCACGGCGCGCACCGCGGGCACCGTGGGCGGCGAGCTGGAACACCTGCTGCAGGGCGCGTTTTCCGCCGCCAAGAAGGTCCGCTCGGAGACCGAGATCGGCTCCAGCTCCGTCTCCATTGCGTCAGTGGCGGTGGAGCTGGCGCGCAAGATCTTCGGCTCGCTGCACGGCCGCACGGTGTTCCTGGTGGGCGCGGGCAAGATGAGCGAGCTGGCGGCGCGGCACCTCGTCCAGCAGGGCGCGGGCACCATCCTGGTGACCAATCGCACCCTGGAGCGCGCGAAGCGCATGGCTGAGCCGTTCCAGGGCCGCGTCATTCCCTTCGAGCAGCTTTACGAACACGCCGCCGAGGCCGACATCATCATTACTTCGACGGGCGCGCCCCACCACATCTTTCGCCGCGAACACGGACAGGCATTTCTGCATCGCCGCCGCAACCGGCCCATGTTTTTCATTGATATTGCCGTGCCGCGCGATGTCGATCCGGCGTGCAACAAGCTCGAAGGGCTGTTTGTCTACGACATTGACGACCTGCAGCAGGTGGCTGCGTCGCACATGGCCGAACGAGCGCGCATCGCCACCGACGCCGAAACGCTGCTCGAGGGCGAGGTGGAGCGGTTCCACCAGCGCCTCCGCACCGTCAACGTAGCGCCGGCGATCGTGGCCCTGCAGCGCCAGGCCGAAGAGCTGCGCCAGGCAGAAATCAGGCGCATTCAGGCGCGGCTTGGTTCGCTCACGCCGGAGCAGGCCGCGGCCGTGGAAGCCCTCACCCGCGGACTGGTCAACAAGTTTCTCCATCCGCCCATGCAGGCGCTCAAGCAGGCCGCGCGCGACAATGACCCGGTGCGCCTGGAAGCTCTCTGCGAAACGTGGTCGCTGCCCTCCACGGATCTCGCGGCGGAGCCGGCGGCCGGATCAGCACCCGAGCGAGGACCCGGACCAGCATCCGTACCGGCATCCGAACCAGCAGCCGCGGCGAACAGCAATTCCGCGGCAAAACCCACCGGCGCTTCGACGCCGGAAGCACAAGCCAGCGTGGCAGGACGTCGATGAATTTACGCATTGGAAGCCGCGGGTCCCAACTCGCACTTTGGCAAGCCAACCATATAGCGGATCTGCTCCGCGGCGAAGGCCACACCGTCGAAATTGAAATCATCAAGACCACCGGCGACCGGCTGCAGGAAGTGACGTTCGCGCAGGTCGGCTCCAAAGGCATGTTCACGAAAGAGATTGAGGAGGCGCTGGCCGAGGGCCGCGTGCACCTTGCCGTGCATTCGCTCAAGGATCTGCCGACTGAGCTGGCCGCGCCGTTTGCACTGACCGCGACGCCGCCGCGTGTGGATGCACGGGACGTGCTGGTTGCAGCGAAATACGAGAACCTGGCTGCGCTGCCCGAGGGCGCGCGGGTGGGCACCAGCAGCCAGCGCCGCCGCGCGCAACTGAAGGCGCTGCGGCCGGACATCGAAGCCGTGGAATTCCGCGGCAACGTTGACACCCGCCTGCGCAAGCTAGGCGAAGGGCAGGTGGACGCGATCCTGCTCGCCGCCGCCGGTCTCGACCGCCTTGAAAAGACCGAGTGGATCCGGGAGCGGCTAGACCCAGAGTATTTCTGTCCCGCCGCCGGGCAGGGGGCGCTGGGCATCGAGACGCGCAAGGAGGACACCGCGACCATTGCCGCGCTGGCGTTCCTGGATGACGCGGCTACACGCTACGCCGTGACCGCGGAGCGTGCCGCGCTCGCTGCGCTGGGCGGAGGCTGCCAGGTGCCGATCGGCATCCACTGCCGTCCCATGGCGGCCGGCGATGTGATGGAGATCTTCGGCGTGGTGGCCGATCCCGCGAGCGGAATGACCATTCATGCGCATCGCACCGCGGATCGCGCTGACACCGATCCCGGGGAACTGGGACGTGTGCTCGCGCAGAAGCTGATGGCCGCCGGGGCTGCGGCCATGCTGCGCGGTTCAGAAGACCTGCCCGCCGGAGCCTAGCGATGGAGCCGCCGCTGGCTGGCCGTCGCGTGCTGGTGACCCGGGCCGCGCACCAGGCCGGCAAGCTCAGCGATGGACTGCGCGCGCTGGGCGCCGAGCCGGTGGAAGTGCCGGTGCTGGAGATTCGGCCGCCGGCAAGTCTCGAGGACCTTGACCGCGCGCTGCGGCAACTGGACACCTACGACTGGCTGATCTTTACCAGCACGAACACCGTGCGCGCCGTGATGGATCGCGCCGCGGAACTAGGCGTCGATGTGAAGCAGGCGAGGACTGCGAAGGTGGCTGCGGTGGGGGACGCTACGGCTGCTGCGCTGCGCAAGGCCTGTGTC
>Ga0335069_10004823_pt1 | contig 19893 bp, 17 predicted proteins | sample Lox_Sample_11_FD_206714 | JGI IMG/M metagenome (GOLD analysis project Ga0335069, IMG submission 206714) | Soil microbial communities from Loxahatchee National Wildlife Refuge, Florida, United States - Lox_Sample_1.1 | ecosystem: Environmental > Terrestrial > Soil > Wetlands | place: USA... | reverse complement strand
CCTGCGACCACTCCACGTTGTAGCCTTCGTCTTCCATGTCGATGCACGGGCGCGGGATCTCCAACTCGTCCATGACCTGCACCGTCTTCAGCTCGATGAAGCGCGCCCCGCACAGCCAGGCGCTGAGGATGTTCTGGGTCAATTGGGTGTGCGGCCCGGCCGCCGGCCCGATGGGAGTATCCAATGTCTGCCCGAACAGGTCGCGCGTCACGAAAGGACTCCCCTGCTGCGGCGCGTAGAATTGCGACGCAGGAATACCGAAGATCGAGTGCCGGGTCTCGTATTCCTTCAATATCCAGCGCAACAGAACACTAAAGGGTTGAACTTTCATGGTATCCGACATGGGGTTCTCCTTTTATATCCTCTAAAGATAATTATTTGCCATGCAAACCCAATTTACAAGCCCGGTCATCGCCTTCTTTTCTCAAATCATGCGCCAGCAGCACCTGTTCCAAATTGGCGGGCAACTGGCGGATGCGCCGTCCGGTGGCCTGGTAGATGGCGTTCAGGATGGCCGGCGCGGCAGGCACCATGCTGGGCTCGCCGATGTTCTTGGCGCCAAAAGGCCCAGGAGCAAAAGGCTTTTCCACGAACGCTCCCACCATGTCGGGCACGTCCAGTGCGGTGGGAATCAGATACTCGTCGAAATTCGTGTTCTGGATGAATCCATGGTCATAATCCACGCGCTCCATCAAAGCGTAACCCAACCCCTGGGCAATGCCGCCGAAGAGCTGGCCCAAAACGCCCTGGGGAAAGATCACCGTGCCGGTATCGTGCGCGGCCCAAAAGCCGGTCACGTCCACCTTGCCCGTGCCGGTGTCCACCTGCACCTCGGCCACCTGGGCGCCGAAATGATAGGCGAAGTAAGGCTCGCCGGAGCCTTTTTCGAACGACCAGGCAATCTCCGGAGCCTCCCAACGCCCCTGCACCGAAAGCTCAAGGCCTTTTCGACGGGCGTGCTGCACAACCTCTTCAAACGTGGCAGCTTCCTCATGCGGCCCGACATATTGCTCAGCATGGCGAGCCACCTGAGCCGGAGAACACCCCAGCAGGTCAGCGGCGCTGCCAACCAGAATGGAATCCAGTTTCATCGCCACCAGGCGCGTGGCATTGCCGCCCAGGATCGTGGCACGCGAGGCCACGGTCGGCCCACTTTCGATGGAAGTCTCCGTATCCGGGCGCGGCATCACAAACCGTTCCGGTTGCAGACCCAACGTTTCAGCGGCGATCAGGGTAAAGACGGTGCGCGAGCCGTTGCCATAATCGGTCAGCCCGGAAGTCAAGGTAATGCTGTTGTCGGGATCGACCGCCAGGGTGCTGACGGCAAAATCGGCGCCCTCGGCCCCCAGTGAAAGGCCATGAAACATCGCTGCCACCCCCAGCCCGCGGCGAATCTCTCCCGGTCTGGAGGGCCCCCCCTGCGCCTTGGCAATGGCCGACCGTCGATGATCCCAATCCGAGATCTGGCGAACCTTTTCCAGACATTCCGCCAGCGCCACATCATCCCCCAACACCTGGCCGTGCGGTGTGGCATCCCCGGGACGCAGGCAGTTGCGCAAGCGAAACTCGATGGGGTCCATGCCCAGGCGCTCCGCCAGCTCATCAATCGCCTGCTCGATGCCCACGCATACCTCCGGGTTGCCAAAGCCGCGGCAAGCCCCGGAATAGCCGTTATTGGTGTACGCCGCATCGGTATCCACCTGGCAAGCGGCGTAGCGATAAGGCCCCATGGCGTGGATGCTGGAACGCCAGGCCGTAAAAGGCGTGATACTGGCATAGCCCCCGCTATCCACCAGGACGTGTATCCGGCTGGCAAGCAGGCTGCCATCATGATTAGCGCCCAATTCGATCTTCATGCGCACGGCATCGCGTTTGTATGACGCAATGAGAGACTCTTCGCGCGAAAAAGTCATCTTGACCGGGCGGCCCGCCAGCAAGGCAAGCTTGGCCACCTGGCCGGAGGTTTGGTAGAGCAAATCATCCTTGCCGCCGAAGGCGCCGCCCACCACCGGCTGGATCACCCGCACGGATTCGGGCGCCAGGCCCAGGGTTTGGACGATGTTGCCGCGGTTCAGGAAAGGGCTTTGACAATTGGCATACACGGTGACACCCTTCCCATCCGAAGAAGGCACCGCCAGGGCGCCTTCCGTCTCCAGGTAAGCGTGCTCCTGGTGCAGGGTGGCATACTCGCCGGACAAAGTCACCTCGCAAGCCGCCAAGGCTTCGTCCGCCTCGCCTTTGCGCACCCTATAATGATTCAACAAGTTGCCATGAGGCAGGTCGGGCGCGTCCCAGGGGCGCTCACCCACAATGGGCGCATCGGGCTGCAAGGCAGCCTGCGGGTCGAACACACCCGGCAAAGGCTCCAGCTCCACCTGGATGGCGTCCAATCCGGCCTGCAACGATTCTTCATCTTCAGCCGCCACCGCAGCAATGGCATCCCCCGCGTAGCGCACCCGCTGGTAGGCCAGCATGAACATGTCCTGCACCGGGTAGCCAAAGCGCCCGTGGTCGATGAAATCCTCGCTGGTGATGACGGCGTGCACACCCGGCACTTTCAATGCCCTGGTAATGTCTATGCGAATGATACAAGCATGGGGTAAGGTGCTGCGCAAAGCACGCGCCACCAGCATGCCCGGCAGTCGATAATCATCGATATATTTGGCGGTGCCCAGCACTTTCTCGAGCGCATCCACGCGGGACGCCGGTTTGCCGACATAACGGGTCTCAGTCATGGCCCACCTTCGCCCGCCGTCGCCGGGCGGTGGCTTCGATGGCATCCACGATCTGCTGGTAACCGGTGCAGCGGCACAGGTTGCCGGCAATGGCTTCACGGATCTGCTGACGGCTGGGTTGTGGGTTGGAAGCCAGCAACGCCTCGCCCGCCAGCACCATGCCCGGCGTGCAGTAGCCGCACTGCACCGCACCGCAATCGATAAAGGCTTGCTGCAAATCGTTGGCACCACCCTCCAGGCCGCGTACGCCCTCGATGGTGACAACCTCCCTGCCTCCCACTTGAGGCGCCAACACCAGGCAGGAGTTGACCAGGCGGCCATCCAAAAGAACCGAGCAGGCGCCGCATTCGCCGATGCCGCAGCCTTGTTTCGTGCCGGTCAAACCCAGGTTATCACGTAGAACATTTAATAAGCTGGTGCTGGCCGGAGCCTCCACGCTGACCGAAGCGCCGTTGAGGGTGAAATCGATCTTCATGCACCCTCCTGCAATTCGGAGCCGGGGGTTTCGAACACCAGTGCCAGGGCGCGGCAAACCAACGCCTCCAACGCCGGTTCCTTGAACTCGGTAGACCAGCGTCGCCCGGTGATGTGGATCATTTCCTCTGCCACCCGATGAGCAGCATCCTGATAAAGCTCGGCGGTGGGAAGCCGACCGATCAGGCTATCCTCGGCGGCTTTGAAACGGTTGAAGCGCGGCGACGCCGCGCCCGCCGCAATGCGCACCTCGGCCACGCGGCCCTGCTCATCCAGCCGTCCCAACGCGGCCACGGTCAGACGGGAAATTGCCAGGGCGTTGCGCCGGCCCAATTTAAGGAAAACGCTCCGGCTGCCCGGCAAGGGAATTCGATATCGAAAAGAGACCAATAAACCACCCGGCGGAACAAGGGTGTGGTTGGGGCTGAGGATTAGCTCGGAGACCGACCAGTCACGCTCGCCATCCGCCGCGCGCACGTGGGCCAGGGCGTCCAGGCAGACCAAAGCGGGTAATGAATCGGCACAGGCGGCAGCATTGCACACGTTCCCGCCCAGCGTGCCCATGTTGCGGATCTGCACCGCCCCCACCTGGCGGCAGGCCTGTGCCAACAGCGGCGCCGTTTGCTGCACCAGTGGATTTTCCAGCACCTCACTAAACGTGGCCGCCGCGCCAATGATTACCTGGTCGTCACGACGTTCGATGCGGTGAAGTTCCGGGATCAGGGAAATATCAACCACCCGATCGCATAAATGCGGATCGGCGCGCAATAAGATAGCCATATCGGTGCTGCCGGCCAGCGGACGGCTTTTTACGCCCGGCTCATTCAACCAGGCGAGAGCTCCATCTACATTGTTGGGTCGGACGTATTGAAATTCAACCACCTACCAGCTCTCCATCTTACTGAATGTGTTGTGTTGCTCGCGTCGATGCCATCACATGTGCCGGTTCATGAATCGGCGCCATGCTGAGAATATTGAACTGGTCGTAACGATATCCTGCTGGAAATGTCAGCAACATCATCATGCTAAACTATTTATACCTGATACCTCAAGCAAATGTCAGACATCTTAATCATAGCGTCGAACCCGGGCTTTGCCAATAGGTCATTCGTCCTGCTTCGTCTCCCGGCCAACAGCCACCCTGTGGCGGTTGTCGCTTCGACAAGTTTTGACGTATAATCTGCATTTGTCCCAATAAAATATTTTACAAATATCCTTTCTCTGGAGACACACCATGCCCAAAACTGTCCTCGTCCTCGCTCCTCACCCTGACGATGCAGAATATTACGCCGGCGGCACCCTCACTCAAATGATTGCTGCCGGCGATCGCGTTTTGATCGCCATCGCCACCGACGGTTCCAAAGGTTCCTATGAGCACCCTGCGGCTGAGCTGGCTAAACTGCGGCATGTCGAAGCAGAAAATGCTGCCAAGACGTTAGGCGCCGAGCCACCGATCTTCCTGGGTTATGTCGATCTGGAGCTGGAACTGCTGCCACCTGGAACCCTGCGCGAGCGTTTCGTGCGCCTGATCCGCCAATACCGGCCGGACGTGGTCATCGCCGAGGACTGTTTCGCCAATGGCGAGGATCATCCCGATCACCGTGCCGTGTCCTGGGCCGCCTCGGACGCCATTCGCTATGCCATGCTCCCCAACTTGTACCCGGAACAGCTCAAAGAAGGGCTGAAGCCCTTCGTCGTTCCGGAGAAATATTTCTATTCCGAAGACCCCAAGCAATTCAACAAGGTCGTAGACATCACCACCACCTTCGAGCAGAAGATGGCCGCTTTGCTGGAACACAAGACCCAGATCACCTTCATGGTACAGGAGATCCTCAACCAGGCGCGCGAAGCCGGTGTGGATGTCAAAGCAGCGTTAGGTGACATTGCCGATGACCCGGCAGCCCTGATGACGCTGGGCATGCGCATGATGGCCGCCAATATGGGCGCGCCGCAGAACATCGAATTAGGTGAGGGCTTCCGCTACGAACGCTATCACCCGCTGGTGGAATCATTCTTGAGTTAGCACGTCATTCTCTACAGGAGGCATTTTCATGGCAGTTTCCGAAGCAGGAAGTAAACCGATCGATCTTGATCGCGCCCGCCGTACGGCGGTGATCGTCTTCTTCATCTTCATGCTAGTGCACCAGGTCGATAAGCTGGTGATTGGCCCTTTGCAAACCCCCATCATGCAGGATTTCCACATGGACTACACCCAGTGGGGGCTGATCAATACCGGCGCCCTGGTCACAAGCTCGCTATGTTACCCCCTGTGGGGTTGGTTGAACGATAAATTTCACCGCGGCAAGTTGTTGGGCATTTCGTCCTTCTTCTGGGGCGCCACCACCTGGATCAGCGCCCTCGCGCCCACCTTCTCGGTTTTTTTGGTCACCCGTTCCTCCACAGGTATCGCCGATTCCAACTACGCCGGTATGTATAGCCTGGTGTCCGATTATTTCCCGCCCAAAGAACGCGGCAAGATCTATGGATGGTTACAACTCACCCAGCCCATTGCCTACCTGCTGGCCATGGTACTGGCCCTGTTCCTGGGCGGCGCCATCGGCTGGCGCGCCGTATTCTATTACACCAGCGCGGTTGGCATTCTGGTAGCCGTTTTGATCTGGTTCACAATCAAAGAGCGGCCGCGCGGCAGCGGTGAGGAAGAACTGGAAGGCATAGAGACCAGCAGCTATAAGTTTAATTGGAAATTGGTTGGTCAGGTGATCGTCAAGAAGAGTATGATTTTCATCTTTCTGCAAGGTTTTTTTGGCGTCTTCCCCTGGAACGCAATCACCTATTTTTTCTTTGGGTACCTGCAGACCGAACGCGGCTATTCTTCCGATCTCCAGTTCATGATCATGGCGCCGGCCGTGCTCTTCATGGCGCTGGGATATCCACTGGGAGGCTGGCTGGGCGACTGGTTGTTCAAGCGCACCAAACGCGGCCGGATGATCGTGAGCGCTGCCGGCGTTTTCATAGGCACCATTTTGTTGTGGATCACGATGAATATCCCCAACCAGAACGTCGTGCTTTTTGCCATCTTTTTAATGGCGACTGCCTTGTTCATGCCCCTGGCCTCAGCCAATGTCGTCTCGACCATCTATGATATTTCGCTCCCCGAAATCCGCTCCATGTCCAACTCCGTCGAAAGCTTTGTGGAGAACATCGGGGCGGCGGCGGCGCCATTGATCGCCGGGGCCATTGCAGATGCGTTCAACGTCGGCTCAGCCATCCTGTGGATTTGCACCGTCGCCTGGCTGTTATGTTGCCTGTTCTTTATTGGCGCCATCATCATGGTGCCTCATGACATCAACACGTTGCATAACCAATTGCTCGAGCGCGCCGAATTGGAAAAGGCCAAGCAAGAAGCTGCCTAGTTTTGCCAACTCATAAGCAAACAGGGACTGCCTGAAAGAGCAGTCCCTGTTTTTGCGTCAAAAACAGAGGAAGATTCAATCTGCCAATTGAGCACTTTCTAGCCTGCGCCGGTGGGCATTCATGATCACCTTGGAAAGCTCGGCCACCACCGAGGGGATGAGCAGCAAGGGAATGACTTCGGCCCATTCGGCCCAGGTCAACGGCTGGGTGCTGAAGACAATGCTCAAGAAGGGCACATAGACCACAGCCATGATCAGGACAAATGACGACAGGAACGCCAGGTTCATCCACTTGTTGCTGAACAGGCCGATCTTGAGCAACGGATAGCGCTCGGAGCGGGAGGTATAAGCCCGGAACAACTCCGAGATGGTCAGGGTGACGAACGCCATCGTCTCAGCCGTTTGCGGCTGCGGCAGAGGCTGGTCGGCGCCCAGGAAGAAAGCCGCCAGCGTGGCCGTAGTGATTGCCAGAGTTTGCATCACCACACCGATCTGCATGCTGCGGTTGATGATGGGCTCCCTGGGGTCGCGCGGCGGCTGGTCCATAATATCCGGCTCGCCCTTTTCGGTGCCCAACGCCAGCGCCGGGGCGCCGTCGGTGACTAAATTGAGCCACAACAGTTGAATGGCCGTGAGCGGCGAACCCTTGCCGAACAGCGTGGGCAGGAAGATAATCATGATCTCGCCCAGGTTGCAGGAGATCAGGTAATAGACAAACTTGCGGATGTTGCTGTAGATAATGCGCCCCTGCTCCACCGCCGAGACGATGCTCACGTAGTTGTCATCGGTCAGCACCATATCCGCCGTCTCTTTGACCACGTCGGTGCCGGTGATGCCCATGGCCACGCCGATGTCGGCGCGCTTGATGGCCGGGGCATCATTGACGCCATCACCGGTCATGGAGACCACTTCACCGTTGGCACGCAACGCCTCCACGATGCGCACTTTGTGCTCCGGCGAAACACGCGCATACACATCGGTGCGTTTGACTTCTTCCTTAAGTTGCTCGCTACTGAGTTGATCGAGCTGGTGCCCGGTCAACACCTGGTGGCCTTCACGCAACAGGCCAATACTCTCGGCAATGGCGCGCGCCGTGCTGGGATAATCGCCGGTGATCATCACCGTGCGGATGCCGGCATGGCGGGCCTTTTCCAATGCAGGACGCACTTCCGGCCGTGCCGGGTCGATCATGCCGATCAGGCCGACAAAGACCAGCTCCTTTTCAAGCCCTTTCAATTCATCTTCTTTGGGGGCCTGTGGCGTCAGCGTGTAGGCTACGCCCAGCACGCGCAATGCCTGGGCAGTGAGCGCTTCATTAGCTACCAGGATGGATTGGCGCGCCGCATCGTCCATGGAACGGGGACGGTCATCAATGCCGGCAATGCGATTGCACAAGTTTAGCACCACATCGGGAGCGCCCTTGACCGCCACGGCGTACCATTGCTTGCGGCTTTCGTCGGTGAAAGGCGAAATGTCATCGGTTTTGGGGGTCTCGATACCGTGCACGGTAAGCATGCGCTTGCGCTCCGAATCGAAGGGGATCTCGCCGCGGCGCGGGTAAGCCTGATTCAAATCCTGATAAGCTGCGCCGGCCTTGGCTGCCGCCACCAGGATGGAGCCTTCGGTTGGGTCGCCGACGATGCGATAGGTGGGGGCCACGTCGCCGTTATCGACCGTCTCGATCTGGGCGTCGTTGTTCAACGTGCCCACCCACAACGCCGTCCCCAGAGCGGGGAAATCCGCCGGTCGGACGGTCTTGCCGTCCAAGGAGAATTCGCCCTGCGGCGTATATCCCTGGCCGCTGATATCGAAGGAGCGCCCGTCCACCCAAACGTTAGTGACGGTCATCTCGTTCTGGGTCAACGTGCCGGTTTTGTCGGAGCAGATCACCGTGGCGGAGCCCAACGTCTCCACCGACGACAGGCGCCGGATCAGGGCATGGCGCTGGATCATCTCGCGCATGCCCAGGGCCAGGCTGATGGTCACGATGGCCGGCAAGCCTTCCGGCACGGCCGCAATTGCCAGGCTGACGGCGATCATGAAGAGGTCCAGCGGGTTACCTTCGCCGCGCAGCAGCCCCACGCCGAACACCAAGGCACACACCACCAGGCAGGCCCAGCCGAGCGTCTTGCCCAGCTCGTTCAAACGGCGCTGGAGCGGCGTCTCTTCTTCTTCAACGGCCTGCAGCATGGTGGCGATCAAGCCGAGCTGGGTATGCATACCCGTGCTGACCACCACGCCCTTGCCGCGCCCATAAGAGACCACCGTGCCCATGAAGGCCGTGTTCTTGCGGTCGCCCAGGGGAATGTCCTTGTCCAGCGCCAGGGCAGCGTTCTTTTGCACCGCCACCGATTCGCCGGTCAGGGCCGCTTCTTCGACCCGCAGATTGACCGCTTCCAGCAGGCGCACATCGGCGGGGATGTAATTGCCGGCTTCCAGGAAGACCACGTCGCCGGGCACCAGCCCGGCCGCAGGCAACGGGCCGTGCCGGCCATCGCGCAAGACTTGCGCCTCGGGAGCGGCCAGTTTTTTCAAGGCCGCCAGGGCTTCTTCGGCGCGCTTTTCCTGCACCACGCCCAGGATGGCATTCAACACCACGATGGCCGCAATGGCCGAAGCATCCACCCACTCGCCCAACACGGCGGAGACCACCGCCGCCACCAGCAGCAGGATCACCACAAAGCTATTGAGCTGATCCAGCACCAGGCGGAAAAATGAAGGCCGCGATTTTTCAGCCAGTTGGTTGGGGCCGAATTTTGCCAGTCGTTCGGCCGCCTCAGCGGTTGACAAGCCGGTCTCCGAAGGTGTTCGGAGTTTCTGCAACACCTCGTCGGATTGCAGCGCATGCCAGGCCACGGAAAACTCATCCTGGTTGGCGTTGCCGCCTTTCACTTCTTCGTCAGTCATGTTCGAACTCCATTCTATAATGATGCCCAAGGGGGCATTTGGCTGCCTGCTGGGCATCTCATCAATTTTATCATCAGATGATTGCACTTTTCCATAAAATCAACCCTTGTTCGGATGAAGACACGTTGATATGCAACTTGGAACAAATCGATGGATTTATGGAGTTCAACTCCATAAATTAGTACTAATTTGCGGAATCAGACTCCATAAATTTTGACAAATTTGTGGAGTCGTCGTATGATAACGTTATGTTTACACGCGCCTATGAACCACTCGAAAGCCGCCTCCAGCCCAACAAGGTCATGGTCATCTATGGACCGCGCCGGGTTGGGAAAACGACTCTTTTAAAGAATTATCTAAAACAGACCCAATTAAAGTATAAACTGGATTCCGGTGACGATGTCCGCGTCCAGCAAATTTTAAGTTCCCAGGACTTTACACAGATCCTCTCTTATATCGAAGGGTATGAGCTGCTTGCCATCGACGAAGCCCAAAACATTCCCAATGTTGGAATGGGGCTGAAGATCCTTGTCGATCAAGTACCCAATCTCAAGGTCATCGTGACGGGTTCATCATCGTTCGAACTGGCTGGCCAGGTAGGAGAACCGTTGACGGGGCGCAAACAAACGTTGTCCTTATCCCCCCTGGCGCAGTCAGAACTGCATTCCACTTACAATAAACATGCACTGAAAGAAAAACTTCCCGACTTTCTGGTCTATGGGACCTATCCGGAAGTATTGCTGGCTTCCACCCACCAGGGGCGCATCGAAGTCTTGACAGAGATTGCCAACTCCTACCTCCTGAAAGACATCCTGGCGTTCGATCGGGTCAAAAGCTCACGGACGCTATGGGATCTGCTCAAATTGCTCGCTTTCCAGGTGGGCAGCGAAGTTTCGTTGAATGAATTAGGAACGCAGCTCGGCGTGGACGTGAAGACGATCCAGCGTTATCTGGATCTGCTCGAAAAAGCTTTTGTCATCACACGCCTGGGTGGGCTTAGCCGCAACCTGCGCCAGGAAGTCAGAAATAAGTTCAAATATTATTTCCTGGACAATGGCATCCGCAACGCCATCATTGCCCAATTCAACCCGCTCGATCAGCGCAATGACGTGGGCGCCTTGTGGGAAAATTTCATGTTGATGGAACGTCTGAAATTCCGTACGTACGCCCCCCTGTTGGCTAATACCTATTTTTGGCGTACGTATAATCAGCAAGAGATCGACCTGGTCGAGGAGCGCGATGGCAATCTCTATGGCTACGAACTCAAATGGTCATCCAACAAACCCGTGACGCCCCCTTCGAACTGGCTGAGCGCTTATCCCGGCGCTGAATATCAAGTAATCACACCAACCAACTACAATCAATTCATCTTGCCGTAATAACGGCTTGTCAAGATCGTAGACTAAAGTATGCTGTATAATCCTCTTAAATTACCTTCCGATTATTTTTAACCATGCCCTCCCAACTTTCCCAACCCCTCCAACCCACCCTGCCCTCCGCCCTGATCCAGGCCGGACAGGCCGCCAACCGCGCCGCGGCCCGTCACCGCTTCGAAGACTACCGCTCGCGGCGCGCCGTCGAAACGCTGCGCCGCCAGGAAGCCGACCTGGGCCTCTTCGCCGTTTTTCTGGGCGAAATGGAGATTTCCGGCGGAGACCTGGTGGCAGACCCGGAGGCCTGGCGTGGCATCACCTGGGGCCTGGTGGAAGCCTTCGTCAAATGGCAACTGCAAAAAGGCTACGCCGTGCCTTCGGTCAACGTGCGGCTCTCGACGGTCAAAACCTACGCCCGGCTGGCATTCCAGGCCGGCACGATCAGCCCGACGGAATATGCGCTCATCCGCGCCGTGCAGGGCTACAGCCAGCGCGAGCGCCGGCGTGTGGACCGCAAACGCACCCGCACGCGCATCGGCCTGAAAAAGGCCGCACCGGTCAAGATCGGCCTCGAGCAGGCCCAGGCGCTCAAGAGCCAGCCCAACCACCCCCAGGGGCGGCGGGATGCCCTGTTGATGTGCCTTCTGCTCGACCACGGCTTGCGCGTCGGCGAAGTAGCCGCCTTGAGCGTGGAAAACCTCGACCTGGAGGCCGGTATGTTGCGCTTCTACCGCTCCAAAGTCGGCAAAGAGCAGGTGCACCGCCTGTCGCCGGATGCACTCAAAGCCGCCACCGCTTACGCCAATTACGGCGACCTGCCCCGCAGCGGGTCCTTGCTGCGCCGCAGCCGCAAGAACGACCATTTGGGCATGCCGGGCATGACCGAACGCGGCATCACCCTGCGGGTGCGCGTGTTGGGCGAACGTGTGGGGTTGGTGGGATTGAGCGCCCACGATTGCCGTCACTTTTGGGCCACCAGCGCTGCGCGCAACGGCACGGATCCGTTTTCACTTCAAGAGGCGGGCGGATGGTCGTCGCTGGCCATGCCGCGCCGCTACGTGGAAGACCAACAAGTGGCGAACGAGGGGGTCAAGACGGAAAAGGATTCCACCCTAACTCAAGAATAACAACGCCACGCCGAGGATGGCGACCAGCGTGCCCGCCACCGCCTGCCAGCCAAAGCGTTCTTTGAAGACGAAATAACTGATCGGCAGCATGAAGACCGGCGGCAGCGCCATCAACGTGCTGGATACGCCGATGCTGGTATATTGGACGGCCAGAAGCGACGCCGATACGCCGATCACCGGCCCGAACAGCGCCCCGAAGGCGATCCAACCCAGCGCCACAGGCTGCCGGCGCATACTGTCCACGGTGGGTTTTGCCTGCCGCTGGAAAATAGCCACTACCCACAAGATCACTGCGGCCGCCAACATGCGGATGAGCGTGCCGGCAAACGGCGAGAAATTTCCCACCATTCCTTGTTGGGAAAAAACCAGCCCAATCGCCTGTCCCAAGGCTGCCAGCACCCCGAATAAAATACCCCGCCCGGCAGCTCTGCGGGGCTGACCGTCTTCCCCTTCCGGTTGAGCCATCACCACCCAGCAAATCCCCCCGAGCGTGATCACGATTCCAACGATCTCCAATAGATTAAGCGCCTGGCCGAAGAAGATCCAGGCAATCGCCGCGCCGAAGACCGGGGCCAGACTGAGCAACAGCAACCCCAGTCGCGGGCCGATCTCGTAATATGCCTGGAACAAAAAAGCATCGCCCAACGACAGTCCAATGACGCCGGAAATGCTCAACCAAATCCAGCGGGAGGCGTCCGCCTGCAACGGAAGCGGCTGACCGTACAGGACGGCATTGATCAGGATCAATGCCACCAATGCCAGGAATACGCGCACCCGGTTGGTCGCCTGGGAGCCAACCTGATAAGATGATTTGGTAAACCCGATGGCGGATATGGACCAACATAGAGATGTAAACAATGCAGCGATTTCACCAATGTAAGCCATTTTCCCTCACAACACAATCAAACCAATATTCGGAGAAGTATATCCGAAAATCCGATCACGAATAAAACGAATCCGAAAGTAAATACAACTTACCCCGGCCATAAGAACGGGTCGGGGTAAGAAACATCCATGCCGAGCCTACATCAGGTCTTCAGGTATCGATCGAACCAACCCAGGCTGAAATCAAATGCCTGTTCTCCGCCATTCCCATACCCTCCCAGGGTTAAATTTCCCTGCTCTATTCCTTCGACAATCCAATCGAATCCAATGCTACCGTCGTGCCATCGGCCGCACTGGTGTCGAGCAATACCAAACGAAAAGTGCTGCCAGAGGCCACTTTGGATAAATCAATCGTAGCATCAAACGTTCCGGCCGATCCGGCGGTGTCCGCCTCGACCATGATCGATCCTCCATCGATCTGGGTGTCCGATGTATCGTAAAGACGATATCCCAGAGTCTTTTCGAACGGGAGAACGGATACATTGCCTTTCACTTCCACGGAACCACCGACTTTTGTTCCAGCGGTCGGGCTTTCGATTTGAATAGTGCGCACAGTCCCATCTGTGGTCTGCGAAGTGAGATGCACCACGGCCAGATTGCCTTTCGTCAAGACATAGGTCTCGGTGACCGGCAAACTTGGGCAACACATGGGATCGTTGGGACCCTGTACCAACATTTGCAACACGATTTGCCCATTTTGGATAGCCACCGAGTTGATCTGCACCCGGTCACCTAATTGGACCACTCCGGCCTGCGCCGGGTTCCCGGCTTGATCGAGAACGGCGACCAGCGATTCAAATTCGCCGCTGCCGCCTCCATTCTCGACCACCGCCACAACAGCATCGGCGACGCCATCATCGTTGAGATCACCGAGCGCTACCGTGTTATCGAGAAGCTTGGCCGAATAGCCCTTGCCGCCGGTGCCCTCCTGGTATGTTCCATTCGTAAGGGTGATGGTGCGCTGATAAAACGGCAACGTATATTGCATATTGCGCAGTTGTTGTGTCGTTAATGAGGCATTGCCTCCAGTTGGGGTTGCCGACTGCAAGGGCGTCTGGGTAGCCGCCGGCGCTACAGGTGATGCAGTCACCGTTGCAGTCGGCGTACCACAGGCGCTCAATCCCAAACTGAACAATGCCATGATTCCCAAAAATGCAATATGTTTCATCTTTACTCCCAGAATCCATTCAGGGCCTTGCGGCCATCTCCACCACCCGGGCCGGATGATGGACCAATTGGCAAAACTGCAGCAGCCCTTGGCGCGAGAGCACCAACGTGGCCGTATTTACCAAAGGATGGCAAAGAAAAGCGGCGCTCTGCCAAATCTCGGCATCGAAGACCAGTTCCACCTTGCAGTCCACGTCGTTGACCAGGCCCAGGATAGTCACTGCCCCGGGCGCCACGCCCAGGAACGACAGCAACTGTTCCGGGGAGCCCAGGTGTAGTTTGTGGACTCTTAATGACTTTCCCAGCGCCCGTGAATCGATGAGTTTCTCACAGCGCGCCACCGCCAGGAAAAAATGCTTGCTGCCCTCATCGCGGAAGAAGATGTTCTTGATGTGTTCCCCTGCCAATTTGGGGCGCACGCGGTCGGCATCTTCGCAAGTATAGACCGGCGGATGCTCCAGGCGCTGATAAGCAATGGCATTTTCGTCCAAATAACGCAAGATGTCGGATTCGCTGAACATGTTCCTCACCCAGTACAGCCATTATACCCGCTTCAAATAGAAATAAGCCCTAAGGGTCTGGATACCCTTTAGGGCTCGAAAATTCTTCCATCAATCGCCGGCGAGCTTAATGCATGACGCCGATCACGGTGATCTGATAGGTCAGCGTGCTTAAGTCCAAAGAAGGGGCCAATGAAGCGTAAGCCGTGAACGAATCGGTCGAGCCGGCAGCGATGCTCTCCCCAGTCGGAGAAATAACGGCGGAGGTTGCACCGATCAATTTATTCTGGGCGTCGTAGATGCCAATGTACACATCTTCGCTATCCAACGCACTGCCTGAAGTATTGACCACTTGCCCGGTGAAGTCCCACTCGTTGCCCGATTTCTTGGTATCGGTCACATTGCTGGCGGTCAGGTCAGCCAATGGCGCCGGCTCCGTGTTCACCCAGCTCGGATCGACCTGCATCGTATAAGTGCCCACCTTCTCAGCCGCGGAAGCCACAAAATCGACCACCGGCCAGATGGAAATATCGAACGGCAGGCTGGCGCCGGATGCCATGGGACCCATGAAGATGTAATTGGCATCCAATGTTGTCTTATCGGCGGCGTAGAGGCCGCCTTCGATGGCAAAATGGATCGAGGCCGTGCTCTTGTTCTCGACCGTGCCGACCAAATGATAACCACCCAGCGAGTCGGTGTAGCCGTTTGTGAAAGTGATATCCACCGGAACAGGACTCTGTTCATCCGTCGTGTTGGCCTCGACGTAAGTGACATACTTGGCAACATTGCTCACCGGGCCATCGATGGTGATTTCGAATGGGCCGCGATCGGTATTATTGGCGGAGCCCGACGGTGCCAGATATTCCACCAGGTTCAAACTGTTGTTGGCCGCCAATACCTTGCCGGAGGCGTCCACCAGGGCACCGGCCAGGGTCTTGACCTGGGCTGGCGTGTTGCCTTGATTGACCAACTCACCCACAATATAGGTGTCGCCGGAATTGTCAGTAAAAGTTTGAACGTTACTAACCGCCACGTTGGCACGCGTGGCGCTCCCCTGCGCATGGCCGGTGACCGAAAGGTTATAACCGGCCGGCGTACCCGCTTTGGTATCCAGGTAATAATCGAAAGGTGAAACCTCACCCGGCTGCAAAACGGTGAAGAAAGGCTTGATGGCCAGGCTATCGACGGAATTGCCGTTCTCGTCATGAAGTAGCGATTTGCCACTTGCGTCCTTCACTTCCAAGGTGAGCTGCACGCTCGTGATATCGATGTCGGAATTGTTGCGCACGGCCCCGGTGACATGATAATAGCCGCCGCTGTCGGTGTAGCTGACGGAATCGACAATGGAAACCGGGTCAGTGGAGGTTGAAACAGTAGAGGATGGCTGTGCAGCGTTCGAGGCTGACGAGGTTGTTGTACCTCCCTGACCGTTGCAAGCCGCCAATATCAGGGTCGTAACAAGCATAACAATAAGAATAGTACGGGTAATTTTTGAATTCATAAGCGTTCCTCCAGGAACTTGTGTCCATTATAGTTAGTTACTTTTCTTTTTCCTAGATGTTTTCCTGTCAATTTTTAGATTCTCAGGAAGAACACAGGTTCCCGATTTTCAGTGTGTCCATGTAACAACCTACGCGAGAGTCAGCAGGCTGCCAGCAGACTTATAATTATAGGAAGCATCAATGCATCATCAAATCAATATCGACCGAGGAACTTCCATGAACTTGAAACCCATTGCCATCAAAGACTTTGCACCTCGTATTTTCCACTTGTTCGATGACCAATGGCTGCTGTTGGCCTGCGGCGATTTCAGCCAAAAACATTTCAACGCCATGACCATCTCATGGGGCAGCATGGGCATCATTTGGGATCGCCCGTTCGTCCAGGTGGTAGTGCGCCCCACGCGCTACACGCTTGAATTCATGAACCAATACGATTCGTTCACCGTCTCCGCCTTTGGGGAGGAACATCGCAAAGCACTCAACTTGCTGGGCAGCCGGTCAGGCCGTGACGGCGGCAAGATTGCTGCATCGGGACTGACGCCCGTGGCATCACAAAAAGTGGCTTCACCCAGCTTCGCCGAAGCCGAGCTGGTTCTGGAGTGCCGTAAGTTATTCTGGCAAGATATCGATCACAGCCATTTTATGGACGCCAGCATCGAGAAACATTACCCCAAGAAGGATTATCATCGCATGTTCTTCGGGGAAGTCGTTGAAATTCGCGGGAGCTAAGCTGCATCACCGGAAAGCCCCAACATTCCATCACGGCCAACCATCGCTTTTCAAGTTACTGGAGGATAAGCCATGACCATCCGACTTTTGGACAATTCGCTCAAAATCGACATCTTTTTCGAGGCCAAGGACAAAGAGTTTGAAGACAATGTTTGTGTTCGGATCGCGGAAGATTGCCCGGACGATGAGCGTTTGTTCCGGGCGGGGGAAACAAATGTTTATTTAACCCCTCAGGAAGCCTGCCAGCTTGCCGAAGCATTGCAGGCTGCCGCCAGATCCAGTTTGGAGGTCCGAGATGAGTGAAACGTTAAAACTTTCCATCGAGCTGCCCGCCAGCCCCGAAGCCGTCTATCACGCCTGGCTGGACAGCGATGAACACGCCGCCTTTACCGGCAGTCCGGCCCACATCGACAACGTCGCGGGTGGTAAATATGAAGCCTGGGACGGCTACATCTCCGGCGTCACCTGGGAGCTGCAACCGCCCCACCGCATCGTGCAGACCTGGCGCACCACCGAATTCCCGGAAAATGCCCCCGATTCGCTGCTGGAAGTTTTGCTTGAACCGGTCGGCACGGGCACGCGGCTGACGCTGGTGCACTCCGAGATCCCCGACGGGCAGAGCAAAGAATATGAACAAGGCTGGCAGGATTATTACTTCGAGCCAATGAAAGCATATTTCGAAAAGTGATGATGCATCCTGTCGGATTAAAAAACAGGACGCAACCCAAAGGCATGGCCTGCGGTGATATTCTTGCCCCCAGCCGCTTTTCGTCCAACCAATCACCTATGCTACCCAGGCTTCAGCCACCACTTGATACTTTGCCGTCGAAGAAATGATGCACGATCAAGGAAGTAAAAATGACTCATCAACCTGCACCTTCACGTTTTCCGTTTGCGCATACATTTTCCATCATTGCCCGTGACCCGGACAGCGGTGATATGGGTGTGGCCGTACAGTCACACTGGTTCTCCACCGGGTCTATGGTGACCTGGGCCGAACCCGGAGTAGGTGTGGTAGCCACCCAGGCCATGGTCGAGGTCAGCTATGGGCCGAAAGGTATAGCAGGGATGCGTCAGGGAATGAATCCGCAAGAAGTAATGAATGAGTTATTGCGTGGCGATGAAGGCAGGGAAATTCGCCAGGTAGCCATGATGGATAATCTTGGCCGTGTGGCAGTGCATACCGGGGTGCGCTGTATCGCCGAGGCAGGACATCATGTCGGAGACCAGTATTCCGTTCAGGCGAACATGATGTTGAAGGACACTGTCTGGCCGGCTATGGCCAGAGCCTATGAAGCTGCGCGCGGAAACATCGCTGACCGCATGTTAGCCGCCCTGAATGCTGCCCAGGCTGAAGGTGGAGATATCCGCGGCATGCAGTCGGCCGCCATGCTGGTGGTCACTGGTAAATCGAACAGCCATCCCTGGACAGAGACGGTGGTCAATCTGCGGGTCGAAGATCATCCTGCCCCGCTTAAGGAACTCACCCGCCTGCTTACATTGCAACGTGCTTATGAATCGATGAACCAGGGGGATACTCTGCTAGGCGCCGGTAAGGTTGAAGAAGCTTTTCAAGCCTACAAGGCCGGCACAGAAGCTGCTCCCGAGGTCATGGAGCTACCCTTTTGGCAGGCAGTTACCCTGGCCGATACCGGTCGTCTGGATGAAGCTCTACCCCTCTTTAAAAAAGTCTTCGCTGACGATCCCAATTGGGCAGCTCTCTTTACACGCCTGCCGGCTGCAGGTCTTTTTAAAAAAGATGAAGCCCTAATTCAACAGATTCTGGCTGTCGCCCCAAAACGCTCCTAAAGAGTCTGCGTTGCAAGTGATCCTCGTACCTTAAGGGAATGGTATCGGCTTTGTCCAAAAATTTTACTCAGACGCTCCACTGATTTATTCCGTGGGGTGACTAATTTGAGGCTGTCCCAAGATCTTGGGACAGCCTCTGTCATTCTGCAAAAGTTAGCCCTTTTTGACTGCAATTTTCTTGGATCGATTGACCGCATTCTCCGGTTTGGGCAGCGTGATGGTCAACACGCCTTTACTGAACACGGCTTCGGCCTTGTCGATTTCCACATCGTCGGGCAGAGCAATGTCACGGCGGAAGGAGCCATAGCTGCGCTCCATGCGATGATACGTGCCGCTTTTGTCCGTCTTCTCGGAGCTCTTCTCACCGCTGATGGTCAGCACACCGTTCGCCACGCTGACGTCGATGTCTTTCTCATCCATGCCGGGGATATCGGCGGTCACGGTGATGTCCTTCTCGGTCTCCAACAGATCTACGCGTGGGTAGAAGCGATTTTCAAACTCGCCGAACGTGGACAGACTGAAGGGGTCGGTAAAGAAATCGTCGAACAATTGATTCATGTGCCGCTGCAAAGAGTAGACGGGATCGTCCCCGCGATTCTCAATCTCCATGCGGTCGTTTTGTTTTCTCGGGATCAAATCTTTAATAGCCATAATCAACCTCCTGCGAAGATATTTCTCAGGGATTTCATTCCCTTACGATTTCGAATCATAGGCGGAAAATGTAAAAAATATACAAACAAAATGTCAGCGTTTTGTTAAAGAACTCACTGTCGATATACTATAATCAGCTTAGAGAATACATGATGAGAATGACAATAAGGGTGCATTGACAGCCAAAGTGGGCATTGTCGGCGCCGGGCCGGCAGGCATGATGGCCGCGCTGCAAGCCTCTGCCGCAGGAGCCAGCGGTGCTGGCGTGTTGCTCTTCGATTCCAACCCGACGCTCGGGCGCAAGCTGCTGGTGACCGGCAGCGGGCATTGCAACATCACCAACGCCAATGTCTCAGCCGAACGCTACACTTGTGCCGATCCGGCCTGGATGGAGCAAGTGCTGGTGCACTTTGGGCATGCCGACCTGCGGACTTTCCTGGCCGATCTTGGAATCTTGACCTATGCCACGCCGGATGGCTGGTGCTATCCCCTGTCCGATTCAGCCCAGACGGTGGTGGATGCCTTCGCTGCTACATTGGCATTAACCAACATTGAGCTGCATACCAGCACCCCGATCAAAGATATTCGCGCAGGCAAGAACGGTTTCACATTAATCACCGACAAAAAGGAAACATTTACCGTAGAACGACTGATAATGGC
>Ga0335069_10004822_pt1 | contig 19894 bp, 20 predicted proteins | sample Lox_Sample_11_FD_206714 | JGI IMG/M metagenome (GOLD analysis project Ga0335069, IMG submission 206714) | Soil microbial communities from Loxahatchee National Wildlife Refuge, Florida, United States - Lox_Sample_1.1 | ecosystem: Environmental > Terrestrial > Soil > Wetlands | place: USA... | reverse complement strand
CGTCAGCTCGCCCGCGTGGTCGCGAACCTGGTCGGCAACGCGATCAAGTACACGCCCGACGGCGGCACCATCACCGTCGAGATCGACGGCGGCCGCGAGAGCGGCGTGCTGACGGTGCAGGACACCGGCTACGGCATCGGGCCCGCCGACCTGCCGCGCGTGTTCACCAAGCACGCACGCTTCCATCGCGACCGCCGCATCCCCGGCAGCGGGCTCGGTCTCTATCTGTCGCGCGCGATCGTCGAAGCGCACGGCGGCACGATCGCGGTCGCGAGCGCGCTTGGCCAGGGCTCGACGTTCACGGTCCGGCTGCCGGCGTCGCCGCAGTAGCGGCCGGCGGCCGGCGGATCAGTTGACGGCCTCGACCTCGCCGACGACCGCGACGCCGCCGTTCGCGACCCGCACGCGGAAGTGGACCTGCGTCGGGCAGACGGGCCCCAGCTCCGCCCGGAGCTGCACGACCGCCGCCGCCGGCCAGAAGTTCGGCAGGCGGCCCTCGATCAGCCCGAGCTCGCTGTTCCCGTCGCCGACCCGGAGGCCGGCGATCGTCGGCCCGACGTCGGCGCGCGGCCATGGCACGAACCCGCCCCGCAGCGCCACGCCCGACGGATGGAGCGTCACCGTGTGCCACCGTGCACGCCAGAGCGCGATCGTGCGCTCCGCGAGCGCCACCACCGCAGCGAACGCTACGCCCACGGCGCCGCCCGAGACCGCGCCGGCCAGCACGGCCGGCCCCCACGCCCACCACGCGAGTGCGCCGCTCGGCGGATCGAGGTCGGGTACGAGCGGCACCTCGACCTCGTCGAGCCGCTCCCAGAGCGCCTCGGCCAGTGCCGGGACGACGCGCGTCAGCACCGGGACGCACGCGTCGGCCTCGACGACGGCCGCGAGCGGCAGCTCCGCGTTCACCCCCGGACCCCGGAGCCGAAGCGCGTGCCGCCCCTGCGTCACGGACGTGACATCCCCCCACACGACGCGCCGCACGCGCCGGCCCGGACCGGTCTCGATCACCTCGGTGTCGTCGAGGTGATAGCGCCGGAACGCCTCGACCGGCGTCGGGTAGCGACGCGCGAGCAGCCATCCGACCACGGCGACCGCGATCACCGCGCCGCCGGGCCCGAGCGCCTCCCCGATCAGCAGCGGGCCGACCGCGGCCGCCGCCATCCATCCCATCCACCCCACCCCCAGGCGCCGCGAGGCGCCGGGGATCGTCAGCCAGAGCGTCTGCTCGTCGTGCGTCGTCATTTCGTCGGACCCCGCGACGAGAGTGTCGGCCGCCGACGCATGATCCTTTAGTCCCCGCGAAGTTGGTTCCCCCGGGACCCTGTGCTAGGGGGATGCGACCATGGCGACGCCGGTCAGGCGCATCGTGCTCGCGTACTCGGGCGGGCTCGACACCTCGGTCATCCTGCGGTGGCTCGTCGACCGCTACCAGGCCGAGGTAGTCGCCTTCTGCGCCGACCTGGGCCAGGAGGAAGAGCTGGCCGGCCTCGACGAGAAGGCCCGCAAGACCGGCGCCGCGAAGTGCATCGTCGAGGACCTCCGCGAGGACTTCGTCCGCGACTACGTCTTCCCGATGCTGCGGGCCGGGGCGATCTACGAGAGCCAGTATCTCCTCGGCACCTCGATCGCGCGCCCGCTGATCGCGAAGCGCCAGGCCGAGATCGCGCGCCAGGAATCCGCCGACGCGGTCGCGCACGGCGCCACCGGCAAGGGCAACGACCAGGTCCGCTTCGAGCTGACGTTCGCCGCGCTCGCCCCCGAGCTGACCATCATCGCTCCGTGGCGCGAGTGGGATTTCAAGGGCCGCGCCGACCTGATCGCCTACGCCCAGGAGCGCCGCATCCCGATCACCGTGACCGCGGAGAAGCCCTACTCGACCGACCGCAACCTCCTCCACGTGAGCTACGAGGGCGGCATCCTCGAGGACCCGTGGAAGGCCCCGTACGACGACATGTTCCAGCTCACGGTCGCGCCCGAGCGCGCGCCCGACCGCGCCGAGGAGGTCGAGGTCGAGATCGAGGCCGGGACGCCCGTCGCGCTGAACGGCGAGCGGCTCTCGCCGGCCGTGCTGCTCAAGCGTCTCAACACCGTCGCGGGCGCGCACGGCGTCGGCCGCGTCGACATCGTCGAGAACCGCTACGTCGGCATGAAGTCGCGCGGCGTGTACGAGACGCCGGGCGGCACCGTGCTGCGCGCGGCGATCCAGGCGGTCGAGCAGCTCACGATGGACCGCGAGGTGATGCACCTCCGCGACTCGCTCGTGCCCCGCTACGCCGAGATGGTCTACAACGGCTACTGGTTCGCGCCCGAGCGGACGATGCTGCAGGCCGCGATCGACGAGGCGTCGAGCGGCGTCACCGGTACGGCGCGCCTCCGCCTCTACCGCGGCAGCGTGCGGACCGTCGGCCGGAAGGCGCCCGGGTCGCTCTACGATCCGCGCATCGCCAGCTTCGAGGAGGCCGGCGGCTACCAGCAGGCCGACGCCGGCGGTTTCATCCGGCTCTCGGGCCTGCGCCTCCGCATCCGCGCCCTCGTCGAGCGCGCCGCGCGCGGCAAGCGGAAATGAGCGCCGGCCGCCCGCGCACGCGGACGGCGAAGGCGTGGCAGGGCCGGTTCGCCGCTCCGACGGCGCCGCTGGTCGAGGCCTTCACCACGTCGTTGCCGATCGACCGCCGCCTCTACCCGCACGACATCGCGGGCAGCGAGGCGCACGTGCGCGCGCTGGTGCGCGCGAAGCTCCTCACGCGGCGCGAGGGCGCACGGCTGCTCCGCGGCCTCGCCCGGGTCCGGCAGGAGCTGGACGCCGGACAGTTCCGTTTCCGCGCCGTCGACGAGGACATCCACATGGCGGTCGAGCGGCGGCTGACCGAGCTGGTCGGCCCGGTCGGCGGCAAGCTCCACACCGGCCGCAGCCGCAACGACCAGGTCGCGCTCGACCTGCGCCTCTGGCTGCGGGCCGAGTGCGACGCGCTCGACGCGAAGCTGGCTGCGCTCCAGCGCGCGCTCGTCCGCGTCGCGCGACGGCACCGCACGGCGATCCTCCCGGGCTACACGCATCTCCAGCGCGCGCAGCCGGTGCTGCTGGCGCACCACATGCTGGCCTACCACGAGATGCTGGCCCGCGACCGCGCGCGCTTCGGGGACTGCCGCGCGCGCGCCGACGAGCTGCCGCTCGGCGCCGGCGCGCTCGCCGGCGCGGGCTTCGCGATCGACCGGCGCTACGTCGCCCGGCTGCTCGGCTTCGCGCGCGTCACCGCCAACAGCCTCGACGCCGTCGCCGACCGCGACGCGGCCGCCGAGTTCCTGGCCGCCGCCGCGATCGCGGCCGTGCACCTGAGCCGTCTCGCCGAGGAGCTCGTGCTGTGGGCCACCGACGAGTTCGGCTTCGTCGAGCTGCCCGATGCGTTCGCCACCGGCAGCTCGATGATGCCGCAGAAGAAGAACCCCGACGTCGCCGAGCTGGTCCGCGGCAAGACCGGGCGCGTGATCGGCGCGCTGGTGGGCCTGCTCACCACGCTGAAGGGGCTTCCGCTCGCCTACAACCGCGACCTCCAGGAGGACAAGCCGCCGCTGTTCGACGCGGCCGCGACGCTCGCGTCGAGTGTCGAGGTGCTGGCTGCGATGCTGCCCGCGCTCCGCTTCCGCACCGACCGGATGGCGGCCGCCGCCGACGGCCTGCTCCTCGCGACCGACCTCGCGGACGCGCTGGTCGAGCGCGGGATGCCGTTCCGGAAGGCCCACGAGGTCGTGGGCGGCCTCGTCCGTCACTGCCTCGCGACCGGCACCGGGCTGCGCAACCTCGACGCGGCGACGCTGCGCCGGCACTCGCCGCTGCTCGACCCGGCCGTCGTACGCGGGCTCACGCCGGCGCGCTCGGTGGCGCGGCGGCGGGTGGTCGGCGGCACCGCGCCGCGCGAGGTGCGGCGTCAGCTCGCGCGCGCCGCCCAGCCGAGGGGACGATGAATCGACGCACGCTGTTACTGGTGGCGCTGCTCGCTGCGGTCGGCTGCGGGCACAAGACCCGGCCGCTGGCGCCGGAGCTGGTGCAACCGGAAGCGCCGAGCCAGCTCGTCGCGGCGTCGGTCCCGGAAGGCATCCGTCTCACGTGGCAGCGCCCCGATCGCTACACCGGCGGGAAGCAGATGAACGACCTCGGCGGCTTCGTGATCGAGCGCGCCTCGGGTGGAGGCACCTTCACGCGCGTCGGCGACGTCCAGCTCGACGACCGTGGTCGCTTCCGGAAGGAGCGCCGCATCACGTGGACCGACACCGGCGTCGCGCCGGGCGAGACCTACGTCTATCGGATCACCGCGGTGACGACCGACGACTACACCAGCGCGCCCGGCGGGCCGGTCACGATCCAATACCAGCGGAAGGCGGCGCCGTGACCATTGACCGTCCGAAGAGGCACATTGTAAGACCGCGCCAATCGCTCGCCGTGCGCGGCGAGCGCGTTCTTTTGGATCCGTGATGGCCACCCTCCGCTTCGCCAAGCTGCACGGCACGGCCAACGACTTCGTCTACGTCGACGCGCGCGAGGGTCTGCCCGGCGATCCGGCGGCGCTCGCCCCCCGCCTCTGCGACCGCCATCGCGGGATCGGCGCCGACGGCCTGATCCTGCTGCTGCCGGCCGAGCATGGCGCCGACTGCCGTATGCGCATCTTCAACAGCGACGGGAGCCTCGCCGAGATGTGCGGCAACGGCGTCCGCGGCTTCGCAAAGTTTGTCCTCGACCGGGGTCTCGTGCACGGCGACCCGCTCCGCATCGCGACCGACGCCGGCGTGAAGACCGTGCAGGTCGAGCGGCGCGGCGGCCGCGTCGCGCGCGTCACGGTGGACATGGGCACCCCGATCTGGGACGGCCGCACGATCCCCGTCGACGCCGACGGCGAGGTCGTCGAGCGGCCGCTCGAGGTCGCCGGGCGCACCTGGGCGGTCACGTGCGTCTCGATGGGCAACCCGCACTGCGTGATATTCGTCGACGATGTGGCCGGGCTGCCGCTCGCGGAGATCGGCCCCCGCTTCGAGCGGCATCCGTTCTTCCCGAGGCGTGTCAACACCGAGTTCATCCGGGTCGTCGACCGCGGGCGGCTCGAGATGCGGGTGTGGGAGCGGGGCGCGGGCGAAACGCTCGCATGCGGCACCGGCGCGTGCGCCGCCGCGGTCGCGGCGGCGCGGACGGGACGGAGCGAGCGACAGGTCGTGGTCGCGCTGCCGGGCGGCGACCTCGCCATCGACTGGCGGGCCGACGACCACATTCTGATGACCGGGGACGCGGTCGACGTCTTCGAAGGGCGAATCGAGGTATAGATGCGGCTCCAGGGTTGTCTGACGGCACTCGTGACCCCGTTCCGGGGCGGCCAGATCGATCACGCCGCGCTCGCCGAGCTGGTCGAGCGCCAGATCGCCGCCGGCATCAACGGCCTGGTTCCCTGCGGCTCCACCGGCGAAGCCGCCACGCTCACCCACGACGAGCACGTCGAGGTGGTGCGCGCGGTCGTGCGCGTGACGCGCGGGCGGGTGCCGGTCGTCGCCGGTACGGGGTCGAACTCGACGGCAGAGGCGATCCGGCTCACGCGCGGCGCGGAGGAGGCCGGCGCCGACGCCGCGCTCCTGATCTCGCCCTATTACAACAAGCCGACGCAGGCCGGCATCGTTCAGCACTTCAAGGCGATCGCGGCCGCGACCAAGCTGCCGCTGATCTTCTACAACATCCCCGGCCGCACGATGTCGAACCTGACCGCCGAGACCCAGGTCGAGCTGTCGCGCGTGAAGAACCTGGTGGGCGTCAAGGAGGCGAGCGGGGCGATGTCGCAGATCCAGGACGTGATCGCGGGCGCCGGCCCGGAGTTCCTGGTGTTCGCGGGCGACGACCAGATGACGCTCCCCACCGTCGCCGCCGGCGGCCACGGCGCGATCGCGGTGACCTCGAACGTCGCCCCCAAGGAGATGACGGAGGTCGTCGACGCGTTGCTCGCGAACGACCTGCCGACGGCGCGCCGGCGCTACTACGCGCTGCTGTCGCTGATCCGCGCCCTCAACACGCTCGAGGTGAACCCGCTGCCCGTGAAGACTGCGCTCGCGATGATGGGGCTGTGCGCGGAGGAGTTCCGCCTGCCGCTCACCACGATGAGCCCCGGCCCGCGGGCGGCGCTCGAGACTGTGCTCCGGGAGCGTCGGCTTGTCTGAGCCGGTCGGCATCGTCGTGTGCGGCGCGGCGGGCCGCATGGGCCGCCAACTCGTGACGCTCGCCGGCGAGCACGGACTCCGGGTCGCCACCGCGATCGAGGCCCCGGGGCATCCCAAGCTCGGCCAGGACGCGGGCGAGGTCGCGGGCGCGGGGCGGCTCGGCGTCCCGCTCACCGACGACCTCGAGCGCGAGTGCCGCGCCGAGCGTGTCGTGCTGGATTTCACCGGCGCGCCGGTGGCGACGCTCAAGCACGCGGCGATTGCCGCGCGCGCGGGCGCCGGCCTCGTCGTCGGCACGACGGGGTTCACGGCGGAGCAAGCGGAGGAGCTGCGCACGCTCGCCGGTCGCACGCGCTCGGTCGTCACCGCCAACTACAGCGTCGGCGTGACGGTGCTGAACGCGCTGGTCGCGCAGGCCGCCAGGCTCCTCGACCCGAGCTTCGAGGCCGAGATCGTCGAGCTGCACCATCACGCGAAGAAGGACGCGCCCAGTGGCACCGCCCTCATGCTGGGCCGGACCGTCGCCGAGGCCCGCAGCCAGAGCTTCGCCAAGAGCGCGATCCTCGCGCGGGAAGGCATGGTCGGCGCGCGCCGCACCGACGAGATCGGCATCGTCGCGCTGCGTGCGGGGGACGCGGTCGGCGATCACACCGTGATGTTCGGCGGGCTCGGCGAGCGGATCGAGCTCATCCACCGCGCATCGAGCCGCGAGTGTCTCGTCCGCGGTGCGCTCAAGGCCGCCGGCTGGGTCGCGTCGAAGCCGGTCGGCGTCTACACGATGCGCGACGTGCTGGGGCTCTGACGCGCGCGCGGCGACATCGCCTCCGGCTGGCGCTCCTGGCCGGCGCGTTCCTGCTCTGCGGCTGCCCGCTGGGCCACAAGAACGACGGGCCGCTCCTGCGCGTCGGCACGAGCGGCGACTATCCGCCCTTCTCGCTCGCGCGGCAGGACGGCATCGAGGGCTTCGACATCGCGGTCGCGCAGCGCTTCGCCGACGACACCGGCCGGCGCGTGCAGTTCGTACCGTTCCGCTGGCCCGACCTCACCGCGGCGCTCGCCGCCGGCCGCTTCGACGTCGCGATGGGCGGCATCACGATGCGACCCGAGCGCACCTTCGTCGGCAGCTACACGCGCCCGGTAGTCGAGACCGGCGCCGTCGTGCTCGTCCGGCCCGGTGTGGCCCGCACGGCCACCGACGTCGACCGGCGCGCGATCCGGCTCGGCGTGAACGCCGGCGGGCACCTCGAGCGCGTCGCGCGCCGGCTCTTCCCGCACGCGCTCATCCAGCCGATCGAGGACAACCTCGGGCTCATGGTGCAGCTCGACAGCGGCGCCGTCGACGCGGTGGTCATGGACGACATCGAGGCGGACCTGGCGCTCCAGCGCGTGTCGGAGGCGCGACGGCTGGGGCCACTCACCCGCGACCACAAGGCGTACCTCGGCCGCGACGCGGCGCTGGTCGCCGAGCTCGACGCCTGGCTCGCCGAGCGGGAGGCGGACGGCTGGCTCGCCAAGCTGCGCGCGCAGTGGCTCGGCGAGTCGCGGGCGACGCCGCGCTCGCGCGCCGAGTCGGCGCGCGACGCGCTCGTCACGCTGCTCGACCTGCGGCTCGCCTTCATGCCGATGGTCGCGGCGGCGAAGGAGCGTTCCGGCCTGCCGATCGAGGATCCCGCGCAGGAGCAGCGCGTGCTCGAGACCGTCCGCGCCCGGGCCCGCGAGCTGGGCCTCGAGCCGGAATCGGTCGCGGCGCTCTTCCAGAGCCAGCTCGCCGCCGGCCGCGCGCTCCAGCGCACCTATCTGATGACGCCGGCTCCGCAGCGCTGGGCGGTCGAGGCCGCAGGGCTCGCCGACCAGCTCCGGCCGGCGCTGGTGCGGGTCTCCGACGCGATCGTCGTGCGGGCGGCCGAGGTGATGAAGGCCCCCGAATGGAAGCAGCTCCTCACCGCGTCGGTGGTGGTCGACGGGTTGGACCCGATGTCCACTCCGGCGCCCCTCCGGGAGGACGTCGGCCGGGCAGTGGCGGGACTTCGACCCGGGCGCTAGCCCGATCGAATCGTGCACGGGTTCGCCATGTGGACTGCGACGCTGCAAGGGCCAACGGGCAGAGTTTCGTGCATGGTTGCATCCGGGCCGCAGGCCCGCGCGACGATCGGGCCGGCCGGCGTCGGCCGGCATGGGACAGTCGCCGGTCTGCCGTGGCATATCGGTTGCTGACCAGGGACCCGCACAACCATGAAGCGGAGGACGTCCCTGATGCTCGTCATGCGCGCTGCCACGTTTGCTGCCCTGCTCTCGCTACTCGGACCCGTATCCCGGGCGGGGGCAGTCGCGGACGGGCCGATCTACTTCTTCCGCCGATCGCCGACCGCGGTCCCCACGGCCGGCAACACCGCCGGGAAGCTGCTCCTCCTTCCGCAGGCCCCGAGCGGCGACACCCCGGAACGCACCGACGGGGCCTTCATCCGGAAGAACGAGGAGGCCATCGTCACGGAGTTCGTAGCCACGCCGGCCGCCGCGGCCGGACAGGTCAACTTCGGCCTCGCGACCGCGACGCTCTACCTCACGACCTCGAAGGAGCTCATGACCGGCTGCGCCGACATCACGGTCGACCTCTTCAAGCGCGTGCCGGGCGGCCGCGTCCGGCTCGGCACGGGCGTGCTCCCGAACGCCACCGTGGTGCCCCCCGCGAACGGATCGAAGAACAACCCGATCGCGGTGTCGATCAACGTCGACGCCGCGGCGGACGCCCGCACCCTCCAGGTCGGCGAAGGCGTGTCCGTCGAGGTGCGCGTCCGGAACCACTGCGGCGACTACCGCTACCTGAGCATCTTCTACGACGCGATCGGCCAGTCGAGCCGCGTCGCGTTCGACAACTGCCCCGGCGTCGCCAACCCCGATCAGAAGGACACCGACGGCGACGGCGTCGGCGACGCATGCGACAGCTGCCCGACGATCGCGAACCCGGATCAGGCGGACGCCGACGGGGACGGCGTCGGCGACGCGTGCGACCTCTGCCCCAATACCCCCGCCGACGCCCAGGCCAGCTCCGATGGCTGCACCTGCGCGCAGCGCTCCTGCGACGACGCCGATCCCTGCACGACCGACCTGTGCGTGACGACGACCTCCGGCTGCACGCACCAGGACAAGTCCGGGATCGACGCCGTGTCGTGCCGCGTGACGCGGAACGCGACCGCCGTCGACGCGGCGCGGCCGCCCGCCATCACGCCGGTCGGTCAGGCGCGCCTCATCCGGCTCCTGGGTCGCATCAGCCGCGCCGCCCGCGCGACCAAGGCCGCGCAGGACGACATCCGGCTCAAGGTGCAGTTCCCGAAGCGGCAGCGCGTCCTCGAGTCGCGCATCACGAAGTTCACGGCGCTGGTGAGCACCATGCTCCACGCGCAGCGCATCTCTCCGGAGCTCGCCGACCAGCTCACCAGCAACGCTCGCGAGGCGCTCTCCATCAGCACGGAGCTGACCCCGTAGCGGCCCGATGCGCCGCACGCTCCCACTGCTTCTGCTCCTCGCGACCGTGGCGTCGCAGCCCGCAGGCGCCGCCACCTGCGCGCCGGGCCGTTTCCTCGTCCAGGATTCGCCGATCATCGGCTCGGTGAGCACGCCCACCGAGGACACGATCGTCCTCGAGGGCGTGCAAGTGTCGCTCGAGGCCGGCGTCGGCACCTGTCCGGCCGCCGTCGCCAAGCTCAAGAAGACCAAGACCGGGCTCAACCTGCGGGTGCGCTGGCCCGCGTGCCCGGGCGTGACCGGCTCGGTGCACATCCGGGCCCGCCTCGACCGGACGTGCGGCGCCATGAAGGGCATGGTCACGGCCGGGAAGCCGCGTCGCCACAAGGCGTTCGTGGCGCGACGTTCGCGCTGCGGCGACGGGATCGTCGACCTCGGCGCGGGCGAGCAGTGCGAGCCGCCGGACACCGCGAGCTGCACCCCCGATTGCCAGGAAGTCGATTGCGGCAACCACTGCACCTGCCCGCCGGGGCGGACGTCGTGCGACGGGAAGTGCGTCAACCTCCAGAGCGACCCGCTGAACTGCGGGCGCTGCACGAACCGGTGCACCGCCGGCCCGCACTCGACGCCGCTCTGCTCGGAGGGCACTTGCACGTCGGTCTGCGAGTCGCAGGACTTCAAGGACTGCAACGGCTTCGCCGACGACGGCTGCGAGGTGAACCTCAGGACCGACCCGCTCAACTGCGGCGACTGTCGCCACAAGTGCCCGGGCGGCCCGAACGCCGCGCCGGCGTGCGTCGACGGCCAGTGCGCGCTGAAGTGCGACCAGGGCTTCGGCGACTGCAACACCACCGTGGACGACGGCTGCGAGACGCCCCTCGACACCACGGATCACTGCGGGCGATGCGACCGGCAGTGTATCCCGGGCGCGAACGCCGAGGCGGTCTGCACGGGCGGGGTCTGCACGACCACCTGCCCCGACGCCGGCTTCCAGACCGTCTGCGGCCGCAACTGCGTCAACATCGACACCGACGCCCACAACTGCAACGGCTGCGGCAACGACTGTCTCCCGAACGGCTCCTGCACGGGCGGCGTGTGCGGCTGCCCGGACCCGCGCGTGGTCTGCCCGGGGTCGTGCGCCGATCTCACCAGCGACGCGAACAACTGCGGCGGCTGCGGCAACCACTGCGATCCGGGCGAGATCTGCAGCAACAGTCAGTGCATCTGTCCCGCCGATCGGAAGAGCTGCAACGGGCAGTGCATCAATCCCCAGACCGACAGCAAGAACTGCGGCGGCTGCGGCAAGCTCTGCGGCTCGGGCGAGACCTGCTCGGCCGGCAAGTGCGTGTGCGTCGCGAACGACGACAAGTGCGACGGCACGTGCGTCAACCTCAAGACCGATACCCGCAACTGTGGCCACTGCGGCACCGTCTGCGCCACCAACGAGATCTGCGACGACGGCCAGTGCACGTGCGAGACCAGCCTCGGCAAGAAGAAGTGCGATGGGGTCTGCGTCGACATCCTGAACAGCACGCGCAACTGCGGCGGCTGCGGGAAGCTCTGCAAGGGCTCCGAGCTGTGCCTGAACGGCCAGTGCAAGTGCCAGGCCCCGCTCCGGAAGCTCTGCACTGGGGTCTGCGTCGACCTGCAGACCGACCGCCTCAACTGTGGGAGCTGCGGGAAGAAGTGTGCCGCCGGGGACATCTGCCTCGCAGGGCGCTGCCGGTAGACGCAGATCAGGCGTTGAACCGGCGTTTGTAAACCCGGAGCGAGTGGGATAGATAGCCGGCCCCAACGGGGCCTTACGTGCCGATCACGATCCGAAAAGCGCAGCGAATCCAGAACCTTCCCCCCTACCTCTTCGCGGAGATCGACCGGTTGAAGCGGGAGGTGGCGGCGCGCGGCGTTTCGCTGATCAGCTTGGGCATCGGCGACCCGGACACCCCGACGCCGCCGCACATCGTGGCGCGTCTGGCCGAGGCGGCGAAGAATCCCGCCAACCACCGCTACCCCGACTACGAGGGGATGCCGGCGTTCCGGGCGGCCGCGGCGGCGTGGATGCAGCGCCGGCACGGCGTCACCGTGAACCCGGACACAGAGGTCGTCTCGCTGATCGGCTCCAAGGAAGGCGTCGCCAACATGGCGGTCGCCTTCGTCGACCCCGGCGACATCGTGCTGGTCCCCGACCCGGGCTACCCGGTGTACCACATCGGCACCCAGTTCAACGGCGGCGAGACCTACCGCATGCCGCTCCGCCGCGAGAACGCGTTCCTTCCGGATCTGCGGAGCATCCCCGACGAAGTCGCCCGGCGCGCCAAGCTGCTGTGGCTCAACTACCCGAACAACCCGACGGCCTCCGTGGCCCCGCGCGCGTTCTTCGAGGAAGCCATCCGCTTCTGCGAGCGTCACAACGTGATCCTGTGCCACGACAACGCCTACGCCGAGATCTACTTCGGCGACCGGCCGCAGAGCATCCTCGAGCTGCCGGGCGCGCGCGACGTGGCGATCGAGTTCCACTCCCTCTCCAAGACCTTCAACATGACGGGATGGCGGGTCGGCTTCGCCACCGGGAACGCCGAGTTGATCGCGGGTCTGGGCAAGGTGAAGACGAACGTCGACTCGGGCATCTTCCAGGCGGTCCAGGAAGCCGGGATCGCCGCGCTCGAGAGCGACCCGTCAATCGTGGAGGGGCTCCGGGCGATGTACCGCGAGCGCCGCGACGTGCTGGTCGCCGGACTCGCCGACGTCGGCCTGCCCTGCGATCCACCTGCCGGCACCTTCTACGTCTGGGTTCCGGTGCCGCGCGGCACGACGTCCAGCGCGCTCGCGATGCGCTGTATCAACGAAGCGGGCGTCGTCGTGACGCCGGGCAACGGCTTCGGGGCGTCGGGCGAGGGATACATCAGACTCACGTTGTGTAGTCCGGTCGAGCGGCTGCGGGAGGCGGTGGAGCGCCTGCGGGGGCTCAAGCTCTAGGCGCGACCGTCCTCACGCGCCCGTCCGCCGGGGCTGGCGCATGGCTCACCACGTCTACATCGGGATCGGCTCGAACCTCGGCGACCGCAGGGGCAACACGGTCGAGGCGATGGAGCGCGTCTCGAAGCTGCCCGACACGCGCATCGTGCGCGCGTCGTCGCTCTACGAGAGCGAGCCGCTCGGCGACGCCAAGACCTGGTTCGTGAACAGCGCGATCGAGATCGAGACCGGGATGAGCACCGACCAGCTGCTGAAGAAGCTGAAGGCGATCGAAACGGCGATGGGACGCAAGCGCGTGAAGGGCAAGCGCTGGGGCTCGCGCATCATCGACCTCGACATCCTGCTCACCGACGGCGAGGTCATCGAGAAGCGTTCGCTCAAGGTGCCGCACCCCGAGATGCACAAGCGCCGGTTCGTGCTGATGCCGCTTGCCGAGCTGGCCCCGCACGTGATCCACCCGCAGCTCGGGCAGACGGTGTCCGCGCTCCTCGCCGCCGTGAAGGACGGGAAGCGCGTCAGCCTGCTCCCGCGCTGACCGCCGGCGCGCGCCCCTCGGCGCGCAGCGCGGCGCCGACCGCCGCGGCCGCCGCGTCGACGGCGGCGAGCGGGCCCGCCAGCGCGGCGCGCGCCGCATCGCCGCGCAGCTCGCGTCGCCCGCGGTCGAGCACGTCCACGAAGGTCCGGTAGCGCGCCGCCAGGGCCTCCAGCGCCGCGAGCGACGGCGGCGGCGCTGCGCCGGCGCGGGCGCGGGCGCGCTGGACGAAGGCCTGCGCACGCTCGAGCGGATACGTGAGCTCCGGCATGCTCTCCGCGGTGAGGCGATCGCCCGCGACCAGGTCCGCGCCCTTGTGCGCCATCGCGACCAGCAGCTCCGCGTGCGTGGCGACGACTCGCCCGTAGGTCCGCCAGAAGCAGCCCGCGAGCACCAGCACGGCGACGACCGCCGCCTTGACCGGGTAGCCGCGCCTCCTTACCATCGACGTTTCCATCGCTCATGGCGACCATCGCGCGCCTGCCTCGCGTCTACCTCGAGAAGCTCCTCGAGAACTCCCCCGATATCGTCGTCGCCGTCGACCGGAGCGGGACGATCACGTTCTACAACGACGGCGCGCGACGGACGCTCGGCTACACGCCGGAGGAGGTGCTGGGGCAACACGTCACGCGCCTCTATCCGGATCTGGACGAGGCCCGCAAGGTGATGGACGCGATGCGCGTCGGCTACGGCGCGCCGCCCGGGCAGGTGAAGAACTGCGAGACCACCTTCCGCTCGAAGACCGGGGTCCGTCATCCGGTGGCGATCTCGGGCTCGCTCATCCGCGACGAGGCCGGGCAGGAGCTGGGCTCGATCGGGTTCGCGAAGGAGCTGGCGGAGATCCGCCTCCACGACCAGCTGGCGACCCTCCGCGAGGTCGCGGTCGGCCTGGCGCACGAGATCAACAACCCGCTCGAGGTCATCGTCAACAACCTGAACCTGCTCGAGCACGACCTGGCGAAGATCTGCTCCGATGAGGAGTTCATCGTCGAAGGCGAGCGCTTCGAGTCGACGCACGCCGCACTGGCCCGCATCCGCGACATCGTGAGCCGCCTCTCCGAGATGGCCCACGGCGAGGAGTACGCCACCCGCGAGTACCTCCACGGCACGCAGATGACCGACCTCCGGGCGCCGTCCGCGGCCGAGCTCGCGGCGCGCCGTTGCGCCGGCGCCGACCCGGAGCTCGCGGGCATCCGCATCCTCGTGGTCGACGACGACCTCGGCGTCTGCCAGTCGCTCCGCGACCTGCTCACGCAGGAGGGCTGCGAGGTGCTGGTGGCGAGCGGCGGCCACGAGGCGCTCCAGCGGCTCGAGCACGCCACCGTCGACCTGGTGCTGAGCGACGTCGTCATGCCCGACCTGGACGGCCACGAGCTGTTCCAGCAGATCCGCCAGCGCTGGCCCGACGTCCCGGTGGTCCTGATGACGGCCTTCCACTTCGACAAGGACCACATCATCAAGCGGAGCAAGATCGCCGGCCTCACCGACGTCCTCTACAAGAAGCCGATCGACCCGCCCCGTCTGCGCGAGCTGATCAAGCGTCACGCCCGCCGGCGCCCCGACGTCGCCACCGGGTGAGCGTGGGTGTGGACTCGTTCGGCGGGCGGCGATAGGACTCGCGCCGTGGCGATCCGTATCACGCGCGTCTACACGCGACGCGGCGACAAGGGGGAGACCGACCTGGTCGGCGGCCCGCGCGTCCCGAAGGACGGCCCGCGCATCGCCGCTTACGGCACCGTCGACGAGCTGAACGCCGCGCTGGGCGTCGCGCGCGCCTTCAACCAGGCCGAGATCGACCGCGCGCCGGCGTGCGAGCAGCTCGACGGCATCCTGCGCAAGCTCCAGAACGAGCTCTTCGACCTGGGCGGCGAGCTGGCGACGCCGCCCGAGGCGTTCCACCCCGGCATGTTCCGCGTCGGGCCGCCGGAGGTCGAGGCCCTGGAGGCCATCCTCGATCGCTGCCAGGGCGAGCTGAATCCGCTCGAGTCGTTCGTCCTCCCGGGCGGCGGCCGCGTGAGCGCCCTGCTCCACGTCGCGCGCACCGTGTGCCGGCGCGCGGAGCGCAAGATCCTGACGCTGATGCGGGAGGAGGAGATCGGCGAGTGGCCGCTCGCCTACGTCAACCGGCTCTCGGACCTGCTGTTCGTCCTGTCGCGCTGGATCGGGCACCACCTGGGGGAGCAGGAGTACCTCTGGGAGCGGCCGCTCAAGCGCGAGGCCGAGGTCCGCGCCAAGCGCGGCGCGCCGGCCAAGTCGAGGTCCCGTCGATGAAGCAGCCGATCTTCTTCAAGCAGCTCGAGCTGGGTCCGATGCAGAACTACGTCTACCTGCTCGGCGACCCGACGACGCGGCAGGCGGCCGTCGTCGACGCGGCGTGGGACGTCGACGCGATCGTCGACGCCGCGCAGGCCGAGGGCTACACGATCACCCACGACCTGGTGACGCATTTCCACCCCGATCACCTGGGCGGCGACTTGATGGGCCACAGCATCCGCGGCGCCGCCGAGCTGATCGCGAAGGTCCCCGCGAAGGTCGTCGTCCACAAGGCCGAGGTGCCGTTCGTCCACCGCCTCACCGGTCTCTCGGACTCCGACCTGACCGCCGTCGAGGGTGGCGACGAGATCCTGGTCGGCAACCTCAAGATCAAGCTCGTGCACACCCCCGGACACACGCCCGGGTCGCAGTGCTTCCTCGTCGGCAACGCGCTGGTGTCGGGCGACACGCTCTTCATCGGCTCGTGCGGGCGCGTCGACCTGCCCGGCTCGAACCCCGAGGACATGTACCGCAGCCTCGCCCTGCTGGGCGGGCTGCCGGACGAGACCATCCTCTGCCCCGGCCACAACTACGCCGACCGCCCGCGGTCGACGATCGGCGACGAGAAGCGCACCAACATGATGATGCGCTTCCGGAGCCTCGCCGACTTCCTGTCGGTGATGAGCCCGCTGCGCGGCTGACGCGCACGCCAGGAGACTCCTGCCCATGAAGGACCTGTATTCCCTCGCAGAGATGCCCCCACTCGGCCAGGTGCCGCCGCGCATGCTGGCCCAGGTGATCCGCCAGGACCGGTTCGGCGACCCGACCAAGGCGTTCCAGATCGAAGAGATGGACACGCCGAAGGACCTGAAGCCCGACGAGGTGCTGGTCTACGTCATGGCCGCGGGCGTCAACTACAACAACGTCTGGGCGGCGCTCGGCTCCCCCGTCGACGTCATCAAGGGCCGCGCGAAGGACGCCGACTACCAGCCGTTCCACATCGGCGGCAGCGACGCGTCGGGGATCGTGTGGAAGACCGGCAGCGCGGTGAAGAACGTCCGCGTGGGCGACCAGGTCGTGATCCACTGCGGCGTGTGGAACGCCGAGGACCCGGTGGCCAAGGCGGGCGGCGACCCGATGTTCGGCGCCAGCTTCCGCATCTGGGGCTACGAGACCAACTGGGGCAGCTTCGCGCAGTTCACGCGCGTCCAGGCGCACCAGTGCCTGCCGCGCCCGAAGCACCTCACATGGGAAGCGTCGGCGGCCTACATGCTGGTGGGCGCGACCGCGTACCGCATGCTCATGGGCTGGCCGCCGCACACCGTGCGGCCGGGCGACGTCGTGCTGGTGTGGGGCGGCGCCGGCGGCCTCGGCTGCCAGGCGATCCAGATCGCGCGCGAGAAGGGCGGCATCCCGATCGCGGTGATCTCCAGCGACGACAAGATCGAGTTCTGCAAGAAGCTCGGCGCCAAGGGGACCATCAACCGCAAGCAGTTCTCGCACTGGGGGATGATGCCGCACTGGAAGGACACGGCGAAGTATGGTGAGTGGTTGAAGGGCGCGCGCGCCTTCGGCAGCGCCATCTGGGAGGTCCTCGGCGAGCGCAAGAGCCCGCGCATCGTCTTCGAGCACCCGGGCGAGGACACCGTGCCGACGTCGATCCTGGTGTGCGACACCGGCGGCATGGTCGTGATCTGCGCCGGCACTACCGGCTACAACGCGGTCGCCGACCTCCGCTACCTCTGGATGCGCCAGAAGCGGTTCCAGGGCTCGCACTTCGCGAACGACGGCGACGCGACCGCGCTCAACGAGCTGGTCCTCGCGGGCAAGGTCGACCCCTGCCTGTCGCAGGCGTACACCTTCGACCAGATCCCGCACGTGCACCAGCTCATGTACGAGAACAAGCACCCGCACGGGAACATGGCGTGCCTGGTGGGCGCGCCGCGCCCCGGCCTCACCGACATCCCCCGCTGACCCCGAGGAGCCCCGATGCTCGACGACGAAGACGTCCGGAAGATCGTGCAGGCCGTGCGCGCCGTGATCCACGCCGAGGAATCGGTGACGGGCGAAATCGGCGACCGTTGGAGCGGCGGGCAACTCGTGATGAAGCCCGGCCGGGCCGGCACGCAGGAGAAGACCGTCCCCATCGAGCAGTTCTTCCGGAAGATCACCGCGGTCCGCGACAAGCTCCGGGTGCTCGAGCAGCGCTTGAACAGCCACCCCAAGCTCTCGGCCGAGGACCGCCTCCAGCTCCAGGATTACATCACCCGCGCGTACGGCAGTCTCACCACGTTCAACGTGCTGTTCGCCGACCCGGCCGACCGCTTCGTCGGCACCAAGGGCGGCGACGAGGACTGAGGCGTGGATCACTCGCCCGGCTTCCTGCGCCTGGTCGACGAAGCCCGCCGTCGCGTCCGCGAGCTGACGGTCGCCGACGTGCGCCGCATGCTCGACGCGGGCGAGACGTTCGAGCTTCTCGACGTCCGCGAGGGCGAGGAGTGGCGCCGCGGGCACCTGCCCCGGGCGCGGCACCTCTGCAAGGGGGTCCTCGAGCGCGACGTCGAGACCCTGCTCCCCGACCCCGCGACGCGCATCGTCCTCTACTGCGGCGGCGGCTTCCGCTCCGCACTCGCCGCCGACAGCCTCCAGAAGATGGGCTACACGAACGTCGCGTCGATGGACGGGGGCTGGCGCGGCTGGACCGAGGCCGGGCTGGCGGTCAGCGTCGAGCCGTAGCCCGCCCGCGCGTCCGGAGGTTCCGCTTGCGCGCGGGCGAGCGGAACGATAGTCGCGCGCGTCATGAGCGCGCCCGACGTCCATGCGCCCGACGCTCCCGCCCCGGTCCCGCGCGGGAGACTCCTCCAGTGGTCCGACCTCCCGCTGGCACTCGGGCTGATGGCGCTCGGGCTGGGGCTCCGGCTGCGGTGGTACAGCGGCTTCGGGCTCGGCGACGACTCGATCCTGAAGGGCGAGATCAACTCGCTCATCACGAACCACACGGTCCTCGCCGACAACGGCTCCTACCGCATCATGTGGTGGTTCCCGACGGTGGCGTCGTGCCGCTTCTTCGGCCTCACCGAGCTTGGCCTGCTGCTGCCGATCATGACCGCGGCGACGCTGGGGATCGGGCTGGTCTACCTGATCGGCAAGTCGCTCTGGGGCCGGCCCGGCGGCGTGATCGCGGCGCTGCTCCTGATCTTCCACCCGCTCGACTTCGCCTGGTCGACGATGCTCGCGAGCGATTTCATCGCGTCGTTCTGGTTCGGCGCGACGATCTTCTGCACGCTGCGCGCGACGTCGCATCCCGAGGTCGAGTGGCGGCGGCGGTTCTGGGTCCTGGCGGCGGTCGGCGTGTGGTGCTCGTACCACACCAAGTTCTCGGGGATCCTGCTGCTCGCGCCGATCGGGCTGATCGCGCTCACCCGCTGGCGGAGCCTCGACCGCAGCGTCTGGTACTTCGTCGCCACGATGGCGTTCCTGGTCCCGGCCACCGCCTTCCTCTGGTACGGCCTCACCGGCGACGTGCTCGCGCCGCTGCACTACGAGCTCTTCTACCAGGGGCTCACCGGGCCGCAGGCGGTGACGCATGCGATGAACGCCATCACGTTCTGGCTGTACCCGCGCTGGTTCTTCTACCCGGACCAGCTGGGCGACCTCCTCCACTCGGTCTACCCGCACCTGCTCGTGCTGTTCATCGCGCTCGGGTGGCTGATGGGACTCCGGTCCTCGCTCGAGATCTTCTGGTGGCTCCTGCTGATCTTCCTCGGGATGCAGTTCAACGTGCAGCGGGTCGAAGGCGTGTGGATCACCGGCTTCCGGAACATCCGGCACGGCCACGTCTTCGTCTATCCGCTGGTGCTGCTCCTGGCCGGGTACTTCGCCGGCCTCTGGCGACGGCTCCCGCGTACGACCACCGTGCTGCTGGCGGCGCTGCTCGCCGTCAGCTTCTGGCAGGCGATCCAGCTCGCGACCAAGACGCGGGTCGCGTTCGCCGACCGTCGCGACGCGTGCACCTTCATCGGGACACTGAAGCCGAAGCTCATCTTCGCCGACTTCCAGGTCCGCCCGACCTGCGAGCTCCAGCGCCCGCCCGGGATGCCCAACTCGCAGCCCTGGACGTGGCGCGAGCCGCACGCCTACGACCGCGCCATCCAGAAGCAGGAGCTGATGACGGTGACCAACGCCTACCTCGTCACCGGCGGCGCGCGCGAGCCGTACTACGGCTGCCTCGACTGCATCCTGCGCGCGCAGGACGTGCCGCGCGACCGGTGGAAGCTGCTGAAGGAGTTCCCGGATCCGATCGGGTATCCGACGTCGTGGAGGTTGGAGCCGGTCCGCATCTGGGACAGCATCCCGCCGCCGGCACCGCCCGCCCCGCCCGAGCCGGCGGGGCCGTAGCGACGCGGTCCGAGGGGTGATCGCGCGGCGGCGGGGGGGGGGCGGCCGCCCGCGGGCGCGGGGGGCGCGGGGGCCCGCGGG
>Ga0335069_10004821_pt1 | contig 19895 bp, 18 predicted proteins | sample Lox_Sample_11_FD_206714 | JGI IMG/M metagenome (GOLD analysis project Ga0335069, IMG submission 206714) | Soil microbial communities from Loxahatchee National Wildlife Refuge, Florida, United States - Lox_Sample_1.1 | ecosystem: Environmental > Terrestrial > Soil > Wetlands | place: USA... | reverse complement strand
CGCAGCATGACCAATCCGATGTATGGCCGGCCGCTGGTCAACCGCAATCCGGCGGTGACCAATATGGACTACAAGCCCGGCCACGACAGCATGCCGTGGGCCTTGTCGTAAGGTAGGCCCGTCGGGCGGGCCGCGAGAATGCCGCGCGCGCTGGTGATCGGCGGCTCACTCGGCGGCCTGATCACCGCGCACCTGCTGCGCGGCATCGGCTGGGACGCAACCGTCTTCGAGCGCAACAGCGAGGAATTGGCCGGACGCGGCGTCGGCCTCGGCACGCATCCGCAGCTCATCAGCATTCTGCAACGCGCCGGCATCGCTTTCGACGAGACCATGGGCATTCCGGTGCCCAAAGTCGTCTGCCTCGACAGTGCCGGCAAAACCATCGTGGCGCAGCCTTCAGCGCGTACGATGAGCGGCTGGGCACGGCTTTACCGCGCGCTGCGCGACGCTCTTCCGGCAGAGGCCTACCGGCTCGGCAAGGCGCTCACGAGTGTCGCGCAGGACGGCGATACGGTCACCGCCGGCTTCGCCGACGGCAGCCGCGAACACGGGAATTTGCTGATCGGAGCCGACGGGCTGCGCTCCACGGTGCGAGCGCTACTCCTGCCGCAGGTCGAGCCGGTCTATGCCGGCTATGTCGCCTGGCGCGCGGTGCTCGAGGAACGGCTGGTCCCGCCCGACATCCACCGCGAGGTGTTCGAGCTTTACGCCTTTTGCATGCCGGAGGGCGAACAGCTGCTCGGCTATCCGGTACCGGGGCGCGACAACGACACGGAGGTTGGCCGCCGCGCCTACAATATCGTCTGGTATCGCCCGACCGATGCGACGACGCTCGCCGATATCTCCACCGACGCCGGCGGCCACCATCACAGCGCCGGCATTCCGCCGCCGCTGATCCGGCCCGACGTGATCGCGCGGGTGAAGGCGGATGCCGAGCGCGTGCTGGCGCCGCAGATCGCCGGGATTTTCACACGTGCCGCACCGTTCTTTCAGCCGATCTACGATCTCGAATCGCCGCAGATCGTGTTCGGCCGCGTGGCGCTTGTGGGCGATGCCGCCTTTGTCGCCCGCCCGCATGCCGGCGCCGGCACCACCAAGGCGGCGATCGATGCGGCGACATTGGCGCATTGCCTGCAGGAGGCCGGTGCCGATATCGCCTCTGGCCTGGCCCGTTACGAACGGGCGCAGCGTATCTTTGGCCGGGCGCTGGTCGAGCTGTCACGCCAGGAAGGCACTTATCTCTCGGCGCGGCTGAAACCGGAACACCAGCGCAGCGCCGCCGAAAACAGCCGCGATATCGGCGAAGTGCTCCGCGCTCACGGCATGCGCAGCGATCAGGTCGCCGAACTCGTCGCCGCGCGCGGCCTGGCGGCGCATTTTTGAAGGCGCGGCGGATCAGGTATCGAGCGCGCTCGGCGCGTAGAGCTCTTCCACTTTCATCAAGCGCGGCGTCAGATTCTGCTCCAGCGAATATTGCGCGATGGTCTCGATCACCCTGCGATTGGCCTTGACGCCGTGATGCAGGAGCCGCGGCTTCGGATCGCCGGAGAGCAGCCCCGCGGCCAAGTGATCCTGAACATGGGCGACGCGTTCGGCGTCGGCGATCTCGTTGGCCTTGTTGAACGCTTTGATCAGATTGAGCACGACCCAGGGCTCTTTCTCGAAAATGTCGCGCCGAACCACGGCCTGGTGATTGATCGGCAACAGCCCGGTCTTTTTGTAGAAGCGCACGCCCTCGACGATCGGATCGGGAAACAGGAATTTGAAGTCCGGATGATTATGCAGATCGGCGCGGCTACGATCGACGAGGTTCCGATCGGACAGATAATGCAGCACGGCGTCGAGCTCGCCGGCGAGCATCATCGAGGCGATGCTGTGGTCACCCGGGATTTGATGCACGGTAACGCCGGGCGGCGCCTTGAACCCGGTCGCGCCGCCGTGACTCATTTCCGGCGTCCGCTCCATCCAGAATTCCATGTCTTTCGGCGCGACACCGAATTCGTGCTGCAACACGCCGCGCGCCCACAACGCCGCAGTCTGCTGATATTCCGGCACGCCGACCCGTTTGCCTTTGAGGTCGGTCGGCGTCTCGATACCGGCCTTGCGCCGCACCAAAATGCTGGTGTGAAAGAACCGCCGCGTCGTGAAGATCGGCAGGCCGACAAAGCGGTCGTCACCGCGCTCCAGCGCGATGATGAAGGACGAGCACGACATTTCCGACACCGCGAATTCGGAAAAATGCAATTGCCGCCAGAACAGCTCCGACGGATGCAGCACGGTCGGCACCAGATCGATGCCGTCGGGCTTCACCCGCCCGTCGATGATGGGCCAGGTGCGCGGATTGTTGGTGATGCCGATGCTGAGCTGGAGATTCATGGACTCGATTTCACGAGAATGGGACACAAATTTTGGCCGCTCATTCCCGCGCCGGCGGGAATCCAGAGCCAGGTCGCCGCTTTCGCGGGAACGAGCGGATGCAGATTGTCAGTACCGATACGGCGGGTGCTCCCAGAGCGGGAAGGCCGAGAACACGTGCGGCGCATTGGCCGGCGCCGCCGGCGCGAGATAGGAACGATCGAGCTTGCCGTAGCCGGTGACGCCAAGAAGGCCGAGCGCGCGCGTCACCTCGTCCTCCATGAGCTCCAGCATCCGCACGATGCCGGCCTGTCCGGCGGCCGCGAGCGCATAACATTGCATGCGGCCGAGGCCGACCAGATTGGCGCCCATCGCGATGGCCTTGACGATGTCGGTGCCGCGATAGAAGCCGCCATCGACGATGATCATCGCGCGGCCAGCCACGGCTTCAACCACCTCCGGCAACACGTCGAACGAGCCGCGGCCGTGATCGAGTTGCCGGCCACCGTGATTGGAGACGTAGATGATCTCGCAGCCATGATCGAGCGCGATCCTGGCGTCTTCCGCGGTGCCCACGCCTTTGATGCCGAACGGAATCTTGTACTTGCTTTTCATGCGTTCGACGGTGCGCCAATCGAGCGCCATCTGGAACTCGCGCCCGGTTGCTCGACGGCGGCCGCCGGTGGTGTGGCGCTTCGCCAGGTCGCGCTCGCGCCGGCTGTAATGGGCGGTGTCGACGGTGAGGACGAATGCCGAGTAGCCATTCTTGATCGCACGTTCGACGTGATCGTCGGCCCAGGCCGCATCGCCGCGCACATAAAGCTGAAACATGCGCAACGCATTCGGCGCCGCTTGCGCGACCGCCTCGAGGCCGGGGTCGCACACCGAACTGAGCATATGCGCGACGCCGAATTCCGCCGCCGCCTTGACCACCGGCTCGGCGCCGCCGGGATGAAAGCTCTCCAGCGTACCGACCGGACAGAGCACCACCGGCAGCCGCAGCTTCTTGCCAAGCGCTTCGGACGACGCATCGACCTTGCTCACATCGCGCAGCACGCGCGGCCGGAAGGCGACCGAATCGAGCGCCATGCGGTTGCGCCGCAGGGTAGTCTCGGTCTCGGTACCGCCGACGATATAGTCCCAATCGTTCTGATTGAGATTGGCGCGCGCCTTGGCGGCGAGCTCGTGCAAATTGTGAAATTCGTTTGCGGCCGCGGCGTTGGCCGCGATTCTTGCTTCGTCCTGGTTCTGACTGGCCATTGTACTGTTTTCTGGTTGGGTTTCCCGGCAGGCCGCAATCGCGGACCGCCGCCTTGGGCGGAAAGTCGAACCGAAAGCCTATAGGGCCGGAAATGCCGGTTCAAGAACTGCCGGCGACGCGCTCGCGTGAGCGCTGAGACTTTGCCGCTAAGGCTTCGGCACGACGTGTTTCACACCGGACCGGCGGCGTCCCGCGGGAATGGCTGCCCGTAACGTGGCGCGGAATCTACGATCGCGCTTGATGTACCACTCGCGACTCATCGCGCGCTGCTTAGTCGCGCATGGTTCGGAATAGAGCAGGATCCATGCCCGCCCGCGCGTCGATTTGGCGCCCGTGCCGGCATTGTGTTGTTGCAGGCGCCGATCGATATCCGTCGTCCAGCCAACATAGGTGCGGCGATCGGCTTTGCGTCGGCTGCCCAGGACATAAACGAAGAACGGCATGCGATGAGTGGCGGTGGCGGTCCCGAGAGGACTCGAACCTCTGACCTTCGGTTTAGGAAACCGCTGCTCTATCCGGCTGAGCTACGGGACCCGCAGGCTTGGTTTTGCGAGTCTCTTTTTGCGTGAGACCGCGCGGGCGTCAATTGAGGAATTTCGAGGTCGACGCGGAGCAGCATCGTCGGCGCGCGGCTTCCAGTGTTGTGTGCCTTGCCCTTGGCCAAGCTCCGCTTCACTTCGGCCTGCGCGCGCAATTGCGTCAGCACCTGCTCGACCAGATGGGTCGCAAGGGCGAGCCCGATTTGCATCCCGCCTCCCTCCCGCTTTGCGAGATTATAGGCTTAAAATCCCGATTATCATCGTTGCACGCTTTTGGCGATTTCAACTTAACTCACAACTTGCCGCAGCGGCGCCGCATTGCCGCATTTCACTTGGCCCCGATGGTGGGGTGGTGGAAGGGCATATTGGGTGCCGCCGTTGCGGTGGCTCTCGGGTCCGGTTGCGTAGCGGCGCAGGACGCCGCAGGGTCTGCAATTGCCTGTGGCGGCGAGGTCATCGCTCGGGCGACCGTCGGTGGCGTCATTGACGGCCGAACGTTGGTCCTGAGCGACGGGCGGGAGGTCCGGCTCGCCGCTATCGAGGTTCCCCCGCTCGCCTTGGCCGGCAACTTGGCTGGAAACTCCGGTAATCGGACCGGCGAAGCCGCCAAAGCGGCCCTGGATGCGCTGACCGGCGGCGATCAGGTGTTGCTGCGGCAGACCGAGGCCGGCCTGGATCACAACACGGACCGTTACGGCCGTCTGGTGGCCTATGTCTATGCACAGCGAGACGGTGTGGAATTATTCGCGCAAGGCGCCCTGATCGAGGCGGGCCTGGCCCGCGCCGCCGGCCGGATCGATGGCAAAAGCTGTGCCGAGGAACTGCTTACTGCCGAAAAAACGGCGCGAGCCGGCAAACTTGGCCTGTGGGGCGATCCGTATTATGAAGTTCTTAACGCTGATGCCCCTGTGGATGTGCTGGCGCAACGGGGCCGTTTTGCGCTGGTCGAGGGCCAGGTGGTATCCGTGCGTCAAAGCGGGGCCACGATCTATGTGAATTTCGGGCGGCGCTGGTCCGAGAGCTTTGCAGTTACCATCTCGAAGCGGAACGAGCGTAGTTTTGCAGCAGCGGGGCTCGATGTCATGAGACTCGCCGGCCGACATATCCGGGTTCGTGGCTGGGTCGAGGCCCGCGGTGCAGACGGCAATGTTCCTGGGATTGAAGCTTTACGGCCGGAGCAAATAGAGATCGCCGATCGAAACTAGAGTCGCGGGCGCGCTTGGGGGCGACTGGCGCAAGTAACTTTGGACAACGCAGTGCAGCGGGGACCACGGCAAAGCTTCCGGCTCGGGCAGGCGGGCGTAGCGATCGCTGCGCTCACAGTCGCGGCATTAGCGCTCGCGGCCTGCACGGCGTCGCCGCCGTCCGTTGCGCCGCAGGCATCGGTCACCACTCCGGCCAAGCCGGCCGCCGATGCCGGCATGACGCCGGCAGTGCTGCGCGAACATCAGCGCATCATTGCCGCCTATGGCGGCGTCTATAACGATCCCCGGCTGCAAGCCATGATCGAGCAGACTGTCGAGCGCCTGGTCGCAGCTTCGGAGCGGCCGGATCTGCACTACAAGGTCACGATGTTGAATTCACCATCGGTGAATGCCTTTGCGCTGCCGACCGGACAGCTTTACGTCACGCGCGGATTGACCGCGCTGGCCAATGACGATTCTGAACTGGCCTCGGTGCTGGCGCATGAAATGGGGCATGTCATCGCGCGTCACGCCGAGATCCGCGAGGAGCAGGCCAAACAGGCCGACCTTGTCAGCCGTGTCGTAACTGATGTCGTGACCGATCCCGAAGCCGGCGCGCTTGCGCTCGCCAAATCGAAGCTGGCGCTCGCGAGTTTCTCGCGCTCGCAGGAATTCGAGGCTGACGCCATCGGCATCGGCATCGCCGCCCGCGCCGGCTACGATCCCTACGGAGCGGTGCGCTTCCTCACCTCGATGGGGCACAATTCCGATCTCAAGTCCGAACAGACCGGAGCAATCAATCCGGCGGCGCCCGACTTTCTGTCGTCGCATCCGGCGACGCCCGAGCGCGTCACCAATGCGCTTGCGAATGCCCGGCAATATCGCGCGCCAGCCACCGACAACGGTCAGGAGCGGGCGCAGGCCAAATCGGCCTATCTCGCCGATATCGACGGCATCGTTTACGGCGAAGATCCGAGCCAGGGCTTCGTGCGCGGCCGCCGCTTCTTGCATCCGAAGCTCGGGTTCACGTTCACCGCACCGGACGGCTTTGTGCTCGAGAATGCGGCGCAGGCTGTCACCGGCATCAAGCGCGGAGGCGCCGAGGGTTTGGGGCTCGAAGTGGTGCAGGTGCCGGCCGAGCAGACTCTGGCGGCATACCTGACGTCCGGCTGGATCGAGAATATCGATCCGGCGACTGTCGAGGATGTGACGATCAATGGCTTCCCTGCCGCCACCGCCGCTGCCAAAGGCGACCAATGGGACTACCGGCTCTATGTCATCCGCTTCGGCACCGATGTCTATCGTTTCACCTTTGCCGCGAAACATCGCACCGTTGATTCCGACCGGGCATTCCGCGAATCCGTCGGGACGTTCCGGCGCCTGAGCCTCGCCGAAGTCGAGGCTGCGAAGCCGCTTCGCCTGCAGATCGTCACCGTGGGGCCCGGTGACACGGTGGAGAAACTCGCCGGCAAAATGGCCGTCGCGGATCATGCCGTCGAGCGCTTCCGCGCCTTGAACGGGCTCGATCCCGGCGACCGGATCAAGCCGGGGAGCCAGGAAAAAATCGTTGTGGAATAAGAGCTTGCACCCCAGTCGCGGGGTTCCGGCTATGATCTGATGACAAAATCAGCTAATTTGTCCTCGCGAGTGGAACCGGCCCGGGACGGCAATCCCAAACGGCCGGGCGCAAGGCGCCCTTGCGAGCGGCCCGACAGAAGGCCACGGCGCGCAGTGGGGAAACGTGGATGTGGATCTTGAAACGGGCTGCGCCCGTTGCCGCCGGGTTTGCCGCCGCTTCGTTGGCCACGGCGGTGCTCTGGCTGGTGCGGCAGACCCTCGGCGACGAACAGCACCTGGTATTTTTCTATTTGTTGCCGATGGTGCTGGTGGCGATCCTCTATGGAATCCCATCCGCAATCATCTGCATCGCCGCAGGAAGTCTCAGCTCTGCGTTCTTGTTCTACGATCCGGTCTACAGCTTTTATGTTTCCAATCCACTGGATCTGGGCGAGTTGATTTGCTTCGCCGGATTGGCGCTGATCGGGGCGAAATGCACGGCCGATCTGCTGCGGCCCCTGGTGATCAGAACTGCGAGGCCAGCTGATCGAGTCCCATGACGTGGACCAGGTTACGGACCTCGTCTTTCTGTTCAGAGTTGAAGCTCATGATCAACGGCACGGCGGCTGATTTGAGATTCTGCACCGCCTCCGGATCGATCGCCGCGGTTTGCGTAGAACTCGCGGGAGCGCTGTGGCTGCGCGGCTGTTGCTGGTGCGTGTAGGCCACGTTGCGCAACGCAGATTCGACCGCCGGCCACATCTGCTCTTGATCCGGCGTCAGATGTAGCCGTTCCTTGATGCTTGCGATCTGCGCATCATTGAGCACGTAGCCCGGCCGCTGCTCAACGGCCGGACGGCGTGGCGCCACGGCGACCTTCGGCGCCTGCGGTGCAGTTGGCGCGGCGACGGCAGCGCTTGGTGCCGGCTTAGGCGCAATCGAAGGAACCGGCGATCGCCCGGCGGTTTGCGCGATCGTATTCAGGACAGTCGGCGCGGACGCGTCGCCATCCTCCGCCGAAGCCACCTGCACGTGCGGCGGCGTCGCAAGGGCCTGACCGGCCTGCGCCATGACCGGCGTGATTGGCATGGGTTCAAGTAGCGCGCGTTGCGCGTCACGCAGCGGCGCCGAAGCGTCCGCGACATAGGCTGAACTTTCCGGACGAAGTTTCGTTGCTGCGCTACGCAACGCGACCGCCGTGGTCAGGGAGGCGTTTCGCACATCTTGTGGGAAGCGCAGTGCGACGGCCTCGGCGGCCGACAAATCGGGGGCGCGGAAGGCCTCGATATGGGCGCTGCCAAGCAGATAGCCCACGCAGCCCGCAAGAAGAATCGGGACGACCCGAACGATCTTGTGTGAAACAACCGGAACCCGCTCGCCCAAAGACGCTTGTCTTCGCCGCATGCTCGGCGCCTCTCCCCCAATTCCGCTCCCCCTGTGTCCTTTCAAATGAAGCTTAATTTGAGGCTAACTGGTGGAGTTTTGCTGGCGCGGCCTTAACCTCCGGCAATTCCTTGGTATTTTCTGAGCCTTGTTGGCGGCTGCGAGCGGCTGTCATAGCCCCTCGTCTGGCGGCGAGTGGACGACAAGTGGCAGGTAGCAAAAAGGCCCGGCATCGCTGCCGGGCCTTTCAAGATCGGATGTGCGAGCGGGTTACGCCGCCTCTTCCTCGACCACGGACTCGTCGTCCGAGGCCTCGGGCTTCGGTCCGCGACGCGGCCCCTTGGCGAGCGCCGCTTCAATCTCCTTGATCGCTTCGGTTTCGGTGATCCGCTGCACGGCAGCAACTTCACGCGACAGCCGGTCCAGCGCCGCTTCGTAGAGCTGACGCTCGGAATAGGACTGCTCCGGCTGCGACTCCGAACGGTAGAGGTCGCGGACCACTTCGGCGATGGCGACGATATCGCCTGAATTGATCTTGGCCTCGTATTCCTGCGCCCGGCGCGACCACATGGTGCGCTTGATGCGCGCGCGGCCCTTGAGCGTCTCGAGCGCCTTCTTGACCATCGGGGTTTCGGCAAGCTTGCGCATGCCGACCGAGGCGACCTTCGAGGTCGGCACCCGCAGCGTCATCTTGTCCTTGACGAAGTTGATGACGAACAGCTCAAGCCGGGCGCCAGCGACCTCTTGCTCTTCGATCGCTACGATCTGACCCACGCCGTGAGCCGGATAAACGATGAATTCCTGAGTCTTGAAGCCTTGTCGTTGAGTAGTCTTCTTCGCATTCATTCCCAAAGATGCTCCTTCCGCCTCGGGCTTGGGCCGCTGGGCGGGTTTGGCCACGCTGACCTTCGACCGGGCCGCTGTGCGCGTGGACTGAGTTGTCCTCCGGCTGACGCGGGAGGCGGGTTTGGTTGTCTTCCGGCTCATGCCGGTCGCACTTTTCCTTGAACGACGACGAGTTTTCTCTGCCACTGCTCTCGCGTGGGTCTCACGCCTCTATTGACGGTTCCTCGAAAGTTCCCCCGAAAAAGGATGTTCCCAAAGCGGGGAAACGGTGTCTCGGGGGTGTTCTTCTTTATGTTTGGTATGTATAGCACATTTTCGGCTAAAATCAAAGCCTTAACGTGTCGCGAAAGCGTCGCAACGCAGGAAGCGTCGTCAATTCGTTAATAGTGGTAAATATCTACAATCGGCGCGGGTATCAGTCTCCGCTACCCGGATTCGGCGAGAAGTGTTCCTCGAACTTATTGGGTTTGCCTTCCCAATCCTTGGCGTCCGCCGGAGGCGCCTTCTTGGCCGTAATATTGGGCCAGGTCTTGGCGTATTCTGCGTTTACGCCCAACCACTTCTCCACGCCCGGCTCGGTGTCAGGCTTGATTGCCTCGACAGGACATTCCGGCTCACAAACCCCGCAATCGATGCACTCGTCGGGATGGATGACCAGCATGTTTTCGCCCTCGTAAAAGCAATCCACGGGGCAAACTTCGACGCAGTCCATGTATTTGCATTTGATGCAATTGTCGTTGACGAGGTAGGTCATCTGGACACTCTAAGCGGGCTTTTTAGAAGCCTTGCTCCTATCGCATGGGTCCGGTGCGCGCAAGCTGGCAGTACCGGCACCGGATCTAGCCGCGGCCGCGCCTTATCCGAGATCTTCATATAGGGCCGAACCACTGCCGCCGGGACCCCGCCGCTCCGCAAAACCGGTCACCTTCAGCACCCGCACACCACGATCGAGCTCGACTGTGACGACATCGCCGGTCCGTACCATGCGGCCGGGCGCGTCGATACGCGCACCGTTGACGCGGACATAGCCGCCGCCGGCCAGCGCTGCAGCGGCGCCGCGGGTACGCACGAGACGGGCATGCCAGAGCCAGCGGTCGATCCGTTGCCGGTCAGGCTCGGTCACCACTCAGCGGCGCTCCTTGGCGTCGGCCTCGAGCTGAGCCTTCAGCGCCGCGAGCTTGGCGAAGGGCGAATTCGGATCCGGCGCCTTGTCGCGCTCGCGCCGCTCGAAGCGTTTGCCATGTCCGCGATCATGTCCGCGATCGCGGTCGCGCGGCGGTCGATCCTGCCGCTGCTCGCCCGCATGCCGTTCGCCGCCGTGGCGGTCGCCGCCATGACGCTCGCCATGTCGCTCACCATGGCCCTGACCGCCACGGCGGCGGCGGGACTGGCGGCCTTCGCGCGCCGGCGCACCGTCGGCCCTTTGCGGCACTGCCTCGCCGGCTTCTGAAGCCGCAACAGCAGGCGTCGCCGCGCCGTCACCGGCTTGCGGCTGCGGGGCGCCGCGCGCCGCGTCGCGGCGATGCTCGCGCCGATGCCGCGGACGTCGCGCACCTTCCGGACGCACCGCCCGGCCCGGCAGCCAGACTTCGATCATGATCGGCTCGGCCGGCGCCGGAGATGCTTCGGCGGGTGTGGCGTCTTTGCTCGCTTCGCCGGTAACAGCCGGCGCGGCGGCGTTTTCGGACTGGACTTCGCCTTCCGTCGCGGCGGTCACAGCGTCAGCGGCAACGGCTTCCGGTTCGGCCGCTTTCATCTCCTCCGGAACTTCCGCCGACGCAGCCGGAGCCTCGTGCGGCACGACCTCGGCGATTTCGCCAGCGTCGGTGGCGGATACCGCAGCCGGGTCCGAAACCAGGTCCGAACCAACCTCCACAGTCGCGTCCGGGATCATAGCAATGTCAGGCAATAGAGCGCTGCTGCCAGTTTGCGGCTGTTCGCCCGTCGCTTCGGCGGCCTTGGGCTCCGGCACCGCCACCGTAGGAGCCGCCTCAACGGCCGGCGGCGGTTCGGGCGGTTTTGGGCGATGGTCCATGCGATAGCCAAGCGAGCGCAGGATCGAGGCGAAATCCTCCCCGGACGCGCCCGTCAAAGACGTCATGCCGTTGAACACGACAAAACCGCCGCCGATCACCGCGCCTGGCGGTTTCGGCCCCGGTGCGCCTTCGCGCCAGGACAGCGCCGGGCGGATCAGGTCGGCGAGCCGTTCGAGAATATCAACACGCACCGCGCGCTCGCCGCAGGCACGATAGCCGGCGGTGCGATAGAGCGATGGATCGATCTCTTTATCGAGCGGAATCGAGGTGCGGCCCGAACCGGCAAGGTGCAGCAGATCCTCTATGCCTTTGATCGGTGTGCTGTCATTTTTCAGCGCCCAGAGCTGTGTCGCGAGCGTACGCGGCGCCGGCTTGAGCAGGCTCGGCAAGTAGATGTTATAGGCGCCGAAGCGCACGCCGTATTTGCGCAACGTCGCGCGCGCGGGCTGATCGAGTCCCTTGACCTCTTCGGCAACGCGCTGGCGTTCCAGTACGCCGAGCGCTTCGACCAGTTGATAGGCGACGCCGCGGGCAATGCCGCTGATATCGCCGGCGGCGCTCAGCTGCAACAGCGGCCCGAGCAGTTTTTCGATATGCGCCTTCACGAAAGCATCGAGCCGCGCATCGACGGCGTCGCGCGGCGCGCCGGTCAGATGCTCGTCGGCGATGACTCGTACGCGCGGGCGCAATACTTCCTCGCCGGCGACGAGCTTGCCGACCGGCGCGCCGGTCCAGCGCAGCGTGCCGTCTGAGGCCAGCACGAATTGGTCGTCCGGCGCCTCGGCGAGCCGCGTCGCGCGCGCGGCGATCTCGCCGGCGAGCGCCTTCTGCGCCGCGTTTTGCAGCGCCTTCGCCTCCGAGCCGCTGGCCGAGGATTCCGGCACGAACACAAAGCCGTCGAGCCGGCCGATGACGTGGCCTTCGATTACCACTTCGCCGGTCTTGTTGAACTGCGGATCGAGCGCGTTGTTGTCGCGCATCCGCCGCATCAAGGCGCTGGTGCGGCGATCGACGAAACGCTCGGTGAGTCGCTCGTGCAGCGCATCGGACAGCTTGTCTTCGACGGCGCGGGTGACACCCTGCCAATGTTCGGGATCGGCCAGCCAATCCGGCCGGTTGGCGGCAAAGGTCCAGGTGCGGATATGGGCGATGCGCGTCGACAGCGTGTCGATATCGCCATCAGTGCGGTCCGCCATCGCCACCTGCTCGGCGAACCAGTCGGTCGCGATCTTGCCCTCGCGCTGCAGATAGCCGAACACCGTGACGACCAGCTCGGCATGGTTGGCAGGCGCGATCTTGCGATAGTCGGGAAGCTGGCAGACGTCCCACAGCCGTTCGACGTCGGCCGGGGTGCCGATCATGTTGCGGACGTCTTCGTCGCGCGCGGCATGATCGAGCACCAAGATATCCTCGGCCACCGGCGCTCGCGCGAGCACGCTTTCCGTCGGCGCCGTAGCCAAAGTCGCTTGCAGCGCGCCGACCGAAGAGAAATCGAGATCGGAATTGCGCCACTGGACGAGCCTCACCGGATCGAAAGTGTGCGATTCCAGCGCTTGCACCAGCTCCGGCTCGAATGGCGGGCAGCGCCCGCTGGTACCGAACGTGCCATCGCGCGTGGCGCGCCCGGCGCGCCCGGCGATCTGGGCGAGCTCGGACGGATTGAGCTTGCGGTACTGATAGCCGTCGAACTTGCGGTCCGAGGCAAAGGCGATGTGGTCGACGTCGAGATTGAGGCCCATGCCGATGGCATCGGTCGCCACCAGATAATCGACCTCGCCGGACTGGTAGAGATCGACCTGCGCGTTGCGGGTGCGCGGCGACAGCGAGCCGAGCACCACGGCCGCGCCGCCGCGCTGGCGGCGGATCAGTTCGGCGATGGCGTAGACTTCGTCGGCGGAGAAGGCGACGACCGCGGAGCGGCGCGGCAGGCGGGTGAGTTTCTTCTCTCCGGCGAACGTGAGCTGCGACAGCCGCGGCCGGCTGACAATGCTGGCGCCGGGCAGCAGGCGCTCGACGATCGGCCGCATGGTGGCGGCGCCGAGCACCAGCGTCTCCTCGCGACCGCGCCGGTTGAGCATACGGTCGGTGAAGACGTGGCCGCGTTCGAAATCGGCGGCGAGCTGGATTTCGTCGACGGCAAGAAAGGCGACGTCGAGATCGCGCGGCATCGCCTCGACGGTCGCGACCCAGAACCGCGGATTCGGCGGCTTGATCTTCTCCTCGCCGGTGATCAGCGCGACGGAATCGGCGCCGACGCGCTCGACCGCGCGGTTATAGACCTCGCGCGCCAAGAGCCGCAGCGGCAGGCCGATCAGGCCCGAGGAATGCGACAGCATCCGCTCGATGGCGAGGTGGGTTTTTCCGGTATTGGTCGGCCCAAGAACGGCGGTGACGCCGGCACCACGGGCACGCTGGTCACGATCGGCAGGCGGCGAAAACGAAATCGGCATCAAGGTCCCGGCATTCACGCGGTATTGCGTACTTTCGAGAGCGCTTCTGTATCACAATGTGACGCGCAATATCTCTGTGCTTAAGGTGTGGAACGAGTCTGGAACGAATCGCGGCCGAATCGGCGACTCCGAAGCTGTTCGATTCCGTTCACTGCGATATGTGGCGCCATCATTACAGCTGAACACCAAATCGGGTAGATTCTTCGGTTCCGACGGCGGTTTTGGCGCCATAAAGTGTTAACATGTCGCACGATCACGATTCCCCAGAGAGTCAAGGACCGAGGCACTGTGGATAGTGGGGATGTATGGGTTCTCGTCCCATTGCCCGCATTGCCCGCATCGCCGCGGCGCTGTGTCCGACAGCGCGCACCGCGCCGGTTTCACCGTTCAGTGTCGTCGCAAGGTTCACTGTGTCTTGGCAGCCGAATGCGACGGTGCCGCGACCGACATCACCGAGACGAACGAGGTCGCCTGCAGCAGGCCGGTGCCGAGCGGTGTCGGCATCGAAAAACGGAACGGTACCAAAACGCGCGTACCCGAAATCGGCACCAGCCAAACTTCGGCGTCACGCAGCTGGACGAGATATTTGATTGCTGGACGATCCGGAACATAGCCTGCGATCGGCGTGAAATAGACGGCGCAAACCACCGCCGGGCCCTCGTAACCGTGCTCCGCCTTGACGTTTTCGATCCGGCGGAACTCGCTGCGCAAATCGTAGCGCACGCGGCCATCGAACACCGGAACTTTGCGATTGCAGGCTTCGGGTGACACCGGATCGCCATTGCCGCCAACGCGATTGAGCATCGACGTCATCGGATCGAACACGCCGTGTCGATCGGCCTCGGTCACCGGTACGCGTTCGGCGACCGGAGGCAGCGGCGGGTCGACCGCATATTCGGTGACGTTGCCGCCGGCAAGCGTCAGCCGCACGTCATCGGTCCTGCGGTCATAGATGATCGTCGCGCCATAGCTCGATGGAACCGGCTGGCCGCCGGTCACGCTGCCGTGCGCCGCGCCGGTGCCATGGGCGCCGGTGAAAAAATGGACGAGACCGGTGGTCGCTCCGCTCGCGGCCGCGGTGTACTGATCGTTGGAAATCTCGATGGTCCAGTTGCCACGACCGATCGGAATGCCGGCGAGGCTGGCGACATATTCGGCCTCGAGCCGACCGTGCATTGCCGGCGCGGCGGTCCGGTTGGTCTCGCCGGCAACGGCGGCAACGCCAAATCCGATCCAGACGAAAAACGCCGCGCTCAACGCGGCGAGATGCCCAAATGGTCTCGGTAACACGAAGGCAGACAATGATTTTCCCTCAAGCGCCGGACGTGGAACCGGGTGCATTGTTTTGGCGGAGAATACGTCGTTTGTGTGGTTTACGCCGGCCGTGCAGCGCTCAGAATCGCGATGGGAATACAGTCAATCGTACTAGCAAAAAGCCACGTCCGGAGCATCGAAAAACCGGCCAAAAGCCAGGCTCCGCTTGACGCTTTGCACGCGTCTGACTATAGGTCCGCCGCCATCTCCCCATATTGTCCGGTAGGCGGCCCTGGCTGCGCTGGCACGACTTGGCTGCGCGGGAGCGAAAAGGCATTTTGCGCCAGGAAAATTTGCAAGGAATTTGAACCATGGCATGGCGTTGCGAGCTCACCGGCAAGGACCGTCAGATCGGTCATAAAGTGAGCCATTCCAACCGCAAGACCAAGCGGCAATTCAAGCCTAATCTGCTCAATGTCACGCTGATGTCGGATGTGCTCGGCCGGCGCGTGCGGCTGCGGGTATCCGCCAATGCGCTCAAGACCGTCGATCATCGCGGCGGCCTCGATGCTTTCCTGCTCAAGGCCAAGGCGGCGGAGCTTTCGCCGCGGGCGCTCGAGCTCAAGCGTCAGGTCGAGAAGAAGCGCGCGGCGGCTGCCGCCTAACGGCAAGCGGGCTTCACAGGCGTTGAACAGGTTTTATCGCAGCTAGGCGCTCGCGCGCCGGCGCGGCCGCGCCGGCGCTCGCGCTGTATCCTGCGCCGCATGCTCTTCGAACAATTCGGCGAGCTTTTCGGTCATCACGCCGCCGAGCTCTTCGGCGTCGACGATGGTGACGGCACGGCGGTAATAGCGCGTGACGTCGTGGCCGATGCCGATGGCGATCAATTCGACCGGCGAGCGGGTCTCGATCTCCTCGATAATCCAGCGCAGATGCCGTTCGAGATAATTGCCCGGATTGACCGACAACGTTGAATCGTCGACCGGCGCGCCGTCGGAAATCATCATCAGGATCTTGCGCGTCTCCGGCCGTGCCAGGAGGCGCTTGTGCGCCCAATCCAGCGCCTCGCCGTCGATATTCTCCTTGAGCAGGCCCTCGCGCATCATCAGGCCGAGATTCTTGCGCGCACGGCGCCACGGCGCATCGGCCGCCTTGTAGATGATGTGGCGCAGATCGTTGAGCCGGCCCGGATTGGGCGGCTTGCCCTGAGCCAACCACGTCTCGCGCGACTGCCCGCCCTTCCAGGCGCGCGTGGTAAAGCCGAGGATCTCGACCTTGACGCCACAACGCTCCAGCGTGCGCGCGAGAATATCGGCGCAGGTCGCCGCGACCGTGATCGGCCGCCCGCGCATCGAGCCGGAATTGTCGAGCAGCAGCGTCACCACGGTGTCGCGGAAATTGGTGTCCTTCTCGCGCTTGAACGACAGCGGATGCATTGGATCGATGATGACCCGCGGCAGCCGCGCCGGATCGAGCAGGCCCTCTTCGAGATCGAATTCCCAGGCGCGGTTCTGCTGCGCCAGCAACAGCCGTTGTAAGCGATTGGCCAGGCGCGCGACCACGCCCTGCAGGTGCGAGAGCTGCTTGTCGAGATAGCCGCGCAGCCGGTCGAGTTCTTCCGGCTCGCACAATTCCTCGGCGCCGACCATCTCGTCGAATTTGGTCGTGAACGGCTTGTAGTCGGGACCGCGCGGCTCGTTGCGCGCCTGCCGCGGCCGCCACGGTTCGGCGGCGGTTTCCGAATCGCCCATCTCGGCATCGTCGGCCATTTCCGCCGCCGGCGCGTCGACGGCTTCCGAGGAACTGTCGGGCATTTCCTCGGCGGAGGCTTCCGCTTCGCTCGCGGCCTTGTCGCTCTCGGCGGTGTCGGTCGCCTCACCGTCCTCGCCGGATTCGTCCTGCTGGCTCTCGTCCTCGCCCTCTTCGCCTTCTTCTTCGTCGGATTCGCTCGAACGGTCTTCGCCCATATCGAGCGATTCGAGCAGGTCGTGGACGACGTCGCCGAACTGGCGCTGATTGTTGAGCACGCGCTCGAGCCGGTCGAGATTGCGGCCGGCGCGCTCCTCGATGAGCGGGCGCCACAGATCGACGAGCTTGCGCGCCGCAGCGGGCGGTGCTTCGCCGGTGAGCCGCTCGCGCACCATCATCGCCAGCGCCTCTTCGATCGGCGCGTCGGCACGATCGGTGATGTCGTCGAACTTGCCGCGATGAAAACGGTCCTCGAGCATGGCGGAGAGATTCTTGGCGACGCCGCCCATGCGGCGCGAGCCGATCGCCTCGACACGGGCCTGTTCGATCGCCTCGAACACGGCGCGCGCCTGCTGGCCGCCGGGCGCGAGCCTGCGATGCACGGCCGGGTCGTGACAGGCAAGCCGCAGCGCGATCGAATCGGCATGGCCGCGTACGATCGCGGCCTCGCGTTCGTTCAGCCGGCGCGGCGGCTCCGGCAGCCGCGCCTTGGTGCCGGCAAGGCCGGGCCGTTCCGACGCGAAACTGACCTCGAGGTCGCCCTTGCCGGATATGGCGCGAAGACAGACGCCGACGGCGCGCTTGAACGGCTCGGTCGGCGCTTCCTTGGCGGTGCTCTTCGGCTTGATATTCGAGGACATTGAGGCTTCGGGCTTCCTTCCTCTCCCCGCGATCAGGGAGAGGCGGTATTCAGCTTAGCGCCACATTGACCGCGCTCTCCGGCAATTCCTGGCCGAAGCAGCGCTGATAGAATTCCGCGACCAGCGGCCGTTCCAGCTCGTCGCATTTGTTGACGAAGGTCAGCCGGAACGCGAAGCCGATATCGCCGAAGATCTCGGCATTCTCGGCCCAGGTGATCACGGTGCGCGGGCTCATCACCGTCGAGATGTCGCCGTTCATGAAGGCGTTGCGGGTGAGATCGGCCACCCGCACCATCTTCGAGACGATCTCGCGGCCTTCATTGGTGCGATAATGCTTGGCCTTGGACAGCACGATCTCGACTTCGTTGTCGTGGGGCAGATAATTCAACGTGGTCACGATCGACCAGCGGTCCATCTGACCCTGGTTGATCTGCTGCGTGCCGTGATAGAGGCCCGACGTATCGCCGAGACCGACGGTATTGGCGGTGGCGAACAGCCGGAATGCCGGATGCGGCTTGATCACTTTGTTCTGATCGAGCAGCGTCAGGCGGCCGGACGATTCCAGCACGCGCTGAATGACGAACATCACGTCCGGGCGGCCGGCGTCATATTCGTCGAAGCACAGCGCGACATTGTTCTGCAGCGCCCAGGGCAGAATGCCATCGCGAAATTCGGTGACCTGCATGCCTTCGCGGATCACGATGGCGTCCTTGCCGATCAGATCGACGCGGCTGATGTGGCTGTCGAGATTGACGCGCACGCACGGCCAGTTCAGCCGTGCCGCCACCTGCTCGATATGGGTCGATTTGCCGGTGCCGTGATAGCCGGTGACGATCACACGCCGGTTGCGGGCAAAGCCGGCGAGAATGGCGAGCGTGGTCGGACGATCGAAGCGATAATCCGGATCTGGATCCGGCACATATTCATCCGGCTCCGAATAGGCCGGCACTTCGAGATCGCTGTCGATCCCGAACACCTGGCGGACCGAAACCTTCATGTCCGGCAATCCGGACGGCGAGTCAGTTGCGAGAGTCATTGCTCCTCCGTGACCTCAGCGAGGCGTACTTGGCAAGTTCCGGACGAGGCGGGCTTGGCAAGCAGGCTCGGCGAGGCAACCTTGGGTCGTCGGCCTCGGGCGATCCCAAGGCGCTGATTGTTTGTCACCGGCGATCCGATAGTGGCCTTACGTCTAGCAGAAAGGCCCGGCGCGGCGAAAGTGGTGGAAAAAGCACCTGTGCGCGGACCGGATATGCCCAGGTGCAGACCCTTGACGTCAGCAAAAGCCCGCTGACTTCAAGTAGTTATAGGCCTGGATAATCTCGCGCAAACGCGCTTCCGAGCCCCGATCCCCGCCATTGGCGTCGGGATGGTGGCGTTTCACCAGCGTCTTGAACTTGGACTTGATATCGGCGCGGCTGGCATCGTCTTCAAGGCCGAGGGTTTCCAGCGCACGGCGCTGCGCATTGAAGACCTTGCGGCCCTCGGCCCCGGTCTTTGCACGGCCGGTATGCGCACGCGCACCGTTCCCGAACAGCGAGAACGGATCGTCGCTCGCATAATCAGAACCGCGAAAGCCTTTTCCCGTGCGCGCCGCCCGCTTGCCGCCGAGCGAGCCCATCTTCCAGGTCGGCCGGTGACCGGTCAGCGCATCCTTCTGGTATTTCTGGACGGCATCTTCGTTCATGCCGGCAAAATAATTGTAGGTGCTGTTGTATTCGCGCACGTGGTCGAGACAGAAGCGCCAATATTCGTTGGCCTGTTCGCGGCCTTTCGGCGCGCGATGCGTGGCACCGCCGGTGCAGCCGGGCCACTCGCACGGCGGCAGTTCGGCGCGCAGACGGCGATCATGATCCGGCTTCACCCGGATGCGATCGAACAAGGGCGAGTCACCACTCATGGTCATGATTATGCGGGTGCATCGATGGCAGCTTCAAGACTTGACAGGCAGCAATTTGGACATGACGCGATTTAAGCTTGCGCGATCGTTGACCGTAACGAGGCAGTGCTTAGATTCTGCTATAGGCCAAAGCGCATGAGCGAGAACGCGCATCATCGAGTCCGATCACCATGGGCATGCAAGACATCATCACCACCAAATTAATGGCGGCTTTCGCGCCGGAAAGCCTGCATGTGGAGGATGAGTCCCACCTGCACGAGGGCCACACCGGGCACCGGCCGGGCGGCGAGAGCCATTTCCGTCTTTATATCGTGTCGAGCGCGTTCAAAGGGAAGAGCCGCCTCGAGCGCCATCGCATGATCAATACAGCACTCGCCAACGAGATGAAGGGGCGTGTTCACGCGCTCGCCATCCACGCCCAAGCGCCGGGAGAGAGCCTGAAGAACTAGTCCTGCGCCAGTTCGTCGCGAGCACCGACGCTCGATCATTGCGATCTGGCGTTCGTTCGCTTGCCAATGCCGAAG